>Ga0160430_100237_pt1 | contig 39092 bp, 37 predicted proteins | sample HID1971I_E0MG_FD_108274 | JGI IMG/M metagenome (GOLD analysis project Ga0160430, IMG submission 108274) | Enriched millipede-associated microbial communities from UW Madison campus, WI, USA - HID1971I_E0 MG | ecosystem: Host-associated > Arthropoda: Insects > Digestive system > Unclassified ...
CTCGCGGGTCACCTGGGTCGCTTCCGCTCGACGACCCATCCCGCTCGCATCCGCCGCGTTCTGGCAAAACACTCGTATGGCGGGCTCACCACAGAGGCGCGCGAGCTCGTGACCACTCGGAAGCTGCAGGGCGTCGTGCCCGGGTCTCCGATGGATGAGTTCATCAGGGACTCCGTGACTGTCGCCGCGCCACACACGGCGTACGCGGCGAAGCTTCTCCTCACTCAGACCTCCCAGTATGTGCAGTGGTGCGTTGGTCAAGGGTGGCCTCTGGACCCCGCGGTCATCTGGTCGGTCCGCGGCATCGACCTCTACTCGACGACTGCGAACCAGGGGAACACGGAAGGCACCCGTCGCAACTACCGCTCTATGCTGCTGCGCATCAGTGAGGTCCTGTTGCCCGATGAGCACCCGGAGCGTCCCACGCCGCTGTCCCGGAAGGACGCCACCGCTCCGTACACGGCGCGGGAAGTGCAGGCGTTCCGAGAGTGGGCTGCCTCACAGCTGACCGAACTCGCACAATGCCGAGCGATGCTCATGCTGTCTCTGTGCGCTGGCGCTGGCCTCCGCCCGGGTGAGTTGCCGTTCGTTCGCCACGAAGACATCACCATCGATGAGTCCGGCATCCTCATCTCCGTCGCCGGCCGCCAGGTCCCGTTGCTCGCTGAATGGGAGGAATGGCTGCTCAACGTGCTCGAACGTCGCCCGAAGAATGAGCTTCTCTGGGGCAAGGTCAACGTACACAACACCTCCCGTCTCGCATCCACGTTCACGGAGCGCTCGTTCGGTAATCCTCCTCGCGCAGACCGCCTGCGTCACACCTGGCTCGTCCAGCACCTCGCAGCTGCCGCCCCCATGAAAGACCTCATGCGAGCGGCCGGCATCGAGAAGTTCCAGCACCTGCACCTGCTCCTCGAATATGTGGACCTGCGCACCGAAGATGAATCCCGACGCCTCTTCCGGGGGGAGGTACAGCGATGAACCGTGTGGAGCGAGTGAACGCTGCCCTCGACCAGTTCGACCGGCACATGGTGGAAGCCACCGGCTACACGCACGACGAGTACAAGTACATCCGCGCCGCCGGCCCCACGTCCCTCGAGCACGTCAAGCTCTATGGCAGCCTGGTCGACGAGTCTGGTGCTGTGGAGTTCCTCGAGAAATGTCAACGAGAAGACCGCAAGTCCGCGGCCGGCCGGAAACCGCAGCTGAGCTTTCGTGCCGTCCTCATCCTTCTCATGATGCACATTGACGGCGGTGACGCCCGCTACGGGACCATCGCCCGCACGCTATTCGCGCGAACGAATTCGCAGACGCGCGAGTATCTCGGGCTGTCGCCCTACCTCAGCAGCGAGAGGCAGTGGTACCTCCGGTTCCACCGCTCACTCAACCGCATCCTCGACCTCCTCGAACCATGGGAGGTCTCCAAGAAGCACCACATCACCGCCGAGGAGTTCATCACAGCGAAGGGCTCATACTCCCAGGAGAAACGTGACCGCGCCGAGGACGTCGTAAACCTACTCCTTCACGCATCCGCCAAACGTCTACCCGCCGACATCATGGCGCGCTACAAGGGAAACGTCGCCATCGACGCGACGCCCATCTTCCTCATCGGCGAGCCGAACTACATGTGGAACGCGGACGGAACCAACAGGCTGAACCTCAACGCGATGAGCACCCGCTACACACGCGCCGGAAACCACGAAGGCAAAGGACACAAAGACGATGAGCCGGCGTGGGAGATGGAGACCGTCGTCACCGTCGCCAACAAGCCCGGCGACAACCTGAGCTTCCCCGTCCTCATGACCGGTGCCTCCTTCCAACACCCCGGACGGAACAAGTACGGGCCGCTTCGAGCAATGAAACAGCACTGCAAGCTCTTCACCGACCGCAGTCGAAGGCACCGCCTCATGGCGGACCAGATGTACAACTGGTTCAAAGCCCACCGCTTCCAGAATGAGATTCGCAAGCTCGGCTTCCGCGCCGTGTTCAACCACAGCGGAAAGAAGCGTTCAGGCATCCACGGCTACATCGAAGACGCCGTGTCGGCTGACGGCTACTTGTACCTGAAGTGGACGCCCATCGACCTTCTTCTCGCGACCCCGAACTACGCCAAGGGCCTCATCTCTAAAGAGGAGTACAGCCAGAAAATCGAGGCACGGAGGAAGTACGCCCTTGACGACCATGGGCGGCCTGACGAAGACGGCTTCCAGCGCTTCACCTATCCACCCCTTACCGGGCTGATGCTGTTCGACCCCGCAACCAACACGCGGTTGAAGCGCACCCCGACGCTCGCTAAGTCATCTCTCACTATCGGCCCCGACAGTGCCGAGAGCATGCGCATCATCAAGACGCTGTCGGCGGTTCAGTACTACACCGAGGAATGGCACGCCTGGTTCGGCCTCCGCAACCGGGTAGAGGAGAACAACCAGTGGTTCAAGAGCGACGCCGGCACCGATATCGGCAACCCCGAGAAACGGCGAGCTCGTGGGTACGCCTACAACTTTGTGACCGCCGGAATGGCGGCGGCGGTGTCCAACATGCGGCGCATCGTCAGCCACCTCGAAGACGAAGTTCACCAAGTGGTCGACCAGCCGACGCTGCGCACGCGACGCCGCGTGGACATCGACGGCAACCCGCTCGAACACCGCAACGCAGTCGCGGCCTGACGTCGACGTCAACGTCTTGGAGGTGCGACCGGGAGAGACGCTCGACCTCCCGGTCCGCCTTCACGTCCTACTGCTCCACTAGCTCGTGCGCAACGTGCTTGCCCCGCTTCCTTCTTCTTGCGGCGCCAATGCGACCAGGTAGGCTGAAAAGTCGAATCGAGGAGTAGTTGTGTTTGAGTCATTTGGCCTCGGCGTCGTGCTGCTCCTCGCGCTAGGGTTTGTAGCCTTCGTCATCGTCATCGTGTGGCAGCTCTTTCAACTTTGGCTCGAGTCGCGACGCCCCCGTGAAGACCGGGACGTAAGACCGGACCACTGGATCGACTGAGATTCGCGCGCGACCACGGAATCTGAGAACTGAACCTCGGCTGTTCGACGTCGAGGCAGACCGAGGCCCCGGCGATACGGATCACGCGGGTCGTCATTTCGACGGTGTGGCTCGGCGGCGCCACGAGGGCAGCACGCAACGAGGTAGGCGCCAAGTCCATCCATTGCTGACCGATTCGATGCAAGTCGACACGGTAGTACACGGTCTTCCACCCCTGGCGTGAGACACGAACCCCCGTGTCGCGCAGTGTGGCGAGATGCGCCGACGTAGCGGACTGCGCAAGCCCAAGACGCTCTGCGACCTAGCCGCCGGTCAGTTCGGCATTGTCTCGGAACAGAAACAGGATCCTTGGCGCGTTGGATTTGCCGGGGCCTTGAGAAAGCCCTGCTTCTCGGCGCTGAAGGTCTCGCTCGGTGATCGCAGCTAGTTCAGCCGAACTCGTGGACCGCGCTGCATACGAGTTCCCGACGTGGATGCTCGCCGGTGAGAGGCTCGGTCCATCCCAGACAGACGCGAACCGTGTCCGCGTACTCACATCTGAAAAGGTCCAGCCCTTCGCGAGGCATGACCGTCCCCAGTCTCGCTGACGGGGCGTATCGGCCTCCGCGCCACCACGAGGCTTCGTGACCGCTATTTCCTCGCGGTCGAAAGAGGAACCCCGTCAGAGGCGCCCGACGTCTGACACCGCACGCGCCTTCATCGCTGCACGGAACGCGTCTCTGTCAACGCCGGAGCGCCACGTCGTGTCCGCCTCGTACGCCGCTTTCATCGACGGCAGCAGGACGAAGATCAGGTCGGTGACCGCTTGCAGTCGCATCTCTGCTGTGGACGCGAACGTCACACCCTTGTACTTGATGCTCTTCACGCTGATGTCGAACTCACCGTTAAGTGCGAGCTGGAACTCCATCGAGAAGTCCCAGGGTGCCACGGTGATACTCAGGGTCGTCGGACCCAACACCTTCGTTGAACTGGCAAGGAGCGTGAGCAACTCCACACGATTGACGTTCACACCCCGCGCGATGGACGTCTGCTGATCCAAGGCGTCCTGGATGGAGAGACGGTCCATACCGTCCACCTCGATGTCCGTGCCGATGTCCTGCTGAGCGAACGCCTGACGCACCATCCACAGGAAGAAATCGGCGTCCTCGAAATGCAACGACGACCTCAACGACTTGATGATCACGCCCGGATCAATCGACGCCACCGCTGCCTGGACAGCCGGGATCACGGTGGTGTCGATATCGACAGCGTTGAGCGTCGCGACGACGAGGAGGAAACTGCCGGAGCCCTCGTCGCTGATCAGCACGTCGGTGCCCGTGATCCCGTAGCGCGGTCCGAGGTTCGTGGCACCACGCACCCGTGACGTGTTCTCGTAAAACCAGTACAGTCGAGCGGCGAGAAGGTCGGGACGGCGACCCGCGACCGCCGGCAGGATCGCCGGGGTGGTGGCGGGCGGCTGCACGGCAACGGTGCCGAACAGGTCCGGGTCTTCATCGATACTTCCCCACCCGGACCGCAACGACGCGAGGTCGGGAGGTGTCGCGGACATCGCGGTGAGGATCTGTGTCAACGTCGCCGACGTTTCCAGTCGCATCGGACGCCCGCGGAGAAATCGCTTACTGAGGTTTGTCACTCGGTTCCTTCATCTGCATGAGCACAGCTCTCTTGATGTTGCTCGTCGACCACATCAACCAGTCGTACTTCTTCCCTCCATCGAGGTGGAGGATCTCGGTGTCGACATCGACGGCGAGAGAGTTCGGCATATCGGCAGAGTCTACGGAGACCACCACGTACTGCCAGGAGGTTCGAGAGGGGCTTCGTTCGATGCCGATCACGACACCATCGTCGAAACGGTTATCGTCAGCACCGAGGTCCTCGCTGTGCAGGGTCAGCCTGTTCGAACGCACACGGAAGGTCACTTCGATCCCCCGCTCGCAGATGCGCTCAGCGACCCTTCTCGACAGCCAGCCCCACGATTCGTGAGTGATGCGCACCCCGTACGTCACAGCAGCGGGGGTATGCGAACGGCACTCGACGTCCAGCTCAGGACCGCTGAACGGTACACCGTTGTCGTAGCGGACGAGGTCTGCGTGAACGCGGCTGAAAGGAAGGAGAAGCCAGCTAAGAAACAGCACACCGGTCGCCGCCAAGATAGCGGCGAGCGACTGACCGATGATGGGAACCGTGGGGACGATCTTCTCCAGCCCAGGAGAGATCACCATGTACAGCAGGACAGCGCCGGCGAGCCTGAGCGTTTCGACTATCGCTGCGATCCACACCTTCACGTGACGTCGTCTTCGAGCACAGCGTGGATGAACACCCACAGCTTTTCGTCGTCCGCGCCTACCATCACGCCGTTCCGGCGAAGCGTGACCACCCTTGTCGTCGAGCTATAGACCTCGACACCGCACACAAGGTAGCTGCGGTAGTCGTGGCGCAGCAGACCCTGCACTCCTGTCGGGCCGGAGCGCTCGAGAGCGTCGACCAGTTCGTCGGAGATCTCACGCTCCGTGTCGACCGTGCGGATCGCAGCACGATCCGCACCGACGAGTTCGAACTTCCTCACCTGATACCCGAGGGCCAGGGCGCGAGCCGCGGCCTTCAGGAGCGACGCCCCACCGAAACGCGGGACACGAACGCCATGCACGAGGTCCTCGAAACTGGCTGACGGCGCGCCCGTACGATTCTCGACGAGGTCCAGCTCAGCGTTCGTGCGCTCCGGGCCTCGCAGCAGAAGCTGGCGTGGCGTCATCACCCCATAATGCCCGAGGCCACTGACGTCGTGCGAGTATGTGTGGTCCGACGCGCCGGACATAGGTTCATGAGTCATGTCCCACCTATGCGCGTCTCCGGAAACGGGTGAGGTTCCACCGTCGGACGTGCAGAAGAACGCGAGGACGGAGGGGGTCTGCACCAGGATTCCGACGACCATCGTCCCCGACCGGCGTGCGCCGCCGCAGTCCACCGAGCCGCGCGTTGCGGTGTAGCGGCTGCCGTCGATGTTTCGGGGTGCAGAGAGAAGTGCGGTCGCGGTCATTGGCATTCCCTTTCTGCGCTGGGTGTCGAGGCCCCGCTGGAGGTCTCACGGCAGCGGGTGTGACGCACCCTGAGGTGCGAGCCTCTGACGCTAGACGAATCGTGTGGGCGCTGTAGGTGTATCAGCGGTGATATACGAGCGAACACGCGTGAGATCGCGCACACGCCGTGACATGAGAGTTCCGATATTGTCACCACGTGCCCAAGACCGTTGAAGATCGGGACGATGACGTGCTCGTCATCGCATGTGACGAGTCCGGCTCTGAAGGCGAAGAACTCACTGCCAGCCAGCACCCCGTCTTTGTCCACGCGAGCGTGAACCTCCCGGCTGACGAAGCGACGGGCCTCCGCGACTGGATGCGAGGCGCAACCCGCACGCAAGCGTCCGAGATGAAGTCGAAGACCGCCCTCCGGCCCGGAAACCGGCAGGTCCTTCTTGAGATGATCGAACGCCTCGCGGGCGCTGCGAACATCACGCTCGTCGACAAGTCCTACTTCCTCACCAGCAAGCTCATCGAGACACTCATCGGCCCCCATGCCCTCCAATGGGACACCGACATCGGAACCTCCGGGTATGGACGCGCCTGGGCTGACCACCTCAACCGCCACGCGCCCACAGCGCTCGGAGTCGCCCGCTGGGATGCCTTCCTCAGCACGTACAACGCCCTCGTCCGCTCCTACCAGCGAGAGGGGACCACTCCACCGAGCGTCCTGCCGTTCTTCGCGGCGCTCGAAGACGCCCACGAAAACTGCTCTGACGAAGACACCCGGTACATCCTCTCGCTGCTTCAGCAATCGCAGATGTTCGCATATGAGTATCAGGGTCGAAGCGAGGTCGAGCTCCGAGAGCTTGATCCACTCATGCCGACAATGAGTGGAGCCGCCCGGACCTGGGCAATGCGCATCGGAGACACCCCGTTCGCATTCCTCGCCGATACATACAGTGGACTGACGCCGACCGTGCGTCGCTTCATCGTCGAGGCCGCACGCACGCCGCTCTTCGTTGCGGGAAACGTCGTGCCCACGCCAGACCTGCGCGGGATCTCACTCGCCGATTCACGCACCGATGCGCGGATCCAACTCGCGGACATTCTGGCCGGTGTTGGACGCGAGGTTGCACGCCTCGCAATGGCCGACTCGTTCGATGACGAACTGCAGGTCGCTGTCCACGAGATGCTCGACATCAACGTGATGGCATCGAGCGGTTCGCCTCTAGATGTCCTCGTGGACCGTCGACCACTTCACTACTACGACGACTGGAGGGCAACGCACCGGTCGTGATTGCTGCTGTCACGCCAACGATGCTGGACGCAGGAAAAGAAAGAGCCGGTCAGAAAACAACTCTGACCGGCTCTTTCAATTTACGAACAGATTGGCCTGTATTTACGAACAGGGCCTCGCTGTGCGCGAGGGGGGACTTGAACCCCCACGTCCTTACGGACACTGGCACCTGAAGCCAGCGCGTCTACCATTCCGCCACTCGCGCGAGTGTCTTGTTCCGAAGAACTCAACTTTCCGAGGATATCACGCGATTTCACCCTCTGTTGCACACCCCTGGGAGGCGATCGGCGGCGTTCCCCCAGGACACCTGGCTACGATGTGTCTACCGGTCGGCATGCCAGAGGAGCCCAGTGGGACTACTTGACAGCTTTGAGAAGGGTCTCGAGCGCGCAGTGAACAGCGCGTTCGCGAAGACCTTCCGCAGCGGCATTCAGCCGGTGGAGATCGCTTCGGCGCTCCGGCGTGAAGCCGATACGAAGGCTGCGGTCGTGAGCCGCGACCGCATCATCGCGCCCAACAGTTACGTCGTACGTCTCAGCACCGACGATGCGGAGCGGATGCTCGGCCTCGGCGGCGCCCTCACCGACGAGCTGCACGCTCTCCTCACCAAGCACGCCAAGGCCCAGGGCTACAGCTTCGCCGGCCCGCTGTCGATCAACCTCGAAGCCGACGAGAAGGTCGCGACGGGCACCGTGCGCGTGAACTCGGGCACGGTCGAGGGCCGGGTCAGCTGGCAGGCCGTGGTCGACGTCGACGGCCGCCGCCACTCGATCTCGCGGGCGCGCACCGTCATCGGCCGCGGCACGGATGCCGACATCACGATCGCGGATGCCGGGTCGAGCCGCAAGCACGTCGAGATCCTGTGGGACGGCGAGCGCGCCATGCTGCGCGACCTCGGCTCCACCAACGGCACCAAGGTCAACGGCCAGAAGCTCCGTGAGGCCGCCCTGCCCTCCGACACGACCATCACGATCGGACGCACCGACCTGGTGTTCCGCATCGTCCCCGTGGCCAGCCCGTCGCGTCCCGCGCCTCGGGGCGACGACGCCACCCGAGCGTTCGGAGCCCTCGGTTGAGTGAACTGATCCTCCTCCTGCTCCGCATCGGGTTCCTCGTCCTGATGTGGTTCTTCGTGTTCGGCGTCGTCTACTCGCTGCGCGCCGACCTGTTCGGCGTGCGCGTGCGCAAGCTCCCGGCCGAAGCCGCGGCGGGCGTCTCCGCTCCCGCACCGGCCGCGGCCCCCGCGTCGAAGCCGGCGTCCTCCCGCCCCTCGAGCGGACCGGCCACGGTCGCGACGGCGAAGCGCCTGGTGATCACGTCGGGCCCGAAGGCCGGTCTCGAGCTGCCGCTCAGCGCCGACTCGCTCACGATCGGCCGCTCCAGCGAGTCCGCCCTCGTGATCCGCGACGACTACACGTCCAGCCACCACGCCCGACTGATGCTGCGGGGCGACAGCTGGGCGATCCAGGACCTCGACTCCACGAACGGCACCTTCGTCGCAGGGCAGCGCGTGTCCGGCTCGCCCGTCGCCCTCTCGCTCGGCACGCCCATCAAGGTGGGCGCCACGACCTTCGAGCTGCGAGCCTGACGCCGGCATGGTCTTCGAGGGCTCGAGCGTCGCGATCTCCCACACCGGGAAGGTCCGCTCCAACAACCAGGACTCCGGATACTCCGGGGCGAACCTGTTCGTCGTCGCCGACGGCATGGGCGGCCACGCCGGTGGAGACGTCGCCTCGAGCATCGCCATCCAGCGCCTGGAGCCCCTCGACCAGGCGTACGCCTCCCCGGAAGACGCGCAGGCCTCGCTGCAGGCGGCCGCGACCACGGCGGCGGGCGACCTCATCCGCGCCGCGAAGGACCGCCCGGAACTCGCCGGCCTCGGCACGACCGTCAGCGCGATCATCATGGTCGACGAGTACGCGGTCATCGGCCACATCGGCGACTCCCGCATCTACCTGTACCGCGACGACGCGCTCACCCAGATCACGGCCGACCACACGTTCGTGCAGCGCCTGGTCGACTCCGGCCGCATCACTCCGGAAGAAGCCCGTTACCACCCGCGCCGCTCGGTGCTCATGCGCGTCCTCAGCGACATGGACTCCGATCCCGAGCTCGACATGTTCGTCATGCACACCCGGCCGGGCGACCGCTGGCTGCTGTGCTCCGACGGCCTTTCCGGCGTGGTCGACGAGCCGCACATCCTCAAGGCGATGCAGCTCGGGCTCGCTCCCGGCCGCACCGCGGACAACCTCCTCAAGCAGGCCCTCGACGGCGGAGCTCCCGACAACGTCACGATCGTGCTGGTCGACGTCGGCGGACAGCACCCGATCCACTCGGGCACCCCGACCATCGTCGGTTCCGCGTCGAACCCCGACGGCGTCTACGTGCCGCCGGTGCGTCCTCCGCGCGGCAACTGGCTGCACCCGGTGCGTCAGGCCGCGAACGAGCCCAGCCACTTCGAGCCGGCGCCCGAGTACCTCGAGGAGCTCATCGAAGAGGATCGCCGTCGCGCCAGGCGTCGCCGTCTCGGCTGGATCGCCGGCGCCCTCGTGGTCGTCGCGATGCTCTGCGTCGCGGCGTTCGCCGCGTACAGCTGGACCCAGACGCGCTACTTCATCGGCGCCGACGACGACAGCGTCGTGATCTTCCAGGGCGTGCAGCAGAACATCGGACCGATCACCCTGTCCACCCCGATCCAGGACACCGACATCCTCCTCGCCGACCTCCCGCCCTATCAGCGCGCCTCGGTCGAGAGCACGATCACGGCACGCTCGCTGTCCGACGCGATGGCGATCGTCGACCGCCTGCGCGCCGGGGCCGAGGCGAACGCGATCCCGCAGACCCCGCTGCCGACGCCTCTCCCCACGCCGAGCGAGACCCCGACCGGGGGTGCAGGATGAGCACCGACGTGCAGGCGGACACCACCGTCATCAAGGCGTTGAAGCGTCTCCGGATGCCGCAGACCCAGCGCAACCGCGAGTTCTGGCTGCTGCTGTTCGCGTGCGCGATCAGCGGCGGAGCGCTCACTCTCGTGCAGCTGGGTGCGCTCGGCGTCATCGACCCGATGATCCTCGCGATCGGCGGCGGCCTGGCGGCCCTCGCGTTCGCCCTGCACATCGTGCTGCGCTTCGTCGCCTCCGACGCCGACCCGTTCGTGGTGCCGATCGCCACGCTGCTCACGGGCCTGGGCATCGCGATGATCTACCGCATCGACATCGCGTTCAAGAACACCGGGTGGAACGCATATTCCACCAAGCAGCTCGCCTGGACCGCGATCTCGCTCGCGGGCGCCATCGCGGTCGTGATCCTGCTGCGCAACTACCGGATCCTGTTCCGCTACACGTACATCTTCGGCCTGGCAGGAATCCTCCTGCTGCTGCTGCCGTTCGTCCCGGGTCTGCGCATCCCCGACGCCAACGCCGCCGTGTGGGTGTCGCTGGGCGGCGCCTTCGCCTTCCAGCCCGGTGAGCTCGCCAAGATCTGCCTGGCCATCTTCTTCGCCGGCTATCTGGTGCGCACCCGCGAGAGCCTCACCTCCGTCGGCAAGCGGGTCCTCGGCATCACCTGGCCGCGCATGCGCGAGCTCGGACCCGTGCTCGTCGTCTGGCTCATCTCGCTGGGCATCATCGTCTTCCAGCGCGACCTCGGCACCGGAACGCTGATCTTCGGCATGTTCGTCGCGATGCTCTACGTCGCGACCGGCAAGACCAGCTGGGTGCTCATCGGCCTCGCCCTCGTCGTCGCCGGTGTCGCCGTCGCGACCCAGATCCTCACCTACGTGCACGGCCGCTTCATCAACTGGCTGTTCCTGTTCGATGCCAACCAGGTCGACCCGGACGTCGCCGGCTACCAGCCCATGCAGGGACTGTTCGGACTCGCGCGCGGCGGACTCATCGGCACCGGCTGGGGCCAGGGCCGCCCCGAGGTCACCCCGCTCGCCCACAGCGACTACATCATCACCAGCCTCGGCGAGGAGCTCGGGCTGATCGGCCTGTTCGCGATCCTCTGCCTGTACATGGTGTTCGTCAGCCGCGGCATGCGCATCGGCCTCGCCGGTCAGGACGACTTCGGCAAGCTGCTCGCCACCGGGCTCTCGTTCACGATCGCGCTGCAGGTCTTCATCATGGTCGGCGGCGTCACGCGACTGATCCCGCTGACCGGTCTGACCACGCCGTTCCTCGCCGCCGGTGGATCGTCCCTCGTGGCGAACTGGCTCATCGTGGCCCTGCTGCTGCGCATCTCCGACGGCGTCCGCCGCCAGCCCCGGGTGGTGATCGGCTGACATGACCAAAGAACTCCGCCGCCTCAGCATCATCATGCTGTTCATGTTCATCGCGCTGTTCGCCGCGACCAGCTGGATCCAGGTCGTCGAGGCCGACAGCCTCGCGCAGAACAGCCACAACAAGCGCACCCGTCTCGACAGCTACGAGATCCAGCGCGGATCGATCATCGTCGACGGCGCCGCGATCGCGAACTCGGTGCCCAGCGACGACCGGTACCAGTTCCAGCGCGTCTACACGGATGCGCCGATGTGGGCTCCCGTCACCGGGTACTTCAACGCCGCACTCGATTCGCGGACCGGCATCGAGCAGGCCATGAACGCCGACCTCTCCGGAACCGGCGCGAACGCCTTCCTCGGTGAGGTGGAGCGCATCCTCTCCGGCCAGCCGCAGCGCGGATACAGCGTCGAGCTGTCCCTCAGCGCCAGAGCGCAGAAGGCGGCCTACGAGGCCCTCGGCGGCCTCAAGGGCGCGGTCGTCGCGATGGACCCGAAGACCGGTCGCATCCTGGCGATGGTCTCGACCCCCGGGTTCGACACGAACCTGATGGCGACGCACGATGCGAACGCCGCGAACACCACGTTCGACCAGCTCGTCGCCGACCCGAACAAGCCCCTCTCCAACCGGGCCATCGCCGGCGACCTCAACCCGCCGGGCTCGACCTTCAAGATCGTCGTCGCTGCCGCCGCCTACGCGACCGGTGAGTGGACACCGGAGTCGACCCTGCCGAACCCGATCTCCTACACGCTCCCGCAGTCCTCCAGCCGCGTCTCCAACGCCTGGGGCGGCAAGTGCGGTCCCGGAGCCACGGTCACGATCGCCGAGGCCATCCGCCTCAGCTGCAACATCCCGATGGCCGAGCTCGCGGTCGAGCTCGGCGACGACACGATCCGCGAGATGGCGGAGAAGCTCGGCTTCAACAAGTCCTTCGAGACCCCGCTGAAGTCGACGCCGTCCAGCTACCCGCGTGCGCTCGACGACGCGCAGACCGCCCTGAGCGGATTCGGTCAGGGACAGGTCACCGCGACCCCGCTGCAGATGGCGATGGTGTCCGCCGGGATCGCGAACGACGGCGTCGTGATGAACCCCCGGATGGTGGATGCCGTGATCGGCAACGACCTGTCGGTCATCAAGGCCTTCGAGGACAGCGAGTTCGGCCGTGCGATGGAGGCCGACGTGGCCGACGACGTCACCTCGGCCATGGTCGCGAGCGTCGCTACGGGCGCGGCCCAGGGTGCAAGAATAGACGGGATCGACGTGGCCGGTAAGACGGGCACCGCAGAGAACGGAAACAGGCCGCACACGTTGTGGTTCACCGGTTTCGCACCGGCGAACGACCCCGCGGTCGCAGTAGCGGTCGTCGTCGAAGACGGCGGCGGACAGGGACAGTCAGGAAGCGGCGACACCATCGCTGCTCCGATTGCGAAGAAGGTCATAGAGGCGGTGCTGGGCAGATGAGGCCGACGCAGGGTGTGTCGTTCGGTGGTCGTTACGAGCTGCAGTCGCGTATCGCGATCGGTGGCATGGGCGAGGTGTGGGAAGCGACGGATCACGTCATCGGACGTACCGTCGCCATCAAGATCCTCAAGGACGAGTACATGGGGGACCCCGGGTTCCTCGAGCGGTTCCGCGCCGAGGCGCGGCACGCCGCTCTCGTCAACCATGAGGGCATCGCCAGCGTGTTCGACTACGGCGAGGAGAACGGCAGCGCCTATCTCGTCATGGAGCTCGTCCCCGGCGAGGCGCTCTCGACCGTGCTCGAGCGGGACGGTGCGCTGAGCGCCGACAAGACGCTCGACATCGTCGCGCAGACGGCATCCGCCCTGCAGGCCGCGCACGCCGCGGGCCTCGTGCACCGTGACATCAAGCCGGGCAACCTGCTGATCACGCCGGACGGCCGCGTCAAGATCACCGACTTCGGCATCGCCCGCATCGCCGACCAGGTCCCGCTCACCGCGACCGGTCAGGTCATGGGAACGGTGCAGTACCTGTCGCCCGAGCAGGCGTCGGGCCACCCGGCGTCGCCCGCGACCGACACCTACTCGCTCGGCATCGTCGCGTACGAGTGCCTGGCGGGCAAGCGTCCGTTCACCGGCGAGTCGCAGGTGGCCATCGCGATGGCCCAGATCAATGAGCAGCCGCCGCCGCTGCCGCCGACCGTGCCGATCCCGGTGCAGAACCTCGTCATGGCGATGATCGCCAAGAAGCCCGCCGACCGTCCCTCGTCCTCCGCGACGGTGGCTCGGGCGGCGCAGGCGCTTCGTCGTGGCGACCTGAACTCCGCGGCGATCGCCGTCCCCGCGATCGCGACCGGCGGCATCGCCGGCGACGACGACGCGACCCGGATGCTGACCGCATCCGGCGACGACGGCACCACGCGCATCCTCCCCACCACCGCACAGCTCCCCACCGAGGACGCTGCGGAGGAGGAGAAGAAGAAGAAGCGCAGCCCGTGGACCTGGCCGCTGATCGCGCTGATCGTCCTGTTGGCGATCGCGCTCGGTGGCACCGTCTGGGGGATGCTCGCCAGCCAGGGCAACGGGGACGCCGACGCCACGCCCAAGCAGAGCAGCTCGTCCCCGCCTCCGTCGACGCCGTCGACGCCGCCGCCGACACCCGAGGAGACTCGCGTCGACGTCACCGCGCTGAACCTGAACGGCATGGACTGCGGCGGCGCCACATCGACGCTCAAGGGCGCCGGGTTCGACAGCGAGATCACCTGCGTCGACGGCGACCCGGCACCCTCGGATGCCGAGGTCGGCAAGGTCTACCGCGTCGACCCCACGGGCAACGTCGAGAAGACGCAGCCCATCACGCTCACGGTCTACGCCGCTCGGACGGCCGTTCCGACGCCCACCGACACCCCGACCATCACGGGCGACCCGGTCGCCGGCAGCACGGTGACCATCTCCTGGGGCACCGGATTCACCTGCCCGAGCGGCACCACGCTCTCGGGGTATGTCGTCTCGCTCCAGAACGGCACGTTCGTGTCGGGCGGTCCCAACTTCCAGCCGACGCAGCGCAACACGCAGGTGAAGGTCGGCGACACCGTGGGTCAGCAGCTCCTCGTCACCTACCAGGGCATGTGCTCCGGTGGCGACCAGCGCACCTCGGCCGCCTCGCCGCCGCTGTCCGTGACGATCGTCGCCGCGCCCGACCCGGGCGAGGGTGACGACGGTGGCGGCACCGACGGGTAGCCTTTAGTCCAGCTCAGCAGCAGTCGTTTTCCAGGGGGTAGTACGTGTCCACAGAGCCACGGGTCATCGCGGGTCGATACCGCGTCGACGAGCTCATCGGGCATGGCGGGATGGCGAAGGTCTACCGCGGGTACGACCTGACCCTGGGGCGCGAGGTCGCGATCAAGATCCTCGACCCCGAGCTCGCCCGTGACACGGCGTTCCGCACGCGCTTCCGGCTGGAGGCGCAGGCCGCTTCGCGGATGTCGCACCCGTCGATCGTCCGCGTGTTCGACGCCGGCGACCCCTCGGCCAGCGACAGCTCCTCCGACGAACCGCCGTACATCGTGATGGAGCTCGTCAAGGGCACCCTGCTCAAGGACATCATCTCGGCGGGCCCCGTGCCGGTGGCCGATGCGGTGCGCTACGTCGACGGCATCCTCGAGGCCCTCGACTACTCGCACCGCGCGGGCGTCGTGCACCGCGACATCAAGCCCGGCAACGTCATGGTGACCGACAAGGGTCAGGTCAAGGTGATGGACTTCGGCATCGCCCGAGCCGTCTCCGACTCCTCCTCGACCGTGGCCGAGACCACGCAGATCATCGGCACCGCCGCCTACTTCTCGCCCGAGCAGGCGAAGGGCGAGCCTGTCGATGCCCGCGCCGACCTCTACTCGACCGGTGTGGTGCTGTACGAGCTGCTCACGGGCCGCCAGCCGTTCCGCGGAGAGTCGCCCGTCGCGGTCGCCTACCAGCACGTCAGCGAGACGCCGATCCCGCCGACCGAGGTCAACGAGGACGCCCCCGGCGCGCTCGACCCGATCGTGCTGCGCGCTCTCGCGAAGGACCCCTACCAGCGGTACTCGGATGCTGCGCACTTCCGCGCCGCACTGGACGCGGCCGTCACCGGGAACGCTCCGACGCGCAAAGAGCTCGGAGCGCTGACCAGCGAGCTCTACGGACCGAGCCCGCGGCAGGCGCAGGAGACGGCGCGTTCGCTGCGCCAGCTCAGCACCGACACCACCATGACCAGGACCCAGTCCGGCCCGCCGGTCGCCTGGATCTGGGCGGGTGTGGCACTGCTGGCCGTGCTGCTGGCCTCGGTGCTGTTCTGGGTCGTGACGATCAGCGGGCGTCCGTCCGAGATGCCCAGCACGTCCCGCGTGATCCCGAACCTCGTCAACGTCTCCTCGGAGCGCGCGCAGGACGACCTGGCGAAGCTCGACCTGGCGTCGACGATCGTCTTCGAGTCGAGCGCCGAGATCACCGAGGGGAACGTCATCAGCACCGACCCCGAGGCCGGCGTCTCGGTGGAGGAGGGCACGACGGTCACCGTCCACGTCTCCTCCGGTGTGGAGACCGCGGTGGTGCCGAAGATCGAGGGCATGACGCTCGCGGACGCGACGAAGGCACTGAAGGCCGCCGGCCTCGAACTCGGCACCGTGATCCAGCGGAACGACAAGGCCCTGCAGGCGGACACGGTGATCTCGTCGAGCGAGAAGCCCGAGTCGGAGGTGGCACCGGGCACGGTCATCAACCTCGTCGTCGCCAGCGGCAAGGTGACTCTCACCGACCTGGTCGGCTGGACGGTCGACGCCGCCACCACGAATCTCACCGATCTCGGGCTCACGCCCACGCCCGTGGAACAGGCCGACTGCCCCGCGACGGACCCGCCGACCGTGCAGTCGATGTCCGTGGCGCCGGGTGACGTCCCGATCGGTTCGCCGGTCGAACTGCGGTTCTGCACCGGCGACTGACGCCCCTCGCAGATCCAGCCTGCGCCCGCCGTCAGCGGGACAGCGGGTGCAGACTCTCCGCGCGCGCCACGGCTTCGCGATCCCCGCACAGCTCCAGCCAGTTCGCCAGCAGACGGTACCCGCCTTCGGTGAGGACGCTCTCGGGGTGGAACTGCACGCCGCGCATCGGCAGGTCACGGTGTTCGAGCGCCATGACCGTCCCGTTCTCGGTCCAGGCCGTCACGATCACCTCGGCGGGAAGGTCGGCGGCCGCGAGAGCCAGCGAGTGGTACCGACCGGCGTCGAACGGCGAGGGGATGCCGGCGAACAACGCCGATCCGTCATGCTCGACGGGGGAGACCATCCCGTGCATGAGCTCCGGCGCCGCGCTCACCGGAGTGCCGAACGCCGCGCCGATGGTCTGGTGCCCGAGGCACACGCCGAGCGTCGGCATCCGCAGCCGCGCGGCGATCCGCACCGCCTCGAGAGAGACCCCGGCATCGGCGGGCGCTCCGGGGCCGGGAGAGAGCAGCAGGGCGTCGTGGTCGGCGAGCATCCGCTCGAGGTCCGCGGCGTCGAGGGCGTCCGACTCCACCAGCTCGGTTTCGGCGCCGAGTTCGTGGAGATAGCCGACGAGCGTGTGCACGAAGCTGTCGTGGTTGTCCACCACGAGGACCCGCGTCATTCGACGTCGACCTCACCCGGGGCGATGATCGGGCTCACCCACGGGAACACGTACCAGAACAGGCCGTAGAGGATCGCGGCCACGACGACCACGAGGATGAGGACGCGCAGCCACCACGGACCGGGCAGCAGGCGCCAGATTGCGGCGTACATCAGTCTTCTCCCTCGTCGGCGTGCACGGTCACACGGATGGCGCGGCCGGAGGAGGCGGCGTCTCGGTCAGAGCGGTCGGGGGTCCCTCGGCGCGAGGCTGGAAGCTCTCGAACACCCCGTAGGCGACGATGCGTTCGGCGAGGGAGTAGAGGGGGGAGCAGGCGGTGAGCGTGATGTACTGCTCACCCGTCTGCTGCTCGGGCATCTGCGGCACGTCGGCGAGCACATCGGTCTGCGTCGGCTTGACGTACTCGAGCGTGCGGAAGCGGTAGGTGTACCAGCCGTCGGGGGTCTCGACGACGATCGCGTCGTTCAACTGCAGCTTGTCGAGCTGGTTGAAGGGCTTGCCCCAGGTGGTGCGGTGACCGGCCATCGAGAAGTTGCCGACCTCTCCCGGCATCTTCGAGTCGGTGTAGACGCCGATCCCCTTCTGATCGAGGGTACGGGCGCGACTCGTCCCCCCGTAGATGCCGAAGTTGTAGTCGGAGCCGAAGCGGGGGATGTGCATCTGTCCGAACCACTCCGCGTCGGCGGGCGCCGCGGGAACCGGCGGCACGTAGGTCGGGGTGCCGTCGTCGCCCTCGACGACGGGCGGAAGGTCGGGCGCCTCCGCCTGTGCGAGCTGCTGCGAGATCGCCGCACCCTCTTCGTTCTTCTGGGCGCTGATGATGATGTCGCCGATCCACATCTGCCAGGCCACGAACAGCAGGACGATCACTCCCGCGGTCAGCAGAAGCTCGCCGAGCACGCTCGCGAAGGTGGCGCGAGAACGTGGTCGTTCTCGCCGCGGGCGTCGCCCCCCAGGCACGACGGATGCAGTCATGCCGTGATCATATCCGGGAACGCTGAACGGATGCCGCTGGTCGCCGGACGTCCAGGGCCCTCGCCGCCTCGTCGGATGACAGGCGACATGGGTACAATGACGGCATGGCACGTGACCGTAAGACTGAAGAACCCGCCGCCGAGCGCGCCGAAGGCGACGCCGCTCCCAACGCCGTGTGGTTCAAGCCGGTGATGATCGGCTTCATGCTCCTCGGTCTCGTCTGGATCCTGGTCTTCTACATCTCGGGCATGCAGTTCCCGATCCCGGGGCTCTCCAACTGGAACCTGGCGATCGGCCTCGGCATCGCGCTGATCGGCTTCCTGATGACCACGCGCTGGCGCTGACGCCCCTCCCACCTCTCGAAAAAGGCCCCCTCGCATGGCGAAGGGGCCTTTTTCACATCTGCCCACAGGCCGTCCCCAGAGTTATCCACAGATCTCTCCACAGCCTGGGGAGAATTACATGGGTGTTATTCACAGGGGTTAACAACCCTGTTAACAACTCCGGATCAGGCCAGAAGGATCAGCGGCGGGACGAGGAAGACGACCACGAGCAACACGATCGTGAGCGCGACGAGCGACACGATCTGCCAGATCCGCTGCTCCGGTCGCTTCGTCTTGACGTAGATGAAGGCGACGAGGGCGCCGATGAGCAGGCCGCCGAGGTGCGCCTGCCAGGAGATCCGTCCGCCGCCGAACACCAGGCCGTAGACGAAGTTGATGCCGAGGATCACGAGGAGCCCGGTGACGTTCGCTCCGATGTGACGGCCGACGATGAGCAGGGCCGCCATGAGTCCGAAGATCGCTCCGGAGGCGCCGACGGTCGAGGTCAGGGGCGCGAGCACCGCGACCATGACCGACCCGCCGAGACCGCTGATGAGATAGAGCGCGAGGAAGCGGGCCCTGCCGAGCATGGGCTCGAGGCTCTGGCCGAGCATCCACAGGGCGAGCATGTTGAGCGCCAGGTGGATGAAGTTGCCGTGCGCGAAGACGGCTGTCAGCAGCCGCCACGGCTCGAAGGGGAGCGGCGACAGGTTGGGGTACAGGTACGGCGACGCGAAGAACAGCTGGTCCGTGATCTGCGGGCCGATACCGGGGATCAGCTGCAGCAGTCCGATGAAGGAGGTGACGGCGAGCAGGACGTAGGTGACGATGGGCCGACCGCTGCGGGTGATCGCCATCGCACCGCCGCTGCGGCTGCCCCAGCGGCGCTCGGCCTTCTTCTGCGCGGGGGTGCGGTTCTTGCGATCCGCGTTCATGCACTCCGGGCAGATGACGCCCACGGGCGCCGGTGTCTGGCACTCGGGGCAGATGGTGCGCATGCACCGCTGGCAGAGCACGAAGCTCTGCCGATCCGGATGCCGGTAGCAGAAGTTGTCGCGATTGCTCGTGAACTCAGGCGTGGTCATCCGGATCGGCCGCAGCTGTCGTCAGGCCGCGACGATGTCGATCGACTGCAGCACGACCGGTGCGATCGGGCGGTCGCCCGAGCCGGTCGGCACGGCGGCGATCGCATCGACGACGGCCTTGGAGGCGTCATCGGCGACCTCGCCGAAGATGGTGTGCTTGCCCTGCAGCCACGGCGTCGGGTCGGTGGTGATGAAGAACTGCGAGCCGTTGGTGCCCTCGGGCTTGCCCGTGATGGCGTTGCGACGGAGACCGGCGTTGGCCATGGCGAGGATGTAGGGCTCGTTGAAGTTGAGCTCCATGTTGATCTCGTCGTCGAAGTTGTAGCCGGGGCCGCCGACGCCCTGTCCGAGCGGGTCGCCGCCCTGGATCATGAAGTTCGGGATGATGCGGTGGAAGATGACGTCCTTGTAGAGAGGACCCTCGCCGGGCTTGCCGGTGGCGGGATCGGTCCACTCCTGGGTGCCGTCGGCGAGGCCGACGAAGTTCTTGACCGTCTTCGGGGCGTGGTCACCGAAGAGGTTGATGACGATGTCACCGTGGTTGGTGTGCAGGGTTGCGACATGAGAAGCGTGAGCCATGCCCTCATTCTCGCAGAGCTTCCGGTGAGTTGGCCGAGGTACGTACATCCGATCGCTCGATGACGCAAGGCCCACGCGATTCCCTCCCTGCATCCAGCCTCTCGTGGCAAGATGGGGAACCCGTACTCCAATGGACAGGAGAGCATCGTGAGCCTCAGCCGCAAGCGGAAGAAGGAACTGCGTCGTCTTCAGAACGACGCGAACCAGCTCTGGGAGAACCAGCAGGTGCTCGTCGGTCACGCCGCCGATGTCGCCCGAGAGGCGGGCCGTCAGCTCGGCAACCTCAATCGTGAGCAGGTCGTCCCGGTCATCCAGGACACGTACAACCGCCGTGTCGCCCCGGTCGTCGACCGCGGCGTGAAGATCGGCAAGCACGTGGTCGACGACAAGTTCGTCCCGATCGTGGGCGGGGTCGTCGGTTCGGCGCTCACCGCGTGGGACGTCGCCAACGCCAAGCGCCACGGTGTCGCCGTGCAGGTGCGCAAGGCGACCGCGCCGCAGAAGAAGGGTCCGGGCCTCGGCTCGGTCATCGCGATCATCCTCGGCGCTGCCGCGGCCGTCGGCGTGCTCTACGCCGCGTGGCAGGCACTGCGCGCGGACGATGAGCTCTGGGTCGCGGACGACCCGCTCGCCGCACCCGACGCGTGACTCCGTCTGATCTCGCCTCCGTCACCTCGGGTGACGGAGGCGATCAGCATGCGCGGGTCCGGGAGGCCGCCGCGGCCCGCGACCTGGACATCGAGATCCGCGAACGCCCGGCGGCCGGCAGCCTGTTCGAGGCGGCCGAACTGCTCGGCATCCCACCGTCCGGCATCGTGAAGACCCTCGTGGTGAAGCGGTCGGACGACACCTACCTGTTCGCCCTGATCCCGGGCGGGCGCTCGATCTCGTGGCCGAAGCTGCGCGCACTGGTGGGCGTGAACAAGCTGCGACTGCCCGAGCCGGAGCTGGCCCTCGCGGCCACCGGCTACGAGCGGGGCACCATCGTGCCGATCGGCAGCACCACCGACTGGCCGATCTACGCCGACGAGACCATCGTCGGCCAGCGGATCGCGATGGGTGCGGGTGCCCACGGGTACAGCCTGTTCGTGGAGGCCGACGACCTCATCTCCGCCTACGGCGCCACGGTCGCCGACATCTCGGTCCCCGAGAACCGCTGACCGTCCGACTCCGTTCGTCGAGCGGGTGGAGCGGACGGGACGTCAGAGGATGCCGGCCATGCGCATGGCGATGTCGACGAGCTTCACGCGCTGCAGCTCCGCCACCGCCTTGCGGGGAAACCACTCGGCCATGTCGGTCGAGCCGTCGGTCTCGAACCGGAGCTTTCCCCCGGTGACCTGGGCGCGGTAGACGATGCGCAGGGTGTGCAGCGGATCCGCCGCCTTCTGCACGCGCCGACCGGCGGGGATCACCCGCGAGTGGATGCCGAGGAGCTCGCCGACCTTCACGGTGTAGCCGGTCTCCTCGCGGAGCTCGCGGCGAACCGCATCCTCCGGCGACTCACCGGGCTCGAGCCCGCCGCCGGGCATCGTCCATGCGACGCGGCGACCCTCGGTCCAGCGCGCCAGCAGCAGCCGTCCGTCGTCATCGGTGACGACCGCATACGCCGCGACACGCAGGTCCATGGGTCACACACTATCCGTCGCCGGAGACCGGTGATGACCGCATGTCGGAGCGCCCTCCCCGCGATCGATCAGGAATCGAGAAGCACACCGGTGCCCGGCGTCCGTAGTGTGATCTTCACACCGGCACCACGTCGAGAGGACCGATCATGGCCGAGAAAGAGAAGAACTTCAGCGCCGAGGAACGCGAGGCCATGCAGGCCGCCGCGAAGGAGGCTCGCACGCGGCGTTCCCGGGCGAAGAAGTCTCCGGAAGAGCTGAGAGCCGCGGGGGAGGCCGACATCAAGGAAGCCATCGAGAAGCTCACCCCCGAGGACCAGGCGCTGTCCAACAAGCTGCACGCGCTCGTCTCGGAGGTGGCCCCCGAGCTGGTGCCGCGCACGTACTACGGCATGCCCGCGTGGGGCCGTGACGGGAAGGTGCTCTGCTTCTTCCAGCCGGCCAGCAAGTTCAAGGTGCGCTACGGCACGTTCGGCTTCGAGCCGATCTCGAACCTCGACGACGGCACCGTCTGGCCGACCGCCTACGCGGTCACCGACCTCACGAAGGCCGACCTGGAGTTCCTCGCCGAGCGTATCCGCGTCGCGATCAGCTGACCGCTGCGCAGAACAGGGTGCGCGGCCACACGGGCCGCGCACCCTGCGTTCCGCCGTTGCTCAGCCGTTGATGATCTGCGGCACCGCGACCGACTTGAGCCCCTCGACCCCGAACTCGAGGCCGTAGCCCGAGGACTTGTGGCCGCCGAACGGGATCATCGGATGCACCCCGCCGTGCGAGTTGATCCACACGGTGCCGGCCTGGATGCGCGCGGCCACCTTCCGCGCCTCCTCGCGCTCGCCCCAGACAGAGGCGCCGAGGCCGACGTCGAGGCCGTTGGCGCTGGCCACCGCGTCATCCACGTCGGTGTACCGGATGATCGGGAGTGCCGGGCCGAACTGCTCCTCGTCGACGAGAGCCACCCCGTCGGCCACATCGGCGACGAGGGTGATCGGGTAGAACAGCTCGCCGAGCTCGGTCGCCGGCGCTCCACCCGTGACGATGCGGCCGCCGTTGCGTGCGGCATCCTCCACCAGGTCCCGCACGATCTCGAACTGCGCACGGTTCTGCAGCGGGCCGAGCACGTTCTGCTCCTCGAGGCCGTTACCCATCGGCGTCTGCCGCGCCACGTCTGCCAGCGCCTCGACCACCTCGTCGTAGACGGAGTCGTGCACGTAGAGCCGCTTGAGGGCCGCGCAGGTCTGGCCGGTGTTGATGAACGCGCCCCAGAACAGGTCCTGCGCGATGGCCGCGGCATCGACACCGGGCAGCACGATCCCGGCATCGTTCCCCCCGAGCTCGAGCGTGAGCCGCGCGAGGTTCTGCGCCGAGCTCTCCACGATGCGGCGTCCGGTCGCGGTCGACCCCGTGAACATGACCTTGCCGATGTCGGGGTGCGAGGCGATCCGCGCCCCCACCTCGCGGTCACCGGCCACCCCGATCAGCACATCGCGGGGGAGCACCTGGTTCATGACCTCGATGAGCGCGAGGACGCTCAGGGTCGTGTATCCGCTCGGCTTCACGACCACCGTGTTGCCCATGCGCAGCGCCGGCGCGATCTGCCAGATGCCGATCATGAGCGGCCAGTTCCACGGTCCGATCGCGCCGACCACACCGATCGCGCGGTAGTGCAGCTCGGCATGGGTCTCGCCGTCGTCGACCACGACCTCCGGCTCCAGCGGCGTCGCGGCGGTGGTGCGGAGCCAGGCCGAACAGGCCCCGACCTCGAAGCGGGCGTTCGGACCGTTGAGCGGCTTGCCCTGCTCGCGGGACAGCAGTCGTGCCAGCGGCTCGGCGTTCGCGTCGATGGCATCCGCCACACGGTGGAGCAGTGCGCTGCGTTCCGCGTGCCCGAGTGCATCCCACGCCGGCTGAGCGGCCTTGGCACGCTCGACCGCGGCGTCGAGCTCCTCGACCGTGTGCACGGGTGCTCGACCGATGGGCTCGCGCGTCGCCGCGTCGACCACTTCGCGGCCCTGTCCCTCCGGTGCGCCGACGCGCTCCAGCAGAGCGGCCTCATCCAGAACCGGGGCGATATCCGACATCACTGTCTCCTCACGATGGGTCGCACGACACGGTACGTCGTGCAGTTCGAGTCTGTGCTCGGGAGTCGAGCGCGGTTTGTCTGCCCGTGCGGGGCGCTTGTCGGTCCGTGATCGAACCGCGCCGGGGAGCTCGGCTCAGTGCCCTCCGCCGCGGTACGGACCGAGGGCCGCCAGACGGTCGAGGTGCGCGGCCATCGAGAAGTGCGGATCGATGCCGGCCTCCTCCGGCTCTGTGGCGAGACGGGCGGCCCATTCGCCGAGCACGGGCGCGAACTTGAACCCGTGCCCGGAGAGCCCGGTCACCGTGACGACCCGCGCGCTCGCGCTCACATCGACGATCGGCGTGCGATCGGGCGTGTAGGCGCAGTGGTGCACGCTGGAGCGCACCGGCTCGGGGTTCAGCGCGGGGAAGAACTCCTTCGCCTGCTGCCCGATCTTCACGAGCTCGCGCCGTGAGTACTCCCGGGGCACCTCATCGACGTCGCGGGCGACCGGCCAGGTCGGGTTGCTGCTGGCCTTGATGGAGTAGCCGTCGAGGCTCGGAGCCCCGAAGAAGTGCACGGGGCCGACGTCGCGCAGGAATGCCGGGAAGCGCTCCGGGAGGAAGTCGGCGATCTCCCTCGGCATGAACCAGGTCAGTCCGAGCACCTGCAGGCGCAGGAGGTCCCGCAGGCGACCGTCCAGCCGGGTGGACCACGATCCCGAGGCGAGGATCACGGTGTCGGCCCTGATCGCCTCGTCCGGGGTGCGGACCACGACGCCGCCGGGCTCCTCTTCGATCGCCAGCACCGGGGAGTTGAAACGCAGCTGCGCACCGGCGGCCTCGGCGAGATCGAGCGCGGCCATCAGCGACACCTCGGGGCGGATGCCGCCACCGTGATGGTCGAGCACCCCGACGTCGCCGTCGTGCACGTTGTGCTGCGGATGCGCGCGACGCAGCTCCTCGGTGTCGTAGAGGGTGTGCGGCAGGTCGAACTCGCGCACGGTGTCGAGCGTCGTGCGCATCTCCACACGGTCGGGCGGGGCGATCGACAACGCGCCCACCTCGAGGTACAGCTCCCGGCCCGACTGCTGCTCGAGCTCGCGCCACAGCCGCCGCGACTCCTGGAGCATCGGCACGTAGAGCCCGCCCTCGTGATACGCGGTGCGGAAGACACGCGACTCCCCGGCATAGGAGCCGCGGTCGTGCACCCGGCCGTACTGCTCGATGCCGATGACCTCGACGTCGTCGCGCTGCGACAACCGCCACGCGGCGAGCGCGCCGACGGCGCCCAGTCCGACGATGACGATCCGCTTCCTGACCTGCGCGCTCATGACGCCTCCTGACGACTGATGGATGAGGGACGGATGCCGGTCATGCGAGGGCCGGGGAATCCCAGAGGAGCAGCTCCGTGCCGATGCCCTCGGCCACGGCTCGGCGGTACACGACGGTTCCCCACGCGACGTCCTCCACGGGCATCCCGCCGACGGAGGAGAGGAAGATCTCGTCCTCGCTCCGGCGGCCCTCGGCCTCGCCGCTCATGATCGCCGGGAGGTTCTCGAGCGCGTCGTCGCCCACATCACCCGAGCGGATGCGGTCGAGCAGGTACATGCCGTGCAATCCGATGTGCTCGTGCGCGGGGTGCGGCACCTCTTCGCTCCACGCCTCGTACAGGCCGCGGAAGTCGGCGATGTGTCGAGCACCGTGGAGCAGCTCGTCGTCGATCATGATGTCGGCGGGCAGGCTCACCAGGGCACCCGGCTTGAGCCACCGCTTCTCGATCCGCACGTAGTTCGCCGACCCCGCCGGCGTGGTGGGCGCGATGGTGACCAGGTCGCTGTCCCGCACGGCCTCCTCGACGCCGTCGACGACCGTGACCGACGTGAACTGCGGATACTCGCGCCGCACCCACTCGACGAAGGAGTCGATGCTCGACCGGCTGCGACCGGCGACCTTCAGGGTGTCGAGCTCGGGACGAACGGCCACGAAGGCCTCGAGCGTGGTCCTGTTCATCACCCCGGGCGCCACGATGCCGACGCTCCGGGCATCCGGGTTCGCGAGGTGACGGGCACCGACCCCCGGCACGGCGCCGGTGCGATAGGCGCTCAACAGGTTGGCGGACATGTGCGCGAGCGGAGCTCCGGTGTCCTTGTCGCTCAGGGTGAGCATCAGGATCGACCGCGGGAGTCCGTGCTCGCGGTTGGCCATGTTCGACCCGTACCACTTGCATCCGGCCGTCTGGAAGGAGCCGCCGAGGTAGGCCGGCATCGCCATCATCCGGCGGTGCGGACCGTCCAGAGGCATCCCGTCATGGGTCGACTCCGCGGGGAAGGTGACCATCGACCCGTGCGAGTTCCCCTCGGGACCGCCCATCCGATAGTCGCCGGCGTCGACGAGACGCAGCGTCTCCTCCATCACGTCGACGCACAGGGCCATGTCCGTGACCCCCGCCGCGATCGTGTCGGGTTCGGACAGATAGCGGAACGTCAGTCGGGTGTCGGACGTGCTCACTGGTTTCCTCTCGTCGCTTCGACCACCGGGTCGCCCAGGTGCGGGTTCTCCGGGAGCTCGGTGCCGTGGCCGATCTGGCGATACACCTCCGGCCGGGCCCGCCGCAGCCACAGCGCCCAAACGACGGCCAGGGCCGAGGGCACCAGGAGCACGGCGGGAAGGATGAAGGTCGTCGGGGTGGACTCGGCCTGACCGAGCAGCACGTCCCAGTTCAGGAGGATCAGCACCCACACGATCGCCAGGGCCACGAAGGAGATGATCGGTGCGACGAGCCTGCTCCCGGCGCCGACCTCGCGCTGATCACGGCGGAAGAACCCGATCACCGCGACGGAGACGAGCACCAGGAGGAGCACGAGCCCGAACGCGCCCAGGTTGGTGAGCCAGGTGAAGAGCGTGATCACCGGGTAGGGGCCGTTCTCCGGGTTCCAGCCCTGCTCCCCGATCGCGAAGCCGACGATGACCAGGACCGCGATCGCGGACTGCAGCAGCGACCCCGCCCACGGTGCCCCGCTCTTGGTGCGGACGGTGCCCAGCACCCGGGGCAGCACGCCCTCGCGCCCGAGCGAGAACGCATACCGGGCGACCGCGTTGTGGAAGCTCACGAGGGCCGCGAACAGACTCGTGATGAAGAGGATCGACATCACGTCGACCCAGATCACGCCGAGGTGCTCCGCGACGAAGTTGAAGAACAGCGGGGGACCGGCCTCCTCGGGGGAGATGCCGGCGGGGTCCGTGATCTTGCCCGGGCCGACCGCGAGGGCGAGCGCCCAGGAGGAGAGGGCGTAGAAGAGGCCCGAGACGCCGACCGCGAGGAAGGTCGCGCGCGGGATGGTGCGCTTGGGGTCCTTCGACTCCTCGCCGTAGATGGCCGCCGACTCGAAGCCCATGAACGCCGCGATGCCGAAGGCGAGCACCGCTCCGACGCCGGGGACGAAGAGCGCCGACGGGGTGATGGGTGCGGCGGTGAAGCCCTCCGCGGGATTGCCGAACGCGAACAGGTCGAACACGATCACCGCGACGAACTCGAGCGCCACGAGCACGCCCAGCACCTTGGCCGAGAGATCGACCCGATGCACGCCGAGCACCCCGACGAGCACGATCGTGAGGATCACCCACACCCACCACGGGGTCACCCAGCCGGTCTTGGACTCGATGAAGGAGCTGATCTGGAACCCGAGCATCCCGTAGATGCCGATCTGCATCGCGTTGTACGAGAGGAACGCGAGCACCGAGGCGCCGACGCCGGTCGGGCGGCCGATGCCCTGTGCGACGTAGGCGTAGAACGCTCCTGCGTTCGTGACGAACCTGCTCATGGCCGCGTAGCCGATCGCGAAGATCCCGAGGGCGACCGCCAAGACGATGTAGCCGAAGGGGATGCCGTCGACGTGCGTGACCGCGTAGGCGCTGGTGACGCCGCCGGCGAGGACCGTCAGCGGCGCAGAGGCCGCGATGATCATGAACGCGACCGCGAAGACGCCGAGACGCCGATGCTCGGCCGTTCTCGTCGTCGACGTTGTGGGTGTGAACGTCACCATGGCGCAGCTCCTTCGATGCTCGGGTATGTCCTCATACTCGCCAGGGCCGCGCGTCGTCGATTGACGGCGAGAGCAGAACACTTGTCTACGCGGGCACAGCGGCCGGATGCTAAAATGCAGCATCGTATATGATCGGCCACAGTGGGGTGAGCCTTGATGCAGAGTCTGTCGTTCCTCGACTACCGCCATGCGGTGTCCCGCGCGGTCGTCGCGCTCGATGTGACCGCGCCCGAGCAGGATCGCTTCCGCGGTGCGATCGATGCCACCGCGGCCGGCGACATCCACGTCTTCGCGATCGATGCCGACGGGCACGGCGTGCACCGCACGCCCTCCCTCATCTCCCGTGCCCCGCAGCAGTATTTCAAGTTCTCCCGCATCGAACGCGGCAGCGGACTGATCGTGCAGGACGGACGGGAGACCGCTCTCGGCAGCGGTGACATGGCGCTGTACGACACCGACCGCCCGTACTCGCTGCTGTTCGACGACGCGGTGCAGATGTCGGTCGTGATGTTCCCGAAGGTACTGCTCGACATCCCGGCGGAGGACACCAGTCGCATCACCGCCACACGGCTGAACGCCGGCGGAGCACTGGGCGCGATGGTCGGTCCGTACCTGGGCTCGCTCGCCGAGGGCGCCCATCATCTCGACAGCCGCATCGCGCGGCGGATGCTGCGGACCGCGGTCGACATGCTCAGCACGGTGCTGGAGGCGAACCTCGCCGCGACCGCCGGCCCGGTGAGCGCGCACTCCACGACGCTGACCCACATCCTCACGTACATCGACGTGCACCTGGCCGACAGCGAGCTCTCCCCTTCGCAGATCGCGGCGGCGCACTTCATCTCGGTGCGGCACCTGCATGCGATGTTCAGCGAGCAGGGGTCGACCGTCTCGACCGTGATCCGCCGACGCCGACTGCAGCGCTGCTACGACGCGCTCATCGACCCGTACCAGGCGCACCGCTCGATCGCCGAGATCGCGATCGCCGCCGGTTTCGTCGACCCCGCGCACTTCAGCCGGGTCTTCCGCGCCCACTACGGGGTCCCTCCCCGCGCGGTGCGCACGAGCTGAGCCGCATCGCAGGATCGGGGTGCCGACCGCGCACCCGCGCAGTAGCGTTGAGGCCGTGAGCACACTGCCCTTCCCCGCCTCCGTGTACGCCGCCCGCCTCACCCGCGCCGCCTCCCTCGCCGCGGACGCCGGACTCGATGCGATCGTCGTCGGTCCCGGCCCCGACCTGCAGTATCTGGTGGGCGTCGAGGGCGACACGATCGAGCGCCTCACCGCCCTCGTGATCGGCCCCGACGTCGCGCCCACGGTCGTCGTACCGCGGATGGAGCTCGCGAAGGTGCGCAGCACCGCAGTCGGTGAGCTCGGACTCGCGGTCTCCGACTGGGTCGACGGCGAGGACCCGTACGCGCTGGTCACCGCCGCCGTCGGCACAGTGTCGCGGGTCGGCGTCTCGGATGCCCTGCCCGCGCTGCACGTGATCCCGATCGGCGAACGCCTCGGTGTGCGCCTGGAGCTCGCGACCCCCGTGCTGCGCGAGGGCCGCATGATCAAGGACGCCGAGGAGATCACCGAGCTCCGCCGGGCCGGAGACGCCATCGATGCGGTGCACCGCCGCGTGCACGAATGGCTGCGGGCCGGACGCACGGAGCGCGAGGTGGCAGCCGACATCGCCGAGGCCATCGTCGCCGAGGGCCACCGCACCGTGGAGTTCGTGATCGTCGGATCCGGACCGAACGGCGCCGACCCGCACCACGAGGTGTCCGACCGCGTGATCGAAGAGGGCGATGTCGTTGTGGTCGACATCGGCGGTGCCGTGCCTAGCGGGTACAACTCCGACAGCACCCGCACCTACGTCGTCGGCACGCCCTCCCCCGCGGCCGCCGAGCGCATCGCGGTGCTCGTGCGGGCACAGCAGGCGGCGGTGGATGCCGTGCGACCCGGGGCCACCGCGGCCGAGGTGGACGCCGCTGCTCGGAGCGTGCTCGCCGACGCGGGACTGGGCGAGGCGTTCCTGCACCGCACCGGTCACGGCATCGGGGTCTCGGTGCACGAGGAGCCCTACATCGCGCCGGGCAACGACCTCGTGCTGCGCGAGGGCATGGCGTTCAGCATCGAGCCGGGCATCTACTTCAGCGGCGAGTGGGGCGCCCGCATCGAGGACATCGTCGTGGTGACGGCCGAGGGCGGCGAGCGGCTGAACGTCGCCCCGCACGAGCTGACGTCGGTCGGCACCCGCTGACCGGCATGACGCCCGGAGCGGAGGAGCCACCTCCGGCGAAGGCGAACCGCGCGCGGTCGGGGCGTTCGCATCGCTCGCTGCGGCTGCTCGTCACGCTGCTCCTCGGCGCGCCCGTGGCGGTGCTCCTCGTCTGGCCCCAGGCGTTCGGGGTGCAGCAGGCGTTCGGTGTCTCGCAGCTCATCGCGTTCCGCGCACCGGTCGCGCTGATCCTCGGGATCGGTGCGGCGATCTGCACGGCGGTCGCACTGTTCCCGCGTCGCTGGGGCATCGCCGCGGGCCTCGCGATCGTCCTCGGGACGGCTTCGCTCGGGAACGCGTCCGTCCTGCTGATCCGCGGGTCCGCGAACACGCTTCCGCAGGGTGATCTCACCGTGCTCGTGTGGAACACCCAGGGCGGTGCCACGGCGCCCGACGAGGTCGCCCGCCTCGTGCTCGAGACCGGGGCCGACGTCGTCAGTCTTCCGGAGATGGATGACGAGGCGGCGGCCGAGGTCGCGCGTCTCGTGTCCGCCGACGGCCACCGGATGCTGCCGCACACGACGCGGGGCGAGAGCGGCGACTCCTGGATCCCGACCTCGCTGCTCATCGCGGAGGATCTCGGCGCGTACCGGATCGACGAGGCGGCGGGATCGACGCCCGGCCTGCCCAGTGGGGTGTGGCGTCCGGTCGACGGGAGCGGTCCGACCCTCGTGGCCGCGCATCCGCTCCCGCCGCTGCCCGGCACCCTGGACGAATGGCGGGCAGGTCTGCGGTGGGTGGCCGCGCAGTGCGACGCTCCCGACGTGATCGCCGCCGGTGACCTCAATGCCACGGTCGACCACCTCTCCGGACTGGGGGAGGACGGAGGGCTCGTCGGACGGTGTCATGACGCGGCGACGGAGGCCGGCACCGCAGCCGCAGGAACCTGGCCGTCGACGGTGCCGACCTGGATCGCGGCGCCGATCGACCACGTGTTGGTGGGATCCGACTGGACCGTGCGCGGTGTGCGGGTCGTCACCACCACTGGCCCCCGCAGCGACCACCGGGCGATCGTCGCGGTGCTGGACGCGCGCTGAAGCCGGGCGTTCGCCACCCGCCGCGATACCATCGCCCCATGCGCCGCCGCCGCAAGGTCTCCTCCGCCACCGCCTCTCCGGCGACCCGTGCGCGATACGCCAAGCGGCGGCAGAATCGGCTCGCCCGGGTCGACAACGATCTGACCGACACCGAGTGGTACGAGCTCATGGATGCCTGGGGCGGATGCGCGTACTGCGGCGGCGAAGGCGCTGCCCTCCAACGCGACTGCATCCAGCCCATCTCCCGCGGCGGTCGGTACACGCTCGAGAACGTGGTCCCCGCCTGCGCCTCCTGCAATGCGAGCAAGCACAACGACGAGGTGACCGGGTGGCTGCGCCGCAAGAAGCTCGATGAGCGCACCTTCCTGGTCCGGCATGCCACGATCCTGCGGGAGCTCCGACCCGTCGAGTGACGGGCCGGAGCCGCCGGGTCAGCGCTGAACGCCCTCCAGCTCGTCATCCGCGATCACGGGTGACTCCTCTTCACGGAAGTCCACCACCGGGGGCTTGCGACGGAATCCTCCCGTGAGCACCGCGAGCAGGACGATTCCGATCGCCACCCAGATCGCGCCGGCGATCAGCGTGGTCGACGACAGGCTCGTCCACAGCCATATCGTCATCCCGAGCCCGATCAGCGGGGCGACGAGGTAGGCGAAGACGGCCTTCGTCCCGCGCTTCCTCCGGTCGATCCAGTAGAGCTTGATGACCGCGGCGTTCACGAACCCGAAGGCGACGAGCGCGCCGAAGCTGATCACCGAGGCCACGATGTCGAGCGGGAGGAACAGCGCGCCGAACGCGCCGATGAGTCCCACGATGATGATCGCGATGAACGGCGTGCGGAAGCGGGGGTGGATGCGTCCGAACACGGTCCGGGGGAGCTGACCGTCTCGCCCCATCGCGAACAGGATGCGCGAGACGGACGCCTGCGACGTGATGCCCGATGCGAAGGAGCCGGCGACGTAGGCGGCCGTGAAGAACGTGAACAGCGCGGTTCCCCCGATGCGCAGCATGATGTCCTTCGCCGCGGAGTCGACGTTCTCGAAGTTCGCGAAGTCGGGGAACACCAGCGAGGCCACCCACGCGGTGACGATGAAGATGAGTCCGCCGATGACCGTGGTGAGGATGATGGCGCGGGGGATCGAGCGCGTCGCGTCCTTCGCCTCCTCCGACAGGGTGGAGACCGCGTCGAAGCCGAGGAAGGCGAGGGCGAGCATGGCGGAGCCCGCGACGATCAGCCCGGGGTTCAGGCCCGGCTCGAAGAACGGCGCCAGGATGTCGACCGGATCGGCGGCCCCGGAGAGGTACGCGATCGCGGTGCCGACGAACACGACGACGAACACGATCTGCACGCCGATGAGCGCCACGTTCACGCTCGAGACGAGAGTGATGCCGATCACGTTCAGCACGGTGACCAGCAGCATCGACGCGACGACCCAGACCCACAGCGGGATCGCGGGGAACGCGGCGTTGAGGTAGGTGCCGATCATGAGGTAGTTGAGCAGCGGCAGGACGAGGTAGTCCAGCAGCAGGGTCCAGCCGGTGAGGAAGCCGAGGTGCCGGCCGAAGGTGCGCTGTGTGAAGGTGTACGCCGACCCGGCCGACGGGTAGGCACGGGTCATGTTCGCGTAGCTGTAGGCGGTGAAGAGCATCGCCACGGTCGTGACCAGGTAGGCGCCGGCGATGTGGCCGTCGGTGGTCTCGGTCACGATCCCGTAGGTCGTGAAGACGGCCAGCGGCAGCATGTAGGCGAGGCCGAACAGGACCAGGCTCGGGGTACCGAGCCTGCGGGAGAACGTACCGCCGGTGGCAGGCGTGGATGAGGGCGCGGACATGATCCTCCAGGGGTTTCTGAGCACGACTCTGTGCCCACGCGGCGAAGGCGTCGCGTGAGTGCGGACCTGGTGTCCGCGGTAGCGGGAAAGCGCTATCCGAACGATACACCCCGCCGGGATCAACGCAAGGGGAAGTTTCGGAGCCGAGGTCCGGGAGTTGTTAACAGCCTTGTTAACAGGTGTGGAGAACCCGGGCGTCGACACCGACGGGCCGCGCGGATCCGCGGCGAGGTCGTGCGGATGCCGCACCGCAGATGACCCGATCGGACGTCGCTCGCCCGGAAACGGGAGAAGCCCCCGGCATCTGCCAGGGGCTTCGTCTTCCTGTGGAGCCTAGGAGATTCGAACTCCTGACATCCTGCTTGCAAAGCAGGCGCTCTACCAACTGAGCTAAGGCCCCGTGAGGGGATTTCTTGAGTTAAGGAGTGGGGCTACCAGGACTTGAACCTGGGACCTCTTCATTATCAGTGAAGCGCTCTAACCGCCTGAGCTATAGCCCCGTCAACCTCCAAGACTTTACCGGAGAATCACGGAAAATCCGAATCGAGGGCGAGGACCCCGTGAAGCCCTCGCCCTCGACGGTGTTCAGCGTCCCGGTCGGATGGTCGCGGTGCCGGCCGAGAGGGAGACGTCGATGGTCCGTCGCGCACTCGAAGCCTCGTCGATCTTGGCGTTCAGGGTGCCGGCGCTGATGTCCTGCGTGATCGCGTACTCGACGTCGGGCACGGTCAGATCGAGCGATCCCGCGCTCACGTCGATGCTGGTCTGCGACGGCGGCGTGCCGGTCAGCTGCACCGTCAGATCCCCCGCCGAGACACCCAGATCAGCCTGGTCGACGCCGTCGAGCAGGATGTCGGCCCGGCCGGCGCTCATCTGCACGTCGAGCTCCCTGGCGGCACCTTCCACGTCGAGCGCACCGGCGCTGACGCTGACATCGAGAATGCCGAAGTCTCCGACCACGTCGAGGCTGCCGGCGTCGAGGGTGAGGTCGGCGTCGAGCTGAGCTCCGCGCAGGCTCTCCGGCAGCGTGAGCACCGCGATCTCCTCGTCGCCGAACCAGTTGCCGAACCACCAGCCGAACACGCCCTGGGGGCTCTGGACGACCAGCTCGTCGCCGTCGCGCTCGAACGTCCAGGCCGTGCCGCGGCTGTTGGTGATCGCGAGCTCCGCCTCGTCGACGTCTCCGAACTCGACGCGCATGCTGCTCGCGTCGGCGTCGAGGTCGATGCTCTCGATGCCGTCGACGCCCACCGTCTGCACGGAGTCGGGTCGACTGGACGAGACGATGGTCCCGGCCGCGGCCGCCGCGGCCGTGCCACCGGCTCCCAGCAGGGCGAGGCCACCCACGACGGCGGTCACGACCATGACGGCCGTGGCGCCGGAGGAGCGACGGGCACCGGTCGTGTCGGTCGGGGCCGGCTGCGGGGCTGCCGGCTGCGGGGCCGACGTCTGCGGCGGGGAAGGGGGCGGCGGGGTGAGCGGCGTGTGCTCGTTCGGGGCGCCGTTGTCGTCGGTGGTCATCGTGCCACTCCTGTCTGGCCGGTCGGCGGCGTCGGGCCACCGGTGTTCTCGATGTGGGCGAGGGCTGCGAGCACGCGGCGGTTGCCCGACTCGTCCTGCTCGAAGCCCAGCTTCTGGAAGATGGAGGTGATGTGCTTCTCGACGCTGGCCTCCGAGAGGAACAGCAGTCCGGCGATCGCCTGGTTCGACTTCCCCTCGGCGATCAGGGCGAGCACGGTGCGCTCGCGTTCGGTGAGCCGCAGCATCCGATCGTCACGGTTCCGTCGCGTCAGCAGCTGCGCGACCACCTCGGGATCGAGCACGGTCGCGCCCTCCGAGATCCGCCGCACGGAGGCGAGGAACTCGGCGACGTCGGCGACGCGATCCTTCAGCAGGTAGCCGAGTGGGCCGCCCTGCGCCGCGATCAGGTCCGATGCGTACCGCTCCTCGACGTACTGCGAGAGCACGAGGAGCGCGAGCGACGGATGCGTCGACCGGAGGCCGAGCGCGGCACGGATGCCCTCGTCGGTGAAGGTCGGAGGGAGGCGCACGTCCAGGATGCACAGGTCCGGCGCGGTGTCGACGACGACGGTCTCGAGACCCGCGATGTCCGGGAGAGCAGCGACCACCTCGTGGCCGGCGTCTTCGAGCAGACGGACCAGGCCCTCGCGCAGGAGGACCGAGTCCTCGCAGATCAGGATGCGCACGGTACGTTCACCTCCAGGCTGGTCGGCCCGCCCTGCGGACTGTCGAGACGGAACGTCCCGCCCGCGGCCAGGATGCGGTTCGCGATGCCGTCGAGGCCACCACCCGGCTGCACCTGCGCGCCGCCGATGCCGTTGTCCTCGACCCGCGCCCAGAGCGTGTTGCCCTCGCGGAGCCGCACGATCACTCGCGCTTCGCTGGCCCGGGAGTGCTTCGCCGCGTTGGTCAGGGACTCGGCGATCGAGAAGTAGACGGCGGCCTCGGCCTCGCGACTGCAGCGGCCGTCCATGCGTACATCGAGGTGCACGGGGATGTGCGACCGCCCGGCGAGAGCCGAGAGAGCAGCGTCGAGGCCACGGTCGTCGAGCACGGAGGCGTGGATGCCGCGGGCGAGCTGCCGAAGCTCCGTGATGGCCGCCTTGGTCGACGTGTGGGCTTCGTTGATGAGCTCCTTCGCGGCATCGGGATCGTTGTCGATCTTCTGCTGCGCGAGCCCGAGCGTCATGCCGACCGAGACGAGGCGCGGCTGGACGCCGTCGTGCAGGTCCCGTTCGATCCGCGTGCGCTCCACATCCGCGGCACGCACCGCTCCCTCCCGCTGCGCGGTCGAGGTGCGCACCCGCTCGGTCAGCTCGGTCTCCTTGCTGCGGATCACGATCGCGAGCGAGAGCGTGCGGTGCAGGAGCGCGAGGCCGATCATCCCGACCACGCAGGCGGCGATGCCGAGGATGCCGACCAGCGGCGCCCAGGCGACGGGGATGCCGCCGCCGCCGAACGGTCCCATCACGGAGTCCGCGGCGGTGAGCGGGGCGAACGAGATGATGATCGACCAGACCAGGCCCCAGAAGAGACGGAGCACGATGAAGCCGAGCACGGCGGCGATCGCGAAGTTGGCGACGGCGCGCCACATGCGCCCGTCGATCGCCTGACGTCCGAGAGCACGGAGCCAGCCGCCGAACCCGGGACGGTCGCGCGGCTGCAGTCGCAGCGGGGCGATCGGGGTGCGGTACAGCGAGCCGACGCGCGCCACCTCGAACCAGCCCAGCCCGTAGAGCGCGTAGACCAGCCCGACGAGCAGGACGAGGCCGACGCCGGCGGCGAAGAGGAGGCCGAGGCCGGTGCCGAGGAGTCCGCCGAGCATGCCGAAGATGGCGCCACCGAGGGCGCCGACGCCTGCGAGATGCAGGATCGTGAGGAAGATGCGCAACGGCGGCTTCACCGCCGTTGCGGGAGCCGGGGTCGCAGTCTGAGTGGTCATGCTTCCAAGGTACGGCGGGGCCGTCGGGCTGGACACCGAGTCATCCGGACACTCGGCTTCGGGTTTTCCGTAATGCCTGTCGCGTGATTCCCCTCCTCGGGACGCCTTTCTGCTTCACTGGGGGCATGACAGCCCATGAAGGCGAGCCGCACGGCACGGGTCTCGGTCAGCGACTGAACTGGCTGCGCGCGGGAGTGCTCGGCGCGAACGACGGCATCGTCTCGGTCGCCTCGCTCGTCGTCGGTGTCGCCGGCGCGACCACCGACAACGCCGCACTCCTCACCGCGGGCATCGCGGGCCTCGTCGGCGGTGCGATATCAATGGCACTCGGCGAATACGTCTCGGTGAGCAGCCAGCGCGACAGCGAGCGCGCCCTGATCGCGAAGGAGCGGGAGGAGCTGCGGACCATGCCGACCGCCGAGCTCGCCGAGCTGACGCAGCTCTACCGCGACCGCGGGCTCACCGAGGAGACCGCGCACCAGGTGGCGAAGGAGCTCACGGCGCACGACGCGCTCTCAGCCCACCTGGAGGTGGAGCTCGGCATCGACCAGAACGACCTGGTCAATCCCTGGCACGCCGCGATCTCGTCCGCGGTGGCCTTCATCCTCGGCGCTCTGCTTCCCCTGCTCGCCATCCTGCTGCCGCCGCCCGAATGGCGCGTGCCCGTCACCTTCGTCGCCGTGCTCCTCGCCCTGGCGGTGACCGGAGCCGTCTCGGCCCGGATCGGCGGCTCGGCCCCCGTGCGCGCCTCCATCCGCCTGGTCATCGGCGGGGCGCTCGCCCTGGCCGCGACGTGGCTGATCGGCACGCTACTCGGCACCACCGGCGTCGTCTAGCCGCACCCCGGGAGACGACGAAGGGCGGATGCCGGAGCATCCGCCCTTCGTCGTCGTTCCGGAGAACGCTGGAGCGTCAGTTCGACATGAAGCCGACGAGCAGTCCGCCCGTCACCTTCACGGCGAGGTTGTAGATGCCCGCGACCACGGCGCCGAGCACCGTGAACACGATGAGGTTCAGGATCGCGACGACGGCCGCGAAGGCCATCACCTGCGGCAGACCGACGACCGCCGACAGCACGAACGCGTTGTCCGTGACGCTGGCGAGGAACTTCTCGGCCGTGGTCATGATGTTCGTCGCCTGCAGCACCAGGAAGATGAGGAAGAACGAGACCATCGTCACGACGGCGAGGGCGACCGCGCCGAGGAACGACAGCTTCACAGCCGACCAGAAGTCGACGTAGACCAGACGAAGTCGGACCTGCTTGCCGCTGGTCTTCCGTGTGGACTTCTTCGCCAGCTTGTCGGCAACTGTGCTCATGCGTCTGTATCCTCGGGGGTCTGTGTCGTCTGGGGGGCCTCGGTATCGGCATCCGCATCCGCCTCGTCTTCGGTGAGACCACGCTCACCGTTACGGGCGATGGCAAGGATGCGATCGGCCTCCGTCGTCCGGGCGAACACCACTCCCATGGTGTCCCGACCCTTGGCGGGGACCTCGGCCACGGCAGAGCGTACCACCTTGCCGCTGGACAGAACCACCAAGACCTCGTCGTCCTCGGCGACGATCAGACCGCCCGCGAGAGTGCCCCGATCGTCGTTCAACTTGGCGACCTTGATGCCCGTTCCCCCACGTCCCTGGACGCGGTATTCCTCCACCGCGGTGCGCTTCGCGTAGCCGCCGTCGGTGACCACGAACACGAACTTTCCCGGCGCGGCGACGGATGCCGACAGCAGGCAGTCCTCGTCGATCTTGAACTTCATACCGCGCACACCGGCCGTCGCACGGCCCATCGGACGCAGCGCCTCGTCGGTCGCCTCGAAGCGCACCGACATGCCGCGGCGGCTGATGAGGAGGATGTCGTCCTCCGCGTTCACGAGAAGTGCGCTGACGAGTTCGTCCTCGTCGTTCAGACGGATCGCGATGACGCCGCCCTGACGGTTGGTGTCATACGCCTCGAGCCGGGTCTTCTTGACCAGACCCTCGCGCGTGGCGAGGACCAGGTAGTCCGCCACCCCGTAGTCGCGGATGTCGAGCACCTGCGCGATGCTCTCGTCCGGCTGCAGCGCGAGCAGGTTCGCGACGTGCATGCCCTTCGCGTCGCGACCGGCCTCCGGCACCTCATAGGTCTTCGCGCGGTACACGCGGCCCTTGTCGGTGAAGAACAGCAGCCAGTGGTGCGTCGTGGTCACGAAGAAGTGCTCGACGATGTCGTTCGCCCGCAGCTGCGCACCCTTGACGCCCTTGCCGCCGCGGTGCTGCGAGCGGTAGTTGTCGCTGCGCGTGCGCTTGATGTAGCCCTCGCGCGTGACGGTGACGACCATCTCCTCCTCGGCGATGAGGTCTTCCATCGAGACGTCGCCGTCGAAGCCGTGCAGGATGTGCGTGCGACGCTCGTCACCGAAGCGGTCGACGATGCCGGTCAGCTCTTCGCGGATGATCGTGCGCTGACGACCCTCGTCGGCCAGGATCGACTTGTAGTCGGTGATCTGGGCTTCGAGTTCGTTGGCCTGGTCGATGATGCGCTGACGCTCGAGTGCGGCGAGGCGGCGCAGCTGCATCTGCAGGATCGCGTCGGCCTGGATCTCGTCGATGTCGAGGAGCTTCTGGAGTCCCTCGTTCGC
>Ga0160430_100241_pt1 | contig 38793 bp, 33 predicted proteins | sample HID1971I_E0MG_FD_108274 | JGI IMG/M metagenome (GOLD analysis project Ga0160430, IMG submission 108274) | Enriched millipede-associated microbial communities from UW Madison campus, WI, USA - HID1971I_E0 MG | ecosystem: Host-associated > Arthropoda: Insects > Digestive system > Unclassified ...
CCCGCCGAGGTGAGCGCCCTGTTCGCCGCGCACGACGATGTGGTGGCGGCACTCGACTGGGTGCAGCGCACCGGGCTGAGCTACATCCCGGTCGGACGCTCGCTCGACACCCTCTCCGGCGGGGAGAAGCAGCGGCTGCTTCTGGCCCGGCACCTGAGCGACCCGCAGCGCGATCGCGCCGACCGCATCATCCTGGACGAGCCGACCTCCGGCCTCCATCCGAACGACGTCGACACGATCAACCGCCTGTTCGACGACCTGCTCGACGAGGGGGCGACGCTGGTCGTCGTGGAGCACAACCTGCGGGTGGTCGCGCGCGCGGACCACATCATCGACATCGGTCCGGGCGCCGGGTCGGACGGCGGCCGCCTGATCTTCACCGGCACCCCGGCGCAGATCGTGCACGACACCGGCTCGCTCACCGGCCGCGCCCTCGCAGCCGCCTCCGCATCTGCCTCTGCACCCGCATCTTCCTGAGTTCCCGCCTCACTCCTCGCTCCCCGTCGCGCGCACCGCCGCGGGTCCGACGGAAAATGCGACCGGGCATGTTTGTGAGGGGTGCGGCGCGATGCCCCGACCTACAATCGTCGGCATGGCAATCCAGCGCAGGGTCAAGTCCGTCGAACAGTCGATGGCGGAGACGCACGACGAGAAACGCTCCCTGAAACGCTCCCTCGGCGTGTGGGACCTCGCCGTCATGGGCGTCGCGGTCGCCGTCGGCGCGGGCATCTTCTCGGTCGGCGCCGAGGCGTCGGCGCGGCACGCCGGCCCGGCCGTCATCATCTCGTTCATCATCGCCGCGGCCGTGTGCGGACTCGCGATCCTCTGCTACGCGGAGTTCGCCTCGTCGATCCCTGTGGCGGGCTCCGCCTACACGTTCACCTACTCCACGCTCGGCGAGTTCCTCGCCTGGATCATCGGCTGGGACCTGATCCTCGAGATGCTCATGGCCTCGGCCGTGATCGCGAAGTACTGGGGCGTCTACCTGGGCGACGCGGTGTCGCTGTTCGACCTGCAGATCCCGATGACCCTCCACCTCGGACCGCTCAGCTTCGACTGGGGCCCGGTCGTGATCGTCGCGATCTTCACGCTGCTGCTCGCCCTCGGCACGCGCCTGTCCAGCCGCGTCAACAGCGTCTTCACCGTGATCAAGGTCGCGATCGTGCTGTTCGTGATCGTCGTCGGACTGTTCTTCGTCAAGGGCGCCAACTACTCCCCGTTCGTGCCGCCGGCACAAGAGGGCGCAGCATCCGAGAGCGTCTGGACGCAGTCGCTGTTCTCGTTCCTGACCGGCGCCGACCCGTCGATCTACGGTGTCTTCGGCATTCTCAGCGGTGCGGCCCTGGTGTTCTTCGCGTTCATCGGCTTCGACGTCGTCGCCACGAGCGCGGAGGAGACCAAGGACCCCAAGCGCACCGTCCCGCGCGGCATCATCCTCGGTCTCGTGATCGTGACCGTGCTGTACGTGCTGGTCGCGATCGTCATCACCGGCATGGTGTCGTACACCGAGCTCGCGAAGCTCGACGAGCCCTCGCTGGCGAGCGCGTTCGAGCTCGTCGGTGCGACCTGGGCGGCGCAGGTGATCGCGATCGGCAGCCTCGTCGGCCTCACGACCGTGGTCATGGTGCTGCTGATGGGCCTCGCCCGCGTCGTGTTCGCGATGAGCCGTGACGGCCTGCTCCCGCGCTCGCTGAGCGTGACGGACGCGAAGCGCGGCACGCCGATCCGCATCCAGCTCATCGTGGGCGTCGTGATCGCGATCATCGCCGGCTTCACGGATGTGCAGGTGCTGGGCGACATGATCAACATCGGAACGCTGTCGGCCTTCGTGCTGGTGAGCATCGGTGTGCCGATCCTCCGCAAGACCCGCCCCGACCTGGAGCGCCCGTTCACGGTGCCCCTGTCGCCGTGGCTGCCGTGGATCTCGGCGCTCGCCTGCTTCTGGCTGATGCTGAACCTCAGCACCGAGACCTGGGTGCGCTTCGCCATCTGGCTCGCGCTCGGCCTGGTGATCTACTTCGCGTACTCGCGGCGGCACTCGCTGATCGGGCGGGAACTCGAGAAGGACGCGCTCGGCGGGCTGCACCGCCCACCCCTGCGCTGACCCCACCCCTGCGCTGACCCCGCCTCGCGCACAACACGACGAAGGGCCCGGCACGCATGACGTGCCGGGCCCTTCGTCGCGGGGTCGGGAACGTCGCCGACGTCGCTCGCGCTTCCGGGGTCCAGCGCGCCCCACCGGACCGATACTCCAGCACTTTCGTCACACGCAGCCTTCCTCCGCAGGGCTCGACCCTTTAGCCTCATATGACTGCTATATGAATTCATACGGCATAGTAAGCCGTCATCGAGATCCGCGTGGAGGCCACGTTGCAACAACTCATCGAACGCGTACTGGCTCTGAAGATCGAGGAGATCAAGAGAGTCGACATGGATTGCTGCGTCGTCGTCGGATGACGGCGCGGTAGACCACCCACCCAGAAGAAGCACACCACCCCACCCACACCAAGGAGAAATCATGGACAAACTCATCGACCAGATCCTGGCGGACAAGCGCACCGAGGCGAAGAACGCGGAGACCAGCTGCTGCGCCGCGCCCGCGCCGGTCGAGCTCTGACGAAAGCAGGCGAAGGAACGATGGCGCCCCAGATTCCCCTCGACGCGGGATATGCGATGACGGTGATCGATCGCATCGATGATTCGAATCGCGACACGGTCGAGCAGCAGTTCGTCGAGTGCCTCAAGTTCCTTGCGATCACCTCCTCGACCTCCGGGAGACGCATCGCCGTCATCCCGGAGGTCGACCGGGTCTGGCACGAGCTGATCCTCCAGACCGTCGCCTATGTCCGCCTGTGCGCGAGTCTGCCGGGGAAGCAGTTCTTGCACCATGAGTCCATCTCGCCGACCGGATACTACGACCGCGTCGGTGATCGAGAGTTCGTGCGCGAGTTCGTGCAGTGGATTCCCGATTACGTCCAGAACTTCGGACCATTCACGGAACGCAGCGCCGCGCTGTGGACGGTCACCGGCTTCTTGGAAAGCGAGATGGGCATGTCTCTTGCCGAGATCAACGCCTTCGGGCGCGAAGAGAGCGCGGAAGTACTCCTCCCCCACGACTCACCGTGGCTCCTCCTCGGCACGCACACGCACATCTCAGAGCTCCTGGAATCAGATCCGTCGGAGTGACGATGGTCAGAGCTGCCCGATGAAATCGCTCGCGCATGTGCTTGAGCCCCCCAGCGGCGGGAGCTTCGCGCTTCCGGACGTGACACCCTCCAGCGACTTTCAGCGGAAGATCCTCGATCGGATGAGCGCTCTTTCGTGGAACCGCTATCCGTCTGTCTCCGCGGAAGTCCTGCGGCAGACGCCCTGGGACTTCTCTGCGAGTGGTGCCACGACGATCTTCGCTCGAGGGGCAGAGCAGGCAATCCTCGAAGTCCTCCGGTCATGCGCTGCTCGACGCGTCATCATTCCCGAATACTCCTACCCGGGATACGCGAGAGCGTGCAGCTCTATCGGCGCGCAGGTGACCACCTACCGTGATGAAGCTCAACTGCTGGAGATGGCGCAGTCGCCTGCCTCCGTCGAGACGGTGATGGTGATCACCGTTCCGGGCAACCCCATCGACACCGCACAACCGATGACGGATGTCAGGAGCGGCGATCCGAGGGTTCATCTCCTCGTCGACGCCGCCTACGCGGTGCCCTTCGGAGATGAGTTTCGCGCGACCGTCTCGTGCTGGCTGGAGCGTGGAGCGGCCGTCGCCTTCACGTTGTCCAAGCTGGCCTGTCTCGCCGCCACCCGTTTCGGCGGCGTCATCCGACCGAGCGGAGCATTCCCGCGACTGCAGCAGGAACAGAAGTACTGGGATCTCCTCTCGACGGCGGTGATCGACGCCTTCGGTGACCCGCACATCGTCGCAATGGCATTGGCCCGGAGTCGCGCGCAGCAGGCGATCGGCGCCGATCTGGTGAAGCGGCTCGAGGTGGCACACATTCCGGTTCTCGGCCGTGGCGGTGGCTGCTTCGCCACGGTGCCGTTCGCCTCGATACCGCCCGAGATCAGGGTCGATCTGAGCGCAAAGGACTTCAGTGATGTCTGGACGCGCATTGATGCCTCCCGGCACAACATCGCCGTCCTGAGAGGCCGACGGTGAGCCTACGAGGAATCCGGCAGGACCTGTCCCGCGTGCTGAAGCACGCGACGCCCATGATGCTGGCGCAGGTCATCCCGCTCGGCGCCTCGTTCGTCCTGCTGGCGGTGGCTCTGGCTGTGGGACGAACCGACTTCGCCGCCATCATCGGCACGACGGCGACCATCAGTGGGCTCGGGACCCTCATCAACGTCGGCGTCGGGATCGGGACCCTGCGTGATCTGGGTCAGGCGCGCACCGATCCCGCCCGGATCGCGGACGCCCTCGCCGGCAACCTCCGCCTCGCGTCGGCGGTGTCCTTCCTCGTCGTCGCGATCAGCGCCGTCGCGGGCGTCGCCCTCAGCTCCGCCTCACCGCCCGGCTCGACCCTCGTGGTGGCGCTCTGGGTCGCGCTGGTCGTACAGCTTCCGGCGAACGTCCTGTCGTCGCACACCAGCGTGCTCTCGGCCGCCTTCCAACACCTCGGCCGTGAGAAGGACAACCTCACGATCACGCTCACCCGATCGCTGGTCGGTCTGGCCCTCGGCGTGGGAATCGTCCTGCTCGTCCCGGATCCGCTCCTCGCCATCGCGCTGCAGTCGGCGCTCGCCTCGCTCATGGTCCTCGCCATGCTCGTGGAACGTCGGCGCCGACTGGTCCGAGCCGGAGTCCGCGTTCGCCTCCTCCGCGCGCCCGACTTCTCGCCTCGACGCATCGGGGATCGAGTCCTCAACTCTCTCGACGGAGCGGTCTTCCTGCTGCTGTTCATGTTCGCGCAGACGATCGCCGCGAGCATCTCGGTGGGCGTCGCCGCCCAGGTCGCCGCCGGCGTCGCGCTGTGCCGGACGATCATCATCCCGCTGAAGATGATCGGACAGACCGCCGGCCGGATGAGCCTCCAGGATCGCGATCGAGGCTCGAACCATCTGATCGCGTCGTTCGCAGCCGTCGGGATCTTCGTCGTACCGGCCGCAGCGGCGCTCCTCCTGCTCGCCGCCGTCGGCGTGAGCCCGGTGGGCGATCCGACGCTGAGCGTCCTCATCGCCGTGCAACTGCTGCTGGAGCCCTTCTCCGGATCGCTTTTCGCCTATCTGAAGGTCGTCTTCGGCGCCACCGCCGGTCTGCTCGGGCTGGTCCTCACGTATCTCGTGCTCGCCCCGGCAGTGCTGCTCGCCTGCCGGTTCCTCACGCCCGATGCCGCGGCGCTCTGGACCGGCCTCGTACTCGTGCGGTTCCTCTTCAGCGTCTCGAACGCCGCAGCGCTCCGCGCGCGATCACGCCGGGATCGCAGGAACCGGGTGGGAACCAGTCGAGCCCCGCTCGCCTGACTCCCACCCGACACACGATCAGTCGTCGAGGAGCTCCGCCTCGATCACCTCGTCCTCGTCCGGCTCGTCCGTCGGAACGGGCTCGGGCGCGGTCGAGGTGAGCACCAGTCCGGTGCCGTCGGCCGCCATGTCGACGCGCACGGTGTCGCCATCGTGCACGCCGCCGGAGAGCAGCGCGGTCGCCAGCTTGTTCTGCACCTCGCTCTGGATGAGGCGGCGCAGCGGCCGGGCACCGAACATCGGGTCGTAGCCGCGCTCGGCGAGCCACGACCGGGCGTCCGGCGTGACCGCGAGGGTGAGCCGGCGGTCCTTCAGACGCTTGTGCAGCTGGTCGATCGACAGTTCCACGATCTGGGCGAGGTCGTCCTCGCTCAGCGCCGAGAACATCACGATGTCGTCCAGCCGGTTCAGGAACTCCGGACGGAACGCCTGCCGCACGAGGGCCATGACCTGGTCGCGCTTCTCCTCGGGTGCGAGCACCGGGTCGATGAGGATCGGCGAGCCGAGGTTCGATGTGAGGATCAGGATCACGTTCGAGAAGTCGACCGTGCGCCCCTGACCGTCGGTCAGACGTCCGTCGTCGAGCACCTGCAGCAGCACGTCGAACACCTCGGGGTGCGCCTTCTCGACCTCGTCGAGCAGGATCACGCTGTACGGGCGACGACGCACGGCCTCGGTCAGCTGACCGCCCTGCTCGTAGCCGATGTACCCCGGAGGCGCACCCACGAGGCGCGAGACCGAGTGCTTCTCGCCGTACTCCGACATGTCGATGCGCACCATGGCGTGCTCGTCGTCGAAGAGGAACTCCGCCAGCGCCTTGGCCAGCTCGGTCTTGCCGACGCCGGTCGGGCCGAGGAACAGGAACGAACCGGTCGGGCGACCCGGGTCGCTGATGCCCGCGCGCGAGCGCCGGACGGCATCCGACACCGCCTTCACGGCGTCCTTCTGGCCGATCAGGCGCTTGCCGAGCTCGTTCTCCAGGTGCAGCAGCTTCTCGCTCTCGCCCTGCAGCAGACGTCCGACGGGGATGCCGGTCCACGCGGCGATCACGGCGGCGATGTCCTCGTCGGTGACCTGCTCGTTGACCATGCGGGGTTCCGCGGGGGTCGCGGCTTCGGCCTGCTCGGCCTCGGCGATGTCGCGCTCCAGACGCTTGATGGTCTCGTACTCCAGCTTCGAGGCCTTCGTGTAGTCGGCGTTGCGCATGGCGAGGTCGCGCTGCGTGATCGCGTCGTCGAGCTGCTTCTTCAACTCACCGACGCGGTTCAGGCCCTGGCGCTCGCGCGCCCAGCGGGCTTCGAGCTCGGCGAGCTGCTTCTCCAGGCCGACGAGCTGCTCGCGCAGAGCGCCGAGGCGCTCCTTGGACGCCGCGTCCTTCTCCCGCTTGAGCGCGAGTTCCTCGAGCTTCATCCGGTCGACCTGGCGCTTGAGCTGGTCGATCTCGACCGGCGAGGAGTCGATCTCCATCTTGAGCCGCGACATCGACTCGTCGATCAGGTCGATCGCCTTGTCCGGCAGCTGCCGCGCGGGGAGGTACCGGCTCGACAGCGCGGCTGCCGCGACGAGCGCACTGTCGGAGATCGTCACTCCGTGGTGCGCCTCGTACCGGCCCTTGAGGCCGCGGAGGATCGCGATGGTGTCCTCGACCGTGGGCTCGCCGACATAGACCTGCTGGAAGCGGCGCTCGAGCGCGGCATCCTTCTCGATGAACTCGCGGTACTCGTTGAGCGTGGTCGCGCCGATCAGACGCAGCTCGCCCCGGGCCAGCATGGGCTTGAGCATGTTGGAGGCCGCGACGGAGCCCTCGCCACCGCCGGCGCCCATCAGCACGTGCAGCTCATCGATGAACGTGATGACCTGGCCGTCGGACTCGGTGATCTCCTTGAGGACCTGCTTCAGCCGCTCCTCGAACTGCCCGCGATACATGGCACCGGCCACGAGGGCGGAGATGTCGAGCGTGACCAGCTCCTTGTCCTTGAGGGACTCCGCGACGTCACCCGCGACGATGCGCTGGGCGAGCCCCTCGACGACGGCGGTCTTTCCGACGCCGGGCTCACCGATCAGCACGGGGTTGTTCTTCGTGCGGCGGGTGAGCACCTGGCTGACGCGACGGATCTCGCTGTCGCGTCCGATCACGGGGTCGAGCTTGCCCTGCCGTGCACGATCGGTGAGGTTGATGCCGAACTGCTCGAGGGCGGACTGCTGGTCTTGATTCTGGTTACCGGTCTGCGGGGTGGTCATGCGCTCCTCCTGGAGATGCTCCTTCTGGTCGTCTCCCGCCTTCCGGATCGGGAGGCGGGGTCAAAGTTGAGTCTTGTTGACTCAAGTTTAGCACTCGCCGAGTTTCTCCTCCAGTCCGCGCCTCCCGTCAGCGCTCCCGCACGATCGCGTCCCAGATCGCGGACGCGACAGCGCGCTTGGAACCCGATGCGGTCGCCGACACCGCACCGCCGGGGCCCAGGATATGGACGGCGTTCTCCGCACTCTCGAAACCGCGCTCCCAGCCGACCTCGTTCACCACGAGCAGGTCGACACCCTTGCGCTGCTGCTTGCCGCGAGCGCGCGCGAGCAGCTCGGCCTCATCCTCCGGAGTCTCCGCCGCGAAGCCGACGACGAGCTGACCCGGGCGGCGCGCCGAGGCCAGGGCCGCGACGATGTCCTCGTTCTCGATCAACTCGATCGCGGGGACTCCCCCGCCCTCCTTGGTGAGCTTGCGCTCCGAGACCGCAGCCGGGCGGTAGTCGGCGACCGCGGCGGCCATCACGACCACGTCGGCCTCGACGGCCTCCCGCTTCATCGCGTCGGCGAGCTCGGCCGCGGCCCCCACGACGACGACGCGGATCGCGGGATGCCGCGCCGCGGCGAGCACGTCACCCGAGATGTTCGCCGACACCAGCGTGACCTCGGCTCCGCGGGCGGCGGCCTCCGCGGCGAGCGCCGCACCCTGACGGCCGCTGGAGCGGTTGCCGAGGAAGCGCACCGGATCGATCGGCTCGCGCGTGCCGCCCGCCGAGACCACGACGCGCACGCCGGCCAGATCACCCGGGGTCAGCAGCGCCTGTGCCGCCGCGAAGATCTCCTCGGGCTCCGCCATCCGCCCCGGGCCGCTGTCGCCCCCGGCGAGCTCCCCGTCGGCCGGACCCACGAGGTGCACGCCGCGCTCGCGCAGCGTCGCGATGTTCGCCTGCGTCGCCCGGTTCCGCCACATCTCCGCGTGCATGGCCGGGGCGATCAGCACCGGCGCCTCGGTCGCGAGCAGCGTGGTGCCGAGGAGGTCGTCGGCGAGGCCCGCGGTGATCTTCGCGATCGAGTTCGCGGTGGCGGGCGCCACGATGACGAGCTCCGCGGCCTGCCCGAGCGCGACGTGCCGCACCTTCGCCACGTCCTCGTGCACGCTCGTGGTGACCGGGTGGCGGCTGATCGCCTCCCAGGTCGGCAGTCCCACGAAGCGCAGCGCATCTTCGGTGGGCACCACGGTCACGTCGTGCCCACCCTTCGTGAGCAGGCGCACGAGGTGCACCGTCTTGTACGCGGCGATGCCGCCCGTGACTCCGACGACGATGTTCACGTCTCGATTCTGCCCCAGCATCCACCCGCTCGGGCCGACGTCTTCCTCTCGACCTAGACTTGAGCGCGTGTGCACGGTCGTGATCGATGTCGAGGATGCCGGATTCGCACGACTGCTGGCCGTGCGCGACGAAGACCCGCTACGGGCCTGGGATTCGCTCGGCACCTGGTGGCCGGAGGACTACCCCGGAGTGATCGGCATCCGTGATCGCCGCGCGGGCGGGGCGTGGCTCGCGGCGAACCCCGCCGGACGCCGGCTGGCCGTGCTGCTCAACCGTGCGGACGTGCGCGACCTGACCGACGGCCATGCCGTCTCCCGCGGCTCCCTCGCCCTCGACTCGGTCCTCGACCGCTCCCCCGTCGCGCCGCTGCAGATGCACGGCTTCAACCTGCTCGAGGTCGGCCCCGAGGGCGCCCGCGTGCTGTCCTGGGACGGTGTCGAACTGCGGGAGACCCCCATCGTCCCCGGCACGCACATGATCGCCCACGACGACCTCGACGATGCGACGACCCCGCGGATCGCGGCCTGGCTGCCGGAGTTCCGCTCGCTCGGCCCGACTGCGGACAGCGCGGACTGGACGACGGAGTGGACCGCACTGCTCGCGGCATCCACCGAGCTCCCGCCCGAAGATGACCGCGCGATCATCCGTGACAACCGCCCGCACGGCTACCCCACGCAGTCGCTGCTCTACTGCGTGGCCTCGGTGACCGCCGAGGGCGTCGAGGTGCGCGACGTGGCGCTGCCGTCCCCCGCCCACTGGACCGAATAGCCGCGGGACCCGGGTCAGGCACCGGGATCAGGCGGCCGGTACCGCGGCTTCCTCGGCGCAGGAGAACCGCGCCCGGTAGGCGGTGGGCGTGAGCCCGAGCACCCGGGCGAAGTTCTGCCGGAGCACGGCCGCCGAGCCGAAGCCGCATTCGTCGGCGATGTGCTCGAGAGGGAGGTCGGTGCGCTCCAGCATCCGCTGCGCGTGGATGATGCGCTGCCGCGCGAGCCAGGCGGCGGGCGTCGCCCCGTACTCGGCCTTGAAACGGCGGGCGAAGGTGCGCGGCGACATCAGCGCCCGGGCCGCCAGCTGGTCGACGCCGAGGTCGTCGCGCAGATGCTCGACCGCCCAGTCGGCGACGGCCGCGAGGGAGTCCGTCGGGACGACGGGGATCGGCCGATCGATGAACTGCGCCTGGCCGCCGTCGCGCTGCGGCGGCACGACCATCCGGCGAGCGATGCGGTTCGTGAGCTCGGCGCCCACCTCCTGGCGGAGCAGGTGAAGGCAGGCGTCGATGCCGGCGGCGGTGCCCGCGCTCGTGATGATCTTTTCGTCCTGCACGAACAGCACGTCGGGGTCGATGTCGATCTGCGGGTACATGTCGGCCATGACGTGCGCGTACATCCAGTGCGTGGTCGCGCGACGCCCGTCGAGCACCCCGGCCGCGGCGAGGATGAAGGAGCCGCTGCACACGCTCATGACCCAGGCGCCGCGAGCGACGGCATCCCTCGCGACGTCGAGCAGGAGCGGATCGATGTCGCCCCAGCTCTCCCGGGGCACGGGGCAGAACACCACGAGGTCGGCCTCGTACGCGAAGGACAGGTCGTGCTCGACGTTGACCGAGAACCCGATCTTCGATCTCACGACGCCCGTGCGGGGAGCGACGATGCGGAAGTCGAAGTTCGGAACCCCGTCGTCGGCGCGGTCCAGACCGAACGCCTCGCAGGCGACACCGAACTCGAAGGGGGCGAACCCGTCCTGGATCACGCAGGCGACCGTCTTCATGCACACTCCCCGATTGGCAGTTTTCATACGTTCATAGTCTCGTCTGCCACTCGTGGCTGTTCCGCATCGAACGTAGCGTTTCTGCCATGGTACTCCTCATCGCACTCATCGCCCTCATCGTGTGGGCGGCCGTCGCCACCGTCATCGAGCTGCGCCGTGACGGCTACCGCCGCAACCCCACCGATTGGAACCGTCTCGCCGGCCGCGACATCACCCAGCAGGCCGAGTCCGGGCACGGCTACCGCTGAGCTCCTGCCTCCGCACGAGAACGGGCATCCTCCCGTGCGCCTCATGACCGCCGGGGCTACGCTCGTCGACATGAGCGACCCCCAGCAGCCTCCCGTGCCGTCGTCCGCGCAGCCGACCCCGCAGGCGCCGGCCGCTCCGCATCTACCCGCGGAACCGCAGTATCCGGCGGGGACGCATGACCTCGGCGCCACCCTGTCGACGGCCGCGCCGCAGGCCCGACCCGCCGCGCCGGGCGCACCTCAGGCGTATCCGACCGCGCCGCCGCCGGGGTATCCGACCGCAGCCCCCGCAGCGCAGGCGTTCACGCCCTCCGCTCCGGCATATCCGGGGCCGTATGCGGCGCCGGCACAGGCGCGCGGCGGCAACCCGCTCGGGCGGACAGCTTTCGTCATCGCGGTGGCCACCTTCGCCATCAACCTGATCGCCTCGCTCGCGCGACCGCTCGTCTACAGCGGCACGGGCGGATACGAGTTCATGCTCGTCATCGACAACGGGATCGGGTTCTTCAGCTTCTTCGGCTACGCGCTGGCACTGGTGCTCGGGCTGATCGCCGCGCGTCGCGCCGCATCGCGGCTGCTCACCGGCATCGCGATCGGCATCGCCGGAGTCGGGGTGATCGGAGTTGCCTTCACGGGGGTCATCATGGTCGCGCTCCGCTACTTCTGAGGCGGCTCAGCAGCCCCTCAGCGCGCGCCGAGAGCACGCGCTCGTAGACCCTCGACCATCGGCCCGAGCCGGGGTTATCGGAGTCGCCTTCACCCTCAGCGCGCCGAGAGCACGCGCTCGTAGACCTCGACCATCGCCGCCGTGCGGGACGACTGGCGGAAGGCGTCGGCGACCTCGTGGACGGGGACCGGTGCCGTGCCGCCCGCGATGTCGGATGCCGCGCGCCGCAGCGTCTCGGCGAGTGCGCGGGTGCGCTGCGCCTCGCGCTCACGGGCGTTCCGCCGGTCGTCGGCATCCGGGACCGCCCAGAGTCCGCCCCCGAGCTCGGCGGCGATGTCGGGGTCGCAGATCACGGACGGGGTTCCGAGCGTCGCGGCCTCGAACGGGGTCATCCCCTGGGTCTCGAAGCCGATCGATGTCTGCACGAGGGCATCGGCGGCAGCGATCCGCGCCAGGGTCTGCGGATACGTCAGGCGCCCGGCGAAGCGCACGCCCTCGCGCCCCCGGACGATCTTCTCGGCTGCCGAGCGCTGAGCCCCGCCGCCGATGATCTCCAGGTCGGCGTCGACACCGGACGCGACGAACGCCTCGAGGAACGGCAGCAGCCGCTTCTCGGGGCTCATGCGTCCCAGCCAGACGAACCGCGGCCGTCCTGGTTCCCGCTGCGCCGGTCGGGCCGCGATCGTCTGCTCCCGCAGGTCGTCGTCGATGCCGTTCCAGATCACGTCCACGTGCGAGAAGACCGCGTGCTGCTCGAGACGTCGGGCGAAGTGCGTCGAGGGGGCGGTGACCGCGGACGCACCGGCGGCGAGGCCGCGCAGGAACGCCCAGCCGTCACGGCCCTGCACCGGGTCTCCGATGCCACGCGTCGCGATGCCGCGCCAGATGTTGAGCGCTGCGAGCACAGGTCGGTGCAGAGGCGTGACGGCGGCGATCCCGACGTCGACGCGGTTGTGCATGGTGTGCACGACAGGGATGCCGTGCCGCTGAGCGTAGCGGTGTCCGACGAACGCGCCCCAGAAGTCGGCCTGCACGTGCACGAGATCCACCGGGGGCCGATGGGTCATGGCCTTGTCGAGGAAGCGGTCGGTCGAACGGCCAGGCCAGCTCATCGAGTACTCGCGGTCGACCGTGATCGGCATCGAGGGCAGGTCGATGTACGCCCCGCCGTGGGAGCCGGACGACGTGCGCGACCCGTGCATCTTCGGAGCCACGACCGTGACCGTGTGACCGGCGCGTTCGAGGAACTCCCGCTGGAGCCGCATCGACACCTGCGCTCCGCCGAGGGAGTCCAGGTGCTGATCGCCGAAGAAGACGATGTGCATGGCGGGTTACTCCGCCGCCGCGTCACCGCGGTGTGATCCGATGGGGGTACCGTGCATGGCGGGTTACTCCGGCAGCGGCTCGTCGCGGTACAGCGCCTCGAACGTGTCGAGAGTGCGGTTGATGTCGTGGATCGCGACACCGTCGAGCGAGGCCCGCTGCATCCGCTCGTACTCCGCGGGCTCCGCGGTGAGCACGTCGGTCAGGCGCGCCGCGAGCTCCGTGACGTTGCCCGGCTCGAAGAGGTAGCCGTTCTCGCCGTCGTGCACGAGGTGCGGGAGGGCGACGGCATCCGCGGCGACGATCGGCAGGGCCGAGGCCATCGCCTCCATCGTGGCGATGGACTGCAGCTCGGCGATGGAGGCGATCACGAACAGGCTCGCCCGCGACAGGAGGGCGCGGAGTTCCTCGTCGGACGTGCGTCCGTGGAACGTGACGCGGTCCGCGAGGCCGAGCTGGGTCGTGAGGTTCTCGAGCTGCTTGCGCTGGTCGCCGCCGCCGACGATGTCGAACGTCGTCTCGAGCGCGGGGTCGAGCTTCGTCATCGCCTTGAGGATGACCTCGACCTGCTTCTCGGCGGTGAGGCGGCCGACGAAGATGATGCGGTTCTTCTCGCGCGGAGCGATCACCGGGGTGTACTGCGTGCGATCGATGCCGCAGCTGACCGGGATCACACCCTTCACCTCGACCGTCTTCTCGAGGAAGTCGGCGGCGCGGCGGGTGGGCGTGGTGATCGCCCGCGTCAGGTCGAAGGTGCGCTTGGCATCGGCCCACGCGAACTTGAGCACCATGTCGTCGATGAACTTCGGCATGGTCGTGTGGTCGAGGATGTTCTCGGCCATGACGTGGTTGGTCGCGATGACGGGTATGCCGCGCTCGTGCGCGACGTACGCGAGGCCGCGGCCGATCACGATGTGCGACTGGATGTGCACGACATCCGGCTGCACCTGGTCGATGACCTTGCGGGCGTAGGGCTTCGAGCGCCACGGCCACACGAAGCGCAGCCAGTCGTGCGGCGCCCAGCGCACCGACGGCAGCCGGTGCAGGGTCATCGGCTCACCCTCGATGACCTCGGTGTGCGGCTGCGCGCGGCGGTAGGCCTGGTTGGGGGCGACGACATGCACATCGTGCCCGCGCTGCACCAGGCCGGCGGCGAGGCGCTCGGCGAAGCGGGCGGCGCCGTTGATGTCGGGCGCGAACGTGTCGCAGCCGATCACGATCTTCAGCGGGCGGGGTGCGGGTTCGGCGGCGGGGCCGCTCGACGGATCGATCGGATCGTCGGAGGAGGTCACAGACATGCTGCCTTACGATGTGGCGGCCAAGGAGGAGCCCTGGTCGGGCGCTGGCCACTCTACCCGAGGGCCCTGATCGCGCGGCCGAGGCGTACCGGCATCACCCAGCACCAGCCGTTACCGTGGAGGCATGCGACTGACTGCCGACGCCGATCCCCAGCTGTGGATTCCTGTGACGGACTCGCTCGGATGGAAGGGCCGCCGACACCGCAAGGCCGCCATCCGGATGCTGCTCGGTCAGGTCAATGCCGCCGTGGGCGCCACCGAGCGCCCGGGATCGCGGTTCGGTGCGTGGGCGATGAGCCAGGCGGCGCCGATGCTGATGAAGCGGGCCGACGGACGCGTGCTGGTGTGGACGTGGAAGGCCGAGCCCGACCTGGTCGTGGCGATGGCGACCGCGCAGGTGCTGACCCCGGACGTGCGGATCGCCCGGGCCTCGATGCCGATGGACTACGACGACACCGAGTCGTTCCCCACCCGGCTCGGCGTGGGCGAGAAGCTGCTCGTGCCGATGCCGCCCTCGCCGTCGTCGCCCCCGTTCGCGACGTACACCTGGGACACCGGGACGCATCTGGTGACGCTCACCGCGGTGTGCAGCGACAAGGAGCGGTTCGGAACGCTGATCGGAGCGCTCGACGAGCTGGCGCGCAGCATCCGCATCGCCGACGACCTCGCGGGCGGGGAGTCCCCCGAGGTGCTGCGGCTCGATCCGGCCTGAGCGCGGGGACGGCGTCCGATCAGGCGGATTCCGCCGGCGGCTGCCACAGCTCGATGTCGGGTCCCTCACTCCAGCCCGCGCGCGGCGAGCCACTCCTTCGCGACCCCGGACGGAGCGCGCACCAGCCAGGCATCGGCGATGAGCTCCTCCAGCCGGTCCCGGTCGACGACGTCGAGCCGCACGAGCAGCCCGGGGTACCCGTCGAAGTGCGGAATCGTGAACAGCGCCTCGGGCTCGGCGGCGAGCAGCGCCTCCTTCTCGCCGAGGTCGGCGACGCGCACCGCGAGCACCGCCCCCTCCGGCCAGTCCCGTCCGAGCTCGGCGAGCTGCCGCAGATCGGCCCCGGTCGGGCCTCGCAGCCACGCGAACTGGCCGCTCTTGAGCCTCCAGGCCGCTGCGCCGGTGTGACCGCTCACGGCCTCCACCGCACCGGGGAGGGCGAGGGCGATCGCCCGCACATCCTCGATGCTCACCATCCCGCCATCGTCGCGCACTCGACCTCCTGCCACAATGGCCCCATGCTCCCGGCCTGGACGCGCCCACCGACACATCGCGAACTCCTCGACCGCGGGGCCGAGGCCCGCAGACGTGCCCCTCGTCGCACGCTCGCCGACCTCGCGACCGGGCAGCGAGATCCGCTCGGGATCCTCGCCCGTCAGAACCGTTCCCGCATCCCCGAGCTGCTGCCGCTGCGCGCGGAGCGGATGTCCGCCAGCCCCTTCGCGTTCTACCGCGGCACCGCGGCACTGATGGCCGCCGACCTCGCGGATGCTCCGCACAGCGGCATCCTCGTCGCCTCGTGCGGTGACGCGCACGTGTCGAACTTCGGCTTCTACGCCTCCGCCGAGCGCAGGCTCATGTTCGATCTCAACGACTTCGACGAGGCCGCGTGGGCGCCGTGGGAGTGGGACGTGAAGCGCCTGGTCGCGAGCATCGTCATCGGCGGACAGGCCGGCGGGCGCAGCGACGAGGTCATCGACGCCGCCGTCCTCGCGGCCGTCGCAGGATACGCGCGCGGCATCGCGCGGGCGACCGAGCTGAGCCCCACCGCTCGCTACTTCACGCACTTCGACGTCGCGTCCGCACGGACCATGCTCGACAAGGCCTCCCAGAAAGCCATCCGCAGCGCCGTGAAACAGGCCGAGCGGCGCACCGGCGGGCGCGCGGTGCGCCGCCTCACCGAGGAGGACGCGGACGGTCGGCGCCGGTTCCGGCATGAGGAGCCGACCACCTCGCCCGTCGGCCCCGCGGTCCTCGACGACGTGCAGGATCTGCTCGCACAGTACCGGCGCACCACGAGCCCGGACGTGGCTCTGCTGTTCGAGCACTTCACCGTGAGCGACGTCGCCCGGCGCGTGGTCGGCGTGGGCAGCGTGGGCACCCGCTGCTATCTCGTGCTCTTCCAGGACGGCGAGGGCAGTGCGGTCCTGATGCAGCCCAAGCAGGCCTCGCGGAGCGTGCTCGCCGAGTACGGACGCATCCCGCAGCCGGCCACTCTGCGCGAGGCGATCGACGCCGGCGGCGAAGGGGCGCGCGTGGTGGCGATGCAGCGCATCCTGCAGGCGCTGTCCGACCCCTTCCTCGGCCACATGCGCAACGCGAACGCCGACTTCTACGTGCGGCAGTTCCACGACATGAAGGGCAGCATCGACGTCGAGGAGCTCGACGACGGTCCGTTCGTCACGTACGGGCAGGCCTGCGCCGCGACCATCGCCCGGGCACACAGCCAGTCGCTCACCGCGACGGAGGTCGCGGGCTACGTCGGCAGCGGACGGGTGCTCGGCCGGGCACTTCTCGAATGGGCGCGCGCGTACGCCGCGGTGTCGTCGGCCGACCACGCGGCGTTCCGCGCGTCCCTCAGCGCGTGATGCGCAGCGTCCGCACCTCGAACGGCCGCAGCTTCAGCTCGCCGCCCCGGCGTGCCTCCTCGATGTCGTCCTCGATCAGGCTGACCTCGCGCACCTCGCGGTGCTCGAAGCCGACCGTCAGCTCGCCGACGGCACGCCGTCCGAGCGCCTCGTAGACGCGCACGATCACGTCGCCGGAGCCGTCGTCGGCGAGCTTGACCGCCGACACCACGATCCCCTCGCCCTGCACGGACACCAGCGGCTCGACCTCGCGCGCACCCCGCACGAGAGTGGGCAGGGCGTTGATCCGGATACCCTCGGCCGTGGCGATCGCGGCATCCGCACCGATCACGAAGCCGACCTCGATCTCGTGGTGGCCGTGGTCGGTGTCGGGGTCGGGGAAACGCGGTGCCCGCAGCAGCGACAGCCGCACGGTCGTCGTGACCGCGTCGTCGGACACCTCGCGCGAGGTGTCGTAGCCGTAGATCGAATCGTTCACGAGAGCGGCACCGAAGTCCTGCTCGCGCACCAGTACGAAGCGGTGCATCGACGTCTCGAACTTGGCCGCCTCCCAGCTGGTGTTCGTGTGCGTCACACGCGACTGGAATCCGAACTGCGTCTCGGCCTCGGTGTGCGCGGCCTGGATGTCGAGCGGGAAGGCGAGCTTGAGCAGCTTCTCGGTCTCGTGCCAGTCGATCTCGTTGCGCAGCAGCACGGTCCGGGAGCCCGGCATGAGGATGATCGTCTGCTCGATGGTCGACTCCGAGAACGGACGGACGACCACGATGCGGACCGAAGCGCCGACCACCGATGCCTCGATCGACGACACCGCGGTGAGGTCTTCGACACTGTTGCGGTAGTACCGGTCGATGTCCCACGCGTCCCACATGTTCGGGAAGTCCTGGTGCAGCTGGAACAGGTTCGCCGCCTTGCCGGGCGCGACCGCGTCGCGACCGGTGGCCTTGTCGACCGCGGAGACGATGAGCCCCTCGGCCGAGACGAGCACCGAGACGAGCTCGTTCTCCATCCGCCAGCCGCCGTCCTCCTCGGTGAGGGAGACCGCGGCGGCGGTCGACTCGGGGACGAACGCCGCCCCGAGTGCGCGTCCATCCTTCGTGGCGCGACCGACCGACGACGGCTCGAACAGCAGCTTGCGATCGCCCTCGCCGGCGAGCGAGCGACGGGCGGCGTCCGCGATGTCGCGAGCATCCGACAGCACATCCGACAGCACGGCGACCGCCTCGCGATGCACCCACGCGATCGAGGTGCCGGGCAGGATGTCGTGGAACTCGTGCAGCAGCACGGCCTGCCAGAGCCGGTCGAACTCGGCCTGCGGGTAGGCGGCGCCGGTGCGCACGGCATCGGTCGCGGCCCACAGCTCGGCCTCGATCAGCGCGTGCTCGGCCCAGCGGTGCAGCGCCTTGGTGGCGTGCTGGCTCGTGAGCGTGCCGCGGTGCAGCTCGAGGTAGAGCTCGCCGACCCACACGGCCGGATGCGGCAGCTCGGCCTTGGCGGCGTCGAAGAAGACGTCCGGGTGCTCCCACACCACCTGCGCGCTGCCCTCGAGGTCGCGCAGACGCTCGGCCTTGCCGGTCATCTCGCGGGTCGTGCCACCGCCGCCGTCACCCCAGCCGACCGGAGCGATCGAGCGCGAGCTGAGGCGGTTCTCCTTGAACTGCCGCGACGCCTTGGCGACCTCCATGCCGCTCAGCTGCGAGTTGTAGGTGTCCATCGACGGGAAATGCGTGAACACCTGCGAGCCGTCGATGCCCTCCCACAGGAAGGAGTGGTGCGGGAAGACGTTCTGCTGGTTCCACGAGATCTTCTGCGTGAAGAACCACTCGAACCCGGCACGGCGCATCAGCTGCGGCAGAGCCGGCGAGTAGCCGAAGCTGTCCGGCAGCCACACGCCCTTCGAGCGGATGCCGAACTCGCGCTCGAAGAACCGCTGCCCGTGCGAGAACTGCCGCACGAGCGACTCCCCCGTCGGCATGACGGTGTCGGACTCGACCCACATCCCGCCGAGCGGCAGGAAGCGCCCGGCGGCGACGGCAGCCTTGACCCGCTCCCACACCTCGGGCCGGTGCTCCTTGATCCAGGCGTACTGCTGCGCGCTGGACATGCCGTACTGGAACTCGGGCTGCTCCTCGATGAGCGTGGTCATCGAGGACGTGGTGCGCGCGACCTTGCGGATCGTCTCGCGCACGGGCCACAGCCACGCGGAGTCGATGTGCGCGTGGCCGACGGCCGAGATCCGGTGCGCGCTCGCCTCGGCCGGAGCGGCCAGCACGTCGGCGAGGCGGGCGCGGGCGTCGGGGGCCGTCTCCACGATGCGCTGCAGGTCGAGCACGTCGAGCGCGTCGTCCATGGCCTGCAGGATGCGCATGCGCCGCGGGGAGGTCGCCGGCAGTTCGGCCTGCAGCTCGAACAGCACCTCCAGGTCGAGCGACAGGTCGAAGACCTCCGGCTCGAACACGGCCAGGTCCATCCGCCGCGCGCGGTAGAGCGGCTCCTTCGAGGAGGTGAGGATGTCGCCCTCCTGCGTCGGCAGGAAGGGGTGGTAGTCCAGGAGCACCGGGTTGGATGCCGCTTCGAGGTACAGCTCCACGGGCTCGTCGCCCGCGGCCGTCTCGGTGATCGGGACCCACTGGTTGCGCGGGTTGATGCTCTTCACCGGGATCGGGTCGGACCCCGCGTCGCCGGCGCGGTACGCCAGGGCCTCGCACTGGAAGCCCGTCATGTTCACGTCGAAGCCGAGGTCGATGAGCGCCTCGACGCGGCGTCCCGCCCACCCGGCGGGCACGCGTCCGGTGAGCTTGAACCAGGTGGTCCCCCACGCCGGCCCCCAGGGCGCACCGACGACGCCGGGCGCGTAGTCGAGCGCGAGACCCTCGGCCGGGGCGATCGGCTCGCCGGGGAGTTCATGGATCTCGACGTCCAGCGGCACGGAGGCCGAGTGGATGGCCGGGCGGATGCGCTCCTCGAGCACGCGCTTGACGCGGCCGACGGTGAGCGAGGTGTCGTCATGCATGGGTGGGTCTCCGGGCTCGACGGTGGGTGGTCAGGGGTCAGGGCTGTGTTCGGCGCAGTCGGGGTCGACGCTACCCGCGTGATCGCCGCGGTCCGGTCGCGACACCGATGGCGGCGTCGATCGCGCAGAAGTCGTCATGCGAGAGCACGCTCCCGCCGTTCCAGGCGCGCTCGGCCATGGCCCGCAGCGGTCGACGGATGCCGGCGATGACCTCGTCGGGCGTCTGCGCGGCCGGGTCGTCCGACCAGACGGAGAACGAGGTGCCGAGGAGCGCAGACGGATAGGGTGCCGCGATCTCCTGCCGGATCCCGCCCGGCAACGTCGGGAACAGTCCGGGGTGCCAGGCGGCTTCCCAGATGCGCGCGCTCGTCGGATAGGTGTAGCCGGCCTTCTCGCCGAGGACGTAGTAGAAGAGCCCGTCGTGGAAGTTCACGAGCGGATGCCCGGCATCGACCGCCTCCGAGAGCGGTCGCATCTGCGGGTGCCAGTTCGTCCACCACGTGAGCGTGACGTCGGCGGCGAGCGCGACCGCCTCGCTGCGCAGCATCCCGTCGTTCCAGGCCCGCGGGGCGAGTCCCCGCGCGCGGAGGTGGGCGGCGATCTCGTTCACGAACCCCGTCAGCAGGTCGAATCCGGTCGCCCGCGGACCGTGGCGATCCCGAGCCGCGGAGGCGAGCGCGGGATACTCGTCGATCCGCGCGAAGTCGACGAACTCGTCTCCACCGAGGTGCCAGCGCCTGCTGCGGGGGAACAGCTCGGCGACGTCGTCGATCAGCGCTCGCGCGAAAACGCTCGCCGCTGCACTGGTGATGTCGAGGGCATGCTCGGTCGGCAGGCCGCCGGCGTCGGCGAGCCGGTGCTCCGGATGCACGGAGAGCACGTGGCGGAGGTGCCCCGGCATGTCGAGCGACGGCACCAGGTCGATGTGCAGGTCGGCCGCGGCATCCGCGATCTCGATCGCCTCGGCGCGGGTGATGTGGGCGTCCGAGACCACCTCGGGAAAGGCGTCGGAGCCGATCCGGAACCCCTCGTTCTCGGACAGGTGCCACTGGAACGTGGTGATGCCGACGTCGGCGAGCGCGTGCAGCAGTTGGATGATCCACGCGGCAGGGAAGTGCTTGCGGGCGGCGTCGAGGTGGAACCCGCGCTCGGCGACCGCGGGTGCGGAGGAGACCCGCCCCTGCGGGATCCCGTCCTGCGCCCGCAGGTTGTGCAGCAGTTGTCGGGTCGCCCGGAACACTCCGTCCGCACGCCCCGCCCGCACCTCGATCTCGGCGGCGACGTCGATGGCGAAGGACTCCCCGGTCTGGTCGTCCCGCCGCAGCCGGATGACCGCGTCGTCGCCGTAGGGGATCCCGCACGCGGCGAGCTCGCCCTGGAGCCGGATGGCCTCCCGCGCGAACGCGTGCTCCTCCGCGAGGACGCACACCGACGCGGGGCGCCACATGTCGGCGCGGAGATCGAGGGCCGTCGGCTGCGGGATCGCCAGCCACCGCACCGCCTGCGCGGCAGCATCCGGAATCGCGGTCACCCCTTGACGCTTCCCTCTTCGACGCCCTTGAAGAACTGCTTCTGCAGCACCGCGAACAGCACGATGATCGGGACCAGCGCGATCATCGTCCCCGCGGCGATCACCCGGGGATTGGCCGCGAAGTTCGAGCTCAGATACTGCATGCCGACCGTCAGCGTGTAGTTCGCGGGGTCGGACAGCACGACGAGGGGCCACAGGAAGTCGTCCCACGCCCCGATGAAGGCGAACAGGGCGACCACCGACACCATGCCGCGCACGTTGGGCCAGACGATGTGGCGCAGCCGCTGCATCGTGTTGGCGCCGTCGATCGTCGCGGCGTCCAGGGTGTCCGGCGGGATCATGCGGCAGGCGGCCATCATGAGCAGCACGTTGATCGCCGCGATCGCGCCGGGGAGGAAGACGCCCCACAGGGTGTTCGCGAGTCCGAGCGACTTGATCGTGAGGTACTGGCTGGTCAGCGTGACCTCGCCGGGGAGCAGCAGGGTGGAGAAGAAGATCGCGAGCACGATCCACTTGCCGCGGAACTTCATGGTTCCGAGCGCGTAGCCGCCGATCGTGGCGAACACCACGTTCGTGAGCACCGTGCCGACCCCGACGAGCAGGGAGTGCCACGCGTAGTCGAGGACCGGGATCGTGCGGAACACCTCGGCGTAGTTGTCGAGCGTCGGCGCCTGCGGGAGCAGCGACGGCGGGAAGTCGTAGATGTTCTCGGTCGCACCCTTGAACGACGTTGACATCTGCCACAGGAACGGGAACACCATGATGGCGAGCACGCCGAGCAGCAGCGCGTACTTGCCGATGAGGCCGCCGAGCGACGGCTTCATGATGTCGGCGGATCCGCGCGTGCGGTACGGCCGGTCGCGGCGCGGGCGTCCGGTGCCGTCCTCGGTCCGCTGCGTCACGTGCGCCTCGGTCTGCGTCGCGGTCATCGCAGGGCCTCCTCTGCGGCGGCGATCCGCGCGAGTTTCGCGTCCCGGGCCGCACGCCGTCCGGCGAGGGCCTCCTTGATGGTGTCGCTGTTGTTGGCGATGCCCACGATCGCCAGCGGGACGAGCGTCAGCAGGAACAGCACCAGCGAGATCGCGGATGCGTAGCCGACCTGGCCGTTGAGCCCCTTGCCCATGGACTGGATGAGCATCACCATGCTCATGGCCTGACCCCCGGGGCCGCCGGAGCCGTTGGAGAGCACGTACAGCTCCGTGAACACGCGCATCGCGCCGACGCACACCAGCACCGAGACGAGCATCATCGGACCGCGCACACCGGGCACGGTGACCGACCAGAAGCGGCGCCAGCGACCGGCACCGTCCATGGCCGCGGCCTCGTGCAGCTCACGGCCGACGTTCCCGAGGGCGGCGAGGTACACGACCATGTAGTAGCCGAGCCCTTTCCACACCGTGAGGCCGATGGCGCAGCCGATCAGGAGCCAGCGGTCGGAGAGGAACTCCACCGGGCGATCGATCAGCCCGAAGAAGCTCAGCGCCGAGTTGATCGTGCCGCTGCCGGAGAAGAGGAACTCCCACACGATGGCCACGACGACCGCCGAGGCGATGACGGGGAAGTAGAACGTGGTCCGGAAGAACCCGATCACCGGGATCTTGCTGTGCACGAGGAGTGCCAGCAGGAGGGGCAGGAAGGTGAGCAGCGGCACGCACACCACCACGTAGACGAGCGACGTCGTCAGCGCGTAGCCGAACCGGTCGTCGCCGAGCATCTTCTCGAAGTTGTCGAGCCCGACGAACTGGGCGGGACGAAGGGGGCGGGCATCCGTGAACGCGAGCGCGATCGTGTTCAGGAACGGCCAGAGGGCGAACACGAACACCCAGATGACACCGGGAAGCACGAGCAGGTACGGCGTGTACCAGCGCTGTCGTCTCATGAGGCGTCCACCCCCTTCATCTCGTCGTCGCCGGCTCAGCCGACGACGTTCTGCTCCGCGTACTCGACGGCCTTGTCCAGAGCGTCCTTCGCCGAGATGTCCCCCTTGACCGCGAGCGCGATCTGCTGCTTGGCGTACGTCTCCATGGCCTCGGTGAACTGCGGTGCGCCGAGCATCCGCGCGTCGTTCATCTGCGAGGCGGCGAGGTCGTTGGCCGTGGCCTGCATCTCGTTCTGGGCGGTCTCCGCGAACACCGACGGGTCTTCGTTCGCGGCCTTGGTGCCGGGGAAGAAGCCGGTGGCGAGCTTGACGAACTCGATCTGGTTGTCGGTGTTCGTGAGGAACTCGGAGAAGGCGAGCGCGGTGGCCGCGTTGTCGGAGTTCGCCGAGACGCTGATGCCCTGCACGAACAGCGGCGGGTTGCCGAAGCCGTTGGTCACGTCGACGTCGGGGAGGAGCGTCGGTGCGTTGACCGCGATGTCCTTGTCGATGTAGTTCGGCCCGGCGGTCGCCCAGGCGACGGTGCCCTTGTTGAAGTTGTTGATGTTGGCGTTCGCCGTTCCGGCGTTCTGCAGCGCCTCCGGCGAGATCGCACCGGCCTTGTAGAGCTCGGCGTAGCGCTCGACGATCGCGACGGCCTCGGGCGTGTTGAAGACGAACTTCCCGTCCTTGTACACGTCCTGCGTGCCACCGCCGTCCGACACCATGATCTGGAGCGACTTGGGGCTCGGCACATCGGAGATGGTCTGGATGCCGGCGGCGGCGAGCTTCTCGGCCGCGTCCATCGTCTCCTCGAACGTCTGCGGCGTCTCGGTGACGCCGCCCTTCGCGAGCAGCGCCTTGTTCCAGTAGTTGAGCTCGGTGCCGAGGTACCAGGGGAAGCCGAACGAGCCGTCGATGCCGTCGTAGGTGTACGCCGCGACGCCGCCGTCGACGTAGTCGTCGATGACCTTCGATGCGCTGCCGAGGTCGAGCAGCTGACCGGCGGAGGCGAGCGAGTACGCGTACTCGGGCGGGAGGTTGATGACGTCGGGCAGCTCGCCGGACTCGGCCTGCTGGAGGATCTTGTCCTCGTAGCCGTCGGCCGGCTGGTCGATCCACTTCACCGTGGTGCCCGGGTTCTCCTTCTCGAACGCGGCGACGACGCCCTCAAAGTAGGGCGTGAACTTGTCGTTCTTGAGCGACCAGGTCTGGAAGGTGATCTCGCCCCCGATCTCGCCGTCGGCGGCGGATCCGCCGGAGGTCGTGGCTCCGCCCGTGCAGGCGGTGAGCGCGAAGGCAGTGGCGACCGCGATGCCTGCGGCGACAGTGGTGCGGAACTTCATGGACATTCTCCTTCGAAGTGATCCAGGGTGCGGCGTCTCGTGTCGAGTCGCTGTGGCAACCTCTACTAAAACGATATAGTGACCATAGCATGACACATCGGCGTTCGAGGCGTCCACCTCCGCGAGGCCTCACCCCCTGCCGATCCCGGAAAGGACAGCGATGCCCACCCCCACCAACGTTCCCCTGCGCTTCGGCGCCAACTACACGCCGCGCTCGCAGTGGATGCACGCCTGGATGTCGCTGGACCTCGACGAGGTGCGCCGCGACTTCGGCGCGCTCGCCGAGCTCGGCCTCGACCACCTGCGCATCTTCCCGCTGTGGACGGTGCTGCAGCCGAACCGCACGCTGATCCGCGAAGAGGCGGTCGACGATGTGCGCGCAGTGGTCGACGTCGCGGCGGAGTTCGAACTCGATGCCAGCGTCGACGTGATCCAGGGGCACCTGTCGAGCTTCGACTTCATCCCGTCCTGGCTGTTCACCTGGCACGACAAGAACATGTTCACGCACCCCGACGCCCTCAGCGGCCAGGCGGAGCTCGTGACCCGGCTCGGCGAGCGCCTGGGTGGCGCCTCGAACTTCCTCGGCTTCACGCTCGGGAACGAGACCAACCAGTTCTCGGCGCAGACGCACCCCTCCCCGTGGCCGGTCACCGAGGCCGAGGCCGCGAACTGGATCACGACGCTGCTGGACGCCGCGCACACCGCCGCCCCCGCGCAGCAGCACGTGCACAGCGAGTACGACGCCGCCTGGTACATGGACGGCCACGGCTTCACGCCCGCGCTCGCCTCCCGGCTCGGCGACATCACGACGGTGCACTCGTGGATCTTCAACGGCACCGCGCAGAAGTACGGCGGGCGTTCGGTCGCGTCGGACCGGCACGCCGAGTACATGATCGAGCTCGCACGCGGGTTCGCCACCGATCCCGCGAAGCCCATCTGGCTGCAGGAGGTCGGCGCCCCGTCGAACTGCCTGACCCCCGAGCAGACCCCCGACTTCCTCGAGGCGACGCTGCGCTCGGTCGCCCGCACCGAGAACCTCTGGGGTGTGACCTGGTGGTGCTCGCACGACGTGAGCCGCAGCCTCGCCGACTTCCCGGAGCTCGAGTACACGCTCGGCCTCGTCGACCAGAACGGCGAGGCCAAACCGATCGGCCGTCGTTTCGCCGAGCTGATCCCCGAGCTGCGCGAGCGCCGGCCCGCCCCGGCCCGCACCCTCGGGATCGTCGTCGAGGTGGACGAGGCCGAGACGCCGATCAGTCGCGGGGCCATGAGCCCCGGCGGCACGATCTTCCAGGCCTGGGTCGACGCCTGCGAGGCCGGCGCGGATCCGGCGATCGTCACGTCGATCGACGCCGCGAAGCCCGAGGTCCTGGCCGCGCGCGGCATCACGGAGCTCGTCCGTCCGGTCGTCGAGCGCACCGAGTACGCCTCGCGGAACACCGTCGTCTGACGCCGCCGCGGGAGCACGGCCGTCAGCGCGGGGCGGCGGTGCTCTCGCGCACGGTGAGCTGCGGGACCGGGGCGCCGCGGTCGGGCAGCGGCTCCGGCGCCTCGATCTGCTCGAGCAGGAACGCCGCGGCATCCGCCCCCAGCGCGAACGTGTCACGCGTGATGCAGGTGATGGACGGATGCACGAGGCCCGCGACGACCGAGTCGTCGAAGGAGGCGATGGAGATGTCGGCCGGCACGGACAGGCCCATCTCCTGGGCGACCCGGAGACCGGCGATCGCCATCACGTCGTTGTCGAAGACCACGGCCGTCGGCCGGTCGGCCCGGCTGAGCAGACGCCGCATGGTGGCGGACGCGGCGGCCGGCGAGAAGTCGGTCGCGATGGTCTCCCCGGTGATCCCCCGCGATTCCAGTCCGGTGAGGACGTCGGTGCGGAGGCGGGTGTGCTGGAACTCGGCGGGGCCCGCGACGTAGACGACCGAGCGGTGGCCGATCGCGACGAGGTAGTCGAAGAGCGAATGCGCGACCTGGCTGTCGTCGAGCCACATGGTGGCGGGATGCCCCTCCTCCGAGGCGTCGCTGCCGATCACGATCGCGGGCAGCCCCAGGTCGCGGAGCACGGGGAGGCGCGGGTCGTCGTCGCGCGGGTCGATCACGATGACGCCGTCGACCTGGTGCGAGCTGCGCCAGCGCCGATAGGTCGCGACCTCGTCCTCCACCGACGCCACGAGCACCATCTGCATCGCGATGCGGTGCTCGGCCAGCGCCGACTGCACTCCCGCGATGAGATCGGTGAAGAACGCCTCGGCGCCGAGCGTCCCGGCGGAGCGGTTGACCGCGAAGCCGATGACGCCGGCGCGCGAGCCGACCAGCGCCCGCGCCGCCGAGCTCGGGAGCCACTGGTGCTCCTCGGCGATGTCGAGGATGCGCTGCCGCGTCTGCTCGCTCACCCCTGGACGTCCGTTGAGCGCGAAGGACACCGCTCCCGGCGACACCCCCGCCAGCCGGGCGATGTCCGTGATGGTCACCCGCTTCGCTTTGGACATGCCCCAACTGTAGCGATCTAGTGACGCGGTCCCGGCGGTCTCTCCGTGGTCGCCGACAGGTGCGGTTGTTCCGTTCGATCGATATACTGCGCGAAGTGCGCGCTGGTGCGCTCTGTCGGACCGCGTCGTGTGACGTCGTGGCGACCAATCTGGGGGAGATCGATCGTGACACGAGTCCGACGGGACCGAGCGCGCCCGTTCCGCGCATTCGCGGTGAGCATCGTGACGGTGGCGAGCCTGACGCTGGCTACCATCGGCGGGGGCGCTGCCGCGTTCGCCGACGACCTCGTCAGCGTGTCGGACGGCATCGGCTCCGTCGCCGGCACCGTCCCGGACGGCGCCGGCGAATCCGACCCGCCGGCCGATGCTCCGGAGTTCCCCTCGACGGGGACGCCGACGATTCCGAGCTTCATCGTCGCCGGACAGCCCGTGACGGTCGACCCCGGCACGTGGCCGGACGGCACCGTGCTCACCTACGCCTTCACCGTCGACGGCATCCCGAGCGCCGAGCAGGACAGCCCGACGTTCACGTTCTCGCCCTCCGACGTCGGTCGCCTCGTGGGGGTCACGGTCATCGCGCGTCATGCCGACTACGCCGAGACCGCGGTGTCGAGCGACACCCACGAGCTCATCGGCACGCTCGCGCTCATCCAGCCCGCCACGATCGTCGGGACGGTGCGCGTCGGGTCGGAGCTCACGGTCAACGCTCCGATCACCGAACCGCAGGCGATCGCGATCTCGTACTCGTGGGTGGTCGACGGCGTCGTGGCCGGGACCGGCACCACCTTCACGCCGCGGACGGCCGACTTCGGGAAGAAGCTGACGCTCGCGCTCACGGCGAGCCGTGACGGCTACATCTCGGTGGAGTCGACCACGGAGGGTGGCACGATCGGGAGCGGCGCGTTCAGCAGCGCCCCGAAGCCGACCATCGTCGGCACCGCGAAGATCGGGGTCGCCCTCAAGGTCTCCCCCGGCACGTGGAGCCCCTCCGCCAAGCTCACCTATCGCTGGCTGCGCAACGGATCGGCCATCCGCGGGGCCACCGCCTCGACGTACAAGCTCGTCGCGGCGGACTGGAAGAAGCGGATCACGGTCGAGGTGACCGCGGTCTCCGCCGGCTACACCACCACCAAGAGCGTGAGCGCCGCCACGGCCGCCGTGGTCAAGCCGTTCGCCAAGGCTCCGCGCCCCCGCATCTCCGGAACCGCCCGGGTGGGTGCCGTCCTGACGGCGAGCGTGTCCGCCTGGTCGCCGAAGGCCTCGTTCACGTATCAGTGGAAGCGCAACGGCGTCACGATCCCCGGCGCCACCGCACGCACCTATCGGCTGTCGACGACCGACTACGGCAAGGCGGTCACCGTGACGGTCACCGGCCGCGCCACCGGCTACGCAGCCACCGGCATCACGAGCTTCGCGACGGCGAAGATCGCCGCCCCCGCGCCCTCGATCAGCCGCGCCGGAACCTATCGCGTGGGATCCGGGATCGCCCCGGGAACCTACTTCGCGAGCCCGCAACCCGGGTGCTACTGGGAGCGTCGGTCCTCTGCGGGCACGAGCTTCAGCGGCATCATCGCGAACGACTTCCGCGCCACGACCGGCCGCGTGATCGTGACGATCTCCAAGACCGACCGGTTCTTCAAGACCAATGCCCAGTGCGGGCGCTGGACGAAGCTCGTCGGAAGCCTGAGCGGGTCCGCCGGCAACGGCACCCACGCCGTGAACGTGCACCTCGCGCCCGGCGTCTACGGCACGACGACCGCGAAGGCCGGGTGCTACTGGGAGATCGTGTCCGGTTTCGGCGGCACGTTCGAGGAGATCATCGAGAACGACTACCTGACGACGGGCGGAACCCAGTACGTGCGGATCTACCCCGACGATGTGGGGTTCACATCGCTGGGATGCGGCGTCTGGACGAGGGTCGGCGACTGACCGGGCGCTCCGCGCGAGAGGGTGCTCTCGCGCGGGGCGGCTAGGCGTTGCCGCGCGGGTTCCAGAGCACGACGTCGGTCGAGCGGCGGATGCGACGTCCGGTCGGCATCGGCACGACGCCCGCGGAGCCGGCGGCGAACACGCGCACACCGGGACGGCTCTCACGCTCGGTGCGCAGGGCACCCTCGAGCATGGCGACACGGGTGCGCAGCATCCGGTTCTCGTCTTCGAGATCGAGCAGGCGCGCGATCGCGGGAAGGCTCACGCCTTCGGAGGAGAGCTGGGCGACCTCGCGCAGCTGCTCGATGTTGCGGGTGGAGTAGCGGCGCGACCCGCCGGAGGTGCGCCCGGGCACCACGAGCCCGATGCGGTCGTACTGCCGCAGGGTCTGGGGATGAAGGCCCGAGAGCTCGGCGGCGGCCGCGATCGCGAACACCGGGGTGTCGGCGTCCATCATCGGCTCCTCGGCTCCCGGTCGTCGAGGGCTACCCGGTCGCCGAGGGCTCCCCGGTCGTCGAGGGGGGAGCGCAGCGACGAGACGAAACGCGGGTGAGGCGTTTCGTCTCGCTGCGCTCGCTCGACGACCGCCGTGCGCCCCTGCGCGCGCCTGGTCATCGCCGTGCCTTCGCCATGAGCTCGGCCCGCGGGTTCTCCTCGGGCTCCAGCTCCTGGAACTTCTCCAGCGCCGCGCGTGCGGCGTCGTCGAGGTGCGTCGGCACCGCGACCTGAAGCTCGGCGAGCAGGTCGCCCGTCCCCTTCGAGGTCGCGACTCCGCGTCCCTTGACACGCAGCACCCGCCCGGAGGGCGTGCCGGGGGCGACGCGAAGCTTGACCACGTCACCGCCGAGCGTCGGGACCTCGATCGTCGCGCCGAGCGTCGCCTCGGTGAACGTCACCGGGACGACGACGCGCAGGTTGAGACCGTCGCGGGTGAAGACCGGGTGCGGACGCACCGCGATCTGCACCACGATGTCGCCGCTCTCTCCGCCGTCCGGTGAGGGACGACCGCGGCCACGCAGACGGATCTTCTGTCCGTCGGCGACGCCTGCGGGGATCTTCACCTTGAACGGCTTGCCGTCTTCGCCCTGCAGGGAGATGGTCTCGCCCTGCACAGCGGTGACGAAGTCGAGCGTGGTGCGCGCCGTGACGTCGGCGCCGCGCTGCGGACCGCCGAAGCCGCGATAACCGCCGCTCGGCTGCCCGAAGCGACCGTTGCCGAAGCTCGCGCCCTGACCCTGGTTGAACATCGCGAAGATGTCCTCGAAGTCCGCGGTCTGCCCACGGCCCTGCTGGCCGAACCGGCTGAACACGTCTTCGAACCCGCCGGCGCCCTGACCGCCCGCCGTGAAGCGGGCGCCGGAGCCCATGGCGCGGATCTCGTCGTACTCCTTGCGCTGTTCGGCGTCGGAGAGCACCGAGTAGGCCTCGCTGATCTCCTTGAACTTCGCCTCGGCCTTGGCATCACCCTGATTGGAGTCCGGGTGGTACTTCCGCGCGAGCTTGCGATACGTCTTCTTCAGATCCGCATCACTGACGTCCTTGGAGACCCCGAGGGTCTTGTAGAAGTCCTTGTCGAACCAATCCTGGCTGGCCATCGATCACCTACTCCGCAGGGACAGCGACGACGACCTTCGCGGGACGCAGCTCGACGTCACCGAGGCGGTAGCCCACCTCGACGACCTCGAGGATCGTGGTCTTCTCGGCGCCGGGGGTCGGCTGCTGGAAGATGGCCTCGTGGCGCTGCGGGTCGAATTCCTCGCCCTTCTCGCCGTACGCGACCACTCCGAGACGCTCCACGACCACGCGCACCTTCTCGGCGATCACGGCGAAGGGCGTTCCCTCCACGAGATCGCCGTGCTGGGCGGCGCGGTCGAGGTCGTCGAGCACGGGGATGAGGCCCTTGGCGGCCTCGCCCTTCGCCCGCTCGATCTCGACCTGGCGCTGCTCCTCGGTGCGGCGGCGGTAGTTGGCGTACTCGGCCTGGAGGCGCTTGAGGTCGTTCAGCAGCGTCGACTCGAGGTCGGCGAGCACGGCGTCTTCCGCCGCGGCCTCGCCGGTCTGCGTGGCACCGAGGATGTCGTCGACCGTGAGGTCGTCGTCGGCACCGTCGACAGGAGTCTCGTCCGCCCCCTCGGCAGCCTTCGCCTCGCGGGAGTCCGGGTTCTGCGGCGCGGGGCCGGATGCCTGAGCATCCGACCCCTCGCTGCGACCTTCGGCGGACTCAGGAAACTGGTTCTCGTCGAAGTTCTTGTCCGTCATGATTACTTCTTCTCGTCCTCGTCGTCGACGACCTCGGCGTCGATGACGTCTTCCTCGGAGGAGGGAGCGTCACCGGCCGGGGCCTCGCCGTCAGCCGAAGCGCCGGGAGCGGCATCCGCCTGCGAGGAGGCGTAGATGGCCTCGCCGAGCTTGGACTGGGACTGGTTGAGCTTGTCGAACGCGGTCTTCACGGCCTCGTCGTCTTCGCCGGCCAGCGCCGTCTTGAGCGCGTCGACGTCGGCCTTGACCTCGGTCTTCACGTCTTCGGGCAGCTTGTCGTCGTTCTCGGTGATGAGCTTGTCGATCGAGTACGCGAGCGTCTCGGCCTGGTTGCGGACCTCGGCGGCCTCGCGGCGCGCCTTGTCCTCGGCCGCGTGCTCCTCGGCCTCGCGGACCATGCGCTCGATGTCTTCCTTCGACAGCGAGGAGCCGCCGGAGATGACGATCGACTTCTCGGTGCCGGTGCCCTTGTCCTTGGCGGACACGTGCACGATGCCGTTGGCGTCGATGTCGAAGGTGACCTCGATCTGCGGGATGCCACGGGGAGCCGGGGCGATACCCGTCAGCTCGAACGTGCCGAGCGGCTTGTTGTCGCGCGTGAAGTCACGCTCGCCCTGGAAGACCTGGATCGCGACGGACGGCTGGTTGTCGTCGGCCGTGGTGAAGGTCTCGCTGCGCTTGGTCGGGATGGCCGTGTTGCGCTCGATGAGCTTGGTCATCATGCCGCCCTTGGTCTCGATACCGAGGCTCAGCGGGGTGACGTCGATGAGGAGAACGTCCTTGCGCTCACCCTTGAGGACACCGGCCTGGAGAGCGGCACCGACGGCGACGACCTCGTCCGGGTTGACGCCCTTGTTCGCGTCCTTGCCGGTCTCGCGCTTGACGAGCTCGGCGACGGCGGGCATACGCGTGGATCCACCGACGAGCACGATGTGGTCGATCTCGGACACCTTGATGCCGGCTTCGCGGATGACATCCTCGAACGGCTTCTTGGTGCGGTCGAGCAGGTCCTTCGTGAGGTCCTCGAACTTCGCGCGGGTGATGGTCTCGGACAGCGACACCGGGCCGGACTCCGTCAGCGACAGGTACGGCAGGTTGATGCTGGTCGAGGTCGAGGAGGAGAGCTCCTTCTTCGCCTGCTCCGCAGCCTCCTTGAGACGCTGCAGGGCGATCTTGTCACCCGAGACGTCGACGCCCGTGGTCTCCTTGAACTGCTTGATCAGGTAGTCGACGAGACGCTGGTCCCAGTCGTCTCCACCGAGGCGGTTGTCACCGGCGGTCGAGCGCACCTGGATCGTGGAGAAGTCGTCGTCCTTGCCCACCTCGAGCAGCGAGACGTCGAACGTACCGCCACCCAGGTCGAAGACCAGGATGAGCTCGTCTTCCTTGCCCTTGTCGAGGCCGTAGGCCAGAGCGGCCGCCGTCGGCTCGTTGATGATGCGCAGGACGTTGAGGCCCGAGATCTCGCCGGCCTCCTTGGTGGCCTGACGCTCGGCGTCGTTGAAGTACGCGGGGACGGTGATGACCGCGTCGGTCACCGTGTCGCCCAGGTACGCCTCGGCGTCGCGCTTCAGCTTCATGAGGATGCGCGCGGAGATCTCCTGCGGCGTCCACTTCTTGCCGTCGACGTCGAAGCTCCAGTCGGTGCCCATGTGGCGCTTGACGGAAGCGATCGTCCGGTCGACGTTGGTGACGGCCTGGCGCTTCGCGGTCTCACCGACGAGCACCTCCCCGTCCTTGGTGAAGGCCACGACCGAGGGGGTCGTGCGGAAGCCCTCGGCGTTGGCGATGACCTTGGGCTCGCCACCCTCGAGGACGCTGACGACGGAGTTGGTGGTTCCGAGGTCGATACCGACAGCACGTGCCATGTGTTCTCTCCTTTGTTGGAAGTTCGTTGTGGTTCGGAAATCTGCGGCGATCAGGGAAACCTGAGTCGCGATGACTCAACTGTACTCCGAGGGTCGAGAGGTGTCAAATGAACTTGATATGAGTCGGCTCAACTTTGCACGGGAGCTTTCGGCGAGTGCTCGGGGGAGCCTCCGAGGAGCGTTCGAGGAGCGTTCGGCACCGCCGCTCAGAACGGCGGGTCCTCGGACGCCTCACGGAAAGTGACGGTGTTCGGCGGTGGGGGTCGGTCGATGTAGACCGCCCCGGTCGGGCTCGTCCACGCGTAGACACCGCCACCCAGAGCATCCACGACCCACGGCGAGTGGTGCTTGAGCATGTGATGCCGTCGGCACAGGTGGCCGAGGTTCGATTCGGTCGTCGATCCCCCGAGCGCGGCGTCCTGATGATGATCGATGTCGCAGTCGGCGGGCGGGTATCCGCAGGTGGGGAATCGGCAGCGCTGATCCCTGGCGCTCAGGTGCCGCCTCAGCTCCGCACCGGGTCGGTAGCGGTCGACCGCGAGCAACGCCCCGGTGACGGGGTGGGTGAGGATCCGGTCCCATCCGGACGCCGCGCCGACGAGCCTGCGGGCCGTGGCGGGGTCGATCGGGATGCGGCCGTTCAGCTCGGCCGGCGTCGCGTCGACCCCGATCAGCGTCATGACGGGAACCGTGACGGACACGGAGCCGCGGATCGCCCCGAGGAGGCCGTCGGGCAGATCATGTCCGGCCGGAGCACCGGTGAGGAGCAGGTCGAGGGCGATATCGGTGCGGAGCTGTGCGACGGTGCGCTCGTCCACGTCGGGATGCTCCCGCGCGGAGTCGCGCTCCTGCACCTCGTCGCGCCCCTGCACCTCATCGCGCTCCTGCACCGCACCGCGCTCCTGCACCGCCAGGGCCATCCGGGTCAATCGCTCGAAGGCACCGTGGACCAGCGCGGACGGACCGAGCATCCCGAGCTGCGTCATCCCGTCGCCGAGGTCTCTCACCCACACGGCCCGCTTCTCCCGCGCGTCTTCATGCCGCTCATCGAGCGACCGCGCCTGGAACCGCTCGGCTACCCGTCGAGCCATCCGCCCCACCCGAGCCGGGGACTCGGTCTCGGCGAAGACGATCATCTGGGCCGCATAGGCGTCGCGACTCGCGGCATCGTCGAGGTGCTCGCCCGCTTCACAGACGACACGCGCGTGCGCAGCACTGAGACGCCCGGCGCCCTGCGCCTCCCACACCAGCGGGAAGCGCTCGACGACCCACGCCGCATCCGCCATCCGGCGCTGCACCGTGCGGTCGCTCACCCGCAGCGCGGCGCCGAACTCCGCGGCAACGGTGCGCGCCGACATCTCTCCGTGGTCGGGGTGCTCGCCCTGCTCGGCGACCTCGAGCGCGAGCCGTGACCCCACCGCCAGGATGCCGTCGCGTGCGGCCTGCAGACTGCTGATCGTGCGCTCGACCTCGACGAGCATCTCGGTGAGCGCGGCGAGCGCATCCACCTGCTCCAGGGTTGCATCTGCCAGCGCCGTCATACCCTCAGCGAACCAGGGGCCACCGACATTCGAAGTGCCAGATCAGGGCGGAAAAGCGATATACCGGAACGGCGTGCGGAGCGGTATCGATCCGGGTCCGCGATCTCCGGCGTACGCCCCCATCGACGCGATACTTGACCCTGACACAGTGGCAGACGGGAGAACGGAGACATGTTGTCCATCGGAGCGTTCGCGCAGATCGGCCAGGTGACCCACCGCATGCTGCGGCACTGGGACACGGCGGGCCTGCTCGTCCCCGCCCACGTGGACGAGTTCAGCGGCTACCGCTCCTACGACCCCTCGCAGCTGGAACGACTGCACCGGATCGTCGCCCTGCGCCAGCTGGGCTTCGGGCTCAACGACATCTCGGCGATCCTGGACCGCGGCGTCGATGCCGAGCGCATCGCCTCGCTGCTGCGGATCCGCCGCGCCGAGGTCGAGCAGGAGCACCGGATCGCCGCGGAGAGACTCGTCGACGTCGAGCGGCGCCTCCACCTCATCGAGAAGGAGAAGCACATGTCACAGATCGAGATCATCGAGAAGCCCCTCCCGGCCGTCCGCCTCGCGGCGGTCCGCACCGTCGTGCGGGATCAGCCCGCCGTCGCGGGCGTCGTGGGCCCCTCTTTCGATGCCGTGGCGGAGATCATCGGCGATGAGCATTCGCTGGCGACGCCGATCGCACAGTACGCGACGCTCGACGACGGGATGGAGGTCATCGTCGGATACACGTACGCCGGGGAGGCCGGAGACGGATTCGAGATCGTCGAGCTCCCCGCCGCGGCCGATGCCGTGTGCGGCATCCATCTCGGGTCGATGGAGCGGATCTCCGAGAGCTGGCACGCCATCCACACCGAGATCCTCGCCCGCGGCCTCGTGCACGACGGCCCCTGTCGAGAGCTGTACGTGCGCGCGGTCTCCGACGACCAGTCCGACTGGGTCACCGAGTTGCAGCAACCCGTCCGGCGCGCCTGAGCGTCGCCGGCGACGCCCGGGTTCCGACTCCGCGAACGGTGGCAGGATAGGAGTAAGGCGAGCCTAACCGGCCGCCCGGCGGCGTCGCCTCGGCCGATGCCGCGCGATGGACCCGCCCTTCCGGAAGGACGACGCGGATGACGGCACCGGCGACACGGCTGACCGAGGAGCACACCGAGTACGACGTGCTCGTCGTGGGCGGAGGCCCGGCCGGCCTCTCGGCTGCGCTGAACCTCGGACGCTCGCTGGCGCGGGTGCTCGTGGTCGACGCCGATCGCCCCCGCAACGCCGCCACGCTGCGTTCGCACGGGTTCCTCACGCGTGACGGCATCCCGCCGCAGGAGCTGCGGCGCCTCGCGCGTGAGGAGCTCGCCGCCTATCCGGACGTCGAGGTGCGCTCGAGGACCCGCGTGTTCGCCCTCCGCCGGCAGGGCGACGGGTTCGCGGCGGACATCGGACGACGGGAGACGGAGGCGACGATGTCGGCCCGAGCCGTGCTGCTGGCCAGCGGGCTCCGCGAGTCCCTCCCCGCCGTGCCGAACCTGCGCGGCTTCTACGGCATGAGCCTGTTCAGCTGCGCCGCATGCGACGCCTGGGAGCTGCAGGGGCGGCGCCTCGCGCTCATCGGCGAGACACCGGACATCGCCGACCGCGCGCGGCTGATCGGCCGGTGGACCGAGAGCCTCACCGTGTTCACCCATGGTGCGGACGTCGTGACCGCGGGCGAGGAGGAGGAGCTCGCCGCCGCCGGGATCGCGGTGCGCCGCCAGCCGATCCTCGAGCTCCGGGGAGACCGCGGCCGTCTCGAGGAGATCGGTCTCGCCGACGGCACGGCGGTCTCCGTCGACGGCGGTTTCGTGCGGCCGGAGTGGGAGAGCACCCTGTCGTTCCTCGACGGGATCGCGCCGTCGCTGGACGATTCCGGGCACCTGCTCACCGACCGTTCCGGCCGCACCGACGTCCCCGGTCTGTACGCCGCCGGAGACGCGGCCGCACCGGGACCGCAGCAGCTGATCGTCGCGGCCGGGGCGGGCGCCCGCGCCGCCGCCGTCATCGTGCACGACTCCATCGGCGTGGCCACCGCGCACTGACGGGTGCGGGCGCGTGGCGGAGGCCGCGGCTAGGCTGACCGGCATGACGCGCACCTCGACCCTCACCCTGCGCCTGGCCGCGACCGCGCTCGCCGCGCTCACGATCCTGCCGCTGAGCGGATGTCTGTACGCGCAGATCCCTCCGGAGTCGGCGGCGACGGCGCCCGGCACGGGAACGGATGCCCCGGTCGACGGCACACCGGGCTCGACGCTGACGTTCGACGAGGGCCTCGACCTGTCGAGCACCGCCCGCATCGAGTGGGGCGACGGCCTCATCGTCGACGACTCCTGGGAGATCGTGTCGCCGGACGACGGCAACGGCGGATGGACCTACGGCACGGTCGACGGCACCTGCACGGTGCGGTTCTGGCAGGGCGACATCGGCGACCTGCAGATCGTCCCGGGCGACGACAGCGCGTCATCGGACGCGGTCCTCGCCCTGCTGCTGCAGACGTCGACGGCCGAGGTCACCCCGCTCGCGACCACCGGCGAGTTCAGCTACATGGCCGGTGGGAACGGCGGGGTCGAGATGCGCCAGGTCGTCGGGCAGGAGGGCAGCCGCACCTGGCTCATGGCCGCGCGGACGTTCACCCGGACCGGGGCGAGCCTCTACACGATCGTGGACTGCACCGCCGGAGACGCCGAGGCCACGATGGACGCGGTCAACGAGGCGAGCGCGATCGTCGTCACGCCCTGACCGGGCACCGGGCCGAAACGCCCCGGACTTACTTGCCGCCGGGAGGACCGACCAGCAGCAGAATCACGTACAGCGCGACGATGCCGACGGCCAGCAGCACCGCGAGCACCCACGGGCGCTGCAGGAACCAGCGCATCAGCCGGTCGTACCAGCGGCGATCGCGCGGGTCGTCGGTCGCCTCGAGGCGCCAGGAGCCGTCGAGCCGCGCCGTGCGATGCAGCCAGATCTCGGTCGGGATCGTGGCGTAGGGGATGACCGCGCTCACCACGGCGAGCGCACCGACGCCGGGGTGCCAGCGCTGGTTCAGCGCGACCAGGATCGCCGTCGCCGCGTAGGCCAGGAACACGAATCCGTGGATGCCGCCGCCCACGGTCACCACGATCCCCGGGGCGCCGACGGCGCGGGCGATGATCGCGGCGATCAGGATCGTCCAGGTGATCGCCTCCGCGATCGCGAGAACTCGGAACAGACGGTCGGGGGTGCGGAACACGCGGGACTCCTCGGGTGGGGTCCTTCCACCGTATCCGGCCGCCATCCGCCTCGAATCAACCGAATGGTTGAGGCCGCCCGGACGATGCGCGCCGTTCCGCCCTCCGAGGAGGGAAGATGTCCGCCCCGGAATACCGGGCGGCGCGAGGGTGTTGCCGAAGGCATGGTGACAGTGGACCCGGATGCGATCTCGCAGGTGCTCGGCGCCGTCGACCTCCGCGTCGGCATCGGCCGCCGCACCGCGCTGGCGGCCGGTACGCTGCTGCCGATCCCGTCCGGCACCATCACCCTCGTGTACATCGCCGAGGGCCGCGTGACCGGGCATCCTCCGCTCGGGGACACCTGCCGTCTCGACGTCGATCCCGGCTCGCACCGCCTCACGCTCGACCCGCAGAGCCGCCGCGACCTCCTCGTCGCCGGCGACGCGTTCCTCGCGCTCGGCGGATCCTCCTTCGCCCTCGAGGCGCAGGACGACACGAGTCTCATGATCGCCGACATCGTGCTCGCGGACGCGGCATCGCCGCTGCCCGCGCTGCTGCCGTCGTTCCTGACCGTCACCGGGTTCGACGCCATCGAGCCTGCCGCGGCGGCCCTCGCCCTGAACATGGGCGTGATCGACCACACCGTCCTCCCCGCACGCCAGGGCGACCCGGTGATCTGCCGCATGATGGCGACGACCGTGCTGCTGTCGGTCATCCGCGCCTGGGCGGCGAACGGCTGCGCCCCCTCGGGGTGGCCGTCGCTGTCGAACGACCCGTTCCTCGACCGCGTCGTGGACGCCATCCACGAGGA
>Ga0160430_100245_pt1 | contig 38685 bp, 39 predicted proteins | sample HID1971I_E0MG_FD_108274 | JGI IMG/M metagenome (GOLD analysis project Ga0160430, IMG submission 108274) | Enriched millipede-associated microbial communities from UW Madison campus, WI, USA - HID1971I_E0 MG | ecosystem: Host-associated > Arthropoda: Insects > Digestive system > Unclassified ...
ACGCCTTGATTGTGCGGGTGATTGCGCTACTGTGCTGACCACGCGCCTACCCTCTGCGAGACTTGCCCATGCGTAACTTGTTCTTCGCCAGTGCCTGCCTGTTGACCACCGCCCTGGCAGGCTGCCAACAGACCCCGCCGGCCAACGACCAACTCGACGCTGTGCTCTGGACCCAGACGTCCATCGAGCACGAGCTGATCTACCGCCAGCTCTTCGCCAACGCCACCCGCCAACTCGATGTAGCGTTGGCCGACCCAACCTGGGACGCCCTGCCCTTGCCGGCGCGCAAGCTGGCCGGCCTGCCACCGGCGGTGGTGGTGGATATCGACGAGACCCTGTTGGACAACGTGCCGCTCAACGCCCGCGACATCATCAATAACCAGGTGTATTCCTATGACCGTTGGAACACCTGGGTGGAGCAGGCCAAGGCCCAGGCACTACCAGGTTCCGTGGCATTCCTGCAGGCTGCCAGGCAAAAAGGGATCAAGGTGTATTACCTCACCAACCGCGAACACAGCCAGGTCGCGGCCACGGCCAACAACCTGCGTTTACGCGGCTTTCCGATTGAGAGTAATGAACAGATCCTGGCGGCCAGCACGCCTACCGGCCACTGTGAAAGCGCCGGCTACGGCAAGAACTGCCGCCGTCAATGGGTCGCCAGCCAGGCACGCGTGCTGTTGATGGCCGGTGACTCCCTGGGAGATTTCGTGCAGGCCGAACACAACACCCTGGCTGCGCAGCGCAAGGCCGTTGAACCCTATGTGAACTGGCTGGGGCAACGCTGGTTCCTGCTGCCCAACCCGAGCTACGGCAATTGGTACAGCGCGCCGTATGGGGATGATGAAAAGTTGCCGTTGGCGCAGAAGCGCAGGCTTAAGCAGCAGGCGTTGTTGTTGCAGGAATAGAGAGTAGCCCCCTCCCACATTAGAAAACCGAGGGCCGTTCATCCCACTCATTTGCACTGCGGCCCTCATATCATCACACTCGTCATCCACCCGCCGGCTCAGGAACCGCAAATGCCTCACTCCTTGCTCAAGCCTGCGCTGCCCGGCATTGCGCTGCGGCGATGGCGTTTGCTGCACCGCGTCAAGCAAAGCCATGCGGCGCAGCTATTCAACGTCACGCAATCGACTATTTCGCGCTGGGAAAGTGGCATACAAGCAATGGATCCGGCTGCGCACCAACAGCTTGAGCAACTGTTGGCAGCCCGGCTTGATGCAGCCGCCGACCAGGCATTGGCCCGGCTGGTCAGTGAGAGTTCGCAAGCGATGCACCTGGTATGCGACCTGACGCACCGCCTGCTCGCATGCTCGCCCTCCCGTGCACTCCAATTCACCAGCCCGCTCACCGACCTTATGGGCCAGTCGCTGTGGCGCTTCGCAACCCAGGAAATCCAGCTGATCGAAGCCAGCCTGGAGCACACCGGCTGGCGCGAAACCCAGGCCCCCCCAGCCCTTGAGTTCACCACTGGAAGCAACGATTCCAGCCTCGTGCCGATACGCCCAAGCCTGTGTCGGTGGACGCGCATGACCCTGAGCGATGGCAGCGCCGCGCGCCTGGTCGAGACGCTCTGACTGATCACCGCGCATATCTTATGCGTGGACGATCTACGCTCGCGCACCTAGGCTTACCTGCATAACCGACCTTGTGGGGGCAGCATCATGGACCTGGAAAAAATCAAAGGCCGTCTCGATTTCCTGCGCGAAGCGGAAAAACTCAAGGATGTGCTCAGAAGTGCCCACACGGCTTCGGGTCGCACTGAAAGCACGGCCGAACACAGTTGGCGCCTGTGTCTGATGGCGATGGTGTTCGCCGATCAACTGCCCGGCCTGGACCTGCTGAAAATCCTCAAGATGTGCGTTATCCATGATTTGGGCGAAGCCATCCACGGCGATATCCCGGCGGTCAGCCAGGCGGCCTTTCCCAACAAGGGCGAACAGGAGCGACTCGACCTGCTGCTGTTGGCCCAGTCCCTGGACAGCCCGCTGAAAACCGAAATCCTGACGTTGTGGGATGATTACGAGAACGCGCTTTCGCCGGAAGCAAAAGCGGTCAAGGCCATGGACAAACTGGAGACCCTGCTGCAGCACACCCAGGGGCTGAACCCTCCCGATTTCGACTACGCCTTCAACCTGGCCTACGGCAAAAAACACACGGATGCCGACCCCTTGTTCGAAGCATTGCGGGCATTGATCGATCGAGCGACAGAGCAAAGGCTTCACGCCGCCGAGTAACGGGTTTAATCACAACGCCCGAGCAGCAATCGCCTCCACCTCCACCAACGCCCCCGGCAACGGCAACGCCACCACTTGCAACGCTGTCCGCGCCGGTTTGTTCGGCTGCTCCGGCGTGCCGAAGAACTGCGTATACCCACGCTGCAGCCCGGCAAAATCCAGCTTGCCGTCGGTTTCTTCGGTACCGACCAGAAACACCCGCAACTGCACGATATCGCCCAGGTCCAGGTCGTGTTGGCTCAGGATCTGGCGCAATTTGTTGAACACCGAAACAGTCTGCACTTCGGTATCGCCAAAAACCCCAGGCACGCTCGGGTCGGCAAGGTCCGGCAGGGTGCCACTGACGAACACCAGGCTGGCGGAGGCCGGCACGGTGACGGTTTGCGAGATGGGGAAGTCGCCGACGCTGGTGCGTTGGATGCTGTTGCTCATGGTGTTACTCCTTAGGAAGCGGCCACGGCCGCGGTCTGTCGTTGTTGGATGACGCGCTCGGCCAGTTGCGCGACCACATGGCGCGCTGAGTTGGCGGCTGACTCCTGCCAGATCCCCACGCCGCTTTGCACCAGGCCGTCTCCTGCGAAGTACACGCGGCCGTGGGGGCGTTCGAGCAAGGCGCTGGCCTCGGCCGGGAAGTGCTCGCGTTGCAGCCATGGGCCTTCGCTGTAGGGGATCTGTTCCCAGGACACCGCCAGCGGATTGCGCAGGTGCTTGGAATAACCCGGATGCAGGAGCTCCACGGCCTCCCTCGAAGTGGCGTACTGCTTATCGAGAGGCTGTGCGCCAAACGCGTCGGCGCCCTCCCCCGTCACGTATCCAGCCACCAGCACACCATCGCGGGTGTTGAGGTCGTTGCTGGGATACCAGAGCAGGCGCGCTGGGTGTTCGATCCACGACAGGCCGCCGTAGGTGCGGTAATCGGTTTCCCAGAAGCGCGGGGATTGCCACGCCACCTTGGTCGCCTGATCGCTGCGGGTGCTACGCAACGCGGCCTTGATCGGGTCGCTGAAATCCGTATCGAGTTTGGCCAGCAATGGCAGCGGTAAGGTCGAGATCAAGTAATCGGCGCGCACCACCTGTTCACGGCCGCTGTGCTGGTCGTGATAGGTCACCGCCACGCCGTCCTCCAATTGGCGGATCTGCCGCACCCGGGCGCCCAGTTGCACCTGCTCATGCACGCGCCGGTAGAAGGCATCGGTGATACGGTCCATACCGCCCACCGGCTGGAACATGGTGGCGGAGAATTCCGGAAATTCAGTGTGCAGCAAGGCGCCCCAGAGTTCCGGGTGCAGCAAGCGCTCCAACCCCAGCGGGCTACAGCGGGCGGGCAAGGCGCCAGGGTGGGCGGCGGATTCCAGGTGCCCCGAACGCAGGGTGCCCTCGAAGGCCAGCTCCTGGGACAGGTCGCCATACACCTGCAGGAAACCCAGCAAGCGCGTGCGCTCTTCGCTACTCAGTACATCATCGAGGGCGTCACGCTGCACCGCCTTGGCCAACAGCCCGGAAAGATGCCCACGGGTATCGTTGAGCGCCTGGCCGACGCTGAACGCCGGCTGGCTGAGGTCCGGCCGCACCTGGGCGCCATGGCTGCTGTTGACCAGCACTTCCAGGGGCACGCCCAGCTCGCTGCAATAGTCGAGGATCGTGCGGTGTTGGCTGGGAATGCGCGCAGGGCCGGCGTTGAAATACTGGCCCGGATCAAACCCCACGGTCTGCGAGCGGCCATCCATGTAGTCCACGCGGTCACCGTTGCGCAGGGTCCAGGTGCGGCCCCCAACGCGCTCTCGGGCTTCGAGCACTTGTACGTTGAAGCCGGCGCGGCTCAGTTCCAGTGCCGTGACCAGCCCGGCAATCCCGGCGCCCAGCACCAGTACGCGGGTGCCCTGCCCCAGGCCATCCTTGAGTTTCAGCGGTTGTGGCCGGCGGTGTGAGGATGGGCCCAGGCCCAAGACCGCCAATGCGTCCTTGACGGCCTTTTCACCGCCCACCGCAGCAATGCTCGACAACGCTTCACGTCGTGTCAGTCCCATGTGCAATCCTCCTTAATCCGGCAGCCCGGGCGGGTTGATCAGCGATTGGTCGACCCGTTCCACATCCAGGCCCCAGCGCTGCAAGACCTGTTCGTATTGGCCACCGGCAATCGCGCCTTGCAAGGCGGTGTGGATCGGCTGGACCAGGCCATTGTCCTTGCGCGTGGTCACGGCGATATCGGCCTGCAGCGGCCAGCCACCGTTGACGGTGCCGACGCGCTTGATACCGCCGGTGATTGCCGCCGAATAGGCGTACACCGAGTTCGGCCCGAACAGCGCATCACTGCGCCCTGACTGCACCGCCAGTTGCGCGGCGGCCTGGTCATCGAAGTACTGCAACAGTGCAGGCTTGAGGCCGGCTTTTTCATTGGCCTCGTTCCAGGCCAGCAGGACCTTTTCCTGGTTGGTGCCGGAGCCGACGATGATCTTCAGCCCGGCAATGTCCGCTGCCTGCTTGATCTCAGTGATCTTGCTGGTGCTCTTGACGTAAAAGCCGAGCACATCCTGGCGGTAGGTGGCGAAATCAAAGCGCTTTTTGCGTGCCTCGGTGACGGTGACGTTGCTGATCACCACGTCGTATTTGCCCGAGCTGACGCCCAGGGGCCAATCCTCCCAACTGGTCTGTACCACATTGAGTTGCAGGCCGAGGCTATCGGCGATCAGTTGTGCGGTATCGGCTTCGCTGCCGATGGTGGTCTTGTCGTCACTGGCGAGCAGCGCCAGGGGCGGCCCGGCCACGCCGGACACGGCCACGGTGAACTTGCCCGGCTGGGCGAACTTGAACCCCGGCGGGATCTGCGCGATGGCCGCTTCATTGCGCGGCACATGGATGCGCGGGCGGTCGGGGCTCAGATCAACCTGTTGCACGGCGAAGGCGTATTGCGCGGTGCTGGCGGCAAGCGCCAGCAAGGCCACGCGGGTGGTATGGATGAACATGACAGTCACTCCTTGAACTAAAGCACCTTGCCGAGAAAGGCCTGGGTACGGGGATGGCGGGGTCGGCGGAAGATCTGTTCGGGCGGGCCTTCTTCGATCAACTGGCCGTCGCAGAGAAACACCACGTGGTCGGCAACTTCGCGGGCAAAGCCGATCTCGTGGGTGACGATCACCAGGGTCACGCCCAGCCGGGTCAGGCCCTTGATCACGTCCAGCACCTCGCCCACCAGCTCAGGGTCGAGGGCCGAGGTGGGCTCGTCGAACAGCAGCACCTTGGGGTCCAGCGCCAGGGCCCGGGCGATGGCGACGCGTTGCTGCTGGCCGCCGGAGAGCTGGCGCGGGTAGGCGTCGGCCTTGTCCGCCAGGCCGACCTTGGCCAGCAACTCGGCAGCCTTGAAGTGGGCTTGGGCCTTGCTCCAGCGCTTGTGGGCCAACGGCGCTTCGGCGATGTTCTCCCAAGCGGTCAGGTGCGGAAACAGGTTGAAGTTCTGGAACACAAAACCCACGTCGATGCGGCGCTTGAGGATCTCGCGTTCCTTGAGTTCGAACAGCAGGTCACCCTTGCGCCGATAGCCGACGTATTCACCATCGATGGTGATATGCCCACTATCGATCTTCTCCAGGTGGTTGATGGTGCGCAGCAGGGTGGACTTGCCCGAGCCGGACGGCCCGAGGATCACCGTGACCTTGCCGGGGTCGATGGTCAGGTCGATGTTATCGAGCACCTGCTGATTGCCAAAGCGCTTGCCCACGCCCTGGATCTGGATGCGCCCGGCGCGTGCTTCAGCCATGGGCCTTCTCCTTGAACCAGCGGCGCAGGCGCTGCAACGGCGTCGGCGGCAGCACCCGGGCGGTGCCGCGGGCAAAGTAGCGTTCGACGTAGTACTGGGCGCTGGTGAGCACGGTAGTAATGATCAGGTACCAGACGGTGGCGACGATCAGCAGCGGAATTACCGCCTGGGTGCGGTTGTAGATGACCTGCACGGTGTAGAACAGCTCGGGCAAGGCCAGCACGTAGACGATGGAGGTGCCCTTGACCAGGCCGATGATTTCGTTGAACCCCGACGGCAGGATCGAGCGCAGTGCTTGGGGCAGGATGATGCGGAAGATACGCCGCGAGGCCGGCAACCCAAGGGCGGCCGCCGCTTCGTGCTGGCCGGCTTCCACACCGATCAGGCCACCGCGGATGATCTCCGCCGCGTAGGCCGCCTGCATCAGGCTCAAGCCCAGCACCGCTACGGTGAATTGGCTGAGCACATCCACCGTCGACCATTCGGCGAACACCAGGTCGGTGAACGGCACCCCGAGCACGATGTGGTCATACAGGTAGGCAAAGTTGTAGAGAATGATCAGCACCAGCAGCGCCGGCATCGAGCGGAAAAACCAGATATAGCCCCAGGCCAATGCGGCGAGCAACGGCGAACCCGACAGCCGCGCCAGGGCCAGCGCCGTGCCAAGAATGACGCTGAACACAGTGCTCAGCAGGGTCAGCAACAGCGTCTGCCCCAGCCCGCGCAGCACTGACGGCGAGAAGAACCACTGGCTGAATACGCCCCACTCCCAGCGCGGGTTGGTGGCCAGGGAATGCACGATGGCGAGCAGCACCAGCGAGGCGAAGATCGACCCGGCCCAGCGCCAGGGATGTCGGGCGGGTACTACTTGCAGAGCCTTGATCGGCGTCGAGATACGGCGCTGGCGCAGCGGTTGGGCGCTGACCTCATCGAGCAGGTCGTAGGGTTTGGCGACAATGGGCATGTGCTATTCCTCGCAGGCCTTAGAAGGCGTAAGTCAGCCGGGTGTAGTAGTACCCGCCGGTAAAACCGTAGGGCGAATAGGTGCCGTAGCTGGCGACCATGGTGCTGCTCGGCACCCCTTGTTTCTTGGGGTATTGGTCGAACAGGTTCTTGGCACCAATGGCTACGTTGAGGTCTTTGGTGAGGTTGTAGCCAAGGTCGAGGTCGGTGATCCATTTGGCGCTGTAGACCCGGTCCAGGTCGCGGTTGGCCGATGAATTGACTTCCTTGTAGGAACCGTAGCGGGTCAGGGCCAGGTTGAGGTTCAAGCGCCCGATGCTCCAGTCGCCGCCGAGGATCAGCTTGGTAGTGGGCTGCACGCCGGTGATCAGGTTGCGGGCCTCGCGGTCCATCAGATCAAAGGAGGTGCCGAGGATGTTGGTGGATTGCTTGTAATTGAGAATCCTGGTCTGGTTCCAGTTGAACGCGGCGGTCCATTTCAGGGCGCCGAACGTGCCCAGGTCCTGGTTGTAGCTGCTGACCAGGTCCAGGCCCTTGGTGCGGGTATCGGCGCCGTTGATAAAGTACTGGCCGCCGGAGGTGGAGTTGACGCCATTGTTCTGCAGCACCTGGGTGACTTGCGGGCCGAGCAAGGTGCCGGTGAGGGTGATGCGGTCGCGCAGGTTGATCACGTAGGCATCGGCGGTGAAGCTCAGGCGGTCGGTGGGCGTCAGGGTCAAGCCGAGGCTGAAATTGGTCGAGCGCTCGGGCTTGAGTTCTTCGGCGCCCAACGCCTTGGCCGCCGCCGAACCCACTGGCAGCACGCCGTAGTTGATCGACTGGTACACGCCGTCCACCACGCCATAGGTGGTGGAGCGCGCACTGAACAAACTGTTGGCCAGGGACGGCGCACGAAAGCCATTACTCACCGTGGCACGCACCGCGAACTGCGGCGTGAATTCGTAACGGGTGGTCAACTTGCCGCTGCGGGTAGCGCCCACGCCTTGGTTGTAATGCTCATAGCGCAGGGCGGTGCCGACATACCAGTCCGGCAACGGGTTGAAGCCCACGTCCACATAGCCGGCCAGGCTGTTGCGCGAGGCGCTGCTTTGTTCCTGCGGAGAAATGCCGTTGGTGACCTGGGCTCCGGAGGACGCACAATTACCCGGAGCTACGCAGTAGCCGCCGTTGGCATAGGAGGCGTAGTCACCGGCCTGCACCTCATAGGTGTCGCGCCGATGCTCGAAGCCATAGGACAGATCCAAGGGCTTCTGCAGGCCGATATCAAAGCCGCGCTTGAAGTCCAGGTTGGTGGTCAACTCGGTGGAAATCCAGGTGCCGGACGTGAAGCTGTTCGGCGTGGCCTCGCCCAGGGACGGGTTCTGGTTGTGGGTGGTGCCCTGCTCCGCCTCGTTACGCCCGTAGGTGGTGGACAGGTCCCAGTCCCACTCGCCCACGCTGCCCTTGCCACCGAACGCCGCCTGGAAATCGTCCTCGTCGATGTACCAGGTCGGGGTGTACCCGGCCGGGTAGCCGTTGGGGCCAGTGGTGATAGTGTTGGTGATGGTCGGCAGGCGGAAGTTCTGACCCTGCTCGGCCTTGCGTCGCGAGTAGGTGGTGAAGGAGTACAGGCTGAAACTGTCATCGATCGGCAGCTCGGCGTTGTAGCCCAGGGTCAGCAGGTTGGTCTTGGGCGTACCGTAGCCACCGTAGGTGGACTTGCCTGCCAGGTCATAGGCTTGTTCATAGCTATAGCCGTTGGCACTGGCCTTGTTATCGTCGTTCTGGCTGCGCGCATCCAGGGCCAGCTGCACGATGCCGCCATTGCCGATCTCGAAGCCCTTGTTGAGGCTTTGTTGCACGGTCTGCTTCTTGCCGTCATAGCCAAGCCCCGCGTTCGTTACCGAGGTGCCGCTGGCGTCGGCCTTGAGGATCACGTTGATCACCCCGGCGATGGCATCGGAACCGTACTGGGCGGCGGCGCCATCGCGCAGCACTTCCACATGGTCGATGGCGCTGATGGGAATCAGGTCCAGATCGGCCGGTGCCGCACCGGTGTTGATACCGTTGATATTCAGGGTGGCGCTGGTATGGCGGCGCTTGCCGTTGACCAGCACCAGCACTTCGGCGGCGCTCAAACCACGCAGGTTCGGCGCCCGGGCGATGCCACTGGCGTCCCAGCCGGTTTTTTCCGGCAGGGTCAGCGATGGGATCACCGCGCTCAATGCTTCCATCAACCCGGGCTTGCCGGTGCTTTGCAATTGCTTGGCGCTGACCACATCAATGGGCACCGGGCTGCTGGTGACCGTGCGCTGCTCGGCGCCACGGTTACCGGTGACCACGACGGTGGAGAGTGTGCTGTCGTCCTGGGCCTGTGTCGCTGCGGCCAGCAGGGTCAACGCCAGGGCGGTGGTGGGTTGTAGAACGTGCTTCATATCCATTCCCAGCTTGTCCAAATCGCGAAGTCGGGCAGGCACGCTGCTTGGTGCGGCGTGGCCGGCGTTCCAGGGGTTGGCGCGGTTTGGGCTAGGTGTGGGGCAAGCGCGGGGTGTGAGGTGGCAACATACGTTGAGCTCCCGTCCAACGATTCTGCTGCGACGGGATTACCCGGTCAGGCGCGCAGAATCTGAATCACGCTGGGTACCATCCGAGGTCAGGGGTAGGCTGTTGAACTCAAACATAACGGAATGAATTTCAAAAATATAATGCTGTTTTGGTATAAGCTAATATTCTCTAATTTCATTATTTATAAATATCTTTATTCATAAAAATGATTATTTTTTAATTTGAACGTGCGCATACCCTTGTGGAAGGGGGCTTGCCTCCGATGGCGTTGGGTCAGTCACAGATGTGCTCACTAACACTCCCTCATCGGGGGCAAGCCCCCTTCCACATTGGTACTCGGTGCAGCCGGGATTATTGAGCGGGCCGCAACAGCTGCATCTGCTGGCGATAGTCATCCGTCACCTGCCGCGCCTGGCTACTGCTGGTAATTACCCGAGGCGTGATCAACACGATCAGCTCCGTACGGTCCTTGGACTTGCTGGTATTGCCAAACAACCAGCGCAACCCCGGGATCTTGCCCAGGTAAGGCACGGCACTGACACTCTCAGCGTTGTCTTGCTTGATCAACCCGCCGAGCAACACCGTCTGCCCACTCTGCACCGCCACCTGGGTGGACACCGAGCGTGTGGAAATCCGCGGATTCACCGGTGTGTCGCTATTACCCACCTGATTCTCGGCATCGCTGACCTGCTGCTGGATATCCATGTACACCAGGCCGCCCGGGTTAATGCGCGGCACCACGTCCAGAATCACCCCGGTCTGCACATATTCGACACTGCTCAGGGTGGTGTCAGCGTCACCGGTATTGACGGTGGTCTGGCTGATGGGAATGTTGTCGCCCACCTGGATCTGCGCCGGCTGGTTGTTCATCACCACCAGCGACGGCGCCGACAGCACCTGGGTACGGCCGTTGGTTTCCAGGGCGTGCAGGGCCACTTGCAGATTGGAGCTGACAAAAGAGTAGAACAACGAGTCCGCCGCCCCCAGCCCTGCCCCACCACCGCCCAGTGCGCCCTGGCTGCCGGAGGCATTGGCCACCGTGGTGCTGGTGGAATTGCCGGCCAGGCGGCCGAGGTACCACTGCACGCCCAGGTCCAGTTCACCGGTGAGCTTGACCTCGAGGATGCGGGTCTCGATCTGCACTTGCAGCGGCGGATTGTCCAGGCGCTTGATCGCCGCTTCGATCTCTTTCCACTGCGCCGGACGGGTGCGCACCAGCAGTTGGTTGCTGCTCTTTTGCGCGGTGATGCGGGTGCCGGCCTCGAGGTCGCTGGTGGGGGCCGCCGGGGTGTTCTCGCCGCTCTGCGGCTCGGGCTCTTCGGGGGCTGGCACAGGAGTGTTGGCTTGCAAACCGGCGCTGGTGGACGATGACAATGTAGTCGTACGCAAGCCCGGGGCGACCTTGGCGGGCGTGTCGTCCTTGATCGCGCCGTTGCCGTAGATCTGCCGCAGGTACTTGGCCAGGTCGGCGGCCTTCATATTGCGCACGTCGTACACATACATCTGCGGCTCGTTGCCGCCGCCCTCGTCGATGGTGCGAATCCAGTCGCCCACTTCGCTGAGGTACTCGGGCTGGGAAGAGATCGCCACCACCGAATTGGTGCGCTCGACCGGCAGGAAGCGCAGCATGCCCGCCAGGGGCGTGCCGCTGTCGGCACCGAACATGGCTTGCAGCTCGGGCATCAGTTCAGCCACCGAGGCGCGTTGCAGGCCGAAGACCGCCACCGACATGCCCTTGAGCCAGTCGACGTCGAAGGTGTCGATGGTGTCCTGGTAGTTGGCCAACTCTTCCGGGGTGCCGGCCAGGCTCAGTACATTGCGTGCCGGGTCGACCAACAGAAAGGCGTTCTCTCGGGCAAACGGCTTGAGCAGTTTCTGCATCTCGGTGGCGGAGATATAGCGCAGCGGGAACAGCCGCGCCGAGAGGCCGCTGGACGGTTGCGCCACGCGCATCTGCGGCACCAGCTTGCCCGCCACCGCCTGGTTGGCCGGCAGGATCACGTAGCGGTTGCCCTGCTTGATCATCGCGTTGTCGGTCCACGACAGCAGCGTCTCGAGAATCGACAGCGCCTGTTGCTTGTCCACCGGTTTGGAGGTGGAGAAGCTGACATTGCCCTTCACCCCCTCGGCGATGCTGTAGTTCTCGTGCAGCAGGTCGCCCATCACGCTATTGATTACCGCCTCGATGGGCTGGTCGGCGAAGTTGAACACGATGTCGCCGCCCTGCTCCGGTACTTTCGCGGGCGCGGTGGGCTGGCGCACGAAGCCTTGATTGCCGCGAATCAACTGGCGTTGCGGCGGTGCCGGGGTGGCCGGCTGCGGGTTTTCAGCCACGGGCGACTCGGGCGGCGGGCGTTGCGAGCCGGTGCCCTGCAGTGCTTCGTGCAGCAGGTCGGCGTCCGGGTCGAGGGTATCGGGCAACGATCCACAGCCGCCCAGAGAGACGGCAGTGGCCAGGCAAAACAGCGAAGTGCGCATATCGATCAAGGGAGGGGCTCGCGGGGATGGGAAATCAGGGGTAACCGTTTGCCGTAGAGGCTCAAGGTTTGGGTGCGCCCGTCCAGGGCGAAACGGGCGTATTGCGGGGTCAGGTGTTCCAGGCGCCAGCCGTTGGCCAGGGTCTGGCCCAGGCGTACCGTCAGCGCCGGGCCATCGGCTTGTTTGAGCATGGCCATTTGCAGGTTGCCGGTGATCATGATGCCGCTGAGGGTCAGGTTGGCCAGGCTTGCCACTCGCACCTTGCCCACCACCCGGTCCGGGCGGCGGTCCGGGCTGAACAGCGGTGCTTGCCAGGTGGCAGCCAGATCCTGCAACGCCAGCGCAGGAGCGGCTTGCACACTGACGGAGGGCTGCGCAGACACCGGCGCTGCAGGCAGCCACTGCGGTTCATCGCCGATGCTGCTGAGGATCACCGCCATCAACAGACCTAATAAGCCGGCCAGGCCGAGCAAGCTCCATTCCAATGGGCGCAGTGAGCCGATCATTGCACCACCCGCGCAGGTTGCAGGTAACCACGCACCAGCAGCTGCACCGCCAGCTTGCCCGCCCCGCCAGTGGACGGCGCCTGTTTGCTGCGGCGAATGCGCAGCTCATCGACAAACAGAAACGGCGGCTGATATTCCAGCGCATGCAGGATCGCGGTCAGCGGTTCGATGGCGCAGTTGAGCGTGAGGCTGACCTTGACCTGGCGGTAAGGCTCGCTGTCATCCTGTTCGGCAGTGATGGGTTTGCGTTGGGTCAGGGTGCAGCCGCCGCCAAGGTTGGCGTGGCTGTTGATCAGGTCGGCGAGGCGCTGCATCAGGTCGGCAGCGACCACATCGGGATCATCGCCGGGCAACAGACTGGCGCTGCTGGCCGGGTCTTGCCGCGCCCGCTCAAGCTGCTCGCGCAACGCATCGCCCTGGCGCAATACGCTGGCGTAGCGTTGCTGCTGTTCACGCAATTGTTCGGCTTGTTCGCCCATGGCCCGCAGCGGCCCGGCAAACCAGCTGTCGATCAACAGCCAATAGGCCGCACCGAGCACCACGGCGAGAATCAACAAGGCCCCGCCGCGACGTTCACGGGGTGTGAGGGGTCGGCGCATCGGCGGCCTCCTGGCGTAAGTGGGCACGCAAGGCAAACTGGTCCTTGCCGGTGCGCGCATCGGGTTGAATGACCCCTTCGAACTGGGCATTTTCCAGGCGCCGGCAGCCTTTGATGCGGGTGATCAGGCCACTGGCCTTGGCACTCTGGCCGGAGAACGTCACCTCACCCTCCTTGACGGCCAACTGGTCAAGCCAAGTGTCGGCGGGCAGGCAGGTGGTCAAGTCATTCAGCAGCGCGGCCAGGGGCGGTTGTGCCAGTTTGCGCTGGGAGAGGTACTGTGCTGCGCCGCGGGTATTGAGCAGTTGCTGGCGTACCGCGTGCACCTGGGCGACTTGGGCTTTTTGCTGCTGTACCGTGGCGTGCATGGTGTCGAGTACGCGCTGGCGGTCGTTGAGCCACAGCAGCATCGCAGCGATCAGCAAGGCGCCGCATAACCACGGCAAGCTGCGCTGCAACTGCTTTCCGGCTGGCCGTTGGCGCGGGCGCAGCGGCGCGGGCAGCAGGTCGATACCCAGGCCCGCTACGTCCACGCGGTGCGGATGCAAGCCAAGGGCGGCGCAGTCACTAAGGATCTGGTCCAGGCGCTCGCGCAGGATCGCCACCAGTGTTACCTCAAGGTGACTGGACGTGCGCCGCTCCTGGCGAGCCACGAAGTACAGCTGCTCGGCGTCGAACGGGGTGTAGCGGTCCAGTTCATAGCCGACCACCTCCGTGAGGTTGCGCGCGGCAGCCAGGGGCAGTTGCACGCGTTGCTGCAACACCGTGTCGTGGGCGAGCATCAGCACCTGGCGTGCATTGCCCGGCGCGACCGGCGTCGTCAGCGGCCAATGATGGACCTGCTCAGGTGGCTCTTGCAGGGCCAGCCACTTCGGCACACAGCCGCGCAACTCTGTGAGCCACAGCCGCCAGCCTTGTTGCAACAGGCTGCCGCGCCACTGCCTGGCGATAGGTTCGAGTCGATTCATTCTTGCCACCGCACGACCCGATAGGGCTGTGCGCTGTCCTCCACGGGGCTCAATAAGACGGTGAGTTGCAGGCGCGCCTGATAGCCGCCGGGGCGTTCGGCGCGGCTGTCGATTTCCAGCACCTGGCCAGGGTCGACGCCCTCGGCGTTTTGGCGCGGCAGGTTCAGTGCCTTGCGCATCAAGGCGCTGGCGAATGCCGGATCGGGTCGGTCCAGGTCGCTCCACAAGGTGAGTTCCGGCAACAGTTGGCTGTAGAGCGCCTGGGTCATACCGGGCAGTTGACGTACTTCTTCCAGCACCCGAAACGGTGCCTGGCCCTGTTTACGACGAGCCTCGAGGGCCTTGACCAATTGTTGGGCCTGGGCCGGTGTGGCACCGCAGGCCAGGGCCAAGCGCAGCAGGTCATCAGTATGGGCGTTGACCAGGTACAGCTTGCCGCGCTCACTGCGCAGGCGTACCTGTAGGCGGGCATCATCGAAGGTCAGCGCGATAGCACGACCATCCGCCACCCAATGCCCATCGGCCATGACCTGAGCGATCCCGGCTTCGGCAGCCAGCAGCGTCTGAGTGTGCTGGCGATGCCACAGCGCCTGGCGACTTTCCAGCTGTACCCAACCCACCAGACCGCCAAGCAACACGCTGAGCAAGGCCAGCACCCACAGCACCAGCAACAGCGCCGCACCGCGTTGGCGCCTCATTCCTCAATACTCGCGCTGGACAGGTTCAGGCGCAGGGCAATCACCTGGGTCACCCACGGCACCGGCCCGTTGACGCTGGCGTCGATGCGCACCGCAGCGGGCAATCGCTTGGGCCAGGGCCATGTGCTCAACCAGCCGGTGGGCTGGCCCAATGGCGAGACACCACGAAAACTGAATCGCAGCGCCTCGACGTTATGCAGCAGCACCTGGGGATCGTCGCGCAGGGGAAGTTTGTGCGATTCCGGCTGCGAGAACGCCACCTGCAGATCCTGCTCGACCCGCTGCAGGGTAAAGCGCTGGATGCCACCGCCGAGCACACCGGGCAAGGTCGACACAAACTGCAAGCGCTCTGGCGTCGCGATAAAAAACCCATCGGCCTGGCTGTCGTCCTCAGTCACATCCAACGGCAGCGCCTCGCTGATGGCAGTGCGCAAGAACTGTTGGGCGGCGCGCATTTCATCCAGGCTGGCGGTGTAGCCCTGGGCCTTGGCCACCGCCCGGTTGGCCCCTAGCAACGCACCGCCCACCAGCAGCACCAATACCGAGAGCAGGCTGAGCACCACGAGGATCTCCAGCAAGGTGAAGCCCTGCTCGCGGCGCTTCACTGGCGTGCCTTCAAGGTGCTGAAACGGGCCTGGTGCGAGCCTTCGCGCAGGCTCAGGTCGAGGCGAAACAGACGGGGTTGTTGTCGCGTGCTGGTCAACTGCCAATGGATGCCATCGAGTTCGCCCTGGCGGGTGCCCTCGGTCAGCGGGCCGGCCGCTTCCTGGTCGAGCACCGTGAGCGCGGCATGGGTGAGGCGGTCGCTGTGGGCCACTTGCGACAACGAGCGCGCACTCTGGCCGAAGGCAACCAGCAACACACTGCTGCACACCGCCATTAACGTCAGGGCGGCGAGCATTTCCAGCAAGGTAAAGCCGGCCTGCTGCTTCATGGCAGCGCCTTGGACTGCACGCTGCCCGTGAGCCAGCCAATGTCGATACGCCAACGCCGCGTGCCGTTGGCCAGCAACAGGTTGCCGCCGGTGGAGCTGCCATCGGGGTAGAACACCACGGCGGCGCCCGCCGCCTCGGCACTGTGCAACGTCACCTGCAACTGGGCCGGCCAGTGTAGCGGCGCACGCCCTGGGGCCTGGAAAGTCAGGCCCTGGAGGTCGAACTCGGTGCGTGCCGCCTGGCCGCTGATAATCGCCCCCGCCCGCGTGGTGCGCAGTGCCTCGACCATCTGCCCGACCACCCGGCGCTCCTGGGCCACCTGCAGCCCCTGGCGCACTCCGAACGCCAGCAACCCGGCTGCAACGCCGATCAATACAAGCACCACCAGCATCTCCAGCAGGGTAAAGCCGCGCTGGGTCATGGGCGGGTTATTCCCAGTTGCCCAGGTCGGCACTGTAGCCCTCACCGCCGGGCTGGCCGTCCTGGCCGTAGAAGACCAGGTCGAAGGCGCCGTGCTCACCGGGGAAGCGATAGCCGAAGCCATGGCCGAAAGGGTCTTTCAATTCCGAAGGCTTGGCATAGGGGCCAGCCCAGCTGGACGCATTGGCCGGTTTGTCCAGCAGCTGTTGCAGGCTGTTGGGTGGCGCACCCACGTCCAGGGCGTAACTGTCGATCTTCATGCTCAAGCTGGCCAGTTGCGCCTTGCCCGCGCCGTATTTGCCTTTGTCCACATTGCCGCCGACCTGGCGCACCACAATGGTCGCAACGATACCCAGCAGCACGATCACCGCGAGCATTTCCAATAGGGTGAAGCCGCGTTGGCGATGCCTGGTTTTCATTGATTCAACTCCATGAAGGTTCATATATGGCTGGTAAGGCTCATCAGCGGTAGCATGATCGCGAGCATGATCACCGCCACCAGCACGGCCATGACCACGGTCAGGGTCGGTACCAGCGCCGCGAGCAGACGCTCGATTGCGCGTTTGGCTTCGATGTCAAAGATGTCGGCGACCTTGAGCAGCATGCTGGGCAGTTCACCGGCTTGTTCGCCGACCTCAATCATTTGCAGGGCCAACTCCGGCAGCAGAGGCTGGCTGCCAAATGCATCGGCCAGGGTGCCGCCGCCTTTGACCCGTTGCGCCGCCAGCGCCACTTGCGCCTGCAGTGCACGGTTGCTGCAGACCTGCCGGGCGATGACCAACGCCGGCAGCAACGCCACACCATTGCTGAGCAAGGTGCCGAGGGTGCGTGTCAGGCGGGCAGCTTGTACCCGTTGCAGCAGCGGGCCGATTACGCGCACGCCCAACAGACGACGGTCAAAACGTTCGCGCCGACCGGGGTCGCGCAGGCGTGCTGCCAGGGTCCATGCACTAATCAACAAGCCGGCCAGCAACACCAGGCCATGAGCGCCCAGAAACTCGCCAACCCCCAGGATCACCTGGGTAATCAGCGGAATCGGCACGCCCAGATCCTGGAAGATCGGCACGAATTGCGGCACCACATACGCCAGCAACAGCGCCAGCGAACCCAGTACGCCGACCACCAGGAACGCCGGGTAGATCAGTGCGTTGATCACCTCGCCACGCATTAACTGGCTGCGTTCCAGATAATCGCTGAGCTGGCGCAGGGTCGCTTCCAGCGCCCCACCGGCTTCACCGGCGCGCACCATGCTCAGGTACAACGGGGAAAACGTACCGCCCTCTTCCTCCAACGCGACCGACAGCGGCTTGCCGGCCTTGACCTGCTCGCGAATGCGCTCGATCAGCGCACGCACCTGGGGTTGGCCGGGTTGCTTGAGCAGCAGGCCCAGCGAGCGCTCAAGGGGCTGGCCGGCGCCGAGCAACGTGGCCAGCTGCTGGGTGAAACTCACCAGCGCAGCGCCCTTCAATGTTCCACGTGTTTTATGCAACAAGGGGCTGCCCGCCGTTTCGATATGCAGCAGCAACCAGCCACGTTTGTGTATGGCGGCGACGGCGGCGGCCTGGTCAGCGGCGTGCAGCGTACCGCTCTGGGCAACACCCTGGCTGTCCAGGGCGCGGAACTTGAACAGACTCACGCGTGCTCTCCACGGGTCACGCGCAGTACTTCTTCCAGGGACGTGACGCCAGCGAGTGCCTGGCGCAAACCGTCTTCATACAAGGTGCGCAAACCGCAGCGGCGCGCCGCCTGCTCAAGGGTGGCGGCGTCGGCGTGGCGCATCAGCAGGCTGCGCAATTCGTCGTTCATCACCAGCAATTCGGTGAGCGCGCTACGACCGTGGTAATCGCCGCGGTAGAGCAGGATCGGGCGCTGCTCGGTCAATCGATCCAGGCCATGTTCCTGGATCAATGCCGGCGGCGCTTCGAAGGCTACCCGCGTGGCCGGGTCCAGGCGCCGCACCAGGCGCTGGGCGAGGATGCCGCTGACGGTGGAGGCAATCAGGTAACTCTCTACGCCCATGTCGAGCAAACGCGTGATGCTCGCAGCAGCGCTGTTGGTGTGCAGGGTTGAAAGGACCAGATGCCCAGTGAGGGAGGACTGCACGGCGATGCGGCAGGTTTCCAGGTCGCGGATTTCGCCGATCATGATCACATCCGGGTCTTGGCGCACGATGGCGCGCAGCACTCCGGCAAAGTCCAGGCCGATGGCCGGCTTGACCTGGATCTGGTTGATCCCTTCGAGTTGGTATTCCACCGGGTCTTCCACGGTGATGATCTTGCGTTCGCTGGTGTTGAGCCGCGACAAGGCGGTGTAGAGCGTGGTGGTTTTGCCCGAACCGGTGGGCCCGGTCACCAGCAGGATGCCGTGGGGCCGTTCGAGCAGGTCGAGGAAGGCCGCCAGGCGCTGGCCGTCAAAGCCCAGGCTGGGGAAGTCGAACTGCACGGTTTGCCGATCCAACAGGCGCATCACCACCGACTCGCCAAAACTGGTAGGCACCGTGGACACGCGCAGGTCCAGTTCCTTGCCCTGGATGCGCAGCATGATGCGCCCGTCCTGGGGCAGGCGCCGTTCGGCAATGTCCAGGCGCGCCATGATTTTCACCCGCGAGATCACCGCCGCCGATGAACTGGCGGGCGGCGCTTCGGCCTCGTGCAGCACGCCGTCGATGCGATAGCGCACCTTGAACTGGTTTTCGAAGGGCTCGATATGGATGTCCGAAGCGCGCTGTTCCACCGCACGTTGCAAGATCAGGTTGACCAGGCGAATCACCGGCGCTTCGGACGCCATGTCCTTGAGGTGCTCGATATCTTCAAGGGCGCCGTCCTGCTCGTCGAGGTTCTCGATCAGGGTGCCCATGGCGGAACGGCCCTGGCCGTAATAGCGCTCGATCAGTGTGTCGACTTCATTGCGCGGGCCGACGGCCAGCCACACCGGCACCTGACAGGCATAGGCCAGGGCCTGGAACGGATACAGCTGCGCCGGGTTGGCGGCCAGTACGCGCAGTCCTCCTTCGCTCCAGCCCATGGGCACCACTTGGTAGTGCCGCATAAAGCGCTCGGTCAAGACGGGCAGCGGGTCAAGCAGCGGCGGCGCGGCGTCGGCCAGCAGCAACGGCGCATTCAGCAGATCGGCCCAGGCACGCGCCAGCTCGACCTCGGAGACCAAGCCCAGGCGCGTCAATAACCCCAGCAGGTCGCGGGGGTCAGTGGATAATCGCTGGGCGCGCTCCAGGTCGAGGGATTTGAGCCCGGCATGCTGCATCAGCCACGCGCACACCTGGTCGGTGTGCGGGATAGGCAGCTTGCAAGCATCAATGAGGGCTGACGACATCATCTGGGAATATCTAAGATTGCGAAAAGTATGGCTATTTGGAACTACCGAACAATGCCATTAGTTCGCCACAGCCCATACGGGAGTTAGCCGGGGGTATCGACTGGAAGTTATAGCGCTAGTTCCGGATTACGGGGGAATTAAATACAAAACATTGCCAAATGCACTGATATAGAGCGTAAGAAGCCAATAGCCACTAGTTGCAATTAGCCATACTTTTTATTAATTCAGGCACTTTCCCGTTCAATTAACCGGCAATGCAAGAAGATCGTGTCGGGCCTGCTGGCTTGGCCCATCAGCGCATGGGTATCTACACAACTTCAGGTGCATCGCAGGCCCCTGTGGGAGGGGCGGTGCGACGATTCGACTTGCTCCCGATGGCGGCCTGGCAGCCCACCTGGATGTTGGAGTTAGCGACTATTGTTTTGTCGCCAAGACAAAACGGTGCACGAGGCCACCAGCCACTGCGCCAAGCAAAGGCATCACCCAGAACACCCACAACTGGGCCATCGCCCAATCGCCCTGGAACAGCGCCACACCCGTACTGCGCGCCGGGTTAACCGACGTGTTGCTTACAGGAATACTGATCAGGTGAATCAAGACCAGGGCAAACCCGATGGCCAGCGGCGCAAAACCCGCCGGCGCCTGTTTATCGGTGACGCCCAAGATGATCAGCAGGAAAAACGCCGTGAGCACACACTCGGTGACCGCTACCGACAGCAACGAGAAGCCCCCGGGTGAATGCTCGCCATAACCATTGGTGGCAAACCCCGCCGTTACATCAAACCCGGCCTTGCCGCTGGCGATCAGGTACAACACCCCGGCCGCAGCAATCGCGCCCAGAACCTGAGTGAGGATATAGGGCACCACATCCTTGCCATCAATACGCCCAGCGGCGAGCAAACCCAAGGTGACCGCCGGATTGAAATGCCCGCCGCAAATATGGCCGACGGCGTAGGCCATGGTTAATACCGTCAAGCCAAATGCCAATGCCACGCCTACAAAACCAATGCCCAACTCAGGAAATGCGGCAGCCAACACGGCACTGCCGCAACCACCCAGCACCAACCAGAATGTGCCGAAGAACTCGGCGGCGAGACGTTTTGTCATCAGGAAACTCCTTGAAGTAGGTCAAAGAGTTGGAGCCTAACAACCGGGTATCGGGGTTGGATGTGGGAAATTTCCTTGGCGCATGTCTATGCGGTTTCCAGCGCCACTGAGGTGGTTGCCGCTTTCGGCGCCCTGCCGAGCATGGACACGGGAATGGCCAGGATCAGCCCGCCACTGACGAACAGACACAGGGCCAACACATAGGTGCCATTGTTGATGTTGCCCCGACAGGTTGCCGATGGCGTTGATCATGCCGATACCGGCTGCAGCCGCTACGCCCGACAACAAGGTCCCCGGCAGGGTCCAGAAAATCGGCATCAGGCTGAGAATCCCGGAGGCGGCGACGCTCAGGAAGAGTACGGACAACACCAGGTTGTCGGCGAAGAAGGCGCTGAAGATCAAACCGACCGCCCAGTGATGGTAGCGAAATACGCCGGTCCGAGGATCTTTAACGACCAACCGAAGCGGTCGGCTTTGTTCGCGTGTTAGCGCCAACTAGCGAGCAAAGGGGCGGTTAATCTATTTGCCGCACCGTCGCGTACCTCTGAAACCGTTAATACCCAAACAATGACTTGTTCTCCAGGTATTCTTCAAACCCCAACTCGCCCCACTCCCGCCCATTACCCGACTGCTTGTAGCCTCCAAACGGCGCTGCCTGGTCGGCCCGGGCGCCGTTGAGATGGACCATGCCGGTGCGCAATTGCCGCGCAACCCTACGGCTGCGTTCAAGACTGGCCGAAGTGACGTAGCCTGACAAGCCATAAGGGCTGTCGTTCGCGATGGCTATCGCCTCGGCTTCGCTGTCGTACGGTATGATCGCCAGGACCGGGCCGAAGATTTCTTCCCGCGCCACGAGCATGTCCGGGGTGACGTCGGCAAATACCGTAGGTTGCACGTAGTACCCGCGCTCAATCCCCCGTGGTCGTCCCAGTCCTCCGGCGATCAATCGCGAACCCTCGGCGATGGCCTGAACGATCATGGCCTGAACCCGTTCAAATTGCAGGGCGTTCGCCACAGGGCCGATGGCGCAGGTCGGCTGACTGTCGTCGAAACACACCTGCGCCAGCACTTCCCGGACGATATCAATCACAGCCTGTTGCTGCGCGCGCGGTACTAGCAAGCGCGTCGGCGCATTGCACGACTGGCCGCTGTTACGGATGCACGCCTGTAACCCGTGACGCACCGCGCTAGGCAGATAGGCGTCGTCGAGCAGAATATTCGCGGATTTGCCGCCCAGCTCCTGGGACACACGCTTGACTGTATCGGCCGCCGCCTTGGCCACTGCGATGCCGGCGCGGGTCGAGCCGGTAAACGACACCATATCCACCTCGGCATGGCTGGCCAGCGCAGCGCCAACCACCGGCCCATTACCGTTGACCAGGTTGAACACCCCCTTCGGCACCCCGGCCTCATGCAGGATTTGCGCGACGATATGCGCCGACAACGGCGCACACTCACTTGGCTTGAGTACGACGGTGCAGCCCACCGCCAGGGCGGGTGCGAGCTTGCAGGTGAGTTGATTGAGTGGCCAGTTCCAAGGGGTAATCAGGGCGCACACGCCGATAGGCTCACGCGCCACTAGCGTCTGGCCCATGCGGCGTTCGAAGCGGTAATCGCGTAGCACTTCCAGCGCCTGCACCAGATGGCCCAGGCCTGCCGGCACATGTGCACTGCGGGCCAGGGACAGCGGCGCGCCCATTTCCAGGTGAACCGCTTCGACCAGCGCTTCGCTGTAGAGTTTGTAGGCCTGGATAATGCGTTGCAGCAGGTCGACACGCGCCTCAAGCGAACTTGCTGCGAACCCGGCAAACGCTTGCCTGGCCGCGCCGACTGCGCGGTCCACATCGTGGCTGTCGCCAAGGGTGATGCGCGCAACCACCTGCTCGGTGGACGGATTTACCACGGGCTCAATGGCCGTGCCGTGAGGCTTGACCCAGGCACCGTCAATGTAGAACTCAAACAGATCCGACATACCTTGGACTCCCTTCAGGCGACGTGTTTCAGGGCAGTCGCCAGGGTTTCGAACACCTGGGCGATCTCCTGCGGGCTGATGACCAGCGGCGGCGAAATCACAATGGTGTCACCCGAGCCGCGCACCAGCACGCCGTTGTCGAAGCACCACTGCGCAACCTCGCTGCCACGCGCGCCGGGGAAACCTGGGCGCGGCTCGAGCTCCACCGCACAGAGCAAACCGATCGCGCGAACGTCCAGCACCGCGCCGATGCCTTGCAGCGCGAGTGCGGTCGACTGCCACAGCCCACTCACCGCGTTGACGTGCTGGTTGATGCCCAATTCACGATGCACCTCCAGGGTCGCCAACCCAGCCGCACACGCCAGTGGATGCGCGGAATAGGTGTAGCCGTGCATCAGTTCGATGACATTCTGCGGCCCGGCCATGAACGCTTCATACACCGCGCCACTGACCAGCACGCCGCCCATGGGCACGGCGCCGTTGGTCAGGCCCTTGGCGGTGGTGATCAGGTCCGGCAGCACGCCGAAGGCTTGCGCGGCAAAGGGCGCGCCGACGCGGCCAAAACCGGTGATTACCTCGTCGAAAATCAACAGCACGCCGTGCCGTGTGCAAATCTCGCGCAAGCGTTGCAAATAGCCTTGGGGCGGCGCATAAACCCCGCCGGAGCCGGTCACCGGCTCGACAATCACCGCGGCCACAGTGCTCGGGTCCTGGATATCCAGCAGTTGTGTCAGCGCATCAGCGTAACTGGCGCCCTGCTGCGGCTGCCCAACGCTGAAACGCATGCCCGCGTCATAGGGCAATGGCAGGTGCGAGACTTCCCCCAGCAACGGGCCAAAGTCACGTTTCTGGCGACCGATACCGGATACCGACAGCCCACCGAAGCCCATGCCATGGTAGCCTTTGGCACGCCCGATAAATTTGGTCCGACGGCAATCACCACGCGCCTGGTGATACGCCCGCGCGATCTTCAACGCAGTATCCACCGCTTCAGATCCGGAGTTGGTGAAGAACACCTGCTCCATACCGGCGGGGCTGATGTCGATCAGGCGCTCGGCCATTTCCAGGGCCTGGGGATGGCTCATCTTGAACGACGAGACAAAGTCCAGGCGCCCCGCCGCTTCGCGAATGGCTTCGACTATTTTCGGCTGGCCATGCCCGGCGTTCACGCACCACAGCCCCGCCATTGCGTCGAGTACGCGGCGCCCATCGGTGGTGGTGTAGTGCATACCGTCGGCGCTGGCGAACATCATCGGTTGTTGCTGGAACTGGCGCATCGGGGTAAATGGCGCCCAGAACGCGCCGCGCGCGGAAACAGAAGGGTTGGAAAAATCGTTCATGGCGACTCCTGCAAAGCGATGATTGGATGGCCGGCCAGCGTCGGGCGCTGCAACGGGCCTGCGTTTACGTTGACGCTGCGGTCCACGTACAAGGTGCCGTGTTCGATACGGCAGGTGACCCGATCACAAAACGCCGTCTCGACAAACTGCCAGGTCATGCTCAACACCCGGTCTTCGGTCCAGCGCGCCTGCGCCACCACGGGGGTGAGTTCCGGCTGGTATTGGTGATGCAGATAGTGGCCGGTCATGCTGGTCTGGGTTTCGATGCCGGCGCTCAACCCGGCACGGATGCAATGGGTGCCACGGGGGTCGGTGAGGTAAAAGTCACAATACTCAGGCCCGAACTCCAGGCGCACTTCGCTGACCTGGTCTTCGTTGGCCTGCATGGCAAACGTAGTGCTGAATTCAGCCTGGCGCGGCGAGCTCGCGGCGCCAGACATGACTGGCCGTTGTTGATGGACCAGCAGCGCCGCCAGCGCGGCATCCGCCGAGCCTTCGCTGGGTACGTCCAGCGCCGGCAAAAGATGCTCCCAGAGCAGGCTGTGCAAGCGCCGCTCGCCCAGGGCGAGTCCCGCGGTAAACGCAATCACCGCGTTATGGCGCGGTAGCACAATGCACTGCTGGCCAAACACGCCGGAGGCGTAATACCCACCGTGCAGGGTCATCCACCACTGGTAGCCGTAGCCTTCGCGGCGCGTGACAGCCGCGCCGCTCGACTCGTCGCGACTCAGGTAGCGCTTGCCATCGAAGGCGCCCATCCATACATCATCGACGTGCCCACGGGTCGCTTCGGCCACCCATTCTCGGGACAGCAATTGCTGCCCCTGCCAATTGCCGTGTTGCAAGTGCAACACGCCGAATTTGAGCAAGTCTTCGGTGCGGCAACTGAGGCCATTGCCACCGGTGTTGAAACCGCCAGGAGCCAGGTCCCACTCGATGGGGCCCATGCCCATGGGTTGGAAGATACGTGCGTTGCACAGCTCGAACGCCGTCTGGCCGCTGACTACGCTGACAATCGCCGAGAGCATGAAGCTCGACGCACTGCTATAGATAAACCGGTGCCCTGGCGGGTCTTCGACCGGCTCATTGAGGAATAACCGCACCCAACTGTCACTGCGCCCGCGCCAGGCGCCACCAGAAATGCCCTGGCGATGGCCGGTGCGCATGGTCAGCAAATCCCGCACGGTCATGGCCGCCAGGTTGGCGCTGATGGATGCCGGGCAATCGGCGGCAAAAAAATCCACCACCTTGGCGTCCAGCGACAGCACGCCGTCATCCACCAACAGCCCGACGGCCATGGACACCCAGCTTTTTGTCGCCGAATGCTGGACATGCAGGCGTTCGGCGCAATAAGGCGCCCAAAACGCTTCGGCTACCACCGCGCCATCGCGGTACAGCATGAAGCTGTGCAACTCCAGGTCCGCAGCGTTCACCGCTTCGATGAAATCACTTACGCCACGCGCCGATACGCGTTGTTGACTGGGCAGTGCCCGCCGCAACAGCAAACTCGTCATCTGATCTATCCCCTCTTTCCACTGCTTGGGCGTGCAACAGGCTGTTCCTGCTGCACGCCATTACCGCTACCAGAGCGCCACGGTGTAGCCCAGGATCACTCTGTTTTCGTTGGTGTCACGGGCGAAGTTGCTCGTCGCGCTGGCGTTCTGCCAACGCAGCGAGACATCCTTGAACGTGCCGCTCTGCACCACATAGCCAAGGCTCAAGTCCCTCTCCCACTCGCGTCCTTCGCCGTTGAAGCCGATGACCTTGGCGTTGTCGCCCTTGGCATAACGCGTCGAGAACAGCAGGCCCGGAATGCCCAGCGAGGCGAAGTCATAGTCATAGCGGGCATGCCACACGCGCTCGCCGGTTTGGGAGAAGTTGGCCAGTTGATACTCGGTGAACAGGTAGGTGTTGGTGCCGTCCACATAGGTGAACGGCGTCGAGCCGTACTGTTCCTGGTAACCGCCGCTGAGGTTGTGGCCGTAGAGGCCATAGCCGATGCGCGTACTCAACGCCCGGTTATCCACCTTGCCGGCCAGGCCTGCAGCGTCTTCACTGGCGCTGAAATAGCGGATATCGGTCTTGAACGTGCCCGGGCCCAACTTAAAGCTGTTTTTCAAGCTCAGGTAATGCTGTTGGTACAGGCTTTCCAGTTGCGCGAACTGGTAGGTCACAAAGGTCGTCGGCGTGAGTGCGTACTCGCCGCCGGCGTAGCGGAACTCATCGCTCTTGGCGCTGCTTTTGTAGGCGCCGTACTGGCTGGTAAGCCCCATATCCTCGTAGTGGGTTGAGTCGCGCTGCTTGACCTGGTCCAGTTGGCCGGCGGTCAGGGTCAGCTTGTCGATGTCCTTGGAGGTCACTGCGGTACCGCTGAAACTCTGCGGGAACAGGCGGCTCAGGTTCGGCTGCAGCGTCGGCAGGTCAGGCACCATGTAACCCACGCGCAACTCGCTTTTGGCCAGGCGCGCTTTGCCGGTGAGGCCCAGTTTTGAGTAGTTGTCATGGGCGCGGCGGGCGTAGCTGGGGGAGCCTGGCTCGGCCATGCTGGAGCGTGCCAGCAGCCCGGTGCCGGAGTTGTCCGGGCTCGAATCGAGCTTGATGCCCAACATACCCACCGCGTCCAGGCCAAAACCCACGGTACCGCCGGTAAAGCCCGACTCGAGTTTGAGGATAAAACCCTGCGCCCATTCGGCACGTTTGTTCTGCCCGCTGGACTCGCGGTAGTCGCGGTTGAAGTAGTAGTTCTTCAACTCCAGCGCCGCTTTGCTGTCGGCGACGAAGTCGGCCTGGGCAAACAAGGGCATGAAACCGGCGCTCATGACGCTGGCACTAGCGACAACTTTGTTGATGCGGTTATTCATGTGTAGGTTCCTGGCAGACAGGTTGAGTGGGGTTGTTTTTGTTTTCTTCGGCCATGGCTTCGCCCGCTTCGCAAATCGTCGATTTGCGAAGGGCTGGGTTTATGCCGTGGCCTGGGGTGCAGCAGTACCTAAATCACACTGGCACGGAGGCGATAGCTGCCGTCCGCACGTTTCTCCAAGGGGCTGGCCGCGGCGAGTAGCCGACGGGTGTAAGGGTGTTGTGGGGCGTCGAAAATCGCGTCACGCGCGCCCATTTCGACCACCTCGCCCTGGTTCATCACCGCCACACGGTGGGCGATGCGTTCCACCGCTGAGAGATCGTGGGAAATGAACAGGCAGGCAAAGCCGTATTGGCGTTGCAAGCGCTCGAACAGTTCGAGGATCTGCTTCTGGATGGTCATGTCCAGTGCCGAAATCGGCTCGTCGGCAATCACCAGCTTGGGCCGGCGCACCAACGCCCGGCCAATCGCCACGCGCTGGCGCTGACCACCGGAGAGTTGATGGGCAAAACGCTCGCGAAACTGTTCGGGCAGGCCCACGTCGACCAGGGTGTCGGTGACCCGCTGGCGCTTTTGCGCAGCCGTCAGGGCGGGTTCATGGCGCAGCGGTTCGGCGAGGATCTGGCCGACAGTCATGCGCGGGTCGAGGGACGAATACGGGTCCTGGAAGATCATCTGGCATTGCAGGCGATGTGCCCGGTTGGCGGCTTTGAGGATATCCACGCCTTGGAACAGGATCGCCCCGGCGCAGGGGTTGACCAAGCCGACGACCGCACGCCCGAGGGTGGTCTTGCCCGAACCGCTGCCACCAACCAGGGCCAGGGTCTCGCCCGGCGCGATACTCAGGCTCACCGAGTGCACCACGCGCTTGGGCACGCTGCGCCCCCAGAAGCTGCGCGGCCCCGGGTGTTCGATACACACATCCCGGACCTGCAACAACGCGCTGTCGGCCGCCGGCACTGGCACCAGTTCCCCGCGCCGCGGCAGCGCTTCGAGCAATTGCCGGGTGTATTCGGCCTTGGGCGCAAAGAGGATGTCTTCGATACGGCCCTGCTCTACCGCCTTGCCCGAGCGCATCACCACCACTTTGTGGGCATAACGCGCCACCAGGGACAGGTCGTGGCTGATAAACAGAATCGCGGTGCCCTGCTCGCGAGTCAGTTCCAGCATCAACTCGATCACATCCAGTTGCGCCAGGCAATCCAGGGCCGTGGTGGGTTCGTCGGCAATCAGCAGCGCCGGGCGCAGCAGCATCACCGAGGCCAGCATGATGCGTTGGCGCATGCCACCGGAGAATTGGTGCGGGTAGGATGCCAGGCACTTTTCGGCGTCCTTGATGCCGATGCGTTGCAGCATGGCGATGCAGCGCTCACGGATCGTCGCCGCATCCAGCGTGGTATGCAGTTTGAGTGCCTCGCTCATCTGCCGGCCGATGGTCAGCGCGGGGTTGAGCGAGACCATCGGCTCCTGGAACACCATGCCGATCCGTGCGCCACGCACTTCACGCATGGCCTTGGCATTGCTGCTGTCCAGGGCCTGGCCCTGAAAGATGATGCGCCCACCGCACACCTGCATCGGTGCTGGCAGCAAGCCAATGGCAGCGCGCGCGGCCATGGTCTTGCCGCTGCCCGACTCGCCCACCAGTGCGACGATCTCGCCGGGGGCCATGGTGAAGCTGAAGTCATCGACTGCCAGCGGACCGTCCACGCCGACGCGAATCTGTAGATTTTCAACGGCCAACAAAGGCGCGGGTACGCTCATGCTCATTTCCTCATGCGCGGGTCGAGACGATCACGCAAGGCATCGCCGAACAGATTGATAGCAAGCAACGTCAGGCTGATAAAGATGCCCGGGAAGATCCCCAGCCACGGCGCGTTCGAGATATAGGTGCGGCTCGCCGAGAGCATGCTGCCCCAGGTCGCGGCCGGTGGTGGCACGCCAAGGCCGAGGAAGCTCAGCGCGCTCTCCGAGAGCAACGCCCAGCCGAACATGCTGGTGGCCAGCACACACAACGGCGCGAGGCAGTTGGGCGTGATGTGGCGGAACATGGTGTACAGCTCGGAGTTGCCGATCACCCGCGAGGCCTCGATAAACTCCAGCTCACGCAATGACAGCACACTGCCGCGCACCACCCGCACCACCGAAGGCGTGTAGGCAATGCCCAGGGCGAGCACGATGCCGTACTGGCTGGCCCCGACAATCGCCATGATGCCCAGGGCCATGAGGATGCCGGGGAACGCGAGCAGCGCATCGTTGAGCATCATCAGGATGCGGTCGGTCCAGCCGCGCAGGTAACCGGCGAGCATGCCGATCAGCGTGCCGCAGACCACCGCCACACTCACCGACAGCAGGCTGATCCACAGGCTGGTGCGCGCACCGATGATCAAGCGGCTGAACACATCCCGGCCAAATTCATCGGTGCCCAGCCAGTGCACGGCATTCGGTGCGTGCAGGCGCGAGAGCAGGTCGAGCTTGAGCGGGTCATATGGCGTCCACACCACGCCGAGCAAGGCCAACAACACCAGGGCTGCGAGCAAGCCGCCGCCAATCAGCGCATTCAGCGGCGGGTAGCGTCGGCGTCGACGCGGCGGGATCGCCGCTACGCCGGGCAAGGCAGGCGTCTTCAAGTTCATAGCTTCACCCTTGGATCGAACAGCGGATACAGCAGATCCACCAACAGGTTGACCAACACATAGATGCAGGTGATCAGCAACAGACAGCCCTGCAACACCGGGTAGTCGCGGGAGAAGATCGCGTCGACCATCAGCCGGCCGATACCGGGCAAGGTGAACACGGTTTCCAGCACCGCAATGCCGCCGAGCAGGTTGCCGAGGATCAGGCCGATCAGGGTCCAGGTCGGTGCGAAGGCATTGCGCAGGGCGTGTTTCCACAGCACCGCGCCCTCCGACAAGCCCTTGGCCCGGGCATGGGCGATATATTCCAGGCGCAACACTTCAATGGTGCTGGCCCGTGCCATTCGGGCGATGGCGCCGAACTCAACCAGGGTCAGGGTCACGATTGGCAGTACCACATAAGTCAGCGCTTTCATCGGGTCGCTGCCAAAGCCGACGTAGCCGATCACCGGCAGCCAGCCCAGCTGGATACCGAACACATAGAGCAGCAACAAGCCCAACCAGAAGCTCGGCACCGACAGCAACAGCGTCGCCGTCCCCACCAGGCCCAGGTCCATCGCGCTGTTTTGCTTCCAGGCCGCGAGCAGACCCACCGGCACCGCCAGCAGGGTTGCCAACAGCACCGCCACCAGCACCACCGTGGCGCTGACGCTGAAGCGTTCCACCAGCAAATCCAAAACCGGCTGGCGGCTGCTGATGGACACCCCGAGGTCGCCACTGAGCACCGACTTTATCCAGATCAGGTACTGGGTCACCACCGAGTGGTCCAGCCCCAGGCTGCTGCGCATATCTGCCAGGCTTTGCGGGTCGGCCATGTCGCCGAGCATCAGCAAGGCCGGGTCGCCGGGAATCAGGCGGATCAAGGCAAACACAATCACCGAGATCAGCAACAGGGTCGGCACCGCCATGCCGAGCCTGTGTGAGATGAATCGAAACATAGCGCTCCGCCTTACTTGGAAGTGTCGGCCAGCTTCACGCCCCACAGGCGCGGCTTGGCAACAGGCCAGGAACGATAACCCTCGACACGCTTACCCATGGCGCCGATGGCAGTGCCGTTGTAGATGACCACCATCGGTACATCCTTGAGCATCAGCCTGTGCAGTTGGTCGAACAGGGGCCGGCGCTTGGCGGGATCCACTTCGCGCTGGGCCTCACGCAGGATCGCCAGGGCCTCGGGGTTGTCCCAGACTTTGCGCGGTTCCTTGTCCTTGTCGCCGATCACCGATTCGTAGCTTTGCGCCGCATCGAAACGTCCCGAATAGGAGAACGACATCATCTGGTAGCTACCGGTCTGGTAACGCTCCAACTGTGTGCCCCACTCCAGGGTTTCCATCTCGATGTTCAGCCCTGCCGCCTGGGTCATGGCCTGGCTGAGCAAACCCATGTCGAACATCTGCGGGTAGCGTTTGTTGACCAGCATGCGGATTTTTTCACCGCGGTAGCCGGCCTCCTTCAACAGGCGCCGGGCCTCGTCGAGGTTGTAGGTATAACCCTGGTGCGCGGTGCTGTCGTAGTACGGACTCGCAGTAGGAATGATTGAGTTGTTGACCATCGACAAGCCGTCGGACAACGCCGCGACCATCTGCGAGTAATCCAGGGATAACGCCACCGCACGGCGGATGCGCACATCCTTGAGCAACGGGTCGCGGGTCTGGAAAAGCAGGCCGCTGATGGTCATGATCGGGCTGACCTGGACCTGCAGATTCTTCACCTGCTTGAGTTGCGCAGCGTCCATCGCCGTGACATCCGGCAGCAGGTCCACGCCACCCGACAGCAACGCGGCCTTGGCCGAGGCGGAATCGGGGATCACTTCAAACCGCACCTTGTCGACAAACGCCTGCTTGTTGCCGGTGTAGCCGTCCGCCGTGGCCTCGGCCCGTGAGCTGTAGTCCTTGAAACGCTCCAGCTCGACGTACTGGCCCTTCTGCCATTTGCCCAGGGTGAACGGCCCGGTGCCAATCGGTGCGCGCCAACTGCCATCGGCAGCCAGGGAGTCCGGGTGCAGGATGCCGCTGCCGGCACAATCCGGGCGAGCCATGGCGGCGAGGAACAAGCCGTTGGCCTGGTCCAGGGTGAACACCACGGTGTTTGCGTCGGGGGCGGCGACATCGACGATCTTGGCCGCACCGCGCCCATCGAACTCCGCCAGGCAACGCCACTGGGTCTTGGGGTCGAGGTAACGCTGCCAAGTCCATTGCACGTCCTTGGCGGTCAGCAACTGGCCATTCTGGAAGTGCACGCCGTCGCGCAGGGTAAAGGTGTAGCGCAGGCCATCCGGCGACACGGCGACCGCACTGGCGAGCATCGGCGCGACGCTGGTGTCTTCGCGGTACGCCACAAGGCCTTCGACGATATGCATCATTACCGCATCGGTATTGTCATCACGGTTGACGCCCGGGTCGGTACTGCGGATATCACCGTTGAGGCCAACGCTGATGACCTTGTCTTGGGCGACGGCCATGGAAAACGTGCACGCCGATAGCGCGACGGCCAGTGCCGTCTTTACGTAATTGTTCACGGGAGAAAGACTCCTTGAAGGAATGTTCCGGCCGTTGGCGTGGGCCAAGGCAGGACCGGCATCAGAATGAGTGAATCCTTGGTTATTGTTATACGGTCTGTTCTGAGTGCAGCGTGCAGCGGTGAATCAGCCCAGGCTGCGCTTGTGGCGCAACACCTTGGCGAAAAAATCCTGGGCCGCCGGCATGGCCTTGATGCCCTGGTGCGCGACGTTGGGCAGCAGGTCAAAGTGCACCTGCACACCAGCGGCCTCGAAGCTGGCCTTCAAGGTAGCCAGACGTTCCGGTCGCGTACGCCCGGCAGCGTTGGCACCGGCCATGTAGTGCTTGCCGCCTTCACGGTGGGTAATTTCCCAGGTTTCGAGGTCTGAATCCCCTACCACCATATGCACGGGCAATCGCCGCAAAGCTGGCAGGTTCAACGGTTTGCCAAAGCGTGTGGCAAAGTCCCGCACGCCGACCCACCAGTCCTGATTGGCATCGAGCAGGGTCACCGAACCCGGTGCGCCGATGGACGCCGCCCAGAGTTTTTCGGGATGCAGGTAGCAGAAGCGATGGGTGAATTGCCCACCACCGGAATAGCCGAACAGTGCAAAGGTATCGAAGCTGCGACCGTAGCGCTTGCCAACGCTGGCGATCATGTCGAGCAACACTTGGTCGTAACGGATATCGCCTTCGACCATCTGCTTGTAGCCATCACCATTGCCGTCGCCCAACACGCCGACCGGGAACAGCGGCGACAGGATCACACAATCGTTCCAGCGGCCAAATTCCGCGAAACCATTGCGATAAATCTCCATCGCGCGGGTCGAGCCGTGCAGCGAAACCACCAGGTCTACCGGCCGGGTGCGGTCCTCGATGCTTTCAGGCACGTAAAGGGTGTAGGCAAACCGGCTGTCCTCATAGTGGGAGTACACGGTGGTGGCGCCGAGGTGATACACGTTTTTTGCCGCACGTAATGCTGCGCTTTCAGGGCTGATATCTGGATTGCTCATTTGGAAAGTTCGCCGAGTCAGTTCGGACTTGAGTATTGGTCGAGCACTATAAAAAGAAAAACTAATTTAACTTTAACCAGAGTAAACAAAAGCTTTACTATGCCGGCGTACCCATGAGCGCGGGCCTACCCATGAGCAACATTCGTTTCTTCAAGACGTTTATCGCCGTCGCCGAGTACGGCAGTTTTGCCGCCGCCGCCGACCGTGTGGCCCTCACCAACGCCGCCGTCGGCCAGCAAATGCGCGCCCTCGAAGAAGAGATGCGCCGACCGCTGTTCGACCGTAGTCAGCGGCAGATCAAGCTGAGCCGCGATGGCGTGTTGTTGCTGCCCAAGGCCAAGCGCCTGTTGGCGGACTACGAGCAAATGATTGCAGAGGCGCCCGATGGCATGGCCATGGAAGGTGAAGTGTCCATCGGCGGCATTACCTCCGGCATGGGCCTGCTCGCCAATTGCCTGGTGCAACTGAAAAAGCTGCACCCGCGCATATCGGTCAACCTGATGACCGCCCGCTCCGACGAAGTGGTCAACCTGGTACACGCTGCCAAGCTCGACGCGGCATTGCTGATCGAGACCGCGCGGCAGAACTTCGATGGATTGAGCTGGACCCTACTCTACAACGAGCCCATCGTCATGCTCGCCAATACTGCGCAAACCGCAGGCATCAATGACGCTGTGGAACTGCTCAGGACCCAGCCGTTCATTCGCTATGACCGTTCCACCGCCGTGGGCCGCAAGGTGCAGTCGATCATCAAGAGTGAATCGGTCGAACCGCTGGAAATCCTTGAGCTGAACTCGATCATCGGCATCGCAGACCTGGTACGCCAGCAAGTCGGAGTTGCTATTGTGCCGCTGCTGAAAAATTTCGACTGGCACAAAGACCCAAGCCTGCGTGTACTGCCATTGCCGGGAGACCTGGCGGTGCGCCGAGTGGGGATCTTGGAGCAAGGCACCAAAAGTGCAATTACCGGGGAAATTCGCAAGCTGCTGATGTCGGCTGTGGCAACGTAATCATCCCCTTTTGCCTGTAGTACCCAGCCCCTGAAATCGCAGACAAAGAAAAGCCCGCGATGGGGCACGGGCTAAGAGGTTTTCACCAGGAGCTGGAGTAACCATAAACACATGAATGTGAAGAGGACGTGAAAGGTTGTACTCAGTACGCCACGGCGATCGCTCGCGCCAACTGCATGTCAGACATTAGCGGCGAGTTGTAGGTCGAGCGATAGTAGCGAGAAGCCTGCTCAAACTGCGCGCCGCGGATCTCACCATCAGAGCCTATGAATGCGAGCGCATCGTTCTCGGCTTTTTTCATCAACGAGGGACCATACATTGTAAATGCCGTTGTTCCACCGAGGATCATGGTCGGAACCAGCGTCGTCACGGTCAGCGCCCGCTCTACTGGATTTTCGACATACCACGCCATTACGTCAGCACTGATCGACACCGTGATGATGGCTGCCAAGGCGCCAGGACGAACGCCCGGTCGCTGATGGACCCGACGTGATCGGCTTTCAACTTCAATCCGCACTCGCACCAAAGGTTACGCAATAGTCTTGTATGCCTCCTGCCTAGGCCTGATTGGTTAGTTTCAGCCAATCAATGACTTACTTGTCGAGGCCCTTATGTCACTTACCCACACCGCCTGCGTCCTCCTGTACCTCCTGTTGCTCGGCACTGTCTGGCCCAGCCACGCCAGAGATTTGGCCGAAGGACTTACTGAACAGTCGCCTTCCGTGGCACTTGAAAATAAAAACCAACGGTACCCGCAATGGACCGGCATCGGCTCACTGAAAAACGCCTTAGGCCAGACCTGCAATGCCGTTCTGCTCGACACGCGCAACCGCCAGGGTAAGGCCGTCGGCCCGGCTTATGTGCTGACCGCCGGGCATTGTGTGTTCTACAGCTACGGTACAGCGCGCGTGCGCCAGGCGTTTACCGCTGATGTCACCTTCAATTACTTTCATGACACGCCAGAACAGCGTGTCACCTATGCCGTCAAGACAGCGCATTGGAGCAGCATGGCGGGCACTGACCTGGCCGTGCTCGAACTGGATACATCACTGGGCGTGCTGGTGGCCGGCGCGATCATGCCACTCAAGCTGGCCTCCCAACGGCAGACGTCGGATCGAGACGTGATCAACGTGGGAGCGCCGACCGGATTCCTGAAAAAAGGCCTGCGCATGAGTGCCTGCGTAGAGTCGACCCTCAACAGTTTTGCCGAGCACCCCGGCGTGTTCCCCAGCGCCTTGCGCAACCGCTGCAACGGCCTGCGTCCAGGCAGCTCCGGCAGTCCGATGCTGGACCGTAACTCCAATGAAATCACCAGCATCATCAGCAAAGTCGCGTCTGCCATTCAGAAGGACATTCTCAATAGCTGCCAGAACAACTCGGCGTGCGAAGCTGCCAAATTCAACTACAGCTACCCCGCCAACGACTTGTACTACTGCTTTGTAGACGGCGTTTTCCGTAACGACACCCCGACCTGCCAGCTCAAGGCCGTTGAAATCACGCTGGACGAACCGTGGAACCTGAAACCCTATGTGCATTTACAACGTGACGCCGCCGACAAAATTATTCGTCCGACTTGGAACCTGAGGTTTTCAATCCAGGAACCGTTCTACCGATTCAAAGCCGTGAATGACATCAGCGATTGCGCACGCACGCACGGTTACCAAGTGGCTGCCGCCTCTGATGAAGCCTACATCAATCAGCCCATCGGCCCAGAGCTGGGGCCGCATGTGCTGTGCATACTCGGGGTGCAAAAGGCCGAGCAGCCGCTGACCGAAGCGCTGCTGCGCAATGCGTTCACCCATTCGGTATTCCTGACCAACCCGGCACCGGCACCGCAGCTCAAGCACCGCTATCACGTCGCCTGGGAAACCCAGTACAACGGTTTCAGCCAGCATTACTACTACAGCGTGAATGCAGCGATCAGCACCATCTGTGGCGATATTGACGACGATCGCTACACCCTGGCCATGGATGGCATTTTCATTGACATAGCAGAGCTGCCGATCATGTTATGCAGCTATGCACGCAACAACGGTGGGCAACCGTCGGCCATTCGCACGGATGTGATCAGAGGCGCAACGGTTCGCTCACAGCGTCATGCCAGGTGATGCGGCAATTTTTTTCCAGCAACTTCTGGTGTTTAGAGGGCTTTAGCATGGCAGCCACAGCCAAGCTGGTTGCGCTTCGCGCAATGCGGCATGCCTGGCGCAACATTCAAAGGCCGCCTAAGCGGGTCATGCGGTTCAAGTCATTTATGTTTCAGCAGGACCGAGACGTGCTCGATCAATGGCCTCGTCCAGAACCATCTCGAGACGCGCCATCTTGGTACTGATCGAATAGTTAGCGCCGTGGGTGGTTGCCCGGCTACTAAAGTCGAGATTCGCTGCCTGCATAGATTCAACTAACCCCTTTGCCTGCTCAGGTTCCTGTTGGCAGAACTCGATGACCCTCAGGTTAATTTTCTTGAATGTTTCGGCCAAGACACGACTGAATCTGCCCGCATTCTCATTGGTAAATGCCACAAAGTATTTGGCGCTACTACAATCGGGGGAGTTGAGATGGCACTCAGCGCACAAGAGAAAGCAATTGAACGGCAAATGTGTACCGCCCAGGGAATGCGCAATTATGTGCGCTACTTCTTGGTAACCCGTGACGCCACAGCACCAGCAAATTCGCAAATCTTCATGATCGTCCTCGATGGCCTCTCGGACATATTCACAAAAACCATAGTCGTCTACCCACTGCAAATTCTGCAGCCATGCATTACGCACCGTAGTGCGAGTGACCGTCCGACGCTTTGGTGGAAGCTCCATTAGCTACTTTCCTGCCACCCGACTCAGATGTGTCGATCATCGCAAACCTGCCCTTCCAAAAGCCAGTGGTGCCAAACCTTTCATCTGTACCCAGGCAAGTTGCGCGACGTTGCTACTCAGGCGCACCCGCCTTGGCGATCAACTCACGCAACCGGGAATCCTTAGGCTCAAACACATCGAGGAGCCCGATCGCCTTAAGAGCGGGTAAAGATTGAATAATCTCTCGCTCAGCCAGCAGTTGATCATCCATGCTCGCGTCCGAATCACTCCAAACCCGTACGTTTGCCAAAAAGGCACCCACCGTCCCCTTACGTACGGTCACTCCTTCAAATGTTGCTTCGTTTGTGTCGTCGGCGAGAATATCTTCGGCACGCATATCAGTCTCCGCAGTTGGGTTGCTTTAACTTTTCGGCCTTTCGGAAAAGAGCCTCATGCCGACAATAGCGTAATTATTTTGCGCTGGCATATAAATGCAAACCCGGCGCTTGGCCGGGTCCGTTGATCTGAATGCTCAGTTGTCAGGATGCTCACTGGCTACTGAATCGGCAGCGTCCACGTCCGACATATCTTCCTCGAGGGGTGCCTCGTCATCCGGTGGCAGCGGGATATGATCCTCATCGCGCTTTGGATCATGACCGGTCTCATTGTCCGTGCCACGCGTTACTGCCTGCTGTGAAATATTGCCTGGGGCGTTCTCGTTGATTTCCATGCTGTCTCTCCGCTGTAAAAGCACGACAAATACGCACTTAAACCATTGGAGTAGGCCTGTAGCAGCGAGTGCCGGGCATTGGACGAACGGAGGATCGGAAGGCTGTGTTGGGGCGTAGGGTTGGTAGCTGCTTTGCTTAAGCACTCCTACAATCAATCCAGCGGTTATCTCCTAGGGAATTTGAAGGCAAGAAACGGATAGCGAGCCTGCGAGGGTGCCTGTCTTATGCGCAGACACAAACGACAGGAGCCGCACATGACTTTTTGTATTTCCGGCCTTTCTCCAGAGCCATTCAAGGCGCTATTTGGGCTATCTGACCCCGAGCTGGACTCACTTAACATCAAGCGCTACCGCGTGGACACCAGGCCAGGATTCCCTGATCGCATCGAAATGAAGGAGGCCGAGATAGGCCAGAACGTACTTTTGCTGAACCATCTCTGTCAGCCCGCCCACACGCCTTACCGTGCCTCACACGCTATATTCATACGTGAGGGTGCCAGTCAGCAATACAGCGCCATCGATCATGTGCCCGAATCCGTTCGAATTCGGCTCCTGTCACTGCGCGCTTACAGTGAGAGCGGAATGATGATTGATGCTGATGTGGTCGAAGGGGCAACTGTTGAGGAGGGAATAGCTAGGTTGTTCGCTAACCCGGAAGTCAGCTATATCCACGCTCATAACGCAAAACGAGGTTGCTACTCCTGTCGGATAGATCGCGCGTGAGTGTCGTTGTAGGAGAGCACTGATTCGCCAGATACAAGAAGCCCAGCGCTGGGCTGGGCGTCTCTATTTCATTGATCGTTTTCGTCTAAATCAAGCATCAACGTATCCTCCGAACCGGGGATGAATGCTATTCAGTTTCTCAATGAAGCCTGGGCAATCCCTGCTCAGCTTAATTATGGTATTGCTCGTTCAAGACCGGGTAGTTTTACGCAAGTATTGCGCGGTTTTTGCTCAGGCACAAAAAAGCCGATCTCTCTGATCGGCTTAAGTGTCTGATTTTACTCAGGAATAATGGTCGGGACGGAGTGATTCGAACACTCGACCCCTAGCACCCCATGCTAGTGCGCTACCGGACTGCGCTACGCCCCGACTAGGCGTGTTACTGGATTCGCTTCGCAACGAAGCGATCAGGAATATACCGCAAGCTTTTGAAATGTGGAAGTATTTTTAAAGCTTGAATCATTTCTTCAGTACCACCAGCACATCTTCCAGTTCGGAGATCATCTGGCGGATCAGTTGCTTGTACTGGGTGGTGTCGTCTTTGGCTTCATCACCGGACATACGCTGGCGTGCGCC
>Ga0160430_100248_pt1 | contig 38027 bp, 44 predicted proteins | sample HID1971I_E0MG_FD_108274 | JGI IMG/M metagenome (GOLD analysis project Ga0160430, IMG submission 108274) | Enriched millipede-associated microbial communities from UW Madison campus, WI, USA - HID1971I_E0 MG | ecosystem: Host-associated > Arthropoda: Insects > Digestive system > Unclassified ...
AACCGCTTCGGGCTGCGTCAGGCCTGGATCGCCCCGAGCGTCGACGACCCCGCGAAGGCGTCGAGGGCGATGGCCACGGTGGGCGCCGAGGCGCTCGCGAGCGTCATCGAGAAGGACACCACCGTCGCGATGGGTCTCTCCACCGCGGTGGCCGCCGTGGTGGAGGCGTTCCCGGCCCGCGCGCTGGGCGCCCGTTTCGTGCCGCTCACCGGGTCGAGCAGCGGACTCGCCCACGGCGCCAACCCGCACGAGCTGACCATCGCGCTCGCACAGCGGACGGACGGCTCGGCGTTCCACCTGCCGGCCCCGCTCGTCGCCGCGACACCGCAGGCCGCCGAGAGCGCCTACGCCGATCCGGGCGTGCGCGACGTGCTGGCGCGCGCCGCGGAGGCGACCACTCTGATCGCGGGCATCGGCAGCACCCACGACACCCGCGGACTCCTGTTCGGGTCGCTGAGCGAGAACGAGCGCACCGCACTCCTCGAAGCCGGCGCGATCGGCGACATCGGCGGTCGGTTCTTCGACGCCTCCGGAGCCCCGGTGCGCGGAGAGCTCGATGCACGCGTCGTCGGACTCGACCTCGACCAGCTCCGCGCCATCCCGCACCGCCTGGCGATCGCCGCGGGCGCGGCGAAGGTGGAGGCCGTGCGGGCGGCCCTCGCCAGCGGCATGGTCAACATGCTCGTCACCGACTCGAACACCGTCACCGCCCTGCTCAGCTGACGGCACGCGGGAGCGGACCGCGCGCCGGCGCGCGCGATCCGCCTCCCGGAGGACGTCCTAGCCCGCGGCGGCGAGCGCCTTCTCGTTCGCGGTGCCGGGGACCCGCTGACCGGCGAGCCAGGCGCGCAGAGCGGCGGCGGCGATGCGCGAGTGCTCGACGATGACGTCGTCGGATGCCCCCGCGATGTGCGGCGTCATCGTGACGTCGTCGAAGGTGAACAGCTCGTGGTCGCGGGGGAGCGGCTCCTCGTAGAAGACGTCGAATCCGGCGCCGGCGATCCGGTGCTCGCGCAGCACGGTCATCAGGGCCTGCTCGTCGATGATGGCCGCGCGGCCGGCGTTGATCAGGAACGCGTCGGGGCGCAGCAGCGCGAGCTCGCGCTCACCCAGCAGGCCCTCGGTCTCCGGCATCAGGGGCACGTGGACCGTGACGATGTCCGACGTGGAGAGCACCTCGTCGAGGGAGACCACGCTGGCCTCGTCCCCGAACGCATCCGGGGCGAGGAAGGGGTCGTACACCTTGACGGTCATGCCGAAGCCCCGGGCGCGGGAGACCATGCGGCGGCCGACGGCCCCGCCGCCGAGGACGCCGAGGGTGCGGCCGTCGAGGCCGATGGAGCGGAAGATCTCGTACGGCTCGAACACGTCGCGCTCGGTCCAGTTGCCCGCGCGCAGCCAGCGCTCGGACTCGCTCACCTTGCGCACGGTGGCCAGCAGCAGTGCGAAGCTCAGGTCGGCCGTGACGCCGGCGTTGCGACCGGGAGTGGTGAAGACGGGGATGCCGCGCGCCGTGCAGGCGTCGAGGTCGACGTTCGCCGGCTTGGCGCGGCACGACACGACGGCCTTGAGGTCGGGCGCCTTGGCGAGGGCCGCCTCGTCGACGACGTCGAGCTCGGCGATCACGACGTCCGCCGCGGCGAGCGACTCGTCGACCCCGCGGTCCGCGAGCGATCCGCCGTCCATGGTGGGGTCGACCAGCGTGACGTCGAAGGCGTCGACGAGGGAGTCGGCGATCGCGGCGTCGAACGGAGCGGTGATGAGCACCTTCGGGCGGGACTGTTCAGTCATGTGTCTTCTTTCGAGGAGGAGATGGTCAGTGAGCGTGGGACGCCGAAGGATCCGCGTGGCCGGCGCTCTCGCGCAGGTGACGGAGTCCGGGCCAGTGCGGCCGCAGCGCGTCGCGCGTGGCGATGAAGAGGGAGTAGGCCTCGTCATACAGGGCGACGCGTGCGGAGTCCGGGCGGAAGGTGGTGGTCGACGGCGTCAGGCGTCGCGAGGCGTCGTGGAGGTCGTCGGCCAGGCCGACCGCCGCCATCGCGAGCGTCGCGACTCCCCGGGCACCGACCTCGGGCTCGTCCTGGCGGACGATGTCGCGCGCCGTGACGTCGGCGAGGATCGCGCAGAGGAGGTCGGAGTCCGAGCCTCCGCCGCACACGAGGAGGGGGCCGTCGAGACCCAGCGCCTCGGTCGATTCGCGCAGGCTGAAGGCGAGGCCCTCGTACACGCTGCGCAGCAGCTGACCCGAGGTCGTGGTCACGCTCATGCCGAGCCAGGAGGCCGAGGCATCGGGCGCGAAGAAGGGCGCCCGTTCCCCGCTCGGCGCGCCGTAGGGGAGGTAGATGACCCCACCGCACCCGGGAGGCACGGCGACGGCCTGCTTCTCGACGACGACCCAGTCCTCGTCGCCGAGGCCGAGCGTGGCGCGCACCCAGTCGAGGTTGGGGGTTCCGGTCATCGGCGCCATCGATTCCAGCACCTGGCTGCCGCGACCGGTGGCCAGGACGATGCTCGACTCGGTGCGCACGTCCGCGCGCGACGCGTGGTTGATGCCGACGAGGCTCGTGGTGCCGAGGATCGCGTAGCCGCGGCCGTCGTCGAGGACGCCGAGTCCCACACCGGCGGCCGCGGTGTCCACCACGCCGACGACGACGGGCAGACCTTCGGGCAGCCCCAGAGCCGCCGCCACGTGGGGGTCGACCGGTCCGGCGATCTGCTGCGGGTCGAGCACCTCGGGGAGCAGGTCGCGCACGTGCTCCTGTCCGAGCGCGGCGAAGAGTCCGTCGGCGTACGCGCCCGTGCCGGTGTGGAGGTAGGTGCGAGACGCCTCACTCGGATCGGTGGCGCGGCGACCCGTGAGCTTGAAGCGCAGCCAGTCCTTGCAGTTGAGCTGGGTGGCGGCGCGGTCGCGGAGGTTCGGGTCGGCGTCCATCAGCTCGTCGACGAGGATCGGCAGCGCGCCGGCGAACAGGGGCGAGCCGGTGGCCTCGTGCACGGCGTCGGCGCGTCCGTCGCCCAGCCAGTCGTCCAGTCGCGCGTGGGCGCGTCCGTCCAACCAGAGCGCGGCGGGGCCGGCCGGCCGTCCGTCGGCGTCGACGAGCCAGGCGCCGTCGCCCTGGCCGGTGACGCCGAGCGCCACGATCTCGGCATCGCCGATCTCCTCGACGACCGCCGTGATGGTGGATGCCGCGGCATCCCAGATGTGATCCATGTCGGCTTCGGCGCGGCCGTCGTCCGAGCGCTGGACGCGGACGCTCGAGCGGGACACGCTCGCGATGCGGCCGTCGAGGTCGAACGCGACGGTCTTCACCGAGGTGGTCCCGGCGTCGACGCCGAGGATGATGCGAGTGCGGCTCTGCACACTGAACTCCGAACAATGGTGCGGGCTGGTGATCTATTGTTCAGTATAGCTCGCTGACCTGAGAGCGCAACGAGACGGCATCCGGTTCGGGCGGCCACGACGAGGAACGCCCTCCCGACCCGGATCGGATCGGAAGGGCGCTCACCCGTCGGGGGACGCTATCGCGACAGCTCCGCGTGTAGGGGCTTCGGGATGAAGAGCGAGAAGACCAGCGCTCCGACGAGCACGACGGCACCCGTGATGAGGGCGGCGACATAGCCCGCTGCCGCGTCACCCGACGCCGCGGCGAACGACGTCTGTGCGGCATAGATGATGACGAAGCTCAGCCCCGCGCCGAGATTGATGGCGCCCGTGTTCAAGCCGGGAAGCGAGCCGGGTCGCTCCTTCGGGGACAGCACCACGCCGAGACCGTTGAGCATGATGTTGCCGATGCCCGCGTAGGTGATGCCGACGGCGACCGAGAGCAGCAGCAGCACGAGCCGCGAAGAGGTGTCGACGTTCGCCACCATGAGCCCGAGCACGACGACCGTGCCGCCCAGGCCGATCCGCAGCATCGTGCGGTAGCCGAGGGTGGCGGCGAGTCGGCCGCTGAGGGGACCCATGAGCAGTCCGGCGAGCGCGTACGGCATCAGGATCCAGAGCGACACCTCTTCCGCGCTCATCGCGAGGCCCATCGCCGAGTCCTGTGCCAGTGCCGGGACCACGCCGTTCATGACCGCGAAGATCCCCGAGAGGGTGAGGAGCGAGGTCGCGGCCAGCGCCCAGGTCGAGCGCTGCCGCAGCTGCGTCGTCGAGACGAGAGGATCGCGGATCGTGCCCTGGAGCTTCCAGAAGGAGAGGAAGGACACGATCGCCACGACCGCGAGGACGACGACGAGCACCACATCCGCATCGGCCAGCCGGCCCAGCTCGTTCACCGCGACGAGCATCGAGCCCACCGACACCACCAGCAGGAGCGAGCCCCACCAGTCCATCCGCGGCCGGTCGTCGGCCATGGTCTCGGGGGCGAGGAAGCGCACCACGAGGGCCGCGACCACGGCGACGCCCGCCATCGTCCAGAAGATCGAGGCGAATCCGTGGTTGGTCGCAAGATACCCGCCGAGCAGCGCGTCACCGCCGGCGATCCCCCCGTTGACCGCCGTCACGACGCCCAGCAGCGTGCCATAGGCCTTCGGATCCTTGACGGCTGCGCGCAGCATGATCAGGCACAGCGGGACCACCGGGCCGGACACGCCCTGGATGAGACGGCCGATGAAGAGCATGGGGACGTTGGTCGCCAGCGCCGCGACGACACAGCCCACCGCCATCACGAGCAGCATCCCGACCAGCACGCGCCGCCGACCGATCAGATCTCCCAGGCGCGGGAGGAACAGGGTGAACAGCGCGGCAGCCGTGAAGAAGACGGTCTGGGTCGCCGCGATCTCGGTCGACGTCGCTGCGAGCTCCCGCTCCATCGTCACGAGAGCCGGGCTCAGCATGCTGGCGTTCAGCTGGAACGCGAGGCACGCGGCGAGGAGCGCGATCATCAGGGGCACCACGCTCGATCGGGTGCGGACCGCTTCTGCTTGTCTGGTCATAACTCACTTCTTCGTGTTGATTCGTTGGCTGGCGGTGTGCGTAATCCTTTACGCACGCCCTATCTTTGAGTCGTGGTGTCGCCGACGGCACCGGTGGAGATCGAGGTCGTTGTGAAGAGAGCGTCAGTCACGCTGCACGAGGTGGCCGCCGCTGCCGGAGTGTCCATCGCGACGGTCTCACGGGCCCTGAACGGCAAGGACCGCGTCTCGTCACGCACGGCCGAGCACGTCGCCGAGGTGGCCGAACGACTCGGATACCGGGTGAACCTCATCGGGCGCGGCCTGCGGGCCGGCACCGGGGCCACCATCGGCGTCGTCGTCCCCGTCATCAGCAACCCCTTCTACGGTGAGCTCATCCACCGTCTCGAGGACCATCTGCAGCGCCGCGGGTTCGACCTCGTCATCGCCGACTCCCACGGCGACGTCGAGCGCGAGAGCGACCGGCTGCGCATGCTCGTCGAGAGACGGGTCGAAGGCGTGTTCGTCGTCCCGTCGGATGCCGAGCTCTCCTTCGACGCGGTCGCCGACACCGCCCGCCGGGTTCCCCTCGTGCAGCTCGACCGTCACGTGCTCGACCTCCCGGCCGACTTCATCGGCGTGGACAACGACGAGGGCATCGAGCTCGCGGTCGCGCACGTGGTCTCCCGCGGCGCCGAGCGGGTCGTCCTGGTCTCGGGCAACGACGTGACCTCGGTCGGGCGCGAACGACGGGCGGCGTTCGAGGCGACCGTGCGCACGCGGGCCCTGCCGCAGGAGGTGAACGTCTTCGGGGAGTACCTGCTCGAGTTCGGTGAGAGCGCGGTGCGGACGCTGTTGGCCCGCGGCCCCCTCCCCGACGCGATCGTGGCGGGAGACGACCTGGTGGCCGCCGGTGTCATCGCCGCGCTGAAGCGCGCCGGCACGCGGGTGCCCGAAGACGTGCAGGTGACCGGCTTCGACGGCACCATGCTGGCGGATGTCTGCGAGCCGAGGCTGACGACCGTGGTGCAGCCCTTCGACGACCTCGCGCGCGAAGCCACCGAGGCGCTGGTGCGGAGGATGGACGACCCCGACTCGCCGTACGTGCTCCGCCGCCTCGCGCCGAGCCTCAGAGTGGCCGAGTCCACGTCGCCCGCCCCCTGAGCGTCACGCCAGTGCGCCGACAGCATCGGTCACCAGGTCCCAGAACCGCTCCACGTCGAGAGTGATCGCGACATCGGCGTTCGGCTCCTTGCCCAGCATGTCGTGGAGATCGACGCAGGTCGCTCCGGCGGTGAACTCGCCCGCCGTCTCGATGTCGACGTGGGTGCGCTGAACCGTTGCGACCGCACGGTCGATCGCGATCGCGACGGTGATGGGGTCGTGGAGCGGCCCCTCCGGCATGCCTTCCGCCTTCTCGTAGGTGCTGCAGAAGAAGCGCAGCAGCTCGACGCCGAACGCCGAGGTCGTGTTCCCGACGGCGGCGATCCGCTGGATCACGTCTTCGGTGATCAGGGCCTGGTGCGAGATGTTGAGCCCCACCATGGTCAGGGGCACACCCGAGGCGAACACCACCGCGGCAGCTTCCGGATCGGCCCACGCGTTGAACTCCGGGTACGCGCCGACGTTCCCCCGACCGGTCGAGCCACCCATCCAGATGATCTCCTTGATCTGCTCTTTCACCTCGGGGTGCTCCTGGAGGAGGAGTGCGATGTTGGTGAGCGGGCCCGTGGGGATCACGGTGATCGGCTCGGACGACGCCGCGAGCGTGTCGGCCAGGAACCGCACGGCATGACGGGAGTCCAGGGGGACCGTGGGCTCGGGCAGGACCGGGCCGCCGAGAGCGTTGTCGCCGTGGATCCACGAACCGGGGGTCAGCTCGCGGGTGAGCGGCTTCGCTGCGCCCGCTGCGACGGGGACGTCCGTGACCCCCGCGACGGTGAGGGCGATGCGCGCGTTGCGGGTGGTGTGCTCGAGGTAGCCGTTGCCCCCGACGGTGGTCACACCGCGGAGGTCGATGGCGTCGTTTCCGGCCGCGAGCCAGATGGCGAAGACGTCGTCGTGGCCCGGATCGCAGTCGAGAAGGACGGGGATGGTCATGGTGCTCCTTTGCATTCGCGTGTGCGTAAACGTTTACACTTTCTCTGAGGAACGTCAAGTCGACAGGTGCGCCGGCGTTCCACCCTGACCGCCACGACTCGAAAGCAGCTCTCATGGCTCCCTCGCCCCTTCCTTCCGTCGTCGTCGTCGGAAGCGCGAACGTCGACATCACGGCGTTCGTCGATCGCCTCCCCACCGCCGGCGAGACCGTGGCAGGTGGACGGCTGTCCCGCGACCTCGGCGGCAAGGGGGCGAATCAGGCGGTCGCCGCCGCGAAGCTGGGCGGACGGGTGCGGATGGTCGGCGCCGTCGGCGCCGACTCCGACGGCGCCTGGACACGTGCGGAGCTCGACCGAGCCGGCGTGGACACGACCGCCCTTCGCACGGTCGACACCCCCACCGGAACCGCCCTGATCGTCGTGGACGCCGACGCCGAGAACCAGATCGCCGTCTGCTCGGGGGCCAACGACCACGTGTCTCTGGACGGCGTGACCTTCTCCGCTGACGAAGCCGTGCTCCTGCAGCTGGAGATCGCGCTGTCCGTGGTGCAGGAGGTCGCCGCCACGGCCGAGGGCTTCCTCGCCGTCAACGCCGCTCCCGCCCGTCCCCTGCCGGTCGACCTGCTTCGCCGGGTCGATCTGTTCATCGTGAACGAGACCGAGCGGGAGCTCATGCCCGAGCTCGCCGAGGCCGCGCTCGTCGCGGTGACCTACGGGGCCGCCGGGGCCGCCCTGTATCGCCGCGGCGAGGAGATCGCCCGCGCGGAAGGCGTTCCCGCCGAGGCGGTCAACACGGTCGGGGCCGGCGACGCGTTCTGCGCCGCACTCGTGCTCGCCCTGCGCTCCGGCCACACGCCCGTCGACGCCCTCGCGGCCGCCTGCGCTGTCGGATCGGCCGCGGTGTCGCACCTCTCATCCCAGCCGCCGTTCGAGCACCTGGACCGGTATCTGCCCCGTCGATAGCCGGATCGACGCGCCCGATAGCCCTCCGGCGGCGTCAGACCGCGGCCGATGCGGGACGGAATCGCACCGCGACCGCTCCGGACCGGAACTCCCGGCGCTCCACGAGCTCGAGCCGGATGCTCTCGCGCAGGCCGTCGAGCAGCCTCGGTCCCCGACCCGCGAGAACGGGCTGCACGAGGAACTCGTACTCGTCGATCAGCCCCAGATCGGCCAACGCCGACGGCAGAGTCACACCGCCCACCCAGAGCGCTTCGCCCGGCTCCTCCTTGAGCCGCCGGACCTCCTGCTCCAGGTCGCCGCGCACCAGCTCGGCGTTCCAGTCGACCGCCTCCAGCGTGCGGGAGACGACGTGCTTCCTCGCCCGGTCGATCGCCTCGCCGAACGGGATCTCCCACTCGTCCATCCAGTCCGGCCATACCCCCGAAGCGGGCCGTCGCCAGGCCGACTCCATCATCTCGTAGGTCGTCCGGCCGAAGAGGAGCGCGTCCGCCCGCTCCATCTCCGCGGTCCAGTACCGCATCGACTCCTCATCCGGCGGCAGTCCCGCCTCGTGATGACAGCAGCCGTCGAGCGTGACGTTGATCGAGTATCGGAGTGTTCTCATGCCGTCGCTCTCCTTTGACACGCGCGGCGTCGTCGTTCCGCTCGGTGCGGCGATGATACTCGCGGCCGCGGTCAGGGCACCAGGCCCGGCGACGTCGTCCCGGTCAGCGCCCACCCATCGCCGAACGCCGTCAGCACCGTCGCCGATCCGTTCACGACAGAACTGTCGTGTACGCTTCTTCTTAGGCGAGCCTGCCCTAATGCTCCGATGCCTGCCCTCCCCTCCGCTCAACGTGAAACGAGTGTGCTCATGCCCCGCATCGCCCCCTGGCCCCTCGCCCTGCTCGTGGTCGCCGCCGTCGCCCTCTCCGGATGCGCCCCGGCCACCTCGGGCGCGGGCAGCAACCAGTCGAACGTCGCGACCGGGCAGGAAGGTTTCCAGGACGTCCGCGCCCTGGCGGCCGAGCTGGGGACGGATGCCGCACCCGGCGAGTTCCCGCGGACGATCCGCAACATCGTCGCCAACGGCACGGTCGGTGAGACCGAGATCCCGGCCAAGCCGCAGCGCGTGATCGTGCTCGACACCGGTGAGCTCGACAACATGGTCGCCCTCGGCATCGAGCCCATCGGCATCGCCCACCCGGCCGACACCGGCATGGCCCCCGACTACCTCGAGGTGGGCGACGCCGTCGACCTGGGTCCCTATTACGCGCTCGACCTCGAGCAGATCAAGAACCTCGACCCGGATCTGATCCTCGGCACGTCGCTGCGCATCGACGACGACGGCCTGAAGAAGAAGCTGCAGGACATCGCGCCGACCGTGCTGTCTCCCCGCCCCGGCGTTCTGTGGAAGGAGAACTTCCTCCTCAACGCGGCTGCGGTCGGCGAGGAGGAGCAGGCGCAGAAGCTCCTCGACGCGTATGAGGAGCGCGCGGCCGCGGTCGGCGACGACGTCGTCGAGGCGAACGAGGGCGTCGCGCCCACGGTGTCGATGCTGCGCTTCATGGCAGGACGGATCCGGCTCTACGGCAACGACTCCTTCATCGGGACCATCCTCGCGGATGCCGGACTGCCGCGACCGAAGACCGAGGACGTGAACGAGCTCGCGGTCGAGATCTCGGCCGAGGAGATCACCAAGGCCGAGGGCGACTGGCTGCTGTGGGGAACCTACGGGAAGCCGGACGCCACCGAGCAGGCGACCGTCGTCGACGGGCCGCTCTGGAGCAAGGTGAAGGCGGTCGCCGACGGCGGCGTCGTCCGCGAGGTCAACGACGGCACCTGGTACCTCGGACTCGGCGTCGAGGGCGCGCAGCTCGTGCTCGACGACCTGGAAGCCATCGCCGCCGAACGGTGAGCACCGCACCACGCACGCGCACACGCCGCGCCCCGCTGACGATCCTGGTCGGCGCGGGCGTGGCGCTGCTCGTCGTGGTCGTGCTGCTGAGCCTGCTCGTCGGCTCCCGGGTCCTGTCGCCCGTCGAGACGTTCGGCGGGCTGTTCGGCCACGACCCGGTCGCGGCCGCCGTGATCTGGGAGCTCCGGCTGCCGCGCACCCTCCTGGGCCTGCTCGTGGGCGCCGCACTCGGTGTCGCCGGCGCATTGGCGCAGTCCGTGACCCGGAACCCGCTCGCCGACCCCGGTTTGCTGGGCATCTCGTCGGGTGCGGCCGTCGCCGTCGTCGTCGGTGGTGCGTTCCTCGGGTTGGGCGCCGGCACGCCCCGCGTCCTGCTCGCGCTGGTAGGCGCGGCGCTCGCGACCGTCGCCGTCTACACCTTCGCGCGCCGTTCGCCGGAGGGCCTGACGCCGGTCAACATGACCCTGGCCGGCATGGCCCTGACGGCGTTCCTCGGGGCCGTCGTGTCGGCGACCGTGCTGCTGAGCGCTTCGACCATGGACCAGTACCGGTTCTGGGTCGTCGGGGCACTGAGCATCCCCGACCCGCAGACCCTCGTGCCTGCCGCGCTGATCGCCGCGGTCGGCGCCGTCGTCGCGGCATCCGTGTCCGGCTCGCTGAACACCCTCGCACTCGGTGACGACACGGCCTCCGCCCTCGGCGTCAACGTGCTGCGCACGCGGATCTCGACGGGAGCGGCCGTGGTCCTCCTCTCCGGCACGGCCGTGGCCCTGGCCGGCCCCATCGCGTTCGTCGGCCTGGTCATCCCGCACATGGCACGCGCGCTCGTGGGGAACGACGTGCGTCGGATGCTGGTCCTCTCGGCCGTGCTCGGGCCGCTCCTCCTGCTGTCCGCAGACATCATCGGCCGACTGATCGTGCGCCCGTCCGAACTGCAGGTCGGCGTGGTCACGGCGATCCTCGGCACCCCGTTCTTCATCTGGCTGACCTGGCGGACGCGCAGCAAGGGACTCGCCCGATGACCGCCGCGATCACCCCGGGCATCCGCGCGATCCTGCCCCGCCCGCGCCCCCGTCGCCGCGTCGTGATCGCGGTGGTGACGACGGCCGTGCTCCTCCTGCTGGCATGCGTGATCGCCCTCAGCCTCGGCGATCGGGCCACCGCGCCGGCCGCGCTCTGGGATGCTCTGCAGGGGCGCGGCGAAGAGAACACGGTCTATGCCGTCCTCGAGGTCCGGCTGCCGCGCGTGGTGCTCGCCCTCGTGGTCGGAGCGGCGTTCGGGATCGCCGGGGGACTCAGCCAGAGCGTGCTGCGCAACCCGCTCGCAAGCCCCGACGTCCTGGGCATCGGCGCCGGCGCGTCCACCGCGGTGGTCGCCGTGATCGCGATCGGCTCGCTCGGCGGCCCCGTCGGAGCGGTGCCGATCCCCCTGGCCGCGCTGGCGGGTGGCCTGGTGGCCGCGACGCTGATCGCGCTGCTCGCGCGGGACCGCTCCCTGCGAGGGCGGCGCATCCTGTTGATCGGGATCGCCATGTCCACCGCCCTCACCGGGGTGACGCAGTACCTCCTCACCCGCATCGACGTGTACGACGCGCAGCGCTCCGCGGTCTGGCTCACCGGTAGCCTCAACGCCCGCGGATGGGACGACGCTCTCCCCGTCGCGCTCGGCCTGGCGGTGCTCCTCCCGCTCACCCTCGTGCTCGCCCACACCGGTCGGGCCCTGATCTTCGACGACGACGTGGCGTCCGGATGGGGCGTGCGCACCGGACGCATGCGCGTCGTGCTCCTGATCATCTCCGTGTGCCTGGCCGCCCTGGCGACGTCGGCCGCGGGACCGGTCGCGTTCGTCGCGCTGGTGTCGGGCCAGGTCGCACGACGCGTCGGCGCGGTGCCCGACATCCCCCCGCTCCTCTCCGGCCTCACCGGTGCGCTCATCGTGCTGGTGGCCGACACGGTCGCCCGCACCGCGCTGCCCTTCCAACTCCCCGTGGGGGTGCTGACCGCCCTCGTCGGCGCACCGTACCTCCTCTATCTGCTCCAGCGGCGGCGCCGAACGAACGGATCAACGCCATGACCCCCTCCCTGCCCACCCCGTCGCGCCTGCGCGCGGAGCACGTCACGCTCTCATACGGCACGCGCGACGTGGTGACCGATCTGTCGCTCGCCATCCCGGACGGCAAGGTCACCGTGATCGTCGGCGCGAACGCGTGCGGCAAGTCCACCCTGCTGCGCGGGCTGGCCCGGCTGCTCGCTCCGACCTCGGGCACGGTGCTGCTCGATGGGAAGTCGATCTCCGAGCAGCCCTCACGCCACGTCGCCCGCACCCTGGGCATGCTGCCGCAGTCGCCGCTCGCGCCGGAGGGCATCACGGTGCGCGACCTCGTGGCCCGCGGGCGTCATCCGCACCAGAACTGGTGGCAGCAGTGGGGCGACGAGGACACCGTCATCGTCGACGATGCCCTGCGGGCGACCGACACGCTCGAGCTCGCCGACCGCGACGTCGACGAGCTCTCCGGCGGACAGCGGCAGCGCGCCTGGATCGCCATGGCCGTGGCGCAGAACACCGACCTGCTGCTGCTCGACGAGCCGACCACCTACCTCGACATCGCGCATCAGCTGGAGGTGCTCGAACTGGTGTCGACGCTCAACCGCGAACACGGGCGCACCGTCGTCATGGTCCTCCACGATCTCAACCTCGCCTGTCGCTATGCCCACCACATCGTCGCGATGCGCGACGGCGTGATCGTCGCCGAGGGCGCTCCGGCGGAGATCGTGACGCCCGAGCTGCTGCGCGACGTGTTCCGCGTCGAGGGCGCCGTCGTCGTCGACCCGGTCACCGCGGCGCCGGTCGTGCTGGCCCATCGGATCGCCGTGGACTGAGGAGTCGGATCAGCTCTCTTCGCTGCTGGTCAACACGTGGCGGAGCTCGTCCAGCCGCTGATGGGCAGCCGCCGAACGGGCCGGGTCCGACGCGGCGACCACGGCCGTCAGCAGCTCCGCCAGCTGCACCGCGGCGATGGTCCATCGCGCCAACTCCGAGGCGGTGCCCACGCACGGCAGCACGGCGGAGACCCGCGAACCGTGCTGCGCGGCCAGCTGGGTGCCGCACACGAGCACCACGGGGACATCGGCCCGCTGTGCCCAGTCCAGCAGTGTCGTGAGCTCCGGCATCGGACGTGCCGCGTGGAACACCACGAGCGCATCACCAGGTCGGATCGAGAGCAGCTCGGCCGCCAGATCGAACCCCGCGGCCCTCGTCCATCGGGACGGATGCCCCGCCCGCGCCAGCTGATCCGCGAGATGCAGAGCGGCCGCGCCGGAGGTGCCGACGCCGACCGCCCACACCGTGCCCGCATCCCGGATCACCGCGGCCGCGCGCTCCAGCTGATCCGCCTCGACGAGCTGGGCGTTGTCCTCCAGCAGATCGCGCATCGCATCGTGGAAGGCCTCCGCGATCGCCCCGGCCTCATCACCGACGACGTTCACCTGCGTGTCGAGGCGCTCGGAGCGCGAGGTCTCGATCCGGCGCGGACGGCTGGCGATGCGCTTGAGCTCGGGCAGTCCGGTGAAGCCGAGGCTGCGCGCCGCCCGCGTCACGCTCGCATCGCTCGTCCCGGTCGCCGCGGCGATCTGATTCGCCCGCAGGAACGGCAGCTCGTCGAGCTCGACGTCGGCGAGGTACTCGGCGATGGTCCGCTCCACCCGCGACAGCGACCGTCCGTGCGCCCGCAGTCGCTCGCGCAGCAGCTCGCTGCCGGTGTATGCACCCATCAACCGTCCCCGCCCTTCCCCGCCAGCGTATCCGTCGGCGGGGGAAGGGTCGGGAACGGGCGTCACTCCTCCCAGTCGCTCCCGCGGATGATCTCCACGAAGTCCTCACGGCGGTAGCCGGGCAGGTAGTGGGCGAGGACGTCGGCGTTCACGTTCCCGAACGTGCTCGCGGGGCGGTGCACGTTGCCGTCGGCGAAGGCCTGGAGGATGCGGTTCTTGAAGTCGGGGCGCGGGTGGGCTGCGGTCACCGCCTGCCGCTCGGCGTCGGTCACCTCGTGGTACCAGATGCCGAGCACGTCGGTCTCCACGCCGGCCGTGACGAGGGCGACCTCCGGCGCCATGAACTCGGGGACTCCGGGGGTGGTGTGCAGGGCGATGCCCGTCCAGACCTTCTCCGCGGCGGCGGGGGCCATCTCACGCTCGACGAGGAAGGCACGTGCGGCATTCGCACCGTCGACCTCGAAGCGGAGCGGGGAATCGCGGAAGTCGTCGGTCAGACCGAGGTCGTGGAACATGGCCCCGGCGTAGAGCAGCTCGAGGTCGACCGACAGGTCACGGCGTTCGCCCATCAGCGCCCCGAACAGGAACACGCGACGGGAGTGATGGAAGAGGAGGTCGTCCTCCTGGGCTCGGATGTAGTCGGTGATGTCGCGCACCAGGGCGGTGTCGGGGATGGTGATCCCGGCGATGGTCTCGGTCATGGGCTTCTCCTCAGGGGGTCGAGGGGGGACTGACACCAGCCTCGCTGCGCCCGCCTCGGAGCAGGCACGTCCACATCGACAACGTGTCCACAGATCCGGACATACTGGGAACATGGGCATTCACCGGGTCGTCTTCCTCGTCTTCGACGGGGTGAAGCAGCTGGACGTGTCCGGACCCGCCGAGGTCTTCGCCGAGGCCTCCCGGTGGGGCGCGACCTACGAACTGTCCTACGTGTCCCCGGACGGGCGTCCGGTGCGCACGTCCACGGGCATGCAGCTGCTGGTGGATGGCACGGCGAGAGACGTCGCGGAGGCCGACACCGTCGTGATCCCCGGCGCGGATGCCTTGCCCACCGCGCCTCTTCCGGAGGAGCTGCGCGCAGCCACGCGGCATCTGCTCCGCACGGCGGACCGGGTCGCGTCGATCTGCACGGGCGCGTTCCTGCTCGCCGCCGTCGGGGCGCTCGACGGTCGACGGGCCACGACCCACTGGGCGCACACCGCGCTCCTGGCCCGCCTCTCCCCGGCGACGGAGGTGGTGGCGGACGCACTCTTCGTCCGCGACGGGAGTCTGCACACGTCCGCAGGGGTCTCGGCCGGCATCGACCTCGCCCTCTCGCTGACGGAGGAGGACCACGGCGCGGACCTCGCCCGCACCGTGGCACAGCAGCTGGTTCTGTTCATGCGGCGCCCCGGCGGACAGTCGCAGTTCTCCGCGCTGCTCCAGACCTCCCCGGGCACGCACGAGAGCGTGCGGCGGGTCGTCGACGCCGTGCTGACCCATCCGGATGCCGCGTACGACCTGCAGAGCCTCGCCCGACTCGGCGGCGTGAGCGCGCGTCATCTCGCCCGGCTGTTCGGGGCGGAAGTGGGGATGTCACCGGTCCAGTTCGTCGAGCAGACGCGTCTCGAGACGGCGAAGGCGCTGCTGCTGCGCGGCGAATCGGTCGCGGTCGCCGCACGGAAGGCGGGGTTCTCCCATCCGGAGACCATGCGGCGCGCGTTCACCCACCGGCTCGGCATGCCCCCGAGCACGTATCAGCAGCGGTTCGCGACCGCCCTGCGCACCGCTCCGGGCGGGACCGCCACGCATTAGGTTGGGGCGCATGACTCCGACCGCGTCCCGCTCCTTCACCCCGGCCGATCTGGAAGTCCTCTGCAGGGAAGTGGTCCGTCGGGCGGGGGCATCCGAGGCGGCGGCCCAGGCTCTTGCCGTCGCCACCGTCGAGGCGGAGAAGCGGAACAGACCCGCGGTCGGAGTGCGGCATCTTCTCGACTACGTCACCGCCCTCCGCGACGGCCGGCTCAACGGTCACCCGTCACCGACGCTCACCGGCTCGCGCCCCTCTGCTCTCGTCGCCGATGCCGACGGCGGTCCCGCACAGCTCGCCTTCGACCTCTTCCTGCCTCGGCTGATCGACGCGGCGCAATCCTCCGGTGTCGCCGTGCTCTCGCTGAGCAACGCCTTCACGACGGGGGAGCTCGGCTTCTATGTGCGCCGTCTCACCACGGCGGGCCTGATCGGTCTGGTCTGCGGCAACTCCCCGGCACTCGTGAGCGTGTACGGATCCCCCGGACCGGTCACCGGCACGAACCCGCTCGCCTTCGGGGTGCCGCAGCGATCCGGCTCTCGCGCCTTCGATCAGGCCAGCAGCGCCACCGCATGGGTGAACGTCCGCGATGCCGCCGAGCGCGGCGAGCCGATCCCGGAGGGGTGGGCCAACGACGGGGACGGCGAGGCGACCACGGATGCGACGGCCGCCCTGGACGGCTCCCTCCTGCCCTTCGGCGGAGTGAAGGGCGCGAACATCGCCATCATGGTGGAGCTGTTGGCGACACTGGCGGGAGGGTCCTTCTCCCTCGATGCGACGGGGAGCTCTGGCTCGGAACCGCCCCGACTGGGACTCTTCGCCCTCGCGATCGATCCCACGGCTTTCGATGCCACCGCTCTCGATCGCGTCGAACGGCATTTCGCCCGCGACGACGCGTCGGGCCTCGAGTCGTTCGGTCGTCCGCGGGAGCCGCTGACACGAATAGACATCGAGGAATCGCTGCTGGAGCGTCTCGCCGAAGCGGCGCGATAGGCGCTCGTCGGCCGCCGTGGGGAACGGCGGCCAACGAACGAGGCACAGCACCCCATCGATGTGCGACCTTGGGGACGGTCGCAGGTCGGCGGGGAAAGCCGGGAGTGCTGTGTCGTCGCACTGGGAAGGCGACCATTGAACGGTATCCGCGACGCGTCCCGCCCGGTGAAATATCAGTGCGCGCTCAGCCCGTGGTGAGGTCGTCGAGCACGTACACGTAGAGGTCGCCGACGATATCGGCGCCCTCGTGCTGCGCTGCGCTGTCGACCGCGTCGAGGAGCGCGGCGATCGCGCCGCACACCATCGCCGCATGGTGATCCCGCCCGAGGTGCGTGAAGCCGAGGACGAGTGCCGGGCGCTTCGCGGCATGCATCGCCTCAAGGTAGGGGTTGCGCGAAAAGGACGCCAGCACCTGGAAGAGGTTCCAGGTCAGTCCCGACGCGGTGCGGTGATCGACGCGCGGCGCGCGCCACGCGGCCATCGCCTGCTCGGCGGTTCCACGGAACTCCCGACGCTCCTCCGAGGTCGCGCGGGCGATGCCCAGGCTCGTCGCGAGCGTCGACAGCCCGGCGCACTCCGCGACGACGGCCGCGAGCCACGCCTCGGTGGGGGTGGCCACGACGGAGGACTTGTGCGGGCGGGCCTCGACCAGGTGACGCGCCGTGAGAATCGAGATCGCCTCGCGCACCGTGTTCGGCGCGGCATCGAGCTCCTTCGAGAGCTTCGAGATCTTGAGCGGCGCGCCCGGCGCGAGCTCTCCGGTCTCCATCTTCCTGTTCAGCGCTTCCACCACGGAGTCCAGTCGCGTCGGCACGGGGGCGGGCGCGGCGAGCTCCTTCCGGTCCACCAGGTCCAGGATCTCGACCGAGACGAAGGAGGAGGTGCCCGCCAGCGGATCCGCGTCGCCCCTACTCACGCGGGAGCCGCCAATCGCCGGTGATCGCCGCGCGCAGCCGCTCCACCGTCGTGATGCGGAACAGCTCGAAGACCGCGTCGCGTGCGGCGGCGCCGTCCCGAGCTCGGAGCGCGACCCGAAGCGGCTCGAGGAGCGCGCGCTGTCTTTCCCCGAGCCACTCCGGAAGCGGGCTGTCCTGCACCGAGCGGCTCAGATGCAGGACGAGGTTGCGATCCAGGATCTCGGTCACGATCGCGTTGTCGGCGAGTTCGATCACCTCGATCCACAGCGCGAACCAGAGCCGCAGCCCCTCGGGCATGCCGCCGCGGGTGAGGTCGGAGTCGAGGATCGCCTGCATCCGGGCGTCCAGGGACTCGAGCTGGGCGTCGGTGAGAGTGGGGAACACCTTCGCGGCCGCGTAGGCGATCAGCGCCCCGGCGGCCTCGGCGCGGTCCGCCTGCGCCTGGAGGTCGATCGGGGCCACCCGGGTGAAGCGGTTCGAGCTCATCTCGACCAGGCCGACGTCGGTCAGACGGATGAGCGCTTCCCGGATCGGCGTGCGCGAGACGCCGTACTCGGCCTGCAGATCCTGATCGCGGATCTCCTCCAGCGGCGCCAGGCGGCCCGTCACGATCTCCTGAGCCAGCCGGGCGTAGACCTGATCACGGATCAACGTCCGCGGGCGAGCTTTCGTCGAGGGCGTCGGCTCGTCCGTCATACCGGCCAGAATAGCCAGCCGACTCTCGTTCTGTCAGTCACCCTCGGTCCGATGGCGTCCTCCCCGGGGATCGCGGGCGCGGAGCAGACTCACGCCAGGGCGCCGGCCAGGTCGGCTGCGACCGTCCGCGCGCGATCCCGGAGCGCGGCGAAGTGCGCCTCGGTGTCCTCGATGCCGTCGCCGAGGGAGTCGTGCAGCAGGATGACCTGACTGTCCGCGATGCCGCTGAGCTCCGCGATGCCGACGTTGAGCTGTCGGGTGATCATCTCGTCGTAGCCCCGCTTGCGGAACGCCTCCGCGCTCTCGCCCGCCAGGCCGATCCAGCGGGCGGCGGCGATGCCCGAGCGGCGGCCGCCGCCGTAGAACAGCCCGTTGTTCCACACGCGGTCGATGTAGCCCTTCATGATCGCGGGCACCGAGTACCACCACACCGGGAAGACGAACACGACGGCGTCCGCCCCCGTCGTGCGAGCGGCGAGCTCCATCACCTCCGGCGTGTACTGCTTGTCGAGGTCGTTCCAATCGGGTTCGTCGGCCTCCCACACGATCGGGTCCACGCCTTCGCGATGGAGGTCGAGCTCATCCACCTCGAAGCCCTGGGCAGTCAGCTCCTCGATCACGTCCGCGGTGACCGCCGCCGTGAGCGAATCGGTGCGGGGGTGAGCCCAGACCACCAGTGAGCGCTTGCTTGCCATTGCCGTTCTTCTCCTCTTGATCCGACGCTGCATCCGCGATCGGGCATGCCGAAGCACCGCCGAGGGGCGGGGGCCGGTCGCGGACGAGCACGCACGGGATGTGCGCTGACCGAGGTGCAGGAGACGATTGCCCGCCCGCTCCTCAGCACGTACATTGAGTCAAACAGGACACTGGCAAAAGCAGAAGTATGCACTTTTCGGTCCAGTACAGACAGTTTGGATAGTGACATGCGTGACAAGACCGCGGCGGCGATCGCCGTGTGCTCCGTCGAGACGACCGTGAGCATCATCGGCGGATGCTGGAAGCTCACCATCATCCAGGAGCTGCTCGACCGCACCCTGCGCTACGGCGAGCTCCGACGCGCGGTCGGCGAGGTGACCGATCGGGTCCTGACGCGGCAGCTGCGTGAGCTCGAGGACGACGGGCTCGTCCACCGAGAGGTCTACGCCGAGGTGCCACCGCGCGTCGAATACTCCCTCACCCCGATGGGCGAGACGCTGCGTGCGCTCGTGCGCGACATGGATGCGTGGGGCCAGACATGGGTCGCCGCCCAGCAGCCCGCCACGTCGGATCCGGCGCGGAGCGCCGCCTAGGGACGCCGACCGAGAGCATCCCCGCTACGCGTCATCGGCGTCCCACATCGTGTAGGAGATGACGCCGGTGGGGAGTCCGTCGAGGGGCGCGACGAGCTCGCTCTCCATGCCCACGATGCGTCCGGTCGCCGTCGACACCAGGACGGTCTCGACACGCTCCGGGATGACCGACGACACCTGCAGCCCGATCACGCCGCGCCCGAGGCGATCGGTGGTCTCGCCGCGGACCGTCACCCCGCCCGCATCCGCCAGGAGGTCGAGGAGCGTCGCGTGCTGTTCGTCGTCGAGGGTCCAGTATTGCAGCAGTCCCGTGATCGCGGCCAGCAGCTCGCCCGACGACGACTCGGCCGTGACGCCGAACGGGGCCAGTGCCGCTTCCATCTCCGCCGGCGTGCTGCCGTGGAGGTTGCGCACCTCGGCGGGGAGGGCGAAATCCTCCGGTGGGGTGACGACCGTGTCGATGACCTCTCCGGGCTCGTAGGGACTCGGGTCCACGCCGTCCGGAAGATCATCCGTCCAGGAGGAGTCGGCCGCGATGATCGTGGACGTCGCCGTCTCGCCGGGGCCCCAGACGAAGTGGATGTCCTGCGGGACGATCTCCACGCGCATCTCCGTCATGTCCACGCTCCATCCCCACACGATGGTGCGCACGCTCGACTGCTGCACGACGTCGGGGAGCGCGGCCAGACGGTCGGTCGCCCTCTCGATGACGTCGGCGAGCGCGGGCGCGGCGGTGTACTGCAGCGGAGGCGGGGTGAGGGCGACGGCCCGCTGGGCGGGGCTCAGGACGCTGACGGCCACGAGCGCCGCGACGGCCAGGGCCGCGGTCGCCGTGGCGATCCCGGTCCACAGCAGGCGCGGATGCCGCTGCCGTCGTGTCGGCCGGTGGGTGCCGCGGATGATGTTCTCCCGCACGGAGATGTCGGCGGCACTCGGGCGCGAGGTGCCCGCAGCGCGGGGCACCGGGTCGGCGGCGCGGAAGATCCGGTCCAGGTCGTCGTCCGAGGAGGTCATCGCGGGCCACCTCCCTCGAGCTTCTCGCGGAGCTTGGTCCGCGCCCGGGTCAGCGTCGTCCACACGGCTCCCTCGCTGGTGCGGAGCACCTCTGCGACTTCCCGTGCACTCAGGTCGTCCCAATAGGTGAGGACCACCACCTGGCGCTCGCGAGCACTGAGCTCGGCGATCGCCGTGCGCACCGCCAACGCCTCCAGGAGGTCGAGCCCGGGCCCCGGGGCCTCCACCCCGCGCACGAGCGCCTCCCAGGCGCGCTCCTTGGAGCGGGTGCGCCGGGCACGATCACGGATCTTGTTGTCGGCGGTCCGCAGGAACCAGGTCACCGGCATGGGGTTCGACGGATCGAGCTTGCGCCAGGCGACGACGAACACCTCGGCCGTCAGCTCGTCGACTTCTGCCTGGTTGTCGACGAAGCACTCGAGGTGGTGGCGCACTCGAGACCAGTGCTCGTCGAACAGGCGCCGGAACACCACGTCCTTGTGGTCACCGCCGTGTCCCGATGCCGCGGCAGCCGCGTTCGTCCTGCGCCGGCGATTCGGCACCCACGCGGCCCGCATCGACCGCTGCGTCTCCGGGGAGTGGCCGGCGAACACCAGGGGGCGGGAGTACCCGAGTCGAAACATGGGCTCCTCACTCACATGCCGGTGGCCGGTCGGTCCAGGCTATCCACGGTCACAGGCGGCGGCGAAGGGGAGGAGCGCTGGCATGCTTCCACCCTCACCCGGGATCGTCCGAGGTCCTGCGCGATCGCCTCCGCTCTTTGGGCCGGGAACCACGTTCCTTACAGACTTTCTGCGTGTCCGACCCGCGCCGTGATGAGGGCGGAAAAGCGCCGCGGCCTCCGCCAATAATGGCTCTGGCCGCACGGTTCGCGGCCCGAGAGGAGCAGTTGTGGCGGCGATCGAGATCACGAACGTCCGATTCGAGGGACGCGTGCGCGGGCCGGAGGTGATCACCGCCTACAAATGGGTCTCGCGGGAGAGCGGCAGGGTCGACTGGACGGACCGGCCGACCATGATCACCTGGATCGACAACGGGAACAAGGCGTTCGTCGGGCGGGGGTACAGCCAGGTGAACGTCGCCATCGTGCGTCCCGCCGACGGGGAGCCGTATCTCCGCGCGTTCGCGGACGACGCGTGGAACAACGACCTGGAGAACCTGCCGCCGTTCTGAGGACTACGTTGGACCCCATGAACACGACCGACAGCCGCGGGAACGAGCGTCACCACGCGGTGGATCGGCTCGCGATCACGGCCATCGCGGTCTCGATCCTCGTCCTGATCGGGGGGATCACCTTCACCGTGCTCGGCCTCATCGTGGGTCGCACGGACGGACGCATCCTGCTCGGAGTCGTCCTGCTCCTCGGCGGCGCGATCGCACTCGCGTGGGGCGTCGGGCGCCTGAGGCGCCTGGCGAGCCTCACTCCCGATGCCATCATCGACCCGGGAGCGGATCCCGAGCGCTGACCGCGGCGGTCGGCAGGCTATGCGTCGGTCGGCGGGAGGAGCCCCGTCATCCGGCCTTCGCCCGTGCGGACCGCAATGGCCTCGAGATCTTCGTTCCCTTCCCAGTCCGTCGGGATCTCGATCACGCTCCGGCGCCGGAAGCGCACGATGTCGCCATTGGACACCTCCGGCTCGTCCGATGAGCGGTAGGGGTCGTCGATCACGCCGGTGAGTTCGTCGCCATCGACACCTGTGATGCGAGCGTAGGGGCTGACGATCCAGCCCTTCGAGTAGTCCTCGAACTGCTGGATCTGGATTCGAACGACATGACCGGGGGAGAGAGCCTGCAGGATGGCGGGGTCGAGCAGCCATCCGGACCAGTCGCTGAGACCGTCGTCATGGGTCGGAATCTTCCATGAGCGTTCTTCCATAGGCACAGCGTAGGCCTGCGGCATCCGGATGGGCCCTGCTGCCGGGCAGCCGAGCACACAAGAAGCGCCGGTCGGGACCAGGCCCGACCGGCGCTTTCTCTCTACGAACTGTTCACCCTGAAGAACGAACAGAACTCGCTGTGGCTCTGTTCGTTTTTCCTCCGATGCCTTGAGGCTCAAGGGCTTTCGGGCGGCAATTTCCAACGTGATTCCACGATAAGCCTCAGAAAGTTCCACGGCGTTCGGGTTTCTCCAGGTCATGGATCATTTCCGATCACTTGCTCCACGAGCCCGACTGCACTCAAATCTCGCCTGCTCTCCGACCAGTCATGCGTCCGTGGATACCCGGCTAACCGCCCCTGACCCGTACTCGCCCGGCCCGTCGTCGACGGCGGCGCCTTCGGATTCCTTATCCGCGGGATGAACGGTGAGGAGCACGACCGGCAGCGTGGCGTTGGCGAAGTCGAAGTCGTGCGGGATCAGTGTGACGAGCGTGCCTGGCTCGACGTTGATGTCGAGAGCGAGCGGCCCCGTCTCGTCAGAGGTGTTGTACTCGAACATCCGGGAATACATCGAGGCCAACGTCCCGAGCAGTTCCTTCCCACCTTCGCGTATTTCGTCCGGGGTGAACTTGAAGCGGATCTCGACGAGCTCACCATCGACGATGAGAGGTATTTCTTCTTCGTTCCACGGGCCGTAGAGCATGAAGAAGTGCAGGATGCGTCGCTCCTGCGGGTCCGTGATGGGCACTCCCCCAGCCAACAGTTCAACTGACCCGACCTTGAACTGGAAGGTCTGTTTCCCGCCCTCGTCCTTCGGCTCCGGCACGCTGGATGCACTGGGGTCTCGACGCATGACGAACTCGAGCGGGTACGCGGTGCCGACGTACTTGTCACCTAAAAGGTGCAGCTGGTTTCGGAGGATCGCGTTCTGAATGGTGATGCGCTTCCCGCCTCCGGGACCGTCCGTGAGGTCGTCGATATCGACCAGCAGCCACGTGGCCATGATGGGGACATAGAGGGCGAGGAACACGTCGGCGCCGAAGCGATCTCCGAACTCGCGCATGCGGGTGACTTCCGACGAGGTGAACTTGACCGGCGTATCGAACGAGTCCTGCTCACGAAGGGCGACGTTCTTCACGTCAACGAGCATCCGCTTGCCGGAACGCAGATGAAGGAAGTAGTCCGGGGGCTTCACGCTGTCATCGGCGTAGTAGACCTCCCCGGCGTCCACGAGCGTCATCAAATCGCACTCGTCGAGCGCAGCAACCAGCGATGCAAACAGGGCCTGGGCTCGCCACCCTGCCACAGTCGACGGTGTCGTCAAGCTGGCGGTCAAGTTCGTACGCAGCTCGCCGATAAACGCCTCGATGCGAGCCGGATCACCCAGCACCGAGCCGTCTCCGGGCTCATCGAGTCTTCGATAAAGGTCAACGCCATCCATCGCCGCGTTCCGCGGCAGCTTCTTCAACACCATGAGCTGACCCTATGGCTCGCCGTGCGCGTACGGATCTCCCGGGCGCAGGCATAGGCGTAGGAGTTTGAGGCCGGGGCGCTCGCCGGCAAGACAGGCCGCGGCAGCGTGGTGCCGCTACTCGTGGACCTCGACCGGGGAGACCTGCGCCCGCCGCTGAGTCAATTCAACAACGTGTACGGCAGCGTCGGGGCTGACCTCCGTAAGCTCTGCGCGCGGCTCAACAAAGAGCTCGGCGGGAAGATCCATCCGTCATCCTTCGACCTCCTCTTCGCGCAGGCCTGGCCGAAGCTGGCTGATGCCATCGCGACCGCGCAGACTTTGATACCTGAGGACACCGCACTCCCAGAGTCCCGTTCGACAGAAGAGATCCTCAACGAAATTCGCCTCGGCGTGAACGCGCTCGTCCGTGATACTCGCCCCTCGTCGGGGCTTGCGTCGCGGCCGACAAGGGTGACCGCGAAGATGCGTGACAACGGTGACCTCAGCCTGGAGAAAGGCGACCGTGTCGCGCACCCCGATTTTGGCGACGGAACAGTCGTCGCCGTGACCGGCGAAGGCGCGAAGCGAATCGCACACGTGAAGTTTGATGAATTCGGCTCCAAAAAACTGCTTATCAAGGTCGCGCCGATCACCGTCATCAGCCGCCAGATCGAGAGCTGAACGCGCGAGGGTGCGGGCGTTGCCCGCGCACGGCCTTTCCCGCCAGGCATCGAAGATTTCGAGCTAGCACGCACCGGGGTCCCAACTCAGTACTGTCCGTGCGCTGCGCGGATCGGGCAGCCCGTCAGTGGCTCCTGCATCTGTGACGGCGCTCGGTTCTCCCATGGGGGACTACTGCGGGAGCAGATTCCAGCAAGAGACTCGCCTGCCCGGGGTATTCGGCGTGGTCGGCGAGCACCCGCTCGTAGTCGGAAGTCCTGTTCTGGTGTTGTGGTTTTGACCCTCACTCTTATCGCCCTAGCGGGCTGCGAGGCCCCTCGTCGTCCAGGCGACTTCTAGCACTGAGCCCGGGCCTCTTAACACCGAAGCCGGGCCATTTAGCACCGAGGCGTCAATCTTGGCAACACCCATCCGCACCGCACTTCGCGGCGGTAGTATTCCAGTCAACTGCACGCAGCGGCCCGAACCAATGCATGTGGGACCCCGCCCGTGTCGCGAAAGGACACACAATGGTCAAACGGGTTTCCGTCGACCTCATAGACGACCTGGACGGATCAGTGCTCGAGACCGACGCTGGTCGAACCTTCACGTTCGAAGTTGACCACGTCCGTTATGAGATCGATCTAAGCACCACGAACATCGACCGCTTCCACACTGCAATCGCAGACTACGTTGCTGCCGCGCGGGTCATAACGCAGAGTCGTCCCACATCGACGACGAAACCTACTCGACGGCGCAAGTCAACAACCGAGCTTGTCGCGGTCCGGAACTGGGCACGCGAGCACGGCTTTGAGGTCAGCAGCCACGGACGCGTACCCGAGGACATCCGCGCTGCCTACGACGCCGCCCACGCGTAGAACTGCCAGCATCTCTACTCCCCCTTGAACCATTCCGCGACATTCTTGCGGCGAAGGACCAGCCACGAGACCAGTGGCAGAGTTCCCACCAGCAGGAGTAGCCGAAGGACATCGAACGTCGTTTCGGTTCTGACGAGTGGTTCGCGCAGGGCACTGAGGGAAAGCGCGATGCCGGCGGATAACCCCGCAGACAACGGCAGCGCGACAGACAACACAACCTCGACCACGATCATGAGCAGGCCCCGCCCCTGGCCGACACCGAGGAGCCGATAGAGCGCCCAGTCCGTTCGTTTCATGTAGAACTGCATGCCACCGACGAGCACGAGGATCAGCCCTCCCGCGATGGGCAGCCAGATGGATGCCCGGGAGGTGAGACTGGCATCTGGAGACAACGCAACGTCGTCCGCGATGTATAGACGTGAGAGGGCGGCAGCACCAAACTGGCCCGCAAGATATCGGTCTACCGCGCCGGCCGCGCCGGCGTCCGCCTCGACGAGGCACTCGCTGACGGTAGACGCGGGGCTCTCTTTAACAACTAGGCTCTGGTTGGCCTGAATGTCTCGTTTCGAGCCCTCCAGTACACGGTCAACCTCTACCGAGGCGGTGAACGCCTGACCCCCGATCTCCGTGATCGACAGGCGTTGCCCCGAGCGAATGCCGTACGCGCGGAACAATTCAGATCCCACTCCTGCAGTCACCGCATCGTCGGCCCCCGGCCACATGATGCTCATGTATCCGCCGGTCGCATAGACGACTCGGGCCGTCGCCCCTGGGAGTTCTTCAATCGTTCCGGAGAACGTACGCTGCACGGAACCCGAGTGCTTGATTCCTCCAAGCGTTGAGAGCGCTTCGCATTGCGAGGCGTCTATCGGCACGGGAGGATGCACTCGCCACACCTGTGCACCTTTGGCGTTGAGGGTCGCGTTCATCGTCACGGCGTGGGCCACCTGCGAGGCCGAGCCCACGAGGACGAGGAGGCCGATGGCGAAGCTCATCGCTCCCAGCAGCAGCGCGCCGACTGGACGACTCCGGAGGTTCTTCACGACCTCGACGATGAGCCAGTTCACCCGAGGACGGCTCATTCGCGCGCCTCAAGCTTCCCCGACTTCAGCGTCACCACCGTGTCACATCGGCTCGCAAGAACTTCGTCATGGGTCGCGACGATGACTATCGCCCCCGACAGAGCAGCGCTTTGAAGGGCACTTCCAACCTGATCGCGGTTGCTCTCGTCGAGAGACGCGGTCGGCTCATCCGCGAGCAAGAGATCGACGTTCCCAGTTATCGCCCTCGCAATGGCAACCCGCTGCTTCTCACCACCCGAGAGCGAGAAAGCTAGCCGACGCTTCAAATGATCGATCCCCACCGTCTTCATCGCCCGCAGCGAGCGGCGTCGCACGTCAGCGGCGTGGTTGGCTCGAACCATCGCAGACATTTCCACGTTGTCGAGGACAGTCCTACGAGACAGCAAGGGCGTCGACTGCACGAGCCACTCCAGTGAGTGCTCCGTGGTCGCGGTGACTGAGCCGGCATCTGGTTCCAGGACACCGGCAATAACTCCAAGCAAGGTGGACTTCCCTGATCCGGAGGGGCCTACAACCGCGAAACTGCGCCCGCTCACGAACGCAAAAGAAGCACCGGCGAGCACCTGCCGCCCCCCGTACTCCACGGTCACTTCACGGACATCTACTTGCACGATGCTCGAATCCCGGGCGCGAACACCTTCACTTTGTTCGACGTACTGAGATCCCCTTCGACAATGGCTTTGCCATCGACGCTAGCGATCAGGGTGACGGCGACTGTGCGGTCCGCTCCCCCTCCAACTACCACGCACGTTTCGTTCCCGTCTGACATGACGGCTGTACTGGGCACCACCCATTGTCCGGGTGCCGCGTCCGCCGAGAGCGCGGACAACAGCGCTTTCGCGTTCGCAGGAGCTGTCGCGTTGAGTACCGCGAGTCCGGCTGTGGACACCGTCGCACGTTCCTCATCCAACTCGACGACCTCGCCGCTGATCATGAGCGTCATCCCAGGAGCTGCCGTGACATTCGGCGATGGGGTCTCAGATTCCTCGTCAGTGCCCTCTTGCGCGATGAGTCTCTGCGCGGTCGCCGTGTCAACAAGCGCAGCAGAAGACACCTGTGGGGCGAGCGTGACGATCTCCTCGCCCGGGGCGGGCGCCGGCGCCGCGACGGTCAGCGTCGCATTGACAACCGTTGAGACCGAAGGCAGGTACACGACCCACGCCGGGTCAAACGCCTCGATGGAACCTGCCGAAGCCACCCCGATATCGGCCGCGTACTTCCGAAGCCCCTCGAGCGTCGCACCTCGAAAGGCATCGCCGTCACTCGACGCGTACCCCTGCGATTTCAAGAACTCATTGAGCATCGAGACATCGGCACCCCGGTCGCCGTAGGCAACGGGCAGCGCAAACGGGGCCGGTGTCAAAGCAAGCCGGCGCTCGATTCCGTCGATGCGGGCCAGGGGCGTAGCGTTCTCGACCTTCTGCCCGCTTTTGACCATCACGGCCTGCACGACGCCGGACCATGTGGGAGCGATCAAAGGAGAAGGGCTACTCCAGTCCAACGCCAATCCGACGGGTTCCGTGAGTGCCGTGTCATTGGCCCTCACTTCCACGCTCACGGGCTTGGTCGCTTCGACTGGCCGCGTGGCTGACTGAATGGTGATGATTCCGACTAGCGCCAACGGCAACCCCAGCCAGAGCGCGACTCCCAGAACTCCGGTTGCCCACGCAAGCGCACGGCGTCTCGCGCCGGCGCGACGTTTTGCGGACACCGCAACACCTCCATGTCGTTGAGGCCACGCGTCCGGCAGTGCTCAGTCCAGTTGGCCAAGACCTTGAACTCTAGTGCAACTATCTTGTGTCGCGCACTCACGTCCACCTATGCGCCGCCCCGCGCCTCTTCCTCCGCGCGACACATCCAAGTACACATTTGCGCACAGACGACGTTACAGTTTCGTCACATATTTGCCTTGACTCCTCCGCGCACACATCGACACACTTGCACTCGATACTCATGCATCGAATGGAGATTCAAATGAAGTTGAAAAGCAAGGCAGCGCTGGGCTTCGCCGCCGCTGTCGTCGCAGTCGGGCTGTCCGCCGCGCCGGCAAGCGCATGGTCCTCCGTGTCCGGAGGCAACCCTTCAGCAGGTTGTTGGGGTGGCTTCAGCGGTAGTTCCTGGTACTCGGGAAGCACCGGCTACGCAAGCACGGGCACGGACGGCAGCGGATGCGTGCTGGGCGAGTTCACCGTTGGCGCAGCCCTTCGCACCTCGAGCAACTGGGTGACTGTTTGCAGCTACACCCACACCACCAAGGGATACTGCTCCGGCTCCAAGCCGAAGGGGAGCTATGTCGGCGGACGCCACCATTGGGGCGGTGCGGTAGCGTCTTCCTGAGCCAGATCGGCTCGGGCCTTTTCTGTAATTGTGCATGTAATTGGGGGGAATTGTGTCGTACTCGACCACATTCAAAGCAGTTGTGGTTCTCGCGCTAGCGGGCTGCGCTGTGACGCTAGCCGGGTGCTCATCTGAACCGGACCACACTTCCTCTCTCCAGCAGCTTGCAGACCAGGCCCGGGCCGCCGGGTCAGATGACAACGCGCTGATCCTCGATGATGGCGAAGTTACAGACGACGAGTACTTCCAAGCAGCGCGTGGGTACCAAACCTGCATCCGCGAGACGGGCATTGTGCTGCCGGACCCAGAGATGAATCCCGTCGACGGGGTGACGCTCGTGTTCGACACGACGGAGATCATCGAACTGTCAGGCGCCAACGCCACGAAGTCTCAAGAGTGCGAACAGCAATGGCAACCTGTGCTGCTCGGCTATACATCCACGCACACCTTCAAGATGGACGAGGCACTGCTTGCCGCAGTCGCGACGTGCATGGAAGACAAGGGCTTCACGGTCCCTGAGGATGCGTCAGAGGTCGCGGACATCGTGGGCAACCCCGACTCCGATGGAGGCGAGCAGCGCGGCATCGCAGAGAACTGCACGTACGCGGAAGCAGAGCGCCTCTTCCCCGACTCACCCGGTTTCGTCTTCTCGTACTGATGACACCGGTGACGCGCCAGTGCTGACCGCCTCTCCGCGACGATACGGGAGCGCGGTCTGCGACAGCTCAGCCCGCAACTTGCCTTGCGGGCCCGCGCCCACCCACCAATACCGAGGCGCGAGCCGTCCCACCGACATGCAGAACTAGATGACGACAGCGATACCGGGAGAGATGACCGCGCGCTCCGCCGCTGACACCAGCTGGGTCTTCTCGGGCGACAGCATCGATCAACTCGCGGTATCAAGCTCCCGTTGCTCTGCGGCACTGCACGGCTTGTTGGAGTGCTCGTGCGCGACGTGCTGTGCCGGACGCGTCATTTCTCGTCGCGCGACGGCTGACCAGGTCCAAGCACGGGCCAAGCCGAGGACAGCGCCGTCATGAAGTCCTTGTCGGCGTGGATGGGCTTCAGCGCGTCTTTCAGCGCCTGGTTCGCAGCCATGTAGCTGGCCGGCGACGCGTGAGAGGCGGCACCTGGCCTGCCCATCTCGCGGATGGCGTCGCTGATCCGCTTCGGCACCTTCTGGAGTGCCTCATAGAGGTGGAGCGCGAGGTACTTCTCCCAGATATAGCGGTCGTCCGGTGACGTCATCAGCCGGTGCACCAGCACCTTGGTCTCATAGTCGGCGAGCGCCAGATAGACGATCAGCTCAACACCCGGCCGATGCGACTCCCAGCCGTCTCGCTGCTTGAGCGAGACGATGACGTGCGCCAAAATGATGTGCGCGCCGGCTGGCAAGCTAGCCATACCAATCAACGAAAGGCCGCCGATGTTCTTGCTCGTCGACGCGAACGCCATGGTCGCAAACCCCCTCCTACGAGGGCACCAATGGGACAGCGTGGCCGACGCCGTCGTCTCCGAGGTGCTCGACCTTTTCGTCCCCGAGCTCGCTGTCCAGGAGACCGTCGCCCGCGTCCAGGACACCGCAGCCGCCCGGCAACGCGGTATCCGACGAGAACTCCGCAACTGGCCGCAGGATGCACGAGAGCACCTGCAGGCTGCCATCACGGCATCGGAGCGCTTTGCAGTCGAGTACGAGCAACTCCTTCGAGAACGCCTGGAACAAATCGGGGCCGAGTTGCTCGCATACCCGACGGTCGACCACGACGTGATTGCCGGACGCGCCATCCGCAGGCGAGCACCGTTCGACCCCGGGGGCAACGGGTACCGGGACGCACTGCACTGGCACTCGTTCCTTGAGCTTCTCGAGAGTCAGGAGCCTGTCGACCCCTTCGCGTACCTTCTGTCGGCGGATAAGAAGGCGTTCGGACCCAGCCGGCATGCCCAACTCCTGGAGGACGTGGAGGAGCTGGGCACGGAATGGAACGTCGAATTCGTCTCCTCGATCCACGACTTCACCGTCCCGGGCCAGTTCCTCGAAGAGAAGGGCGACCTCAGCCACCGACAGGAACAGCAACTTCGCAGCGCCATCACGAGTGCATTGCACGCTGGAGGATGGCCAGACGACCTTGACAGCGCCCTTGCCGCTCGAGGCGGGTTCGACGAAGCCCGCATTTCCACCGTCGAAGCGCTCAGCGTGGACGCCTGGGACGTTCAGGTTGAGCGGCGTTCCGGGGACCTCTGGGTGAGCTTCGACGTGAGTGCAACCTGCCTCATCAGCTTCGAAAGCATGGAGATCATCGACGAGGATCTTGGGGAGTACACCGTCAACCGCGACACACGTCGATGGGACCTGTCGCTTACCGGCACTGCATATTCGCAGGGCGAGGACCTGAATGAAATTGCGTCACTGCGCTTGGACGAATCGCTGAACGACCCCATCGATACCGGAGAGCAGCCGGCCGAGCACTGATACCGCTCGGATCCGGTCCGATGGACGCCGTCGACGGCTCTCGAAAGCGGCCTCGAAGCCGAAGCCGAAGCCGTCGTCGGCCGCTCGACACTTCGTGCACACCGCCGCGTCGACATCGACGGCAATGCTCTCCAGCACGGCAACGACATCGCCGCCTGACACACCGCGACGCCACCATCACCTGGGATGAACTCGCCGACCCCGACGAGCGTCTCCTCGGCCCCTTTCTCAGCGAGCAGGAGAAACTCGGCGCGCTTCCGGCCGCGTAGCCCCGCACGAGGGGTGTGACCAAGCGGAGGTCTCACCCCTCAGAGATTGCCGCCGAGACCGTTCCGCAAGCGGACGCTGACCGAGCATCTCCGGGTCTTCGACGCGTGGAATCGCCCCGAGTATCCACCGACGCCGGCCCGCGGTCATCTCAGCGTCGCCCCGCTTTCAGTGGCAACGATGTGCCGCAGGGTATTGCTCGAACACATCCAAGGAGAAGAGCATGCCCAACAGCGACCTCGACCGGGTTGGACCGCACAGCCGACTGCTTCTCGCAGCACTCGACATCGACGTGACGGCAGACGGCCGGCTGTCGGGGAACGTCACTGTAGCGCGGGCTGCGGTCGAGACTCTGCTCGCGAACTCACCCGTCACAAGCGATCCGCTGCCGCCGCTGACCTTGCGTCTTCGGCAAGCACTTCAAGACGCCGAACCTTGCCCTCTGAACCATCGCGACTACGACGCCCTGGCCGTTGTCCACAACCGGCTCTTCGCATGAGGTGACCCATCCTGTCGATAGTGTCGAATGGTTGGCTATCGAAAGGAAACTCGTGTCGGCATTGTTGGATGGCGGAAACTGGTGGGCGCAGGTCGAGAGGAAGGGCATGGCCAGCGAGGTGTCTTACTGGCGAGTCATCGCCTGGGAGCGGCTCGACGCCACAGAGTTCGACGGCAAGCCTGGCCTCGTGGCGTGGATCAACGGCCGCGAGCCGATCCGTTCGGATCAGTTCACCGCGCGCGTGGACGGCGAGTTCGTGCTCTCGAGGTTCGTCGACCAACTCCCGGAGGATGCCGACGTGACTAGCTGGTGTTGAGCGAGACAACTGGAGAGGCCCGCACGCACTGAGTGCGCGGGCCTCAGGTGGCTCTGCCACTCGCCTACTGACGAGCTGCGTGGGAGATCGTCTGGCCTCTGTGCCGACGACGACCCTAGTATCGTTGCCGCAGCCGAGCTCGACGAGCGGTGAGGCGGGCTCCCGATTGGCGCGTGAGCACAGTCAGCCGGGGCGGGCCCCCTCCCCGGCTGACTGTGGATAGCCTCAGCCTGCGAGGTCTTCTCGCACGAACGTGAACTCGATGCTCTCAGCTGGGCCATCATCTTGGAAGAGTGCGCCAGAGCGTGCGACACCGCATGCCACCGAAACCGTGCTGCCGTACTTCTTGTAGTACGGCGAACCGGACAGCACGTATCCGGGAGGCGGGGTCAGCGTCGCATGCCCCCATCCCTGAAACTTGCCGGGACCCTCTGAACACGAGACAGCCCGGTTGTTCTGGATTCGCGCCTTGTTCTCGTTGACAACGGTCGGCACCGCCGCCCATTGCCTGTTGTTCGGGCTGACGCGGATCAGATTGAGTGCGAGGCGGAGCTTCGCGGCCGGAACATCGCACGTGACCACAGCTACCACGTTGATGGTTCCAGAGACGTGGTGGGAACCGTGCGGGTTCTGAACGTTGAGATCACACTTGAATGTCGGGGCGAGCGCGGCGAGTTCCGCGGCGCTCAAGTCCGATTCCTCAGCCGGCAGAACGGACACCTTCGAGAGGTCTGTCTCGAACACCGTGCCGCCGTCCTCAGTCGAATACGACACGAACTCCTCGCCGGTAGCATCGGCTTCGAACGGTGAAGCGGCAGCCCCGGTCAGAGCGCTCGCTCCCAGCAGCATTGCCAATCCTGCTCCGATTACTCTCTTCATGCGCACGACGCGCCCCCCTCTGTTGTCGATCTTGGTTAGGCTCACCATATGAAAGCGCGGTCGGTGATTGCTATCCAGGAAAAGGATCGAGACGAGCACCCTTGCTATCGGATTGACTTCTGGGAACGACCAGCACCGGGCTATGCCTGGAACAGTGATGTGTGGCTGGTGGATGATGCGCCGGACGTCTCGACGGTTCTTGAATGGGCTCAGGAGCACGCTCAGGGACGTCGGTTCCAATTGCTCGTCAGAGACCGTTTTGCCACGGAAGACAGCTATCTGCTGCTCGGCGGCAGCAACCCGAACGACCCCAACGACGCGCTCTAGAGTTGGCCGCTCGCGGGCATCTCTACGTCGCGCAGAACCCCGTTGACGTCAACCGCAATGCAACGCCGCTCGGAGCGAATTCGTGACTCAGCGGTGACGATGGTCGACGGCGAGATCTGTCCGAATGTCTGCACTCCCTAGCGCCGCGCCATCCTGAGAAGCGGACGTCGGTCGACATTGCCAGCGAAAACGGGTTCGGTCCCTGCGCACACGCGCAGGGACCGAACGTTGAGTGAACCTGTACTCAGAGGTTGCCGCGGTCCACCGAGGTTTAGGGTCGATTTCATTCGGGAGCAACTGTCGAACTCGATCCGAGACTTCCAACGCTAGGCATGGTCCCTGCAAGAAGAGCGCGTCAGCAACCGTGACTATCGCGTCATAGGGCCGTGCGTCTTGGCGTAGCCGTGGGCGACACCTTCGTGAACGATGAGATTTGGTTCGGCTACGTTGCGCCGTCATGGAGCGTTCTTGACCTACCACTCGCGGGAACGCACGCGCTTGACCTTCACATCCTCTGTCTTCTTGTGTTTCTTCCCTTTGGCCTGAGTGCGTTCGCGAGGGGCCTGACCGTGAGTCAGCCCCTGCCGCTTGAGCTCCTTTTCCACTCGTCCGTTTTGGTAGGTCGTCATCGCCGCGCGGGCAGATTCGGTGTCACTGTGCATGCTGACATTGATGGCCACGCTATGGACTGCCTGCAAAACGTCGCTGACAGCCGAGGACTTCACCGTGAACATGGCTGCCCACAGCGCGGGCATCCGCACTGATTCTGGTCCCTCGAGGCGGAACACGCTCATCTTCGCGCCATCTCCGCTAACTTCGAGGACACTGCGCACGAAGGCAAAGACCTCCCGCCTATGTGTCTTTCCAGACAAGATCACCAGCAAGGTGTAGCGACGGGCTTTCCTTCGAGGCGGCCTAGCACCCATCGTGCGGCTCGGCGCGAGCTCCTCATCAATGTCCGGCTCTGGGGCGTTCTCCGCGTCGGCGTTGGGAGTCATGATGCGAACGCCCAGATCAGCGAGGACCATGCGACAAGCGTGACTAGCCCCGTCCACAAGAGCGCGTTGTACCAATTCCGAACCGATTCAAGCGCCGTCTCGTTGGCCGCGGACATCTTCACGATGGTCACGCTCGCCAGGTGACGACGCGCCTGCTCGAGACTCTGCAGGGTGTGACCGTGTCCATCCTTCAGCTCACCATCCATCATCCTCACCATCGCCCTCGAACGGATCACATTCCTGAACGACCGCCGGGCGGAGACGACTAGGCAGAGGAACAAGGCAAGGAGCAAGAGGCCGACAGACCCCACGACAGCGACGACGAAGAAGCCCCAGGGCTTGGGCTTGATGCCGAGACCTGCACCAACCAGGAATGCCACCGACGCGCCGATGAAGGCGACGAACATGACCGCCCGATCACGGATGCGGGACAGTTCCTCCGTCTGGCCCTGAATCTCCGCAACCCCTGCGGCGATGGCGAGCTCCAGCCACTGAGCACGTTCCGCTGCCGGCCACTGTTGTACCGCTGGCGTAGCGCCTTGGCGGAAGCGACCGCGAATCGCCTTCTTGACGTCGGACCAGTACATGAATCGGAGCCTACCGGCACGCGCTTACACAGGCTCAAATGACCGGGCTCGGTACGTCTTGTAGACATACCCGGAACAGGGACGCCGCCGCGACCGACACAAGCAGGAGCACAGATCGCTTCATGGCTTTTTGCTCATAGGCACGTCGGACTACTGTGCAGAACCGTCGCAGGCTTCCGTTCTCAATCTTGCCGACGCTCCCTTCAGCGAAGACGTAGTAGTTCATAGTCTTTGCCCGCCAGAAACTCCAACCGCCGGGTACGTACGTAACCGTGCCGCCCAGTTCTGCCCGGAGGAACACGGTCCCCGTGTTCTCCCCGCCAATCGCGTGCGTGACCCGCCCCTTCCCTAGTAACGACAGCCGCGGCGAGCCTGCGCCGGTGAACGGATCGCATCGTCATGTCGCTTTCCTTTCGGTGGCCGAGACGGAGCGGTAGGCGCGACTAGGCGGTTTCCCGCGGCGATGCTCGCAGGATCGGACTCGTTGGTGCGGCCTGTCGCCAATCTCTCGACATCCAGCGTAACATGCGACATTTCAATTTCAACAGTGCCGAGCGCCTCCAACGAGCCCTCCTAGGCCGCCATCCGAAGGATTCCCCTTGTGGATGGGCAGCGCGGACGCGAACGTCTTCGTCGACGCGCCGCGCCCAACGCCGTGGCCGAGCGCAACGCACAACGTCGGGTTACCCGGTGCATACTGGCAGACATGTTTACGACGATCAGAGTGCACGACAAGGTTCGCGACCGGCTGAAGGAGCAGGCAGCCCAAAGCGGACTCACCATCGCAGATCACGTCGCCAACCTCGCCAAAGCCGAGGAGCAACGCCGGGACAGCGCAGCCGACCGCCCGGGCTAGCTTCCACATGGCGGCCACCGGCTCATCCCCAAACGAATGCTCGGCGACGACGCTTCATTGAGCTTCGCGCAACATGTAACCCCGCTCATCAGTAGCGGCATGCCTGATATCAATGATATTTATTGACATGCTACCTGTAGGACTTGGCTATGGTTTTGCACGTCACCCGCGCCATGCATATCCCGCCCGATCAGCCCCCGATCCGACTAGAAGTAGGCGACGTCGTGCGCGTGGGTGACGCTGATCGCGTCTGGCCAGATTTCGTCTTCGTTCTGGCCACGAATGGGGTGGGTTGGGTGCCACGCAACAAGCTGAGCGAGGCTCGTCCGCTAGCCACTGTTCTCGAGACGTACGACACTCGCGAACTCGCCGTCCACGCCGGAGCCAGAGTGGAACTCGTCCACCGCGACGACAGCGGCTGGGCGTGGTGTCGATCCACCCAAGGAAGCGAAGGGTGGCTGCCCCTCAGCTGCCTCGATCTCGCCCCCCAGGGGTAACGTCGCCCCAATCGCGACCCGACTCCGCGCCCAAGTAACTTCGCAGGCCGCGCCCGCCAACGACTCCGTGATCGCCAAGGCATCCGTGCACCCGCCCTGCAGCTCAAGTCGGCGCAGGAAGCGCGTGGTATCTACACGAGACTGGGGGGCACTTCCACTGCCAGCCGCGAGCAGGTAACATACCAGTTAGAATTTCAGTTATCTCAAGGACGTGCAATGCCGCTGGAACCGTCAAAAAAGGCTGTCATGCCTCGGAGTTTTCTTCGCGAGCACATCTACCAGGAACTGCGCACTCGCATCCTGAACGGAGAGCTCCAGCCGGGCGAACGCCTCCGCCTTGAAGACATCGCCAACTATTTCGGAAGCTCCCGCTTTCCCGCACGCGACGCTCTCAGTCGGCTGGCATCTGACGGGCTCGTCATCGTGAAGCCGCAAAGTGGTTCCACCGTTGCTCTCATCAATGTCGAAGAGTACGAGCAGACGCTCGATGTCCTAGCCGCGCTCTTCACCATGGTGGTTCGAGAAGCTGTCCCTCTGCTCACCGAAGAAGACCGGCATGCCTTAAGCGTCTACAGGACCTCGGTGCTAGCTGCCACTGATCCCTCGGCCGCCGCCATCGCTAGCGGGACCGCAGTAGCCGATCTGTACGACGTGTTCTTCAACCGATATGGCAACGAGGTCATCGTCGAAGCGCGGGATCACCTGCTCCCGGTCGCGATCCGTGTCTACAACTTCATCATCTCTGATCTCTCAGAGCAGATCATCAGCCAGCAGCACTTGCTCAGAGACCTCGTCGACCAGGCGAACGCCGGCAACGCTGAGGGCGCTGCCGGCGCGATGGCCACCTACTTCGCCAACTTCCGTGCCGCCGCGTTGACCATCGTCTCTTCCCGGCCGGAGCTGTTCAATCACGCAACCGGATCGGGGAACTAAATGCCATCGTCAACCGCCCCGTCCGGGGAACCTCGGGCGCTGCTTCGAGACCAGGTCTTTCAGCACCTGTTCAACGCTATTGCGACGGGCGCGCTCGCGCCCGGTTCCCACCTCAACGATGCTGAACTTGCCAGTGAACTCGGTGCATCGAAGGCCCCGGTTCGCGAAGCTCTTCAACAGCTGCGCGAGATCGGGTTCGTCGAGATCGTTCCCAACCGATTTACCCGGGTGACAGAGCTGAACCCGTCGCATCTTTCCAAGAGCATCAACACCATGTGGGTGTATTACGAACTCGCTATCCGCGTAGGCGTTCCAGCCCTCGCGGGCGACTTCGAAGTTATCGAAGAGGTCATGGCCGAGATGCGAGAGGCCACCCGAAGCGACGACCGGCCGGCGTTCAGCGCGACCATGTACTACTACTTCCGAGCTCTTGCCGAAGCCGCGAACCACGGCGTGCTACTGCGGAGCATGGAGCGGCTCACCCCTCACCTGCAGCGCACGCTGGCCCCTCGTCCGGGGCTCATCCAGCCCGAACAGATCATGGTCTATCTCGAACGAGTTCATGAACGCGCGCTCGCTGGCGACGTCGACGGTGCCGCGGCAGCCTTCAACGAGCTGGCTGCCACACCCCGTGCGAACTACATTCGGTCGCGAACAGCCTCGACCGAATCCTGAGTGCCAGCGCGACTTCAACTGCGATTCAATCGACCTCTTCCTCACCGGCTGCATCGCTGTGGTTCTCGACTAGCCGAATCGGTATCGAGACACGTGAAGACCCGACCT
>Ga0160430_100256_pt1 | contig 37225 bp, 30 predicted proteins | sample HID1971I_E0MG_FD_108274 | JGI IMG/M metagenome (GOLD analysis project Ga0160430, IMG submission 108274) | Enriched millipede-associated microbial communities from UW Madison campus, WI, USA - HID1971I_E0 MG | ecosystem: Host-associated > Arthropoda: Insects > Digestive system > Unclassified ...
GGCCAGGCGCCCGGCGAGCTCCGCGCCGATCGCGCAACCGAGCAGGGCGCTCGCGACCGCGAAGCCCGTGACCGCCGCAGAGAGGGCGAACTCGTCTTGGATGGCGTCGACCGCGCCGTTGACCACGGAGGAGTCGAACCCGAAGAGGAAGCCGCCGACCGCGCCTGCGGCGGCGAGCCCGATGACCTTCCGGTTGACGTTCTTCGGCAGCTTCTGTTCGCTCTCGACACCGCTCATCGGATCCCCCTCGCCCTCATCGGCGTTCCCCGGCCGTGCTGTCGAGCCTAGCGCCAACCCGTGTTCGAGGGCAGTTGCTCCTGCTGTCGCGAGAGTGTCGCATACACGCCGTCGGCGGCGACGAGCTCGGCGTGCGTGCCGCGCTCGACGATGCGGCCGGCGACCACGACGAAGATGACGTCGGCCGCGACGACCGTCGAGAGCCGGTGCGCGATCGCGATCGTCGTGCGCCCGCGCGCGGCGTCGTCGAGGGCCTGCTGCACGACCCGCTCGGAGATCGTGTCGAGCGCGCTCGTCGCCTCGTCGAGCACGAGCACGGGCGGGTCCTTCAGGAGCACTCGCGCGATCGCGATGCGCTGCTTCTCGCCACCGGAGAGCCGGTATCCGCGCTCGCCGACGGTCGTGTCGTAGCCGTCGGGGAAGGACGCGATCGTCTCGTGGATGTTCGCGGCGCGCGCCGCCGCCTCGAGCTCGGCATCCGTCGCGTCGGGCTTCGCGTACCGCAGGTTCTCGGCGATCGACGCGTGGAACAGGTACGTCTCCTGGCTCACGATGCCGATGCTGTCGACGAGGGAGCCGTGCCGGAGCTCGCGCACGTCGTCGCCCGCGAAGCGCACCGTGCCGCCCGTCGCCTCGTAGAGCCGCGGCACCAGGTACGACACCGTCGTCTTGCCGGCGCCCGACGGCCCCACGAACGCCGCGTACTGGCCCGGCTCGATCGCGAAGCTCACGCCGTCGAGCGTGGGCGTCGTGTCATCCGTCGCGTCGGGGTACCGGAAGGTCACGTCCTCGAACTCCACCCGCCCGAGCTGGGCGCCCGTGGCCACCTCGCGCGCGTTCGGGGCATCCGTGATCGCCGGGCGGAGGTCGAGGTACTCGAAGATGCGGGCGAACAGCGCGCTCGAGGTCTGCAGGTCGAGCGAGACCCGCATGAGCGCCATGAGCGGGAACAGCAGGCGCGCCTGCACGGTCGTGAACGCCACGATCGTGCCGGCCGTGACATCCGGTGCACCGCCCGCGATGAGCACGCCCGCGACGAGGTAGACGATCGCCGGAATGGAGGACATGAAGATGTTGACCAGCGCGAAGAACCACTGGCCCGTCATCTGCTGGCGCACCTGCAACCCGATCTGGTTGCGGTTCTCGTCGGCGTAGCGGTCGATCTCGTTCTGCTGCCGCGTGAACGACTTCGACAACAGGATGCCCGAGACGCTCAGCGTCTCCTGCGTGATCGCGGTCATCTCCGACAGCGACTCCTGCGTCTGGCCCGCGATGCGCGCGCGCACCTTGCCCACCCGGCGCTGCGCGATGACCATGAACGGCATCAGCACGAGCGCGACGAGCGTGAGCTGCCAGTTCAGCAGCCACATCGCGATGAACGCGGAGATCACCGTCACCGTGTTGCCGAGCACGCTCGACACCGTGTTCGTGAGCACCGACGCGACGCCGCCCACGTCGTTCTGCAGGCGCGACTGGATGACGCCGGTCTTCGTGCGCGTGAAGAAGCTGAGCTCCATCGACTGCAGGTGCGTGAACATGCGCACGCGGAGCGCGCCCATGACCTTGTTGCCGATGGTCGAGGTGAGCCACGTCTGCCAGACCGCGAGCAGCGCCGAGACGATGTAGACGGCCATCATCGCGCCGACCGTCCACGCCAGCACGGGCAGGTTCGGGGCGGTCACCTGGCCGGGTTCGGTCGGGTCGACCGGGAAGAGCCCGTCGTCGAAGGCGCGTTGCGTCAGCAGCGGCGGGATCACGCTGAGCCCCGCGGCCAGCAGCACGAGCACCACGGTGAGCGAGAGCGCCGCGCGGTGCGGAGAGAACAGCTCGGCGATGCGGCCGAGCAGGTTCGGGATCACGGGCGCGTCGGCGTTCGCGGCGCGCTGGGCGGACTCGTCGGCGGCCGAGATCCGCGTGCGCGGCTTGCCGAGTCTCCCGGTCTGGGCGCCCGGAGGCCCGTCGCCGGCTCCATGCATGCTCATGGGCCAACCCTACGTCCGCCCCGGGACCCTCTCGCCGCCGCCACCTTTTCAGGACCACATCGGTCATGGACGCGATATGCAGCCATGGCCGCTGTGGTCCTGAAAAGGTGCGGGCGTCGGCGTGCGGGACGGCTCAGGGCGAACGGATGCCGCGAGCCCCCGCTCGCGGCATCCGTCTCCCCCAGCTCGCGGTGCCGGACCTACCCCTTCGTCGACCCCGCGAGGAGCCCTCGCACGAAGTACCGCTGCAGGCTGAAGAACACGATCAGCGGAATGATGATCGAGATGAAGGCGGCGGCCGTCAGCAACTGCCAGTCCTGTCCTCTCGTACCGGTGAGCTCCGCCAATCGTTGGGTGAGTGGCGCGACGTCCTGCGTGCCGCCGGAGAAGATCAACGCGACGAGCAGGTCGTTCCAGACCCAGATGAACTGGAAGATCGCGAAGGACGCGATCGCCGGCACGGAGAGCGGCAGCACGATGCGGAAGAAGATCTGCCCGTGCGTCGCGCCGTCGACCCTCGCCGCCTCGATGACGTCGGCCGGGATCTCGGAGATGAAGTTGTGCAGCAGGAAGATCGCGAGCGGCAGTCCGAAGATCGAGTGCGCGACCCACAGCGGCAGGTAGTTCTGCTCGGGGATGATCGGCACGACGTCGTGCAGCCACGCCTGCATCGGCCGCAGCACGGTCGAGAAGATCTGCAGCAGCGGCACGAGGGCCATCTGCAGCGGGATGATCTGCAGGGCGAAGATGATGACGAAGAGCACCCCGACGCCGCGGAACCGCATCCACGCGAAGGCGTAGGCCGCCATCGACGCGAACACGAGCGGGATGATCGTGGCGAGCAGCGCGATCGCGATCGAGTTGACGATGTACGAACCGAGCTGCGGCGAGGACGACGACGTCGACAGCAGCACGTCCTGATAGTTCTCGAGCGTGAAGCCCGGGTTGGTGAAGATGGTCCACCAGCCCGTCGTGCGGATCAGCTCGGCCGGGCGGAACGACGAGATGAACAGGCCGAAGGTCGGGATGGTCCAGAGCAGCGCGATGATGATCGAGGCGATCGTCGCGGTGCGCGAGGTGAGCCGCTTCTTGACCCGGATGGTCTTCGGTTCGACGTATCCGGATGCCTCGGCGTCGACGGTCGAGTCGAGTGCGCCTCGGTTCTTGCCGACGGGCAGGTCGGGCGGGGCGATGCTCATCGGATCTCCCTCTGCTTGCGGAGCACGTTGACGTTGTAGATGACGATCGGCAGCACCATGACGAAGAGGATGAGCGCGAGCGCCGAACCTCGGCCGATCTCGCTCGCCCGGAACGCCTGGGTGTACATCTCGTTGGCCACGATGCTCGTGTTGAAGTTTCCGGCGGTCATGGTTCGCACGATGTCGAACACCTTGAGCGTCGCGATCGAGATCGTCGTCAGCACGACCACGAGCGATCCGCGGATGCCGGGCACGATCACGTTCGTGAAGCGCTGCCATCCGTTGGTGCCGTCGAGCTGGGCCGCTTCGAGCTGCTCGGTCGCGATGCCCTTGATGGCCGCGCTCAGCACGACCATCGCGAAGCCGGTCTGCACCCAGATCATGACCACGATCAGCAGGATCGTGTTGATCGGGTCGGTCTGCAGCCACTGCACCGGCTCGCCGCCGAAGGCCACGACGATCGCGTTCAGGAGGCCGATCTGCTCGCGGTCGCCGGAGCGGTACTCGTAGACGAACTTCCAGATGACGCTCGCGCCGACGAACGAGATCGCGATCGGCATGAACAGGATCGCCTTGTAGAACTTCTCGCCGCGGGAGCGGTCGATGAAGACCGCGTACGCGAGCCCGACCGCCGTGGCGAACGTCGGCACGAGCAGCACCCAGATGACGGTGTTGATGAGCGTGCGGATGGCGGCGGGCTGGGTGAACGCCCAGACGAAGTTGTCGAAGGTGAAGTCGCCCGCGTTGGTCTGGAACGCGAGGATGCTCGTGCGGATCGCCGGGTAGATCAGGCCGACCGCCACGAGGATCACCGCCGGCGCGAGGAACCCGACCAGCTGCCAGTAGTCGCGCCCCTTCTTGGGCGCCTTGTCGATGAAGAAGATGAGGAGGCCGACGATCGCCGCGAACACGACGAGCCCCATCACCACCTGCAGGATCTTGCCGAGGAGATCGGCCGTGGTCATCTCGCCTCCCGAATTCTTCGTTGAATCTCAGTCAGTGAAGGTGGGTTCGCCGAGGGGTGGGGCTCTTGGAACCCCACCCCTCGACTATGCCCTACGCCCGAACGTGCGCCGGGCGCGACACGAGGTCGATCAGCTGGTCGGCCAGGTGGACTCGATGGTGTCGAGCACCTGCTTGGTGCTCTCGCCGCCGACCCACGAGACGATGCCCTTCCAGAAGGAGTCGGCGCCGACGGCACCGGGCATCAGGTCGGACCCGTCGAACCGGAACGTGGTCTCGGGATCCTGGAGGATCTCGATCGACTGCGTCAGCAGCTCGCTCGACGCGTTCTCGGGGTCGACGCCCTTGTTCGCGCTGATGACGCCGCCGAGGCTCACCCGGTTGTTGGCCCACAGGTCGCTGGAGAGGTAGGCGCGGAACGCCTCGACCTCTTCGGCGTCGCGGAACGCGACCGGGAACTCGCCGCCGCCGGTGACCGACAGCGGGTCGTCGGCGTTGGCGGGCGGGAGCAGGAAGCCGAACACGTCGCCGTCGGATGCGACCTTCACGTCGTCTCCGCCGTCGGGGTTCCAGAAGGTCTCGTAGAACGAGGCCTGGTGGTGCAGCGAGCACTCGCCGTCGAGGATCGGCAGACCGGCAGTCTGGAAGGCCTCGGTGACCTGCGTGGACACGTCGCCGATGCCGCCGTTGACCATGTCCTCGTTCTTGAGGTAGCCCCCGACCGCGTCGAACGCGGCGGCGACCTGCGGGTCGTTGAACGGGATCTCGTGCGTGACCCACTGGTCGTAGGCGTCGGCGCCGTTCAGGCGCAGCATGTAGTCCTCGACCCAGTCGGTGCCCGGCCAGCCGGTCGCCTCACCGGACTCGAGGCCGACGCACCACGGCTTCGCGCCGTCGGCCGCGATGGTCTCGGAGAGCGTGGTGAGCTCGTCGAGGGTCTTCGGGATCTCGTAGCCCTTCTCCTCGAACTCGGCCGGCGAGTACCAGACGTAGCCCTTGATGCTGGCCATGAGCGGTGCCGCGTAGAACGTGCCGTCGTAGGTGCCGTAGTTCTTCCAGTCCTCGGACCAGAACTCGTCGATGTTGTCTTCGACCGGCTGCGACGCCGGGATCAGCCAGCCGCCCTCGGCGAGCACGGCGATCTGGGCCTCGAACTCGCTGGAGCCCTGGTACTCGACCGAGATGCCCGTGCACTGCTCGAAGTCGGCCCACGACTCGTTGAGGCGGTCGGCCTCGAGGTCGAGGATGGTGCCGGCGACCGTGACCTCCTTGCCCTCGAACGTGCCGTACGCCTCGTAGTCGGAGCAGTCCGCGTCTGCGGAGCCTTCATCTGCGATGTCACCGGTGCAGGCCGTGAGCGTGAGGCCGAGTGCCGCGGCCGCCACGAGCGACGCCGTCAGCCGGCGGTGCCCTCTGAGTCTCATGTCTTCTCCTCGTCGAGTAGCGAATGTGGTGCAGGGGCGGATCCGGAACCGGTTCCACCGTCAACGGTAGGGGACGCGTGCAAGACGGCACAACCCGTGCGCCATCACGATCCGGCCACATGATGAGCTCCAGCCCGCGACGAGGTGAGAACGCTCTCTCGCACGGGTCGCCCCATCGAAGGGCGATCCGGAACCGGTTCCACCATTCGACGCTCGACCACTAGCATCAGGAGCGGATGCTGCCCGAGGGAGGGAGGCGCGATGCCCGCCATCAGCGACGTCGCACGACTCGCGGGCGTCTCGAAGGCCACCGCCTCGCGCGCGCTTTCGGGCCGGGGCCACGTCGCCGAGCAGACCCGCAAGCGGGTCGTGCAGGCGGCATCCGAGATCGGGTACATCGCCTCGCCCGACGCGGCGAGCCTCGTCACGGGCCGCACGAAGAACATCGGCGTGGTGATCCCGTTCGTGAACCGATGGTTCTTCGGCACCGTGCTCGACGGCATCGAACGCACGCTGCTCGCCGCCGGCTACGACCTCACGCTCTACAACCTCCCGATCGCGGGGCCGGATCGCTCGCGCGTGTTCGACTTCTTCCTCGCCCGCAAGCGCGTCGACGCGGTCATCGTGATCGGCGTCGACCTCAGCGCGGGCGAGATCGGCGGCCTCGAACGCCGCGAGAAGCCCGTCGTCTGCATCGGCGGCAGCGGCGAGGTCACGGCGCGGCTCTCGATCGACGACCACGACGTCGGCGTGCTCGCCGCCTCGCACCTGCTGCACCTCGGGCACACGCGCATCGCGCATCTCGCGGGCATCGGAGCGATGCGCGCCCCCCGCAGCGTTCCGGGGCTGCGGGCCGCCGGGTTCCTCGAGGCGACGGATGCCGCGGGCCTCCCCCTGCGCTCCGACGACGATCCGGCAGGCGGGCCGGGCGCGATCGTCGTCGAGGCGGCCATGAGCATGCCCGGCGGGTTCGAGGCCGGGCTGCAGCTGCTCGGACACCCGGCGCACCGGCCCACCGCGGTCTTCGCGGCATCCGACGAGATGGCCTTCGGGCTGATCCGAGCGGCCGAACGGCTCGGCCTGTCGGTGCCGCGGGACCTCTCGGTGATCGGCGTCGACGGGCACGAGCACGCCGAACTGTTCGACCTCACGACGATCGCCCAGTCGCCGAGCGATCAGGGGCGGCTCGCCGTCGAGGTCGCGCTGCGCATGCTCGGCGGCGACGCCCAGGCCGACCCGCTGCCCGACTCGGGCGCGCCCATGCCGACACGGCTCGTGGTGCGCGGCAGCACCTCGCGCCCGGCCGCCGGCTGAACGCGGGGACCGGGCGGCGCCGGGCTCAGGCCGCGTCGCCCACGGCGATCGCCTCGGCCTCGACGAGCGCGGGTTCCGCCGCGCCGTCGACCCGGCGCAGTGCTCGGTGCCCGAGCACGACGATGAGCGTCGCGATGACCACCGAGCCGGCGGCGGCGTAGTACGGCGCCTCGGGCGAGATCAGGCGCGCCAGCTCCGCCGCGGCAGGCGGGGCCACCGCGCCGCCGAGGAACCGCACAGCCGAGTAGGCGCTCGACGCGACCGAGCGCTGCAGGTCGGTCGCCTCCATGACGCACTCGGTGAGCACGGTGTTCAGCACGCCGAGCACGAGTCCGCCGACCACGATCCAGACCACGAGCCACGCGGGCGACGAGATCGAGACGCCGGCCGCGACGAGCACGGCCGCCAGCAGCGGCAGGGCGATCCAGAGCACGCGCGTGCGCGGCATCCGTGCGGTCAGGAGCGGGGCGACGAAGACCGAGGTGATCGCCAGCGCGACGCCCCAGCCGAAGAAGGTGAAGCCCAGGCCGAGCGCGTCGAAGCCGAGCGGGAACGGCGAGTACGCGAGCAGCACGAAGAAGCCGATGTTGTAGAACAGCGCCGCCCCGGCGAGCACCGCGAGGGCGGGCTGCCGCAGGGCGCGGATCGGAGCCGACAGCCTCGTCGGCACCGGTCGCTCGCCTTCGGGTTCGCGCCGGAGCAGCACGAGGATCGCGATGAACCCGATCGCCATGAGCACCGCGGTGCCGAAGAACGGGCCCCGCCAGCTGAGGTTTCCGAGCAGGCCGCCGAGCAGTGGCCCGATGGCGATGCCGAGCCCGAGCGCGGCCTCGTAGAGGATGATCGCCGAGCCGGTGCCGCCCGAGGCCGCCCCGACGATCGTCGCGAGCGCGGTCGAGATGAAGAGGGCGTTGCCGAGGCCCCAGCCGGCGCGGAAGCCGATGATCTCCTCGACGTTCTGCGAGAGCCCCGCCGCAGCGGCGAACACGACGATGATCGCGAGCCCGATGAGCAGCGTCTTCTTCGCGCCGATGCGACTCGAGACCCAGCTCGTGCCGAGCATCGCGAGGCCCGTGACCAGCAGGTAGCTCGTGAAGAGCATCTCGGTCTCGGTCGGCGTGGCCTTCAGGCTCTCGGCGATCGCCGGCAGGATCGGGTCGACGAGGCCGATGCCCATGAACGCGATGACGCTCGCGAACGCGACGGCCCAGACGGCCTTCGGCTGCTTCAGGATCGAGCCGGTCGAGCCGTGGCCCGAACCGTGGCCATTGGCGGGGCGGTGGGCGGCGCCGTGCGCCACGGCGGCGTCGGTGGTCTGCGCGCTCATGCCGACATCCCCTCGCGAAGCGCTTCGCGGGCGCGCTCGAGGCGCTCGCGCACGATCTCGACCGAGGCCGCGAGCGTCGCGACCTCATCGTCGGTGAGGTCGCCGAACGTGGGCTCGAGCGCCTCGGTGATCTCGTCGCGCCAGGCGGTGAGCGCCGCGATGCCGGAGGGGTCGGCCGAGATGAGCCAGGCCCGCGCGTCGCCCGAGTCGGCGATGCGGCGGATCCAGCCGCGCTCGTCGAGCGTGTGCACGAGCTTGGTCATGGTGGGCTGGCTGACCCGGCTGACGCGTGCGAGCTCGCCGAGCCGCATGGGGCCGAGGTCGCGCAGCACGCTGATGGTGCGCCAGATCGCGGGCGATTCGGCATTGCCGCTGACGGATGCCGCGAGTCGCGTGAGTCGGTTGTTCACCGAGATGAGGTCGCCGAGCACGGCGCGGAGTTCTGAGGTCACGATCCGATTATACATAGCCAAGCTAAGTAATCTCATAAAGCGCTTTCTCGGGATTCCGCCTTCAGGGTGCCGAATTTCGGGAAAGCGCTTGCGGACGCCCGGATTCCTCGTGTAGAACTACTGGACGAAGGCCAGATAGCGCTTTCTGAGAAGTGATCGACGTCGATGACTGGAGACACCGTGGTTTCCCCCACCCGAGCCGATGCCCGCCATGCGGGGTACGGCGCACCAGAGGCCGCTCGATGAGCGCGCTCGGCGAACTCCGCCGGGTGAAGAGCCAGCCCGTGGCGCGGCAGCGCAAGCAGAACAAGGCGGCGTTCCTGTTCCTCCTGCCGTGGTTCATCGGGCTGGCGCTCATCACCATCGGGCCGATGGTCGCGTCGTTCGCCCTCTCGTTCACCAAGTACAACCTGCTGAGCCCGCCCCGCTTCATCGGTCTCGAGAACTACCTCCGCATGCTCCAGGACGAGCGGCTGCACAAGGCCCTCGCCGTCACGTTCCAGTACGTGTTCATCTCGGTCCCGCTGCAACTCGGACTCGCGCTCCTCCTCGCGATCGTGCTCGACCGCGGACTCCGCGGCCTCTCGCTGTACCGATCGGCGTTCTACCTGCCGTCGCTGCTCGGCGCGAGCGTCGCGATCGCGATCCTGTGGCGCCAACTCTTCGGCGTCGATGGTCTCGTCAACATCGTGCTCGGCTGGTTCGGCATCGAGGGTCAGGGCTGGATCTCCAACCCAGAGACCGCCCTCGGCACCCTCATGATCCTCAACGTCTGGACCTTCGGCGCACCGATGGTGATCTTCCTCGCCGGGCTCCGACAGATCCCGGTCATGTACTACGAGGCGGCATCGGTCGACGGCGCGAACCGCCGGCAGCAGTTCCGGCACATCACACTGCCGATGCTCACGCCGATCATCTTCTTCAACCTGATCCTGCAGCTCATCGGGGCGTTCCAGTCGTTCACCCAGGCGTTCGTCGTCTCGGGCGGAACGGGTGGCCCGGTCGATTCGACGCTGTTCTACACGCTGTACCTCTACCAGCAGGGCTTCGCGAACCTCAACATGGGGTACGCCTCGGCCATGGCCTGGCTGCTCCTGGTGATCATCGCCGCGCTCACCGCCATCAATTTCTGGGCCTCGAAGTATTGGGTGTTCTACGATGACCAAGACTGACCCCTCGACCGACCTCACGCCGCTGACCGAATCGGTCGTCACCGGGCTCTCGCCCGATCGCGTCCGCGAACAGCGCCGCCGCCGGAACCCGTTCCGGAAGCCGGTCACGAGCGTCCTGCGGCACGTGTTCCTCATCGCGGCGGCCGTGCTGATGCTCTACCCGGTGATCTGGATGGTCGTCAGCTCCTTCCGGCCGACCGACCTGATCTTCCGCGAGGCGGGCCTCGTCTTCGACAGCTTCGAGATCTCGAACTACGTCGACGGATGGAACGCCCTGACGTACCCGTTCAACGTGTACCTGCTGAACTCGGGACTCGTGGTGATCGGCTCGATCGTCGGCAACCTTGTCTCATGCTCGCTCGCGGCCTACGCGTTCGCTCGGCTCGAGTTCACGGGCAAGAAGTTCTGGTTCGCGATCATGCTGCTGAGCATCATGCTGCCGATCCACGTGATCATCGTGCCGCAGTACGTCCTGTTCTCGCAGCTCGGCTGGGTCAACACCTTCCTGCCGCTCATCGTGCCGAAGCTGCTCGCGACCGATGCGTTCTTCATCTTCCTGATGGTGCAGTTCATCCGCGGCATCCCGCGCGAACTCGACGAGGCCGCGCGCATCGACGGGGCGGGGCATCCGCGCATCTTCCTGCAGATCATCCTCCCGCTGATGGTGCCCGCCCTCGCGACGACCACGATCTTCACGTTCATCTGGACGTGGAACGACTTCTTCAGCCAGCTGATCTTCCTCACCAAGCCGAGCCTCTACACCGTGCCGCTCGCCCTCAACGCGTTCCAGGACGCGCAGAGTTCGACCGACTTCGGCGAGTTGTTCGCGATGAGCGTGGTCTCGCTCATCCCGATCTTCCTGATCTTCCTCTTCGGCCAGCGATTCCTCATCAAGGGCATCGCCACGACGGGGATCAAGTGACCGCCCCCCGGTCACGCCATTCACCACAACCGAGGCAACACCAGCACGACGCTCATTCCCGAGCACCTCACGACAGCACCAGGAAGGATCCGACCATGCGAGGCATCACACGACGCCGTGCCGGGTTCGTCGCAGCCATCGGCGCCGCGACGCTTCTCCTCACGGCGTGCGCCGGCAATGACGCCGGCGGCGGCGAGGCCGCAGCCCCCGAACTCGAGCTCAGCGACGAGCCGGTGACCCTCTCGTTCACGTGGTGGGGCAACGACACCCGCCACGCGATCACCGAGGAGCTCATCGCGGCGTTCGAGGACGAGCACCCGAACATCACCATCGAGCCCCAGTACACCGACTGGGACGGCTACTGGGACAAGCTCTCGACCTCCGTCGCCGCGGGCGACATCCCCGACATCATCCAGATGGACGAGAAGCAGCTCTCGACGTACGCGGCCAACGGCGTGCTCTCCGATCTCGGCGGACTCTCGTCCATCCTCTCGACCGAGGACTTCCCCGCCGCGGTCCTCGGCACCGGAGCACTCGACGGCACCCAGTACGGCGTGCCCGTCGGCATCAACTCGTACACGATCATCGCCAACAAGGACCTGCTCGACCAGTACGGCGTCGAGCTGCCAGACGACGAGACGTGGACCTGGGACGACTTCATCGCAACCGCCGAAGAGGTGGCGCAGGCTTCCGGCGGAGCGACCGTCGGCACGCAGTCGTGGGGCTTCGAGGACGGCGGCCTGAACAACTGGCTCCGTCAACAGGGCGAATCCCTCTACTCCACCGACGGCGAAGTCGCCGCGACCGAGGAGGGTCTCGCGAGCTGGTGGCAGTTCCTGCTCGACGCGACCGAGGCGGGCGCCACGCCCGACCCCGCCGCGACCATCGAGCGCGAGTCCGGCGGCCTGGCCGAGTCCTTCACGGGCACCAACGCCTCGGCGTTCGGCCCCTGGTGGTCGAACCAGGTCCAGGCTCTGCGCGACGCGAGCGGCCAGGATCTCGTCGCCCTGCGCGTTCCGTCCGACGCGAATGCTCCCGAGGGCTGGGCCTACTACAAGCCGTCGATGTTCTGGTCGGCCTCGGCCAAGACGGAGCACCCCGCCGAGGTCGCCACGTTCCTCGAGTTCCTCGCCAACAGCGAGGAGGCGGCGGACCTGCTGCTCGCCGAGCGCGGCGTGCCGGCGAACGACAAGATCCGCGAGTACATCACGCCGAAGCTCGACGAGGTGAACCAGACCGTCGTCGGGTTCCTCGACGACCTCGCCCCCGAGGTCGGTGACGCCCCGCCCGCGACCCCGCCCGGCGGTGGCGCCATCGAGGCCATCATCGACCAGCACACGCAGAAGGTGCTGTTCGGCGAGGTCACACCCGAAGAAGCGGCGGCGTCGTTCATCGAGGAGCTCCAGCGAGCTCTCGACGACGCGGCGATCTGATCCGCGGGGCGTACGCCCGCTTCACAGATGTGGGCGGGTCATGGGATGGAACTCCTCGTGACCCGCCCCACCCCATGACGGCCCTCCCGGACCGTCAGTCCCCGAATGGGGGCGGAGCCGCGACCTGCCTGCCGCGGCATCCGCCCCACCGGAGGGGCGATGGTCCTCAGTCATCGCCCCTCCGCCCCTCAGCGGCTCGAGACACGCTCGATCCGTGCGGTCGCACCCGCATCACCGGGTGCAGTATCGAACCCAAGCATCCGACGGAGGTCCCCGTGCCGAACCCGCCCCACCGGCAGGTCACCATCGCCCAGGTGGCCGAGTACGCGGGCGTCTCGCAGGCCTCGGTGTCGCGAGTGCTGAACCGCAACACCACGGTCGACCCCTCGATCGCGGCCAAGGTGACCGACGCGATCGACAAGCTCAACTACTCCCCCAGCCAGATGGCCCGCAACCTCGTGCGGGGGCGCAGCAACACGGTCGCCCTCGTCGTGCCCGACCTCGAGAACCCCATGTTCCAGGGCGTGCTCAAGGGCCTCAGCCGGGAGGCGGAGCGCGACGGATACCGCGTGCTCGTCGCCGACACCGCCGAGCGCGTGGCCGACGAGGAGGAGATCGCCGCGGAGGCGCGCTCCCGCTGCGACGCGCTCGTGCTCGTCTCCCCTCGCATGCCGGCGGAGCGCCTCGAGGCGCTGCTCGCCAGGTCGGGCCCGATCGTCGTCGTCAACCGGCCGGTCGCCAGCAACCCCGCCTCCGAGCTCTCCATCGACTACGCCCACGCGGCCTCCACGCTCGGCGATCACCTGTTCTCACTCGGCCACACCCGACTCGCCTACGTCGCCGGTCCCCCGCAGTCCTATGCCGACGGCCTGCGTCGGCGCGGCCTCGCCGAGTTCGTCGCCCACCACCCCGACGTGCACGTCGAGGACGTCGCCGGCGGCTCCCAGATCGAAGACGGCTACCGCGCGGCCGAGAATGTGCTCTCCTCAGGCGTCACCGCCGTCGTCGCGTTCAACGACCTCATCGCTCTCGGCCTGCTCGCACGCCTGCGCGAACTCGGCGTCGACGTGCCCGGCGAGCTCTCCGTCGCCGGCATCGACGACGTGCCGCTCGCCCGGTTCGCCGCACCCCCGCTCACCACGATGTCCGTGCCGCGAATCGAGCTCGGCGCGCAGGCCTGGCGTCGCCTGCGCGACGAGATGTCCGGCACACCGGCGACGCATCCGCTCTCGTACCGCGCGATCCTCGAGGCGAGGGGCAGCACGGGCCCGGCGCCCGAGGCCACCGGCTGGCTCTCGCCGGGCCGCCCGATCCTGCGCGTCGGCGACCGCGTCGTGGCCCGGTACGAGGAGGGACGCACCATCGACTCGGTGCTCTCGCCGCGCCCGTACCTGCATCCCGTCGAGTCGCTCGCCGGCGTGCGCGTCACCGACGTGCACCCGACCGACCACCTGCACCACTTCGGCATCGGCATCGCCCTGCCCGACGTGAACGGCACGTCGTACTGGGGCGGCCGCACCTACGTGCAGGGCGTGGGATCCGTCATGCTCGAGAATCAGGGCCTGCAGCGCCGCGACGATCTCGAGCTCGTCGGCGACGCCTTCGTCGAACGCCTCACGTGGATCGACGAGCGCGAGGTCGCACAGCTCAGCGAGATCCGCCGCCTCACCGGCAGGCCGACGCGGGTCGGCGAGCGCGACGCGTGGATGCTCGGCTGGCGCTCGAGCCTCGCCGCGAACTTCGGGGCACTGCGCCTCGGCTCGCCGGCGACGAACGGCCGCGACGGCGCCGGGTACGGCGGCCTGTTCTGGAGGTTCCCCAAGTGGGAGGCGACGGTCGTGACGCGCGACGGCGTCGGCGAGACGGCCGCGCACGGTTCGCGCTCCCCGTGGCTCGCGGTCGTCGACCAGCAGCGCCGCATCACCGTGCTGCTCTCGCAGCCGGCCGACCGGGAGCCGCTCGCCTGGTTCGCGAGGGTCTCGGAGTACCTCGGCATCGGACCCGCGATCGCGTGGGACGACGAGGTGCACGTCGCCGAGGGCGGCCGGCTCGAACTCGGCATCGATGCGCTCATCGTCGACCGGGTCATCACCGACCCGGCCGAGCTCGAGCGCCTCGCCGAGCGACTCGGTGCCGAGGCGAACGCCGACATCCCCGGCCTCGACCTCAAGCCGGCGCTCGCGAACCCCAACGGCATCCGCACGCCCTCGCCCGCCACGCTCGGCTCAGCCTCCGCCTCCGCGTCGCCCTCCGACGTGCGCCCATGACCGGCGCACCACTCCGGGTCGGCATCGCCGGCATCCACGGCCACGGCGCGAGCCACGTCGCCGCGGCCCTCGGCCTCGCACGCACCGGTCGCATCGTGCTCGCGGCCGTCGCCGACCACCGACCGCCGGAGGCCTCGATCGACGGCGCGGTCGTCTACGCCGACGCCCTCGAGATGATCGACCGGGCATCGCTCGATGTCGTCGTGCTGTCCACGCCCATGCACACCCACCTCCCGCTCGCCCTCGCAGCGCTGCAGGCCGGGGCCCATGTGCTGCTCGAGAAGCCGCCGACGCCGACGCTCGCGGACTTCGAGCGCCTCATCGCGGCATCCGATTCGTCCGGAAGGGCGGTGCAGGTCGGGTTCCAGAGCCTCGGCTCGTCGGCGATCCCGGCCGTTCGAGACCTGATCGGCGCGGGCGTCGTCGGCGAGCCCCTCGGCTACGGCGCGCTCGGCACGTGGTCGCGCACCGAGCAGTACTGGCGGCGTGCGGCCTGGGCGGGCCGGCGCACGCTCGACGGCGTTCCGGTCGTCGACGGCGCGGTGACGAATCCGCTCGCGCACGCGGTCGCGACCTCGCTGGCGGTCGCCGGCGCGACGACGACGACGGATGTCGCGGGCGTGCGCCTCGACCTCTACCGCGCGAACGACATCGAGGCCGACGACACGTCGTCGCTCGTCGTCGACCTCGCCGACGGCTCGCGCGTGGCCGGCGCCCTGAGCCTCACGGCCGGGGCCCGGTCCGAGCCGTGCGTGGTCGTGCGCGGCTCCGAGGCGAGGCTCGTGCTCTGGTACACGCTGGACGTCGTGCAGGTGTTCCGGTCCGGATCCGCAGTGCCCGCGACGACGTCGCACGCCCGCACCGGACTGCTCGAGAACCTCGTCGACCACGTGCAGCACGGCGAGCCGCTCCTGGTGCCCGCGACGGCGACCGGCGCGTTCATGCGCGTGCTCGAGGCGGTGCGCACCGGCGAGCCGGCGCATCAGATCGATGCGCATCTCGTCGATCGGGTGACGGATGCCGAGGGCGACCGCCGCGTCGTGCGCGACCTCGAAGCGTGGTCGGAGCGGGTCGTCCTCGAGGGACGGACGTTCCGCGAGCTCGGGGCGCCATGGGCCGAGCGGGCCACGCCGCTCGACGAGCGACCCCGGTGACGCACGGCGCGACGCCGCCCGTTCCACTGGCGGCGGTGTCCGCCGAGTCGTAGGATCCGGATCGGCGGCCCCCTGTCGCATGCCCCGATGAAGGAGCAGAACATGACCACCGAAGCTGCCGTGACGATCTCGTCGGCCGACGGCATCACCCTCCAGCGGGTCGCCAGGGCCGGCGGGTACGACGGCCCGAACGACGGCGTCCCCGGCACGAACACCTGGAAGGGCCTCCAGCAGGCCGCGAAGGGCTACGGCTACACCGGCAGCATCGACGGCGCACCCGGCCCGGCCACGTTCAGCGCCCTCCAGCGCCTCGCGGCGGAGGGCGGCTATACCGGCCCGGTCGACGGCGTCATGGGCGCCGCATCGTGGAAGGGCGTGCAGACGGTGCTCGCCGGGTTCGGGTACGCCGGGCCGGTCGACGGTGCGCCCGGAACCGACACGAATGCGGCCCTCCAGGTGCTCGGCCGCATCGGCGGCTACTTCGGACCGTACGACGGCGTGCTCGGGCCGAACTCCTGGAAGGGCGTGCAGACCGTGCTCGCCGGCGCCGGGTACACGGGCCCCATCGACGGCGCCGCCGGCCCGAACACATGGAAGGCGCTGCAGCGCATCGCGAAGCGCGGTGGATACGCCGGGCCGATCGACGGCGTGCCCGGACCGAACACGTACGCCGGCCTGGCCAAGCTGCTCGTGCGGAGCGAGCACGACTGACCTGCAAGCCGACCTGCAGGGCACGCCGGCAGGCGCGACCGGCGGGCGCGACCGGCAGGGCACGCCGGCCGCAGACGACGGATGCCCCGTGGCTCATGACGAGCCACGGGGCATCCGTTTCGTTCAGGTGACGCGGGTCACCTCAAACCGCAACCCTCTCGCGAGGGCGGGAATTACTTGAGGGTGACGGTGGCGCCGGCGGCCTCGAGGGCCTCCTTGGCCTTGTCGGCCGTCTCCTTGTTCGCGCCCTCGAGCACGGCCTTCGGAGCACCGTCGACGACGGCCTTGGCCTCGCCGAGGCCGAGCGAGGTGAGCTCGCGGACGGTCTTGATGACCTGGATCTTCTTGTCGCCGGCAGCCTCGAGGATGACGTCGAAGGAGTCCTTCTCCTCAACCTCTTCAGCAGCAGCGCCAGCGCCACCGGCAACGGCGACGGGAGCGGCAGCGGTGACTTCGAACTTCTCCTCGAACGCCTTCACGAACTCGCTGAGCTCGACAAGCGTCAGACCGGCAAACTGCTCGAGCAGCTCTTCAGTGGTGAGCTTCGCCATGATGTATCTCCTAGATATTTGGGGTTTGTAGAACGAGATCGTCGGGCGCTTACGCGGCCTCGGCGGTCTCCAGCTTTTCGCGAAGCGCGTCGATGGTGGCGGCAGCCTTGCCCATCGTCGCCTTCATCATTCCCGCTGCCTTCGCAAGCAGAACCTCACGGCTCTCGAGCGAGGCGTACTTGTTGACCTCGTCGGCGTCGAGGGACTTGCCCTCGAAGACGCCGCCCTTGATCACAAGATTCGGGTTTGCCTTGGCGAAGTCACGAACGGCCTTGGCGGTGGCGACGAAGTCGCCGTGCACGAAGGCGACGGCGGACGGACCGGTGAGGTCCTCGTCCAGCGTCGTGATCCCCGCGTTGTTCGCGGCGATCTTGGTCAGCGTGTTCTTCACCACGGCGTAGCTCGCGTCCTGACGGATGCTGTTGCGCAGCTGCTTGAGCTGTGCAACCGTCAGGCCGCGGTATTCGGTCAGCAGAACGGCGGTCGAGCTCTCGAACAGGTTCGTGAGTTCGGCAACCGAGGCTTCCTTGTTCGCCATGGCCACTCCTTGTGTACTCAACGTGCAGCGCGGTGGCGGTGCACGGCCTCGGATCTCGGCTCGGGTGGCGAGGTGCTGCGGACAGCAAAAAGGCTCCGGCGCAGTTGCGCGGAGCCTGGCCCGATCTTCATCGGAAAGTCTTCGTCACACCTGCGCGGGCCCTTGCTTTCGCAAGACTTCGGTCGGCACAACTTTCGGTGCGCACGACAACCAGCGGTCTTCGGCTTCGGAACACATTACCGGATGTCGCGGGCACGGCCAAATCGAGTGGGCGCCCGCTCGTCGACCGGCCGATCAGAGCGGCGCCTGCATGCAGATGGCGCGTTCGATGACGCGTGCCCCGAGCCCGCCGTTGAGCACCCATGGGCCGGCGATCATGCGCGTGCTCGGTCCGCCGATCACGTCGTAGGTCCACGGCTCCCCGTCGACCGGGGTCACCTCCACCTGGTTCGCGGAGTACGCGGTCAGGCCGGCCAGCTCGGCCTCGGTGAAGTGGTCGAGCATGTCGACCCTCGTGCTCCACACGATCGCCCACGGATAGGTCGTGGCGACGTTGATCGTGACGCAACGCTCGAACTGCGCATCGAACCTCACCGTCTCCACCTCGTAGAGCGAGGGCTCGTCGGGCAACTGCGGCCCGCTCGTCACCGAACAGTATCCGATGCCGCCCGAGGCGGTCCCGTCGGCGGTAGCACCGGGGGCGAGGATGGCGAGGTCCCCGATGGCGCCGCCGATGCGCCACACGCCGGTCGAGGCGTCGAACGAGATCGTCCGGATCCGCGACGTGCCGAAGGCCCCGGGAACCGTGGGGTCGAGGCCCCACAGAGGCGGAAGATCCACGTCGAACTCCACCCACCACTCCAACGGCGCGTCGGTCGTGTTCGTGACGATCATCGAGAGCACGCAGACGTCCGCGTCGTTCGGGCTCTGCGTCGGCTCCTGCCCCAACGAGAACTCGAGGCCCGGCGACATCGCGATCGCGTCGTGCGACGTCTCGGCCTCGGGCGTGAAGGTGTCGAGTGCCGTCGCGTCGGCGCGGAAGCCCGTCTGGTCGACCCACGCCGCGGTCGTCGTCGAGATCGACGCCGCTCCGCCGACCATCGCCGCCACGGCCGCGAATGCGGCGAGCGCCCGCCACCGACGCACCCGGGCGCTCATGCGTTGCCCCCGCTCACCGATGGCGCATGGTCGACGGATGCCGCGGCATCCGTCGGGGCGACTGCAGCGGCATCCGTCTCGGCCTTCCGCCGCGGCGGCCCGGGCGGCAGCATCGCGAGCCCCACGAGGGCGGCGAGGGCGATCAGCAACGGGATCGCGACGGGCGGGCGGCTGATCGTCTCGACGACGTATCCGCCGCCCGGGACGACGAACAGCGGCGTGGGCACGCGGTCGCCGGCCGCGACCGCGTAGTCCTCCGCATCCGCCGTGTCGTTCGCGTCGCCCTTCATCGTGATCGTGAACCCTCCAGCGCCGGGCTCGATCCCCACGACCCGGTGCGTCACGAGCTTGTGCGTCTGCGTGCTCGTCAGGGTGATGACGTCGCCCGGCGCCACGTCCTCGATGGCGCGGGGCACGCCGACGACGAGGTCGCCCGTGCGAATGCCCGGCTGCATCGATCCCGAGACGACGATGAGCGGATGCAGGTAGCCGAGCGCGCTCGCGCCCCACATCAGCCCCGACAGCACGCCGAGCCCTGCGAGCACCCACAGCAGGGCGCTCCCGATCCCGCGCAGCACCCTCATGGCGTCTCCTCCGCGGCCCGTGCGCGCGCACGGGCCGCGGCGACGCCCGCCAGCAGGGCACCGGCCGCGAGGAGGGCGGCTCCCCAGACGAGCGCGGTCAGCGACGCGCCGGTCGGGGCGAGCCCGTCGTCGTCGGCGACGAACGTGAGCCGTCCGAGCGCCGTGCCGTCGTCCTCGGGCGACACGTCCGCAGCGGCGACGACCGTCACCGACACGTCGAGCTCACCGGCGGTCATGGGCGTCTCGACGAAGCCGGCGAGCGAGGTGCACACGTCGTCGCGGCAGACCCTGACGTCGAGCGGGCCGTCGGCGAGCAGGCCCGCGCGCTCCACCCACGCGATCGACGTGAGCGTCGCGTCGCGCTCGAGCGTGGCGGCGGCGGACTCGGTGCGGGTCTCGCCGGGCGAGAGGTCGTCGAACGCGAGGGTGAACTCCACCGGCTCGACCGCGCGCGAGGCGGTCGCGGCTCCGACGGCGAGCAGGAGCGCCCCGGCGAGCACGGCGAGCATCGCGGCGGCCCAGGCGAGGGCCCCGCGACGTGCGCGTGCGTGCGCGCGTGTGCTCGTGCTCGACATGCGAACTCGTCTCAGCCGGCCGCGGCATCCGTCGCCGGATGCGCGGGACGGAACGCCCCGGTTACGGGGTCGGGACCGTGGAACCGATGAACTGCAGTGGCACCGCGGGCGAGGTGACGTTCTGCATGGCATCGTCGTCCGGCGAGACCCAGTCGGGCGTCTGCACCACGACCCAGAGTCCGAGCGTCTCGCCCGCCGGGATCACGGTCGTCGCATAGGGGGTCGCACCGGTCTCATCCGCGAACACGCCGATCGCCGCGGGCGACGACGGGGTCGTCTCGTTCGGGTCGAAGAGCGGGTTGCCGGTCAGGTCGAGCGTGGCCAGTTCCACGCTCAGGTCGACGGTCGAGTCGTTCCAGAGCCAGATCTGCACCGCGCGGGTCTCCTCCGGCACGAGGTCGGCGAACGACGCGGCGGGGATCACGACGGCCGCGACCTCCTCATCGGCCTCCTCCCAGTTCGCGGGGTCGAGCGCGGGCGCGGTGTCGCCGACCGCGCCGTAGAGCTCGATGGACGACGTGTTCGCGGTGGCGCTGAACCAGACGTTGTCGGTCCAGGCCGCGGTGGTGATCGCGGCGCCGACGCCGAGCACGGCGACGGAGGCCAGGGTGATTCCGGTGATGAGCCGACGCTTGCGCGCCTGCTCGGGAGTACGCGTGGACATGTCAGTTCCCTTCGTCTCCGACCGCAAGGCCGAGGTTCGCGGCCGCCGCCCACCCCGGGCGGCCGCCTTCGGTTGTTCAGTTGTGGGGGTCGAGGTCGTCGAGCGGATGCCGCGGCATCCGCTCGTCGTCGATCAGTCGGTCGTCACGCCTTCGGTGGTCGCCTGGAAGACCAGCTCGAGCGCGCCCGCGCGGCCGGCATTCTCCTGCTCCCAGTCCGCGGGCGTGCTCACGGTGACGGTCACCGTGAGCCAGTCGCCGCCACGGAGGACCCAGCCTTCGATCGGGGCGACCGGCGTGTTGTTGCGATCGACCGCGGTGACGACGACGTCGGGCGGGTCGGGGAACAGGTTCGCGCCCGACCACGAGAGCGAGGCGGGGTCGGCCGGGTCGAACACCAGGCCGAGCGGCAGTGAACCCGCGTTGCGGATCCAGACCGTCGCGCTCCTCGATTGGCCGGGGCCGAGGTTCTGGAAGTCGATGGCCGGCGGCACGAAGCGCTCGACCTCGCCGCTGTCCGCGGGATCGGGCCCGGGGAACTGCTGCCAGTCGAGGCCGTCGGGCACCGGGCCCGGGTTCGCGGGATCGAGGTAGTCGACCGCGCCCTGGAGGTCGATCGTGCCGGAGGAGACGGTGGTGGTGAAGAACGTGCTGTCGGTCCACGCCGCCATGGTGACCGCGGCGCCCGCGCCGGTCACGACGAGTGCGGCGAGGGCCAGCCGGACCAGGCGCAGGCGTCGACCCGGGTCTGGAGCGCTGGAGTGCCGCACCGCATCACGAGTTGCCATGCTCTGCCCCCCCAGGCGTTCTGCGGTCGAGCCTAGCCCCGCGCGTGCGATGGACGCCAGATGCCGACCCGGGGCGGCGACGCGATGCGCCGGGCTCCGACATCCGTGGAACGCATCCGGCGGAGACGGGAATAGTTGACCGAGGTCCAAGGTTGACTCAATGCAACCATTTATATATAGTTGTTGAATATCAACTTTGTGCATCACGCAAGACGTAAGGAAACACACGTGACTTCAGTGGCAGAAAAGCCGGCGACCGGGGCCGTACCGGCTGCGCCGGCGCAACGCACCCCGCGCGAGGTGATCATCGCCATCTCGGGCCTCGTCGTGGCGATGTTCGTCGCCGTCATCTCCGGCACGGTCGTCTCGACCTCGATGCCGCTCATCATCGCCGACCTCGGCGGCGACCAGACCGCCTACACCTGGGTCATCACCGCGAGCCTGCTCGCCATGGCCGTCTCGACCCCGATCTGGGGCAAGCTCGCCGACCTGGTGAACCGCAAGGCGCTGCTCATGGCGGCGATCGGCCTGTTCGTCGTCGGCACCGCGATCGCCGGCTTCGCGCAGGACACCACGACCCTCATCGCCGTGCGCGTGATCCAGGGCCTCGGCGCGGGCGGCCTCATGTCGCTCGTCATGATCCTCATCGCCGTCATCATCTCGCCGCGCGAACGCGGCAAGTACATGGGCTTCGTCGGCGGCATCATGGCCGTCGCGACCATCGGCGGCCCGCTGCTCGGCGGCGTCATCACCGACGCCTGGGGCTGGCGCGCCAACTTCTTCCTGCCCGTTCCGCTCGCGATCATCGCGCTCATCGTCATCTCGCGCACCCTGCACCTGCCGCCCATGCCGAAGCGCGCCGTGAAGATCGACTACCTCGGCATCGTGCTGCTCGCGGTCGGCGTCTCGCTGCTCCTCGTCTGGGTCTCGCTCGGCGGCAGCGAGTTCGAGTGGGACTCCATGACCAGCTACGTGATGATCGGCGTCTCGGCGCTCGCGATCGTCGCGTTCATCATCACCGAGTTCTTCGTGCCCGAGCCGATCGTGCCGATGACGCTCTTCAAGAACCGCACGTTCACGCTCGCCGTGATCGCCTCGGTCGCGATCGGCGTCTCGATGTTCGCCACCAGCGTCTTCCTCGCCCAGTACTTCCAGCTGGCGCGTGGCGCGACCCCCACCGAGTCGGGCCTCATGACGATCCCGATGATCGTCGGCCAGATGGGTGCCTCGATCGTCATCGGCGCGCTCATCAGCAAGTTCGGCAAGTGGAAGCCCTTCATGCTCCTCGGCTCCGTGCTGGTCGTCGCGGGCGCCTACCTCATGACGACGCTCAGCTACGACACCGACTACCTCTGGGTCAGCGTCTACATGGTCGTGCTCGGCGCGGGTCTCGGCATGGTCATGCAGAACCTCACGCTCGTCGTGCAAAACGACACCCCTGCCTCGCAGCTGGGTGCCGCGAGCTCGAACGTGAACTTCTTCCGCACGATCGCCGGCACCATCGGCGTCACGATCATGGGGTCGCTGCTGGCCACGCAGGTCACCACGCACATCACGTCGGGCCTGAAGAGCTACACGCCCACCTCGCCTGAGGACATCGAGGCGCTGAAGGGCCTCGCCGGCGGCGGGATCCCCCACGTCTCCGAGCTGCCCGACGGCATCCGCGTCATCATCGAGAACGCCTACGGCAACGGCATCGCCGATGTCTTCTGGGTCGCCGTGCCGCTCGCGGTGCTGAGCGTGCTCGCCATCGCGTTCCTGCCGAACAAGGCGCTCTCGACGAAGACCTCGGCCGAGCAGCTGAAGGAGGAGTTCGAGCAGGTCGCGATCGACCTGGCCGAAGCCGAGATCGGCGCTCCCGTCACGTCGTCCATCCAGATGGTCGAGGCGGATGCCGCGGCAGACGCCCCGACGAAGGCCGGTGCCGGCACGGGCGACCGCCCCGCTGGTTCCGACACGGCCGACACGACGACCGCCCGATAACATGGCGACCGTGACCGAGGCATCCCCCGCCGTCGACGAGGCCATCGCCGATGTCGAAGACCAGATGAGCATGCTCTTCAACCGGGCACGCCTGCTCTGGAAGGAGGCGGCGCAGAAGGTCCACCCCGACCTGCAGCCCGCGGCCTACAAGCTGCTCTCGACCATCGTGCGTCTCGGCTCGGCCAACGCGCACGTGCTGGCCGACATGTTCGAGATGGACAAGTCGGTGGTCAGCCGCCAGGTGCGCGTGCTCGAGGAGCTCGGGCTGGTCGAGACCCGCGCCGACGAGCACGACGGACGCGTGCGCGTGCTCGTCGCCACGCCGCTGGCCGAGGAGCGCGTCCGCGAGGTGCGCGAGGGCAACCAGCGGCGCCTGCGCGAGGTGCTGCTCGATCACCCCGAGGCCGAGCTGCGGAGCTTCGCCACGCTGCTGCGCCGCATCGCGGAGGCCTGAGCCCCGGTCACCCGCTGAACCACGCGAAGGCCCGCCCTCCATCTGGAGGGCGGGCCTTCGTCATGCGGGTGACGCCGTGCGGGCCGGACGGATCCGACCCGCACGGTCGTCACGCGAGCGTGGCGATCACATGAGCGTGAGCGTCAGCACTCCCGCGTAGGTGCCGAGGCGCGTCGAACCCGGGATGCCGAGCACGAGGTCGGCGCCGCAGCTGAAGGCGCCGGCGCTGTGACCGCGCGCGGCGGTGCACAGTGCCGCGGACTCGCCGATGCCCGCTCCGGGCTCGGCCGAGGCGCCAGGCGTGACCACGCCGGCCTGGCCGTCGGGCGTCGGCAGCCCGCCGGCCACCGCGGCCGCCTTGGGCGACCAGCCCAGGTTGTCGCCGATGATCGTGCCCGTGCCGCTCGTGAAGTCCGAGACCTGGGCCGTCAGGTCCCAGCCGGCCGCCGTGCCGCGCGAGTCGAGGACCTCGACGTCGTGCAGGGCTCCGGTCGTGCGCTGGTCGACGCCCGTGAGGGCGACCGGCTCGAGCGCGACCGGCTCATCGCTCGAGATCGAGAGCGACAGCGCGCCGCCCGAGATCTGGGTCGTGATCACCTGGTGGTCGGTTCCGGGACCGCTCGCACCGAGCACCGAGACGAGCGTCGCCGCGCCCCCGACGATCGGCAGCGAGACCGACGACTTCGCCGGGTTCACCGTGAGGCGCGTTCCCGCCGCGGGGCGCACCGTGTACTCGTTGTCCGAGGACATGACCACGATGCCGAGCTTCGACCCGGCCGCGAACACGTAGTCCTTCGGCTCGAACTCGAAGTCGAACGTCGCGAACGCGCCGGGCTCGATCGGGTCGGTTACCGCGTCGGAGACGCGGTTCTCGACATCCATCCAGCCGCGCGAGACGATCGTCGCCGTGCCGTTCGACTTGTAGTCGACGAGCAGCGCCGTCAGGTTCGCCTTCTCGCGGTCGACCGCCAGCTCGAGCGAGACGCTCGGCGTGCCGGACAGGCGCACAGCCTCCGAGACGGCACGCGTCTGGTAGGCGAGGCGGTTCTCGGACTGCGCCGCCGTGGCGAGCGCGGCGGCCTTCTTCGAGGCGTCGTCGATCAGGAACTCGGTGCGGCCCGAACGGTCCGCGCCGAAGTCGAGCGCGCCGACGGTGTTGGCCGTCGACGCCGAGCCGAGGTCGAGCGAGACATCCGCCGCAGCGGGGTCCGGCCACTCGGGGTACTCGGTGAGCACCTTGTTCTCGCGGACCACATAGGCCTTCGGCAGGTCCTCGACGCCGTTGGCCACCTTGTAGAGGTACCGGGTGAACCAGCGGTTCAGCAGCGTGTCGGTCGGGTTGCCGCCGTGACCGCCCTGGTGCAGGTAGATCTGGTGCGGCACGCCGCGCTCCTTGAGCGCCTCGTAGAGGTCGGAGGCGTTCTTGGTCATGACGTTCCAGTCGTTGAGACCGTGCGCCACGAGCGTCGCCGCGTGGATGTCGTCGGCGTTCGCGAGGTAGTCGCGCTCCTCCCAGAACGCGCTGCGGTCACCCGTCGCACGGTCCTGCTCGGCACGCAGCTCGTCGATGACCGGCTGGCAGATCGCCTGGTCGGCGCGCGTGTACACGTAGTCCGCGAGGACGTCGAGGTCCTCGCCCTGGTACCCGCCCGGCGCACGCACCGCGCCGTTGGCGCGGTAGTAGTTGTACCAGTCGGAGATCGCCGACACGGGGACGATCGCGTCGAGCCCCTCGACGCCCGTGCTCGCCACGCCGATCGGCAGCGTGCCGTTGTACGAGGTGCCGATCATGCCGACGCTGCCGGTCGTCCAGTCGGCCGAGACCTCCTGCGAGCGAGCCGTGCTCGTGTAGGCCTTCGCGCGGCCGTTCAGCCAGTCGACGACCGCCTTGCCGCCGAGCGACTCGTTCGTGCCGCCCGAGGTCGGGCAGCCCTCCGAGAAGCCGGAGCCGAGCGATTCGGCGTGCACGACCGCGAAGCCGCGCGGCACCCAGGTCGACTCGAACGAGCTCGAGATCTTCGGGCTCGTGCGCGGAGCCGCCGGAGCCGGGAAGCCCGGCTTCGACGTCGGGGGCTCGCCGATCTCGTGGTCGACGTTCCAGTTGCCGACGCTGCTGCCGCCGGCGTAGTACGGGCTCATCTCCATGATGACGGGAACGTCGAGACCGGCTGCGGTCTCGGGCGTGCGGGTCACGTCGATGTGCACGAGGTCCGGCTTGCCGTCGCGGTCGGAGTCGACCTCGCTCTCGACCCAGGCCTCCTGGCGGATCCAGGCGTTGCGATCGGTCGTGAAGACGGCCTGCGAGAGGCCGTCCTGGAAGGTGGGTTCGGCCGGTGACGGGGCCGCGACCGCGGGCGCCGCGGATGCGAGCAGCCCGCAGGCGATGATCGGGACGACGACGAGCGCCGTTGCGGCGCCGTGCCGCCGGCGCCGCGTCGTGCCGCGTTTCGTGGTGTGCATGGTCGTGATGTCCTCCTGCTTGGTGATGCGGTGGTGCGGTGGTCTGGGCGTGCGGGGCGACTCGCGTCGCCCCGCACGCCGCGCGTCCGACGGATCGGAACGCGGATCGGATCAGATCGGATCGGGTCGGATCAGATGAGGGTGAGGGTGAGCACCCCCGCGTAGAAGCCGGCGGGCGTCGACCCGGGCACGCCGAGCCGGAGCCCGCCGCCGCACGAGAACGCGCCGGCGCTGTGGCCGGACGGCGCCGAGCACAGGCTCGCCGGCGACCCGAGCCCGGTGCCGGGCACCTCGGGCGAACCGGGCACCACCTTCGGCGCCTGCCCCTCGGTCGTCGGCAGGGAGCCGGTGACCGATTCCGCGTTCGGATCCCAACCGAGGTTGTCGGCCAGGATCGAGCCGGAGCCGCTCGTCAGGTCGGAGACCTGCCCGGTGAGGTCCCAGCCGGCGGCCGTGCCGCGAGCGTCGACGACGCCGAAGGGCGCGAGCTCGCCGGAGGTCTCGTCGTCGACGCCCGAGAGCACGACGCGCTCGAGCTCGACGCCCTCGACATCCGGTGCCTGCAGCGTCAGGCCGCCCGCGACCTCGACGGGTGCGGTGATGATCTGCCGCGGGTCGGCGTCGTCGCCGCCGAGCACCGTGACGGTGAACGCCTCGACGGGACCGATGTTGCCGGCGGCATCCGTCGCCCGGTACTCCACGCGGTGCGTGCCGTAGCCGGGCTCGCGCTCGACGAACGGCGAGAGCGACATGCCCTGCGGACCGAGGTTGCCGTAGACGAGGTCGTCGATGTTCGTGCCCGTGGGCGTGAACAGGAACGGCGCGTCGGGATCGGTCGGCCAGCCGTAGTAGTTGTGCCAGCCGTCGCCGTCGAGCCGGAACTCGCTCACGAGCGCTCCGTCGAGGTCGTCCGTCGCCTCGAGCTTCATGGTGAACGACTCGTTGACCAGGTAGTGCGGCTCGCCGTTCGCGCCGACGCTCGTCGAGACCGGGGCCGAGACGGTCGCCTCGACGGTGGGCCCGGCGTTGTCGACGTTCCAGCTGACCGTCGCGGCGGGCACGCCCGCGTCGCCCGGGTCGGAGACCTTCGCGGTGACGGTGTGGGAGCCGGCGGCCAGGTCGAGGCGACCGAGGTCGAGCGCGGCCTTGCCGTACGGATCGGCGACGGGCTCGCCGTCGACCGTCCAGGTGACCGCGAACTCGCGGTCGGCCCGGTGGGTCGTGTTGACGTAGAGCACGTCGTCCGCGCCGGCGGCGCGATCGGTCGGGCTCGACTCGGTGATCGCGGGTGCGACGTCGGCGGAACCGGCCGTACCGGCGCCCACCGTCCAGGTGCGCACCTGCGTCATCGACGACTTCGCCCGCAGGGCCGGGTCGCGCACGAAGTCGGTGTTGTCGACGACCGTCGCGGTGACCGTGTCGCCCGACTTCGCGCCGTTGGCGGCGAGGTCGAGCGTGCGCAGGTTGCCGGGGTTGGCCACCTCGGCGCCGTTGATCGCCCAGGCCACGTCGACCTCGTGGTACACCGGGTGGGCCGTCTCGATCCAGAGCACCTGGTCGGCGGCGACGGTGCCCGCCGTCGGCGTCGAGTCGGGCACGAGGGGTGCACGCGAGGCCACGCGCTCGGTCACGATCTCGCGACCGACCTGGTCGTACTGGTACCCGAGCGTCTTCATCATCGAGTGGCGGCTGGGCCGGAAGATGCCGGTCGAGTAGTACTGGCCGCCCTCGTAGGCGCCGATGGTGCCGCCGGACTCGCTCGGCTCGCCGAGCCAGCGCCACCACTTCGACTTGGTGGCGGCCATCTGCTCGACCGTCATGATCGTGTGGTGCTTCGAGCTCGGCTCGGCGCCTGTGTAGTCGCCGGTCGTGACCCCTCGGGAGTAGTAGTCGTACTCGTCCTGGAGCGAGCCCAGCGAGTGCCCGATCTCGTGCGGCGAGATGAGCGCCGAGAGGGCGTTGCCGCCGCTCGCCGTCGCGTAGCTGCCGCCGGCGCCGCCGTACGTGTCGCTGTTGGCGAGCGCGAGGATCTGGTCGACCTTGGGGGCCTTCGCCGCGAACTGGCGGGCGAGGGTGTTGTTGACCGTGAGCAGGCGCTCGACGCTGTTCGCGTTGCATCCGCCCCAGAAGGCCATCTTCAGGGGCGTGTCGCGGCGCGGGGCGTCGAGGGTGCGGTCGCAACTCACGCCGGACTCGCCCGAGACGATGCCGATCGCGTAGACGTTGAAGTTGTTGCGGTAGCTCTTGTAGGGCTCGATGCTCCACATGGTCTCGAGGTGGGTCTCGACCTGCTCGTAGAACTTGTCCTGCTCGGCGGCGGTGTAGCCGTCGCCCAGGATGACGAGCGAGAAGCGCTCCTGCGGGTCGCCCGTGACCTGCATGGGCACGAGCGTCGAGCTGCCGACCTCATCGGCCGCGTGAGCTGGTGCGCTCGCGACGACGGCCATCGAGACCGCCATCAGTGGGACCACGAGCGCGGCCGCGGTTCGTCGCGCTCGGAAGCGCGTGCGCATCCGGGATGCTGCCATTCTCTTTCCTTCCGGTTCGGTGCTGCTGGGGCTCCGGACGGTGCGGACGCATGGCGAAGCATCCTCGAGCCGTCAGGTCGTCGCCGCCCGGGGCGGCGTTCGACGCGGGCGGCGGGAATCGGGAGATCGGGTGGTGCGGGTCGCGGAGGCCGACGGCCCAGCGGTCAGCTGGTGCCGACGGAGACGGGTTCGCCGCGCTCGGGCGTCGCGTCCGGTTCGGCCCCGGTGGCGGATGCCTCGTCCGCACGGTTCGCGGCGGCAACCGCCGCCTCGGCCTCGCGCAGGCGGCGGCGCAGTCGGCGTCCGCGGCGCACGAGGAGCACGATCACCGCGACGACCACGAGGAGGCCGGCGACAAGCAGCCACGGCACCGCCCATGCGATTCCGCTGGCGTGGTGGATGCCCGCGACCTCGCCCTCGCGACCCTCGCGCTGGCGCGGTTCGACATCGACGGCACCGGTCAGCAGCATGGCGGGCGGCACCTCGGTGAACTCCTGCGTGAGCCGCACCTCGCCACCGGGAAGGAGTTCGGGCAGGGCCTGCGGTTCGGCCGCGGCGAGCGCCCAGCCGAACGGCCCGGACATGCCGACCCGGACGTCGCCGCCCAAGCGCAGGTTGCCGGGGTTCGAGACGGTGTAGCTCACGACCGCAGGGCCGCCCGTGAGCCCGAGTCCGCCCCGGTAGTCGACCTCGACGTCTGAGACCACGAGCTCCGGTGCCGCCTCGCCGGGCACGTCGACGTACACGCGGACGCCGACCCGGCGGTCGACGGCGACCTGCTGGCCGCCCTCGCCGGCCGGCGCGAGCTCGGCGAGCGAGGCGACGATGCCGCCCGCGTGATCGCCCGGCTCGGCGTTCGGCGGCAGCGTGAGGCGGAACGGGATGTCGGCGCGGGTTCCGGGTGCGATCGTGAAGACCCCGTCGCCGTCGATGCCGACCCAGGCTCCGACATCCTCCGAGGCGGTGCCCGCCGGCGGAAGGGAGAACGCGCCGTCAGCGGTCATCAGCGCGTCCATGGCGTAGACGCGGACCGTGACGGGCTCGGCGCCGAGGTTGGACACCCCGACGTAGTCGGTGGTCGTCTCGCCGGGCCCGAGGGAGTACTGCAGGGCGTCGCGGCCGTCGGGTCCGTCTGCCGAGGAGGGCTGCACCGCCCAGGTGACCTGGACGTCGTCGCTCGCCGGCTCCTCGGCGGATGCCGCTCCGGCGTCGACGGCCAGGCCGAGCGCCGCGAGCGTGATGCCGAGCGACAGGAGCGCCCTCTTCGATCGGACTGCGAACCGCCCCCTGACCGCCATCTGCGCCTCCGGTCTGCGGCGAGTCGACCTCCGCCGCGTTGATTGGTCACAGCCTATGGAGCGCCTGTGAACCGGCGCATCGCGCGGGTGTCGCATCGTTCGTCGCGCTGATGCGACGTTCGTCGAACGACGGTTCAGCGTTCGAGCGCGGCCGGCGGCGCGCCGTCGAGCTTGGCGAGCAGGATGCCGAGATGCAGGCCGAGCCGTTGCACGCCGTCTTGGAGATCGAGGTCGAGGATCCGCTCGACCCTGGCGAGCCGGTGGTAGAGGGAGCTCCGGTGCACGCTGAGGAGTGCTGCGGCCTCCTGCGCGCGCCCACCCACTCGGAGGTAGACCTCGAGCGTCTCGATGAGCACGGCCCCGTCGCGCTCCTCGCGGAGGCGATCGAGGTCGACGCGGAAGTCGGCCGCCCGCAATCCACGGGCCGCGGCCGCGTGGAGTCCGCGATAGGCGCGGAGCTGGTCCCAGCGCTGCACCCCCGGGTCGAGTCCGAAGGCGCCCGCGATCTGCACGGCTCGTCGCGCCTGGCCGTAGCTGGCGCGGGCCTCGTGGAGTCCGGCTCCGGCGCCGCCGACGCCCACGTCGACGCGGAGCACGTCGGAGAGGGGGCCGAAGGAGCTCGTCGCCTCGTCGAGGAGGGTCATGGCCGCGGCGTCGACGCCGGCGGAGCGCACCGGGCCGTCGGCCGGCGCGACCAGCACGAGGTGGTCCTTGCGCACGAGCGCGAGTCCGCTCTTGAACCCGAGGACCTTGGCCGACTGCCGGGCCGTGCGTTCGAGCCCATCACGGAGCAGCATGGGATCCGGTGCCGTCGCCCCCGGAGCCGGACGCACGATGAACGCGCGCACGCCGTCGCCCGCGAGGAATCCCCCGGCGCCGACGATGTTCTCGGCCGCGCGGAACCGGCGCTTCTCGGTGCCGAGCAGGAGTTGGCGGGCGTGGTCGCTCGATCGGGAGGCCTCGAGGTCGAGGAGCTGCTTCGCCCTCGCCCACTCCTCGGCGATGCGTTCGGCGAACTCATCGGCCCGGGCGACCGCATGGTCGTCGATCGAGTCGGGCGCCTCGATGAACCAGAGGTGCCCCATGGAGGCATCGGCCCGCCGGATCGGCACGACGAGGCGGGGCAGCATGCCCAGACCGCGGTTGCCCGGCACGTGCACGGCGCGCTCGGCGCGGTAGACCCCGGTGCGGTCGAGCCACGAGCGCACGTCGGGATCGGCCAGGTGCCGCAGGATCGAGTTGCGCCTGACCTCGTCGATGACGCCGTGCTGCGGGCTGTACGCGACCATGCGGCGCCGGCCGTCTTCGAGCAGCGCCGGTCGCCCCACGATCTGCGCGACGTGGTTGACGAGCTGGGGGACGCTCATGGGGCTCGGGACTCGCTCGGTCGGAAACACCGGGCAGCGGGTGTCTGCCCGGCTTCCGATTGTATGACGTCGGATCGTTCGATGACCGCGACGGCCGGGGAATCACCCCCGTTCGGGGGCCTTCGCCTCCGCGGCGGGCAGGCGCACGGTGAACACCGTGGATCCGGGCTCGCTGACCACGTCGACCTCGCCGTGGTGCGCCTCGACGACCGCGCGCACGATCGCGAGTCCGAGGCCGGTGCTGCCGGCGCGACGCGAGCGCGAGGAGTCCCCGCGGGCGAAGCGCTCGAACAGCGAACCGAGCAGCTCGGGTGGGATGCCCGGGCCGTCGTCGGCGACGCTCAGCACGACGTCGTCGCCCTCGCGGTCGAGCGAGGCCACCACGTGCGTGCCCTCGGGCGTGTGCACCCGGGCGTTCGCGAGCAGGTTCGTGACGACCTGGCGCAGGCGGGGCTCGTCGCCGACGACGTCGATCGCGGCATCCGTCACCCGCACCTCCCAGTCGTGACCGGGGCCGGCGGCCTGGGCGTCGCCGACGGCCTCGCCGAGCACGCGCGCAAGGTCGACGGGCAGGGCCGCGAGCTCGCGCCCCTCATCGAGGCGGGCGAGCAGGAGCAGGTCCTCGACCAGTTCGGTCATGCGCACCGATTCGGACTCGATGCGCGAGATCGCGTGCGTGACGTCGGGCGGCAGGTCGCCGCCGTGCATGCGGGTGAGCTCGGCGTAGCCGCGGATCGAGGCGAGCGGCGTGCGCAGCTCGTGACTCGCATCGGCGACGAAGCGGCGCACCTTGCGTTCGCTGTGCTCGCGTGCCGTGAGGGCGGATGCCACGTGGCCGAGCATGCGGTTGAACGCCGTGCCGAGCCGGCCGACCTCGGTGCGCTCGTCGTCGACGGGCACGCGTTCGGCGAGGTCGACGTCGCCGCGGTCGAGCGGACGCTGCGACACGGCCTGCGCGGTCTCGGTGACCCGCTCGAGCGGGGCGAGCGCGCGACGCACGACGAGCCCGCCGATCACGAGCGCGACGGCCAGCCCGAGCAGCGCGACGACCGCGACCGTGATCGCGAGCTGCGTGGTCAGGGCGGTCACCTCGGCGAGCGGGAGGGCGAGCACGATGCGCACCTCGGGCGCCGTCTCGACGGCGAGCGCACGGTACTCGCCGAGCGCGCCGGCGGTGATGGTGTGCACGTCCCGGTCGATCGGCACGTCCGCGAGCGCATCGAGCACGTCGGGGTCGGCGGCTACGAGCTGCCCGTCGGAGATGTACGCGGAATCCGACTGCTGGCCGAAGAAGATGCCCCCGAGCGTGCCGTCGGGCTGGCCGGGCACGCTGAGGAAGTCGCGCACCGTGAGGGCGGGATTGCTCGGGACGCCCGGCCCGGTCGCACCGTCCGCGCGCTCCGCGGTGGCGCGGAGGCTCGCGTCGAGCCGGTCGACGCTCGTCGCATGGAAGAGGAAGACCGTCGAGACGCCGACCACGGCGCACATGGCGACGAGCAGTCCGGCGACGAGCGTGAGCAGGCGACGGCGGAGGGTCCAGGGAGCACGCCCCCGTGCCGCGTGGTCGTCGGAGGCCGCCGCATCGGCCGTGCGTGGCGCTCGTTCGGCGTCGGCCCGCGCGGCGGCGGCGTGCCCGGGGTCGCCCGGCTTCGTCATCCGGCCGCCTTGATCATGTAGCCGGCACCGCGCACGGTGTGGATCATCGGCTCGCGCCCGGCGTCGATCTTCTTGCGCAGGTACGAGATGTAGAGCTCGACGACCGACTCCTTGCCGCCGAAGTCGTACGACCAGACCCGGTCGAGGATCTGCGCCTTGCTCAGCACGCGGCGGGGGTTGCGCATCAGGAAGCGCAGCAGCTCGAACTCGGTCGCGGTCAGCTCGATGAGGGTTCCGTCGCGCTCGACCTCGTAGCTGTCCTCATCGAGGGTGAGGTCGCCGACGACGAGCACGGGGTCCTTCGCCGCCGCGAGCGTCAGCGACGAGCGACGGATGAGGCCGCGCAGCCGCGCGACGACCTCCTCGAGGCTGAACGGCTTCGTCACGTAGTCGTCGCCGCCCGCGGTGAGGCCGGCGATGCGGTCGTCGAGCGAGTCCTTCGCGGTGAGGAACAGCACGGGCGTCTCGGTGCCGTCGGCGCGCACGCGCTGCAGCACCTCGAGTCCGTCGATGTCGGGGAGCATGATGTCGAGCACGATCGCGTCAGGACGGAACTCGCGGGCGACCTTCACGGCGCTGAGGCCGTCGGCCGCGGTGCGCACGTCCCAGCCCTCGTAGCGCAGGGCCATCTTCAGCAGGTCGGTGAGCGAGTGCTCGTCGTCGACCACGAGCACGCGGACCATGGATCCGTCGCCCTTGGCGATCTGGGGGGCGCGATGCGGGGTCGTGGTCGTCATGTCTCCAGTATCCGCGTCGCTCTATGCGTTTCCTATGAAGATCTTGAGCGGATGCCGCGACCTCGCGCTCATGGTCGATCCATAGGGTCCGGCAAGGGCGGCCAAAGCCCGCGTCCATACGGTCGAGCTCGGCGCCCCGCCCGGGACGCGACTCCCGACCCCGAGGATTCCCATGTTCTTCACGTATCTCCGGCGCGAGCTCGCCGGGCGCCGCAGGCAGACGGCGATCATCGCCATCGGCATGGCGCTCGCGATCGCGCTCGTCATCATCGTCAACTCCGTCGCCTCCGGCGTGAAGGCCGCGCAGGCCTCCGTGCTCGAGTCCGTCTACGGCGTCGGCACCGACATCACGGTGTCGCAGTCGCCGACGCCCCCTGGCGAGGGCGAGGGCGGCGGGGGTCCGCGGTTCGAGTTCGACGCGGACGCCGGCACCACGACCGACGGCACGACCGAGCTCAGCCAGTCCCGCCTGATGGCCGGGTTCGGCGCGAGCACGTTCGATGCGGGCGCGCTCGACACGGTGCTCGGCGTCGACAACGTGGCCGCCGCATCCGCGACGCTATCGCTGACGAACACCACGTTCAACGGCGAGATGCCGCAGATGCGGCAGAACGGCGACGGCACCGAGCAGTCGGGGCCGTCCACCGACGTGCAGGCCGCCCCGCCGCAGGGCGGACCCGACGGCGCCGGCGGCAGCGCATTCGACGTCGACTCGTTCAGCGTGCTCGGCCTCGACCCGTCGGCCGACGCGATCGGCCCGCTCTCGGCCGTCACCCTCGCCGAGGGCCGCACCCTCGACGCCGACGACGCGGGCGCGAACGTCGCCGTGCTCGACGCCGACTACGCCACCAGCGCCGAGATCGCCGTGGGCGACACCATCGACCTCGGCGGCACCGACTTCGAGGTCGTCGGCACGGTCACCTCGAACGCCGCCGACTCGGCGAGCGCGTCGAACGTGTACATCCCCCTCGACGTCGCCCAGACCCTCTCCGGCGAAGACGGCATGATCTCGAACATCTACGTCCAAGCCGCGTCGTCGACCGACATCTCGCAGGTGCAGGCCGACATCGAGGCCGCACTGCCCGACGCGACCGTGTCGACGCAGGAGGACCTCGCGTCGAGCGTCTCCGGCTCGCTGAGCACGGCCTCCGACCTCGTCTCGAACCTCGGCCTCTGGCTCTCGCTCGCCGTGCTCGTGGCCGCGTTCCTCATCGCGATCCTCTTCACCATCTCGGGCGTCACCCGACGCACCCGCGAGTTCGGCACGCTCAAGGCGATCGGCTGGTCGAACCGCCGCATCACCGGCCAGGTCGCGGGCGAGTCGCTCGTGACGGGCCTCATCGGCGGCGCGGCCGGCATCGCGATCGGCCTCATCGGCATCCTCGTGATCAACCTGATCGCCCCGACCCTGTCGGGCAGCGCCTCGAGCGGCGGATTCGACCTGGCCGGCGGCCAAGGCGGCCCGGGCGGCGCAGGCGGCGCGTCCGGCGGCGACGCGAGCGGTGCGCAGGCCACGCGCAGCTTCGGCGGCCCGATGGGCCAGACCGCCGCGGCCACGACCGAGGTGGCGCTGAACGCGCCCGTCACGGTCTCGGTCATCGCGATCGCCGTGGGCATCGCGATCCTCGGCGGGCTGCTCGCGGGTGCGATCGGCGGATGGCGCGCCTCGCGCCTGCGCCCGGCCGAGGCCCTGCGGAGCGTCGGCTGACCGGCCGGCCCGCGACATCCGACCACGCATCGAGACCGAGGACACCATGTACACACTCACCAAGCTCACGAAGACCTACCGGCAGGGCAACCGCACCGTGCACGCGCTGAAGAACGTCGACCTCACGATCGGCGCCGGCCAGCACGTCGCCATCCAGGGCCCGACGGGCGGCGGCAAGTCCACGCTGCTGCAGATGCTCGGCGGGCTCGACCGGCCGACGTCGGGCACGATCCGCATCGGCGAGGACGACATCTCCGACATGCCCGACGGCAAGCTCGCGAAGATCCGCGCGAAGGAGATCGGGTTCGTGTTCCAGAACTTCAACCTGATCCCCACGCTCACCGCGCAGGAGAACGTCGAGACGGCGCTCGAACCGCTCGGCATCTCGGGCGAGCTCCGGGCGAAGCGGGCCACCGAGGCGCTCGCGTCCGTCGGCCTCGCCGACCGGGCCGGGCACCTGCCGAGCGAGCTCTCGGGCGGCCAGCAGCAGCGCGTGGCCATCGCGCGGGCGCTCGTGAAGGAGCCCGACGTGCTCCTCGCCGACGAGCCGACGGGCGCCCTCGACGAGGAGACCCGCGACGAGATCCTCGACATCCTCGAGGGCCTCTGGCGCGACCGCGGGCTGACGCTCATCGTGGTCACGCACGACTCCGCGGTGGCGAAGCGCGCCGAGCGCCGGCTGCACATCAAGGCGGGGGCGGTCTCCGAGCGCTGACGCGCCCTTCGAGCGGATGCCGCGGCCACACCGGTGGCCGCGGCATCCGTGCGTTCGGGGCTCCGGGTTCGGGCCGGCGGGCTCGGGCCGGCGTCGTTCGGTCCGGCGGGCCGCCGGTCAGCGCGGGAAGCGCACGACGACCCGCAGGCCGCCGCCGGCCCTCGGCGCGAGGTCGAGCGCGGCGTCGTGCCGATCGGCGATGGCGGCCACGATCGAGAGCCCGAGTCCGCGCCCGCGGTCGGCCGCGTCCCGCGTGCGCCCGCCGCCGCGCGTGAACGGCGCGGTGAAGGTCGCGACGGCGGCCGCATCGAGCTCGGCGCCGCCGTTCTCGACGACGAGCGCCGAGCCCGCGGCATCCGTCGTCACCGACACGAACCCGCCCGGCCGGTTGTGGCGCACGGCGTTCTGCACCAGGTTCGCGACGAGCTGGCGGAGCAGCACGGGATCGCCGTCGACGACGAGGCGCTCGAGCGAGGCGGTCACCGCCACGTCGGCCTGCGCCGCGCCGGGAGCGGCCTCGTCGACCACGGATGCGGCCAGCGCGTCCAGCTCGACGGGAACCCGCTGGCCCGACTCCGCGGACTCGAGCTCCGAGAGGTCGAGCAGGGCCTCGACCGTCGCGATGCTGCGCTCGTTCATCTCGCGGAGCCGCTCGAGCAGGGCGACGTCGGTCGCGGCGCGCGAGGTGAGCGCCACGTCGAGCATCGTGCGCGTCGTCGCCAGCGGCGTCCGGAGCTCGTGCGAGGCGTTCGCGGCGAACCGCCGATCGGCATTGGCCGACCGCTCGAGCGCGGCGAGCATCACGTCGAACGTGTCGGCCAGGTCGGTGATCTCGTCACGTGGGCCGGTCACGGCGATGCGGTGGTCGAGGTGCCCGTGGGTGGCGAGGCTGGCGGCCCGGTTGAC
>Ga0160430_100257_pt1 | contig 37155 bp, 35 predicted proteins | sample HID1971I_E0MG_FD_108274 | JGI IMG/M metagenome (GOLD analysis project Ga0160430, IMG submission 108274) | Enriched millipede-associated microbial communities from UW Madison campus, WI, USA - HID1971I_E0 MG | ecosystem: Host-associated > Arthropoda: Insects > Digestive system > Unclassified ...
CGGCCGCGGCCGCCTCCCAGGACATCGAGGGCGGCACGTGAAAGGCGAAACGGTGATCGACGGCCGCCCGCTCGGCAAACGCACCACTGCTCATGGCCATGACGCGATCGCCCACCGCGAAGCCCTTTACATCTGCACCGACGGCGATCACCTCACCGGCAAACTCCAGCCCAGCCGCAGCGACTGCGGAGCTCTTTTCCGTCGCGGCAAAGTGGGACACCGCACGCCGCAAGTCGGCCCGATTCAGCCCAGCGGCGCGGACCGTGACCAGCAGGTCCGTGCTCTTGAATGCAGGCTCAGCCACTTCGCGCCAGACGAGCGCACGTGCGGGTGAGGTCTCATCGATGGTGATGGATTTCATAGGGGTCGGGAAAAAGGGGTTCAATGTGAAAGGATCTTGGAGAGGAACTGTTGTGCTCGTTCCTCCCGTGGCGCGGTGAAGAATTGCTCGGGCGGCGCTATCTCGAGCACCTTGCCTGCGTCCATGAACACGACGCGGTCTGCAACGCGGCGCGCAAAGTTCATCTCGTGCGTAACGATGACCATCGTCATGCCTTCTTTGGCGAGAGAGATCATCACGTCCAGTACTTCCTGGATCATCTCCGGGTCGAGGGCAGAAGTGGGCTCGTCGAACAGCATGACCTCTGGCTGCATCGCCAGCGCACGTGCAATCGCCACACGCTGCTGCTGACCACCAGAGAGAAATGCAGGATACGCACCGGCCTTCGCGGCCAGTCCGACACGCGTCAGCAGCTTCATGCCAATCACCTCGGCCTCCTGCCGCGACAGTTTCTTCACTTTCATCGGTGCGAGCATCACGTTCTCGAGCGCCGTCTTGTGCGGGTAGAGGTTGAACTGCTGAAACACCATGCCGACCTTGGTTCGAAGGCGTGACAGACTGCCGCGCGACGTGTCGACCGGCTCGCCGAAGACGACGATCTCACCCGCCTGGATGGGTTCCAGCTGGTTGATGCAGCGAATGCAGGTGCTCTTGCCGGACCCCGAAGGTCCGCACACCACGATGACTTCGCCCTGCGCCACATCCAGACAGACATCGTCGAGGACCTGGTGCGTTCCATAAAACTTGTTGACGTGGCGCATGCTCACGATTACGGGCTTCGTTCCGGTTGCGTGTTCTTGTGTGTTTGAGCTCATGGGAGTGGGCGCGACAGATGTGAGTCAGAGTGAGGGGAGACGGCGCGATCGGGTGCCGTCAGGCGGAGGAGGAGGAGGATCGCGTGATCTTGCGCGACCAGCTCCACCGTCCTTCCAGATACCGTCCGACACTGGCGATGCCCAGGCAGAACAAAAAGTAAACCAACGCAGCGAACCCGAAGACCTGGATCGGATGCACCAGCAAGCGGTTATTGACCAGGGTCACAGTGCCGGTGAACTCCAGCACACCGACCACAGATGCAGTGGAGGTATAGAGGAACAGGTTGATGTAGCGATTCACCAGTGCCGGTATGGTCAGGCGCACCGCCTGCGGAAGCCGGATGTGCCAGAAGATCTGCATTGAGCTCAGGCCAGTGGCGGCACCAGCTTCGGACTGGCCGCGCGCCACTGCGTTCAGGCCTGAACGCAGGTCTTCCCCGATGAACGAGCCCTGGTAGATAGACAGTGCAATGACTGCGCTCTGCAAGGGTGTGAACTGGACGCCCAGTAGCGCAGGCAGCAGGAAGTACAGCCAGAACAGGAACACCAGCGATGGCAGGCTACGGATGAGCGTAGTCACGAGCTGCGTCGTGCCACTGATCACCTTGGAAGTCGACAGCGCGAGCCCGGCGACCAGGATGCCGTAGCAGAAGGCGCAAATGCCAACCAGCAGCGAGAGGATGATCGTCAGTGCAAGTCCGCCAATCGGCCCATTGGGAAACGGCCCTAGGAGCAGAAATCGCAAGTTGTCGAGGATGACCATGATCAGCGTTGGTCGGGTGACCGGACGATGCGCTCGAACACGCGAAACAGCGCGATCGTCGCGAAGGACAACATGAAATAGACCACGCTGATTGCCGTCATGATTTCCACACCCTTGAAGGTTTCTGACTCCAGGTTTTGGCCGTGCCACATCAGGTCCATGACACTGATGGTCATTGCAAAGGTCGAGCCCTTGATGACGTTCACGACCTCGCTGGCAAGACCCGGCAGAATCAGCGGCAGCAACTGGGGGATGACGACGTGGCGGTACAGGGTCGGCCCTTGGATGCCGCTGGCCGCTGCGGCCTCGAACTGGCCGACTGGCACCGACTCAACGCCCTGCCGCAGGATCTCCGCGACGAACGCGCCTTCTACCAGCGTGAGCGCAACGATCGTGATGATGGTCGCGAGATAGGGTGTGCGCAACCAAGCGTTCTCGTTCGGAGGGAACAGGTTCGTCAGCCCGAAATACAGAAAGAACATCGTGATGATCAGGGGCACGTTGCGCGCGACGTCCGTGTAGGCACGGGCGGCACGCTGCAAAACAGGCGTCCCCGCGATCCGGCACGTTGCTAGCAGCGTGCCGACCAGCAGCGCGCCGATGGCGCCGCCCACGCTGAGCAGCAGGGTGATCTTCAGGCCCGATGCCAGTGCCTCAAACAGGCGAGGATCGGCGAGGAAGTTCCAGTCGAATTGCACGATGGGCAGCCAGGTCTGGAATCTTTAGACCTTGGGCTTCTCGAGCGGAATACTTACGTACTTCCTAATGATGCGCTCCCAAGTACCATCGGTCACCATATCCTTGATCAGTCCATTCAGCGTCTTGAGCCACTCCTCATCGCCCTTGCGCACACCGATAGCAATCGGATCAACGACCACGAGCTTGGGCAGCACTTCGAACTTGCCGGGATCGGTTTTCAGGAACTGGTCGAGGCCCAATGCCTGCCCGATGAAGGCTTCCGTCACGCCTTGCTGAAAAGCCAGGAACGCCGCGGGATACTCGGGAAACTTGGTGATGATCGCCTGAGGCGCCTGTTCCTTCAGCCCCGCGTCAGCGGTCGTGCCCTGCACGAAGCTGACCGAGCGGCCATTGAGGTCGGATGGCGTTCTGATCGGGCTTCCCTTCCTCACCACCACGGCGCTGCCATCAGTCACGTAAGTCGTCGAGAAGTCAATGACCTTTTCGCGCTCGGGTGTTTTAGTGATGGCAGCGATTAGCAAGTCCACTTTCCCTGCGGTCAATGTCGGAATGCGCGATTGGCCGGTGACACGGACAAACTCCACTTTGGTGCCCAGGCGTTTGGCAATTTCTTCACCGAACTCAACATCGAAGCCGGTGTTTTTACCGCTGGCGTCAACAAAGCCGTAAGGGGGCGAGTCGAAGCGCACCCCCGCAATCAACGTACCTCTCCCCTTGACGGCTTGCAGCGTAGACCCGGACTGCGCGTGGGCCCCGAGGAAAGTGAAAGCCAGTGCAGCCGCTGCGACTGCGCGGAAAAGGTTCAAGAGGTTCATGTGTTTTCCTTCAAGTACGGCCCGAGACGGCCAGGATTGCCCCGATAACCAGGCTAGATCCGCTTCCAGCCAGCGAACACCTCACTAGGAGGCCAAATAAAATCCAATATCACATCGGATCCGACGTGGACTATGCACGATCTGTGCCATTTTTTGATCCGTTCGCGAACTCGGCAGGCGCCACCGGCTCTCCGTGAAAGCCGAACAGGTCGAATGCACGCCGCACAGCCCCGTTCGCCTTTTCGTACTCCATAAACGCGCTCACGAATTCCAGTGCGGCTGGCGTGCCCCGCGCGACCGCAACCGCAATTCCTGTTGCATGCAGCCTGTCTTCGAGGAGTCTTGATCCCGGAATGCGGCGCTGGTAGCTCAATAGCACGTCTCTCGACAAGACGAGTGCATTCACGTGCCCATCAACAAGCGCCTGCAATGCGTCGGAGACTGCGGCGATCGGCACCATCTCAGCCGCGGGCAGCACGCGTGCTGCGCTGCGAATCGTCGTGGTGTTCGCGATGCCTGCGACCTTCACCCCTGGCACGTTAAGGTCTGCAACGCGCACGAAGGAAGATTCGCCGCGCACCAGAGCTGTGCTCTCGATGACGAAGTAAGCCGGCCCGAATGCGACGCGACGGCTGCGCTCCTCGTCCACAGGCATGAAGGCGACATCGACCAGCCGCTGCTCGAGCGCATCGGTCAGTTGTCCCGAGTTCGGGAAGCACTCGAACGACACGGGCGTTCCGAGCGCGCTTGCAAGTTCGTGGCCGATCGTGACCGTGACGCCTTCGGGCATCCCGTCTGGCTGTCGCGTGACGAAGAAAGTGGACGACTCGGGTGCGTACACCACCCCAACACGCAAGTTACCTGTGGCTGTTAGCGTACTGCGTGCCTGCTCAGATGGGACCGGAGAAGCGGAGCCGGCGGGTTGATCGGTCATCGTGCTCACCAGCTCGTAGAGATGTACTTGGCTTCCATGAACTCAAGAATCCCGTGGTGCGCTCCTTCGCGTCCCAAGCCGCTTTGCTTGACACCACCGAACGGCGCCGCAGGGTCCGACACTAGGCCACGGTTGAGGGCGATCATGCCGCTCTCTATGCGTTCGGACACTCTAAGGCCGCGCGCCAAGTCTCGGGTGTACACGTAAGCGACCAGACCGTACTCCGTCGCATTGGCCAGCTGGACCGCCTCGTCCTCTGTGTCGAAGGTCACGATGGGCGCCACAGGACCGAAGATTTCCTCGCCCAACAGTGCCGCCTCGCGCGGCACTTCAGCCAGCACCGTGGGCAGATAGAAGAATCCCTTGCCGGCTGGCGCCTTGCCGCCGCTGAGTATGTGCGCACCCTTGGCCCTGGCATCCGCAACGAGAGACGCTACCTTCTCTACAGCGGCCTTGTTGACCAGTGGACCACATTGCGTTCCGGGCTTGATGCCGTCGTCCGTCACGATCGCATCCATCTTCTGCGCCAGGCGCTTCCCGAACTCAACCACGACACTCCGGTGCACATAGAAACGATTGGCAGCCGTACACGCTTCGCCACCATTGCGCATCTTGGCAATCATTGCACCTTCGACAGCAGCGTCGATGTCTGCATCTTCAAACACGACAAAGGGCGCGTTGCCACCAAGCTCCATCGAACAGTTGATTACCGAGTCCGCAGCCTTGCGCAGGAGCACCCTCCCCACCTCGGTAGAACCAGTGAAGGACAATTTACGTACCCGCGGGTCATCGAGAATGACGTTCGAGATCTTGCCCGCGGTTGAACTCGTCAGCACATTGACCACGCCGTCCGGCACGCCGGCTTCCGACAGCAATTTGGCGACCGCGTAGGCCGTTAGCGGGGTCTCTGTCGCGGGCTTGAGGATACAGGTGCACCCGGCAGCAAGGGCGGGAGCGATCTTGCGAGTTGCCATGGCTGCGGGGAAGTTCCATGGCGTGATCAGCAAGGCGATGCCGATAGGCTGGTACTGAACGATCGTACGAGCAGCGCCAGACGGGGCGACGCTGATCTCTCCGTTGATCCGTACCGCCTCTTCTGCAAACCAACGGAAAAATTCCGCGGCGTAGGCCACTTCTGAGCGCGCATCCGTCAGCGCCTTGCCGTTTTCCAGCGTGATGAGCTGGGCCAGCGATTCGGCGTCCCGCGTCATGAGCTCGAAACAACGCCGCAGGATCTCACTTCGACGCCGGGGCGGCGTTGCAGCCCAATCGGTCGCAGCTTTCGCGGCTGCGTCGACCGCAGCTTGTGCGTCCTCGGTCGTCGCATCCGCTACGCTGGCCAGGGTCGCCTCCGTCGCAGGATTGGTCACGTTGATGCGCTTGCCCGACGATGAAGCGCGCCACACGCCGCCAATGAAGAGGTCCGTGGGAACGGTATCAATATTAACAGGGGTCATGATGTTTTTGAGGTGTAGATGGACAGCCCGTCAGGCGCGACCGTAGTAGGCATTGCCCACTATCTGCCTAACATCGGGGAGCGCTAGCTTTCGGGGGTTGTTGTTGATGAGGCGCGCGGAGAGCATGGACTGTTCCGCTACCCAATCGAGCTTGTCTTCCTGCAGACCGAGCTGGGCGAGATTCGCGGGGATACCGATCGACGCGCAGAGATCGCGCGTGCGGCTGATCACCTCCAGCGCAGTGTTATCGTGGCCGCCGTGCGCGTAGACACCAATGGCTTGGCCAATTTCGACGAAGTCGTCGATACACGCAGGGCCGTTGAACGCCATGACGTAAGGCAACAGTGCTGCAACCCCTAGGCCATGCGCGGTATGCGTGAGTGCGCCCACCGGGTACTGAATGGCGTGGGCCGCGGCGGTTCCGGCTGCTCCAAATGCCAGCCCGGCGCAGACGGAGCCATACATCATCATGCTTCTCGCCTCCGCGTCGCTGCCGTTGGCAACGGCACGTGGGAGGAACTTGAAAATGGCGCGAATGGCGTTGAGCGCATGCTGGTCGCTGAATAGATTCTTGCCGACGAACACGCGCTGTTGCGACAACTCTCCGTCGACCGGATGGCGAATCGCCGTGAATGCTTCTACAGCGTGCGTCAGTGCATCGGCGCCGGAGAGCGCTGTCAGCCCTGCTGGGCAACTCGCGGTCAGCTCGGCATCACAGATCGCCGTATGCGGGATCATGTACGGGCTTGAAACGCCGACCTTTAGGTCCCTGGCGTTGTCGGCCACCACAGCAACGGGTGTGACCTCCGAACCCGTCCCCGCAGTGGTTGGCACAGCGACGATGGGCACGATGGGACCGGGCACCTTGAACTCGCCGTAGAACCGGTCCATCGGCCCTCCGTGAGTGAGCAGCAGTCCGACCAGTTTGGCCATGTCCATGCAACTGCCACCACCGAGTCCAATGATTACCTCGGGCGCGAATCCTTCGCAGAACTTCACGCACTCCTCGATGCTAGTCAGCGGCAGCTCGGCTTGCGTGCCATCGAAGACACGGCACACAACGCCCTGCATGGCCAAGTCGTCCAGGATCTCGTTCATCGGCTGCGACGCCGCGAAGCGCTGGTCCGTGCAGATCAGTGCCCGCTTGCCGATGCGGGCCGCGACCTTGCCCAACGCACGCCGTTGCCCGTCGCCGAAGATGAGTTCTCGTGGCGCGCGCATCACGCCGAATGTCTGGTTCATGTGTTCCTCTCGTTGCTTGAAGTGGGATGCAGACGAATCGACGGCTACTCGCCCGCGAGATCACGGATAGCGCGCCAGACCTCGGGCGCGATGGGCACCCCCTGCTGCGTGCTGCGCGCGCGCTGCGACTGCGCACGGTCGCCAGGAACGATCACCGGCCTGGACGGATCGGCGGCGGGGCTCACGCGCAACAGATCCAAGTAAGCAGAAATAGGCGCAACAATTCCGCCGCAGGCGGGCTCGATCACTATGAACACGTCGCCCTTGTTGCAAGGGTGGACCGCATCGAGCGTCCCTCGTACATCGGTACCGAGCGCCGAGGCCGTCAGCGCAGCAACCAGCACCTCGAACGAGAGTCCGAGGGCATAACCTTTGGCGCCGCCGAATGGCGCGATTGCGCCTTCGCGAGCGGCTGCTGCATCCAGGGTGGGATCCCCGTTGACATCTAGCGCCCACCCAGGTTGGAGTGGCTTGCCACGATTGGCGTAGTCATGGACCTGGCCCATGGAGATAAGACCCGTCGCCATGTCCAGCACAAACGGAGTTGGCTGCGCCGGGACTCCGATTGCGATCGGATTGGTCCCGACCATGGCCTTGCGCCCTCCCCAGGGATGCACTAGAGCCTCGCTGGTGGTGAGCGCGATGATGACCTGCCCGGCGGCTGCCACGCGCTCCGCATACAGCGCAAGCATGCCAAGATGGTTGTTATTGCGGATCGCGGCGACCGCCACGCCGGTTTCCTTGGCGCGTGCAGTAATCTGGCTGAGCGCCGAGAGAGCGACGACAGGCCCTAGGCCCTGTTCGCCGTCGACACTCAGCAACCCGCGACCCTGCCATACAGCAGTGCCTTCGGATGTGGCGCTGGCAACGCCATTACGGATGCGCTGAATCACCCTGGGAAGCCGGAGCATCCCATGCGACGCGCGGCCTCGCATCTCGGCCTCGAGCAGCAGATCGACCTGGATTCGGGCGTTGGTTTCGGGTACACCTGCCCGGACAAGTGCTGCGATGCCCGTTCGCTCGGCCTGCTCACACGAAATCAACGCTGTGCTGCTCATACGCTCCTCAAACGTTCACATTTAAAATCGTATATGAAATACGACTGGAAGTATCGTATCCCTTCTGTATGATCCATGTCAACAAAATTTGGAAAGCCGTCTGAGTGGCAACGCGTGACAATTTTTTTGCGTCGGGCACCCCGAAGGAAGAGCAGATTCGGGGCACGCCGATTGGCGACCGCGTCTATGAGGCACTGCTTTCGCAGATGATCTCGCTGAAGATCGCACCGGGCAGCAGAATCTCGATTGACGCCTTGGTGCGCGAGTTCGGTGTCTCCGCAACTCCGATTCGCGCGGCCCTCATCCGCCTAGAGGCGTCGGGTCTTGTCGTCAAAACTCACAATGTGGGCTACAGCGCCGCGCCGATGCCCACACGGGAGCGCTTTGAGCAGATCTTCGACATGCGCCTGTTGCTGGAGCCCTACATGGCGGCTCGGGCAGCAGAACGCTTGTCGTCAAAGCAGCGCGAAGAGCTATCCAAGCTGGCCTCCCACATGGCAAAACCCGCGAGCGACGATGAAAAGCTAGCCTACGGCAAGTTCGCCTTGCAAGATGCAGACTTTCACTCATGGATCGCAGCTCAAAGCGGCAGCGAATTGGCCGCCGAGGCTCTAGCTCGCCTGCATGCGCATACCCATCTTTTCAGGCTTCGCTTTCATACCCTCGTCACCGAGGGGGCCGTACTTGAACATGCTGAAATCGTTGAGGCGCTGTCGGCAGGAGCTGCTGAAGGAGCACGGGAGGCGATGGCGAGCCATATCATGAAATCCCGCGCGCGTATGGCCCCGTACCTTGAGACCCTGGCCTAGTCTGACTGGGTGGAAATTAAAACTGTCGTTTGGTCTTTTGCAGCAGGTCTTCCGGTCGAGGCAGGCGATAAGCTGATAACCCATAGCAGGTTTACACCACGCGATGGCGTTATCCGGGACACATGAAGCCGATCTGAATTTACGTGGCGAGCGCCCTGCAAGAGGTCGTTCGCAAACAGTGCCTTCACAGCCGTTCCTCGATCGGACCGGCAGTCCGAAGGACACCCCGCACGCCACTTGGACCAGTCAAAAGTGCGAATGGCTCCGTTGTTCGATTCGAATCACCTTCTTCTATCCACCTAGATCGATCAAGGAAAGAGCGCCCTAAGTCGACTGGCGCCGATGTGTCGATTCCGACGTTGCGTCGTGAATCCTCGTCGGAACCAAGCGAAGCCATACATCGCGAAGACTCAGTCCTCCGATGCGACACTGCCAGACAGGCCGCGCCTCGGAATCGCTTCAGGCCGGCCAGAAGACGAGACGTTTAGACACTCCAGAAACGGAAAGCGCTTGACCTGGAGTCCACTCAAGGCCCTAGCATGCCTCCTCATGGAGAATTCATGAAAATCGGTGAGCTTTCAAGAATTTCTGGATTAACTATCGACACGCTCCGCTACTACGAATCGATTGGACTTCTTCCACTTGCGGACCGCGACGCCGGAGGCCATCGCGACTACGACGCTTCAATTCTCACATGGATCGAATTTCTGGCTCGAATGAAGACTGCTGGCATGCCCCTCAAGGACATGCTTCGTTATGCCAGACTACTTCAGCAGGGTCCCGATACAGTGGACCAGCGATGCAAGATGCTTCAAGAACAACGCGAGCGAGTTCGCGGAAAAATTGAAAGCTTGCAAAGCTGCATGGACGCGATCGATAAAAAGATTCTCAACTTACTGCAAATGAAGCAAGGATAACCACATGGCTGCCTATATTATCTCAGATACTACCCCACTGGACCCGGCTGCATGGGAGGAGTACGTCAAACTCGCGCCGGCGACGATTAAGCAATACGGCGGGCGATATTTGGCTCGAGGTGGTGATATCGAATCTCTTGAAGGAACCTGGACACCCAAAGCCATTGTCATCGTCGAGTTTCCTGACGCTGCAGCAGCCAAGGCTTGGTACAACTCTCCTGAATACGCCAAAGCCAAAGTATTTCGCGACGCTGCTTTGCAGCGCGATCTGATTATCGTGGATGGAACGACTACAGATACCGGCACTCTCTTGATGTCACTCGTCAATGGTACTTCTAGTAAGGACTAGCGCAACGGGGCAGTCATGTCGGGGCCTCTTTTTGACTAAATCGGGGTAGCACACCGATTACGCACGAAGCAACGCCTGCAGCGGGCCAGACACTTGCAACGGCATCGATCCGACTTGTGGGAAATGTCAGCAACCACATGAACCGAAAAAAGCCCTCTACCGCTCTAAAGACGGCGATTGTGCCAATTCGACGTTCTGCGTCCGCTGCCATTGCTTCCACGAACAATTGGTCGGCCTTCTTGATGACGCGCACTATCGCCTGCCGGATGGGACCGAGAACTTGACCCGGCCGAAGCCTTAAAACCCCCACGCCGAGGCGCGGCCAAAAGCCAATGGTCTTGCGCCGTATCTTCGCGCCATGAGCCGCGAGCACTGATCAGCGCCTCCTTCTCCATATCGTTAACGTCACGAACAGAATCGAGCTTGTAAAAGTTCAAGAGATAGCTGCATTGAATTCGATCTGAATGCGACGGTGGCAACGGATCGCCCCGCCTGCCTCTTCGAACTCAAAAAGCATGTCTGCTGAGCGCCGGGGGCTTGACCGCACAAGAGGTTCTTCGCAGTGACAGCGTCTGGCGACAAGATCGTCTCGTGAATTTCATTCATTGTCAGCCTGAACAACTCGGCGTTGACATGCAGATGATGCATGACCAAACTTGCCGGCTGAGCCTCCTGATGGCTGCTTGGATTCGCTTTGGAGATTTTGGGAATGTCTGTATACGCTGCGCCTGTGCGAGACATGCTGTTTGCAATGCATGAAATCGGAGGGCTTGAGTCCATCTGCTCTCAATCGGAGTTCGAGGATCTCAGTTCCTCGCTCGTGGAGGCCGTACTGAATGAAGCGGCACGATACGCTGCGGATGTTCTGGATCCGCTCAATCGAAGCGGCGACGCCGAAGGCGCTAGCTGGAAGACGGGTGACGTGACAACGCCCCACGGGTTTCGTGAAGCTTGGCAGAGCTTCACTGCGAACGGCTGGAATTCAATGCCCGCGCCAAGAGCTTGGGGCGGTCAAGGGCTTCCTGTACTGGTTTCAACGGCTGTGTTCGAAATGTGGAAGTCCACCAACTTGGCATTCAGCCTTTGCCAGATGTTGACACTCGGCGCCATCGAAGCCATTCAACACCACGCGAGTGAGGAACTCAAACGGCGCTTTTTGCTGCCCATGGTCGAAGGACGATGGACGGGCACCATGAACTTGACGGAGCCTCAGGCAGGCTCGGATGTAGCTGCGATACGAACCCGTGCAGTGCCGGAGGGCGAGGCCTATCGCATCACCGGGAATAAAATCTTCATCAGTTGGGGGGAGCACGACCTTGCCGAGAATATCGTCCATCTCGTACTGGCGCGGCTGCCCGGCGCTCCTTCGGGCATCAAGGGCATATCGCTATTCCTTTGCCCGAAATTCATTGTTAATGACGATGGGTCGCTCGGAGCGCGCAATGATCTCGCGTGCACTGCGATCGAGCACAAAATGGGCATACACGCGAGTCCGACGGCCTCTATGGCGTTCGGCGACAACGGGGGGGCTCTCGGATATTTGATAGGCAAGCCGCACGAGGGCATGGCCTGCATGTTCACGATGATGAACCATGCAAGGCTCAACGTCGGCCTTGAAGGCGTCGGGCTGTCCGAACGCGCCTATCAGCGCGCCCGCTCCTATGCGTTGCAGCGGGTGCAAGGCACACCGATGCTTTCAGGCAAAGGAACAATCGCTGGGCATCCGGATGTGCGACGAATGCTTGTGAGCATGAAGGCGCGGACCGAAGCTGCGCGCGCATTGGCCTACTTCTGCGCCGGACAAATGGACCGTGCCGCGCGTCATCGCGACGTGAACGAAAGAACTGAGGCAGCCGCGCTTGTTGCGCTGCTCACGCCCATCGTCAAAGGCTGGTGCACCGAGATCGCGAATGCGGTCGCGTCCGATGGAGTCCAGGTGCATGGTGGCATGGGTTACGTGGAGGAATCTGGCGCAGCACAGTACCTCCGCGACGCCCGCATCACGACCATCTATGAGGGAACGACAGGCATTCAAGCAAACGACTTGCTCGGACGAAAAGTCGCTCGCGACGAGGGGCGCGCGATTCGCGCGCTGATTGAACGCATACGGGCAGATGCGGCTCGGTTGCATGACATCAAGGGCGATCCCACGCTGGCAGTAGTGAGCCAAGCACTGGGAGGCGCTGTAACCGCCCTGGAGGAAGGAGTTACGTGGATACTGAGCAACATCGGCGAGCATCCTGAGAGGTGTGCTGCAGGAGCGGTAGATTTTCTGCGCTTGTCTGGAACCGTGATCGCCGGATGGCTTCACGCGCGGTTGGCGGAAGCCGCACTCGCCCAAATACGCGCAAGGTCGCAGGACACAGAGTTTCTGTCGGCCAAGCCTTTGCTGGCGCTCCATTTCGCTACCCAGGACCTCGTTGCTGCGTCCGCACTGCGCGACACTATGCGCACTGCCTGGTCAGCAGTGTCGAGGCTGAGCGAGGAGCAGCTCTGAGTATGAACGCGATTCCATCGTAGCTCGTTCTCGGCGCTCGGGGATCTGTGGACCTCGGCCGAGCGGTAGCATTCAAGAATGACCATTAATCTGCGAACTGTTGATCTCAACCTGCTGGTCGTTCTGGAAGCGTTGGTCGAGGAGCGAAGCGTCGCGCGGGCAGCCGCGAGGATCGGACTGACGCCCTCGGCCGTGAGCCACTCACTCCGTCGCCTACGCGCGACGGTGGGGGACGAGCTTCTCGTTCGGCGCGGCCCGGCGTTTGAACCCACCCCACATGCGGCCAAGCTGCTTGCCACACTGGGACCCGCGCTGGATCAGATTGCCGGAGCCTTGGAACTGCCGCGGGATTTCGATCCATCCACTGCGCACCGCAATTTCCCCCTCGGTGTTCCCGACTACGCCGGCGAGTTTCTCCTCCCGAGGCTATGCAGCTACTTGGGCGAGACCGCTCCGGATGTGAGCTTGTCCATTCTTCCATTGGACGATCGCAAGGCTGCAGACGTGATCGCTTACGAGGGGGTAGAGCTCTATCTTTCGATCTATGGCGAAGCTGGCATCGCCCGACCCGTACAGACCCAGCGACTCATCGAAGACACCTTCATGGTTCTGATGCGGCGCGGCCATCCTTTTGCAGGTAAGAATCTCACGCTCAGCGACTACCTGAGTTTGCGCCATATTAAAATCACGGGACTGGGGAGCGCGATCGACAACAAGCTCGCGGAAATGGGCTTGGTTCGGCGAGTGATGGTGAAGATTCCAAGTTGGCAGGGCGTTCTGTCAATTGTCGAGTCCACAGACTTGGTGGCTTTGATCCCAAAGCACTGGACCCGTCGGTCGCAATTTCAGAACCGATTTGTAAGTACGCCGCTGCCGCTGGAGAATTTCTTCCTCTCGATTGATGCTATCTGGCATCCGAGGAACGAGCACGACTCGGGACATCGCTGGTTTCGTGGGGTGATCAAGGATCTATTCGGTGAGCTGGAGGCTGATCACTGAGCCCACAGGCCCAACAGCGACGTCATTGCCAAAGCAGTTCCTGCGCCTCTTGATAAGGAAGCCGCAGCGGTAAGGGCTTTCGGTTGAGCTATCACCGCGGGGATAGATCCTGGGCCGACGGTAGCTCGCATTTTCACGGCCCTGTCCGCACATACTGAATGAAATTCATGCATGACCTGATGAATATTCGTTTGATTTGCGCAGAGTTCATCCGCAAACTCCCTATCAAGCGCGCACGCTGGGTCGAAGTTCTTGGCGATCGATATGCCTCCTACTCCAGTTCGGCGCGACTGACAGGAGACACAGATGACGTTTTGGAAAGCATTCGAAGATGAAACAGCGGTGGAAGGCTTTCGGGAATTCACCCGGGCGCATGTGAAGTCAGTGGCTGCGGAGATTGATCGCGAGGACCGCTATCCCGCGGATCTCGTAAAACTCGCGGCAGAACACGGATTGAACGCACTGATCGTTCCAAAGAGCTATGGCGGCGCCGGCTGCACGTTCCGGCGCGTCGTCTCCTTCTTCGAGGAAGTGGGTGCGGGCAGCGCTTCGGTAGGCATCTCCCTGAACTCGAATTTTCAGGCGCAGAATGCCATTCTCAGATCCGGATCAGAGTCTCTACGGCAACGCTACCTGCCCCAGTTCGCGCACGGCCTCGCAGCCGCATACGCCCTCACCGAACGCAATCACGGCAGCGACATCCGCTCATTGGACACCACGGCCGTGCGTCAAGGCGACGAATGGGTGCTCAATGGCCAAAAGTCCTTCATCACATCGGGCAGCGGCGCAGGGTTGTTCATCATTCTGGTACAGACCCCTGATGGACTGGGTGTGTTTGCCGTTCCTCGTGAGGTTGAAGGCGTGAGTACGTTCGCCAGCGACCGGAGCGAGACCTTTGGCCTGCGCAACGGGCCACACGTTGAACTGGTGCTCAAGGATGTGCGCGTGCCGCTTGACCACCTGATTGGTGACGTCGGCACAGGCTTGAAGGTAGTCCTGCGCAACCTGAACTTCTCACGCACGCTCAATGCGGCCATGGCCATTGGTTTGGCGCGCGCCGCTTTTGACGAATCGCTGAATTACGTAAGGCAGCGCAAGGCGTTTGACCAGTTCGTCTTCGACTTCCAGGGTATCCAGTGGTACTTCGCAGAGATGCTGACTGAAATAGACGCGGCTCGACTGCTGCTGTACTCAGCTGCGGATGCTCTGGATCGTGGGCACGAGGTAGAGCGGCACTCGAGCGAAGCCAAGCTCATGTGCTGCGCGGTGGCCAATCGCGTGACTGCGCACGCGATCCAGGTCTGCGGCGCCTACGGAACGATGGTCAATTCACCCTTCAATCGCTACTGGCGGGACGCGAAGACCTTCGAGATCGGGGGCGGCTCCATGGAAGTTCTCAAGAACACCATCGGCCGCTTCCTCGGCCGGCTTGAGCTCGCCGAGCCGCTGGCCTGAGGGGTACGCAATGCCTCAGCCGTCGACCGCAAGTTCAGGGCCACCAAAGCGAACAGACCACAAGGCCATCCGGAGACAAAAAGCATGAAACCCACACGTAGAACCATTCTCTGCGCCGGTGCTGCGGGCTGCGCCGCCTTGGTCTCCGCTCCATTGCGAGCGCAAGCCTACCCCTCGAAACCCATCCGCCTGGTCGTTCCCTTCGCACCTGGCGGCAACATCGACGTCACCGCACGTGCACTTGCACCTGCACTTGAGGCAACGCTCAAACAGCCGCTTGTGATCGATAACCGCCCCGGCGCCGGTGGCGCGATTGGAACATCTTTAGCAACAGCAGCGCCGGCCGACGGTTACACCCTCGTGCTAGGGGTTCCAAGCATGGTGACGACGCTGCCACTCATCCAGCCGGCCCAGTACACGATGGCCGACGTCGCACCTGTGTCGTTGGTAAGCCAAACCTCTGTTGTCCTGGTGACTCGCAAAAGTGACGCGAGGTTTGGCAGTTTGGCCGACTTGGCAGCGCTGGCGCGTAAGCAGCCCGGCGCCCTATCGGCCGGCCACCCGTCACCCGGGTCGCCCAATCATCTTGCGTTGCTGCAGACGGAAACAGCCGTCGGCTCCTCGTTCAACGTGATCCCCTACAAGGGCAGCGCTCCAGCGCTGGTAGACCTGATCGGAGGTCAGCTGGATATGTACTTCGATCAATTGCCCAGTGCGTTGCCGTACGTCAAGTCCGGCCAACTCCGCGCGCTAGCGGTCTGCAGCCTGTCGCCCGATCCGATGCTTCCCGATGTCAGGACCGTGGGACAACAGGGACTGCAAGGCTTCGATGCCACGACATACGCTGGCGTGTTTGCGCCGGCGAGGACGCCGACTCAAGTTCTTGCCACCCTGGAGCAGGCCATAGCCCAAGCCACGCGCGATGACCGTATGCAGAGCGTCCTGCGCAATCTCGGCAGCACCGCCAAGTCCTCCACGCAACGGGAATTCACGCAACTGTTGCAGGCCGAGGCCTCGCTCGCCAAACGTTTTCTTGCAGAAGGTCGGCTCAAAAAAGATGCCTAGCCCCTCCAGGAGCCTCCATTCATTTAACAGCCAGCTTCCCGTCTCATGTCCCTTTTCAGTGCCCGCACCACCAACCTTGCCCAGCTTGTCGTCGACGCCGCCAAGCGCTCTCCGAATGCCCCCTTCGGCACGGACACCACTTCAGCACCGCTCGCGCAGGTCCTTGAGAAGGCCCGAGAACTGACTCGCCAGCTGGGATCGGCAGGATTGCGCAAGGGCGCTGTCGTCGCGTTCGTAGGCGTCACCAGCGAAAACTATCTCGTCCTTTGGATGGCCGCGCAACTCATGGGCGTCCGCACCGCGCTCATCAACCCGCACTACCCGCAGGACCTGCTGCGCGACATGCTCAGTGACCTTCGTCCTGACACTGTTGCGTACTTCGACGATTCCTTCGGCGCGCCCGCCGACGCAAGCTGGCGCCTTCTCGACGGTCGCGAAGCCTGGGATGGACGCGTGACGCTGACGCCCGCGCAACCTGGCGCGCAAGTCCCAGCCATGACAGGCGATCCGGCCGAGTGGGGCCTGGCCTGCGAAGGTGCCGAGATCGCGTGCTACATGCACACCTCCGGCACGTCAGGCCAGCCAAAATTCTGCGCGCAAAGCCACGCCTACTTCCTCAAGCTTGGAAGATACATCGCGGACTCGCTCGGCTATACACGATTCGATCTCGTCTACGCGCCGTTGCCAATGTTCCACATCAACCCGCTAGGCTACGGATTGGTGGCTGGCCTGACTGCAGGTGCTGGCGTCCTCGGCGCTCGTCGATTTTCGGCTGCTGAGTTCTGGCCCACAGTTAAGCGCATCGGCGCGACCGCACTGGTCCTGCACGGCACGCCAATGAAGCTCCTGCTCAAGGACACAGGCCCAAGCGACAGCGCGGGCCATGATGTGCGCGCGGTCTTCTTCGCTTCTGCGGAGTTTCTCGAGCGCTTCGACATCCCCGTAGGAGCGACGGTATACGGTTCCACCGAGGCAGGCGGACTGTGTCATCTGTGGCATGTGCGTCCGGGTGATCGGGAAATTGCCCCCGAGGGCCCAACCCACTATGCAGGTGGCGCCCGTTTCGATGTCGAGGCGATGGTCACGAACGATGGTGAGATTCTCGTGCGGGAGCGCTCTCCCCAGACGCTTTTCTCGGGCTATCTGCGCGACGGGGTTGTCGACCGAGCGGTCGACAACGAGGGCTGGTTCCACACCGGCGACCGCGGCCGCCTGGACGAGCTTGGAAACTTGGTCTTCATCGAGCGGATGAGTGAATCAATCCGCGTTAACGGCGAATATGTACCCATCGACTTCGTCGAGCGCCGCTTGGAGGTGGAGGCAGGTCTTTCGGAATTTGCCATCTGGAGCCGATCGGATCCCATCAGCGGTCAGCGTGTGGTGTTGTGGGTCACCGATCCAGAGCTTGACGTTGTGCGCACGACCGAGGTGATTCGAAGCCTTCCCAAAATCATGCGGCCCGTGGAGATCATCCGCGTTGCAAAGCTGCCGCGAGATACCGGCGTCAACAAGGTCCAGCGTCGGCGCTTGACGGGCGAATCCGTGCTCTCGCGTCATACGGTCAGTTCGGACTGACCGGCAGCACTAGGCACACGATGAAGACGGCAACCGTCACTTCCACCCTAGACGGCCATGTGGCCACCGTTCGATTGGACGCCCCCCCGCATAACTTCCTGAGCGCCGCGTTGTTGGGCGAACTGGCCGACCAACTCGAAGTGCTGGATACACAGGCGCGGTGTCGCGCCATTGTGCTGACAAGCAGCGGCAAGGTCTTCTCTGCCGGCGCGGAATTCAGCAGCGCCACTGACTCAGCGGTTGACCCCCGCCCCATTTATGCACAAGCGATGCGGCTGTTCGACACACGAAAGCCGACGGTGGCGGCTATACAGGGGGCAGCAATCGGTGCCGGGCTCGGACTGGCACTGACCGCCGACTTTCGCATCGGTTGCACCCAGACACGCTTCGCCGCCAACTTTACGCGTCTGGGCTTTCATCCGGGCTTCGGTCTGAGCCATACGCTGCCCAGGCTGGTAGGCATCCAGATGGCTTCACGCATGTTCTATACCGGCGAGCGCATCGGCGGCGAGCAGGCTCTTTCGATCGGCCTGCTGGACGAACTGGTGCCGCAGGACGAACTCGTGCAGCGGGCCCAGGCCTTCGCGCTTGAGATCTCGCATTCAGCGCCCCTGGCGGTCCAAACCACGCGGCAGACACTGAGCGCAAACCTGGCACAGCAGGTTCGGATTGCGAACGAACGCGAATGCTCTCTGCAACTCGAGCAGTTCGCCCATGCCGACTTCCGTGAGGGCGTTGCAGCGGGCGCTGAGCGCAGGCTGCCCGTCTTCGAAGACCGCCAACTCGGCCGACGACAGCCCTGAACGCCAGCGTAGGAGAGCGTCGGGACACACCGGCAACACCGCGGTCAGCGTCACAACCGCAGGCCATCAGGAGACAAAGAATGCCGAAGATCAGTATGCGTAGCCAAAGAGACGCAGGGATCAGTCGCCGCTGCGCTCTGGCGGCGCTCGCAAGCGCATTGAGCTACGGCATGAGTGTCAAAGCATTCGGCCAGGACGTGACCTTTCCGAATCGCCCGCTTCGGTTCGTGATGCCGTTTTTACCCGCAGGGGCTGCCGACCTTATCGGCCGGCTTTACACCAAGGCGTTGGCAGAGATGACTGGGCAGGCGGTCGTTCCGGACAACAAGCCAGGCGCGAACGGCTTGATCGGCGTACAGAACGTTCAAAGATCTCCGCGGGACGGCTATAGCGTTCTCATCGGCAGCAGTTCGACGCTCGCCTTCAATGCAGCCACCTACAAGAATTTGCCTTATGACCCGGTCAAGGACTTCGTGCCCGTCGCGCTGGTGGCCACGTTGCCCGTGGTACTGGTAGCGTCTTCGCGATCGTCGCTGCGGTCGTCTGCAGACTTGGTTCGACGTGCCAAAGAGCGGCCTGGCGCTCTGAACTATGGCACGGGATTCACGGCGCTTCAACTGCAAGCTAAATGGATGAACGAGATGACAGGCATCAAAACCACCGCGATCACCTTCAAAGGCGGCGGCGAGGTGGTGAGCGCAGTTCTGTCGAACACGGTCGACGTGGCACTCTTGGACCTCTCTGCCGCCAGTGCGCTCATTCGCAGCGGTCAACTACGCGGACTAGCACTAGGCGCCTCTCAAACCTATGCCTCGCTGCCCGACGTGCCCACGACCGCTCAGTTGGGACTGGGCGGCTATGCGGGTGAGCTATGGGTCATCGCGGCAGTCGCCACTGGTACTCCCAAATCAATCATCGACTACTACGCAACGCAATTTGCCAAGGCGGCCGAACAGCCCTACGTGCGCGAATGGCTGCGGGAACGGGACCTATGCTACGCGCTCAAATCGGTGGCTGAATTGAAATCCACCATCGCGGGTGATATCGAACGAACCAACAAGCTTGTCGACCGTCTTGGCCTTGAAAGGACCTGAAGCACCTATGCCACCGCTGGACCGTAAGGTTCTTCTTGCCGGCCGATATGCCCAGGTATTTGGCGATCCGCTTCGCGCGGAGCTGGGCTCGGATTGGTGCTTCGACGCGTGGGAAGCCCGAGACGGGATGGAGGCGCTGATCGCGCGTGCGAGCCAGGCAGAGGTGATTATCGGGTCGTCGGAATGGGCGCGCGAGCACGAGGGTTCGCGCGCGAAGGCCTCCTTCGAGGCCGCAAGGGCGCTGCGCGTGGTCATCATCCCCTTCTCCGGTATGGATTGGCTTCAGCCGTCCTGGGTGCCGCCGGAATGCGCTGTGTGCAATATCAACAGCGGTGTAGATCCTATTGCAGAGTACGTATTGTGCGCCATGCTCAATCACGAGATTCGCTTACAGGAAATGGACACCGAGCTACGTCAACACAGCTGGAGTTATGGCGGCGGCACAGTCATGGGGCGGCCGCACGGCGAACTGCAGGGCAAGACCATTGGACTCGTCGGCTTCGGTCGCATCGGTCAACGAGTCGCACAGCTGTGCAGTGCATTCCGCATGAAGGCCGTGGCTGTCAGCCGCACGCCGTCCAAGTCGTCGGACCTTGTCTGGTGGCGCAACATGGACGGTCTCATGGAGTTGCTTGCGCTGAGCGACTACGTGCTCCTGACCGTGCCAGGTGGCAGTGAAACCGTAGACCTCATCGGCGAGCGTGAGATCTGCGGCATGAAGTCGACGGCGGTCCTCATCAACGTCGCGCGTGGTAGCGTGGTCAACGAGGAGGCCTTGTACAACGCCTTGCGCGGCCAACGCATCGGCGGCGCCATCGTCGATACCTGGTACAGCTATCCAACGCATGAGCATCCCTTCGGCCCTCCAAGCCGCTTCGCCTTCGAGGCACTAAACAATGTCGTCATGACACCGCATGCGGCGGGTTGGACGGACGTGCTCGAAACACGGCGAATCGCTACCGTCCTCAACCAGGTGCGCTGCTACCTGCGCGGACAACTGATCGAAAACGTCGTGGTCGACACCCGCCGCTCTCCTGCGCTCTCTCCTCACAATTCTCACTAAAAGTAGCCAAATGAAGGTCATAACCGCCTGCAACCCGCCCCCCATCGCTTATTCACTCCCGAGGGACGCTATTCCTGCTTGGGCATGCGACTCCCACTGCCACGTGACTCCAGCCGACTATGCCAACGTCACGCCAGACGCAAGCTATCACCCGGCGCCAGCGCCTCCCGAGGAGTTGGACCGGATGCGCGAGGCGATTGGACTGCGGCGATCGGTCGTGGTTCAGGCCAGCGTCTACGGACTCGACAATCGAGGTGTAGAAGCGGCGCTCAAGCGAGATCCACGCAACGTCAGAGGCGTTGTGGTCGCCGATCGCCATGTGAGCGATCGGCAACTGGACATCTGGCACACGCTGGGCGTTCGAGGCATGCGATTCATCATGGCTGGCCAACTCGGCGGCACGGTCGGCATGGATGATCTGCAAAGCCTCGCGCCCCGACTTGCCGCGCGCGGGTGGCATGCCGAGATTATGCTCCGGCCAGAGCAATGGGGTCGTCTGCTACCGGATCTCCGAAGCCTCCAGTGCAATCTGGTGATCGATCATTTGGGCGGCGTGCCTGCAGAGGACAAGGACCCGATACCGGACGCCGCCATACTTTCACTCTTGGGCGAAGGAAATACCTGGCTGAAGCTGATCGGCTATCGGCTTAGCAGTGATCTCTTGCACCCGCATCTGATCGACCGTGCTCGGCGATTTTACGAAGCGGCGCCCACACGTATGGTGTGGGGGACTGACTGGCCGCACGTTGGAATGGCTGACCGCCACGATGCGGGCGTGCTGCTGGATGCTTTCATGCAATGGTTTGATGGTGACAGCAAAGTGCTGGAGAAAGTGCTTGCCTCGAATCCCGAGAAGCTCTTCGATTTCGAGACGACTGCGGCATCTGCGGGATGAAGGACTTTCGCCGCAGGGGCCGCTCAGTAACCCTCCCAGACCGGGGAAGTGAACGACCCATCCTGAAAAGACCTGTCTCCTTCATCGAAGGGGCAAGCTTGGTGTGAGATCAGATTGGAGACAAATAATGAGTCGATTAATTACCGCTCTGACAAGGGTTCTTGTTCTGCTGGCACTGGCGCCGGCGCTGGCCTTTGCGCAATGGCCGAATCGACCAATCCGCATCGTCCTGGGAGGCTCACCGGGTGGACCACCCGACACTTTTGCGCGCATCTATGCCGACCAACTCTCTCAGGCACTTGGGGTTCCCGTGATCGTGGAGAACCGGACGGGCGCAACTGGCAACATTGCACAAGGTTTGGTGGCAAAAGCCGCGCCTGATGGCTACACGATGCTTTACGCCATCGAGAACGCTTTCACCACGCATCCTTTCCTGTTCTCAAAGCTGGCCTTTGATTCTGATCGCGACTTCGCTCCGGTCGCGCCGGTCGTTGCGCAGTCTTATTTCCTTGTCGTAGGCAACCAGTTTCCTGCGAAAAATTTCGCCGAACTCATCGCACTTGCCCGAGGCAAGCCAGGCTCAGTGGCTTATGCCTCCTACGGCCAAGGGGGATTTCCACACCTGTTCATGGAACTGCTTGCCGACAGTGAAAAGCTGACGATGACGCACGTTCCCTATCGAGCGTCCGCCATCCCGGCCATCATGGGCAACCAAGTTCCAATGGTGGTTGAGCCGGCCACGTCTGCCATCCCAATGATCAAGGCAGGGAAAGTTCGCGCGATCGCGTTCACAGGAAGCCAGCGACATCCAGCGCTTCCGGATGTCCCTACGTTCTCTGAGACGCACAAGGACCTGATACTGACGGCGTGGCAAGGCTTCTGGGTCCCGGCAGGAACGCCTTCAAACGTCATTGCCCGCCTCAACCGCGAGGTCACGGCAGCAAGTCGTCGCCCAGAAGTTCAGAAGCGAATCCGCGACCTGTGCTGTGAGCCGATCGAGGGAACACCTGAAGAGATGGCGGCCATGATCAAACGGGATCAGACGAAGTGGAGTGCGCTTGTCAAGTCTAAGAATATCAAATTGGACTGAACGCCTCAGATGAGCACGGGCACCCAAGGGCAGGCCATGGCGGACTCGAAAAAGCGGCCCTCAACGTCGGGGAGCAGCCGTCGCCTCAGCGCAGCTCCGTACGGAAGCTCGGCATGCGACACTGTGCATTCAACAGGAGTTGGCCATGGCAAACACAGATTTCACACGTCTGGCGGTTCTGATTGATGCGGACAACGCATCCTCTTCAGTTGTCCAGGAACTGCTTGAGGAAGTAGCAAAGTACGGCACCGCTACGGTCAAACGCGCGTACGGAGACTGGACAACCACCAACCTGACTGGTTGGAAAGCCCACTTGCATCGCCATGCCATTCAACCGATCCAGCAGTTTGCCTATACGCAGGGCAAGAACTCCACGGACTCGGCCTTTATCATCGACGCGATGGACCTGTTGTACTCCGGCAACGTGGACGGCTTCTGCATTGTCTCTAGCGACAGCGACTTTACTCGCCTGGCGACACGCATGCGAGAGGCGGGGAAGGTGGTTTACGGTCTTGGCGAACGAAAGACTCCCGAGCCGTTCATCGCCGCATGCGACAAGTTCGTCTTCTTTGAGGTGCTCAAGAAACAGGCCGAGCCGAGCGTCGCGTCGGCGCCGATGCTCGACGTTCCAGATCTCAAGGAACTCCTGCTCCACGCAATTCGAGAGACGGTTCGGGACAACGGTTGGGCCCGACTGGCCACTGTGGGCTCCTACATCGGCAAGAACCACACGTCATTCGACTCTCGAAACTATGGCTTCAAGAAGCTCAGCGAACTTGTCAGGAAGCTACCGTATTTGGAGGTGGCAGATGTGCCAGACGGCACCGGCTTTGTACACGTCGAAGTACGACCGCGATAGCGAGCGTGCCTGACAGCTGGCTTGACGGGCGCGCCTCCCTGCGGCGCCAGCTTCGTCTTATGTGCATGAAGCCATCGTCGATCGATGGACAACGATGAAGGGAGAGGATCCTCTGCTTTTATTGCCTCGGGCAGCCCGAGAGCGCAAAAGCTGCGGAGACGCTTTCGACGTTTCTCAACCGCGCATCTCTGAAACCGCTCAAGCCGCAACTTTTCAACTACGGCATGTCCGAAGCAGGCGCGCTACTCGCGCGGAAGCTATCGAAATTTTTGCCGCGAGTTCTGCGCGAATGCGAGTACTGCGGGACGACATAGGTGACCCCAAGTCGCTAAAGACCTGGATCGCAGTCAACATTCAGCGATTACTAGACGCACCACAGTAACGAATTGTCAGGTCGTCTTATTGGAGGAGAAGATGCGGTTGAACCAAGACCGAAGCCTCTGCCATACACCCTCACCTTGGGTACCAGCGGCCGCTTCGCTTGCCTCGCTACCCCCCTGCGAAGCTGTGTGCGCCGAAGGATGTTTCTCCCTCACCGCAACCTTGAACGCAGCGAAAAAGTCGGCCGCCATCTTTTCCGCAGCCATGTCCACCAGACGCGAACCGATCTGAGCCAGCTTGCCGCCCACCGTGGCGGATACACTGTAGTGAAGCACCGTCTCGGAGGGGCCACCGCTTTGCAGCCAGACCTTCGCGCCGCCTTTACCGTGGCCCGCAGCGCCGCCTTGTCCCTCGAATTTCAAGCTGTACGAATTGGGCGGTTGGATATCCTCCAGGAACAGCTTACCCTTGAAGCGGGCTCGCACTGGACCTATCGCTGCGAGAAGTCCCACCTCGTAGGTATCAGGCCCGATCGAAGTCATCGTGTCGCATCCGGGAATGCATTTTTGAAGCAGTGGGATGTCGTTAAGCGCGGCCCACACTTCGCTCTGTTCCACGGGCAATACTTGTTGGTTTGTTAGTTGCATAGGTTCAATTTGGACTCAGTGATGTTCAACGGCAGTCGGGCGCTCCGGCGCTGCTGGCGACTCTTGAGTGGCACGGTCAGATGCAGGTGCGCGCAAAAGGTCGAACAACCGGGACGGGGTGACGGGCAGCTCCGTGATGAAGATGCCCTCGTCCTCGAGCGCGTCGTCGATCGCGCTGGTGATGGCAGGACATGAAGCGAGCCTCCCACCCTCGCCGCCCCCCTTGATCCCCAACGAGGTCAGAGGGGAAGGCGTTGTGAAATGCGACACCCGAATGTCCGGGACCTCACAGGCTGTCGGGATCAGGTAATCGGCGAGCGAACCCGTCAACGCCTGTCCGCTCTCGTCGAACTCGTACTTCTCGAGCAGAACCGTACCTATGCCCTGGGCGATCCCGCCACGGATCTGCCCATCCATGGTCATTGGGTTGACCACTTGGCCAACATCGTGCACGGCCACATAGTCCACGATGCGCACGGTCGCCAACTCAGTATCGACTTCGGCAAGCACTAGGTGACAAGCGTGGCCGACGATAGGGTAGAAGATTCCCAGATCACCAGTCTTTGGATCGGGCAGTGTCGCGCAAGGATGATCGTAGGTATAGGAAGCCGCCAGACCAGTCGTGAAGCGGTCTCCTTTGGGAAAATCAAGCCGGTACAGGTAGCTAGCCTCCGCGATCTGCGCGAACGTCATGACATGACCGTCTCCCGCCGTCATGAATGCGCCTCGCTCATCGATTGCGACGTCCTCTTCCTTGCAACCCCAGCGATGCGCGGCGACAGCCTTTACCTTGGCCAATAGCGCCTGACAGGCCCCCTCGATAGCTCCCGCCAACATCACCGTGAAGCGGCTCCCAGCAGGCCCTTTGGAGAGCATTCCGCCGTCCGTGCCCGCGTAGTTGACGACAATGGTCGAAGGATCGACACATAAATGCTCGGCCGTCAGTTGTGCCGCGAGCGTTTCAGGGCTGTTCCCCCAGCACGGCGCATAGATGGTGACAATGGGCACTCCTTGCACGTCGATCCGGATGCTGACGCTTTCGGGGCTCGACGAAACAGGGTTCAGCGGCTTATCCTCGAAAAACCAGAACTCCGTCACGTTCATCACGCTGCGCTCGCACACGGTCGCCACGCCAATTCCCAAGCGCTTGCTGTTACCGCGCTGCTTCGCCTTTCGAGCTTTCCAGTCGTCAATCTTTGCCATGCGCATAGCCTCGTCCAGCACCCCTTCGTAGTCACCGCTGTCGTACAGATTCCCGGTAGGTGTCGTGTACGGGAAGGCATCGGGGCGAAGGAAGTTCCTCTTGCGAAGTTCGAAGGGGTCAGCCTTCAGTTGACGCGCGGCCGCATCCACAAGCCGTTCGAGTACGAAATTCGCTACCTCGCCTCCGAATCCGCGATAAGGCCCCTGCTGCGTCTTGTTGGTCGCCACGGCAGTCACCTTGTAGTCAACCGCGGTCATCCGATAGGGTCCGGTGATCTGCGCCGCAGCATTTCCGTGCGCACCTAGCGCTAGATGGAAATAGGCGCCATAGTCGTCCACAACGTCGCAGCGCAGGCCCGTGAAGATGCCGTTGGCATCGATCGCGAGTTCCGCAAGGTAGCGGCGGTCTGACCCGTGTTGGTTTCCGTTTAGCAAGTGCTCCAGACGGTCTTCCATAAATTTCACCGGACGGCAACAGATTCGCGCGAGAACAGCCGCCAGAATGGCCACATGGTAAACACCGACCTTGCCACCAAAGCTACCGCCGACGTACATGGGTACGAAGCTCAGTTGGCTCGGCCTGACCTTCAGCGCAGCCGCCAGGCCGCCACTAGCCATCATCTGCTGCGACATGTTCGAATAGAAAAAGAAGTGCTGAGTCGCCGGTTCGTACTCGACGACAGCCCCGACTGTCTCGATGGGCTGCGCGCTCACGCGAGGCCACCGGAACATTCTCTTGACGATGTGCGCTGAATTGGCGAATGCAGCGTCGACCTCGCCCCACTTCCGATGCACCACCGTATAGACGTTCGTGTCGCCCCGCTCAGGATGAAGGACGGCATCGCCTCGTGCTTCGAGCGCGGCATCCATGTCCGCGACAACTGGCAGTTCCTCGTAGTCGACTTCTACTAGCGCGGCTGCGTCTTCAGCTATCGCCCGCGTTTCAGCGACCACCGCGACTACCGGCTCGCCAACATACCGCACCTTGTCGATAGCCAGGCAATGCTGCGTCACGGTGGGGTTGGCGCGGGAGGGCAACGGACCGCTCAGCTCAGCGGCCTCCGCCCCCGTGACCACCGCGATGACACCGGGCAAGGCCTTTGCAGCATCGCATCGCACGGCCAAGATTTTTGCGTGGGCATAGATGCTTGAGACGGTCGCGGCATGACACATCCGCGGAAGCTGAATGTCGTCCACAAACTTCGCCTTCCCAGCGAGGAGTTTCGGGTCTTCCTTGCGAAGGATGCTTTTGCCGACCCATCGACGCGCGCCTGTATCAGTCATGAGGATTCTCCAGATAGTCAGCCACCGCGTTGACAATGGTTTGATAACCGGTGCATCGGCAGAGGTTTCCTGAGATCCCATCGCGGATCTCTTCACGCGTGGCAGCCGGCTTGTTTCGGCAGATTTCTTCGCAAGTCATCAGCATGCCGGGCGTACAAAACCCGCATTGCAACGCGTGGTGCTCAGCGAACTTCCTCTGAAGCGGATGGAGCGACCCGTCCCTGCGCAGCAATCCTTCCACGGTCTTGAGCTTCCCCCCATTGGCTTGTACAGCGAATGTCAGGCATGAACGCACCGTCACGCCATTCAGAAGTACGGTGCATGCGCCGCAGATACCATGTTCGCAGCCAACATGGGTGCCCGTCAGGCCCAAACTGTCTCGGATGAATGTGGACAACAGCGTGCGCGGCTCCGTTTCCTGCTCAACCACTTCACCATTGACCTCTAGGCTGACCAAGAGTTTCTCGCTCATGTCCGTTCCAATCCGTTCTCATTAAAGACCGATTCCAAGACGCGCGCCGTCATGACGCGAACCAGATGGCGGCGATACTCGGACGACGCCTTCACGTCTCCGCCTGGTTGCACGCTGGATGCAGCCAGGTCGGCGCAGGCGAGCGCCGTGGCCGCGCTCGCGTTTCGCCCTTCGAGCCATCGCTCGGCCTCGGTCAGCCTAAACTGGTGCTCTGCAATGCCGCAATACGCGATTCGCGCGTCGCTGCACATACCGTTGCGAACAGTCACGACAGCTGCGACACCGCAGATGGCGAAGTCGCCTTGACGCATACTGATCTCGTCAAAGTGACCCCGACGTCCCGCAGTGAGCATGGGGATCTCGATCTCGCGCAAGTACTCGTTGCTGCCGACCGCAGTCGTGTACATGCCGAGGAAGAAGTCCGACGCGGCAACAGGCCGCGGGTTTGCGCCGTCGACGTGAAATATCGCGTCCAGCGTTAGCAGAACCGCTGGCATCTCAGAAGCCGGGTCTGCATGGCAGGAGTTGCCAGCGAGGGTGCCTCGATTCCGCACGGTGTGATGTGCAACATGGCCATAGGCTTGGGCCAGCAACCCGCAGCGTTCTCTGACCAAGGTGGATTCGAGAATGTGGTTGTGGCGCGCAAGCGCCCCAATGCGGATCGTGTTTCCATCCGCCTTGATGTAATCGAGTTCAGTGATCGCATTGATGTCGATCAGACGGGTCGGCGAGGCCATGCGGAAATTCATCATAGGAACAAGGCTCTGGCCTCCGGCCAATACCTTCGCGCTGCCATCGTCGGACTCCATCACAGACCGTAGTTCCGCTATGGATCGAGGCTGAACATACTCAAACGGGGCTGGGCGCACAAAGCCTCCATGCTGAATCTAATGTGTTGAACGGATGCATCATTTGATTGGCTCGCTGATTCAATCGACTGGTGGATGGAAGACGGAAATGTCTGAAAGGAACGCGTGACGACCACGGTGCAAGAGCCTTGCCCTCTTCACCATCTGCTTGCTCGAGATCAATGCCTCCGAACAGAAGCGTCCGGTACTCGTGAGTGAGTCCATGAGACGCTAGCTTCGCTTCTGCAGGCCTACCCTCCATAGCACTCCGCGAACCAATCCGGCGAAGCCTTCAGGCATGACGAGCATGAGAAGGATGGTGATCGCTCCGTAGATCAGAGCGGGCGCGCCTTGCCACAGGTTCTCTGCATAGTTCGGCATCATCACAACGAAGATCCCACCGATAAATGCACCGTAGACGCTCTTGAATCCTCCAACCACGGCGCCGATCAACAGAGTCACAGAGACGAAGAAGGCATAGCTTTCCGGTGAAACGAATTGAGTGGTGAGGGCACCCAGCGCACCGGCGACGCCAGTGAAGAACGAACTCACACCGAAGCAGGCGATCTTGTACGTACGGCTGTTGATCCCCATGGCATCGGCCGAAATCGGCTGGTCTCTGATCGCCTCGAGTGCCCGCCCCACTCGGCCCGATACCAGGTTGTCGGCCGCGATGAAACACACCAGCACGACAAGGAAGACGATTACATAAAGAGTCTGGTCGGCGTTCAGGCCAATTGCTGTCCAAGCCTCCGGCTTCCTCACTTCAAGACCCTGCACGCCGCCAGTCCAATGGGAGACAAGCTTGTTCTTCGCGAGTTGTGGAACCGCGACCGCGAGTGCAAACGTCGCCAATGCTAGATAGAGCAGTTCCAGTCGCAGGGCCGGAACGCCGACGACGAGACCGACCATCATGCTGATCAGTCCCGCCAATGGAATCGCCGCCCAATAGGGAACTCCAAACTTGGTCATCAGGATGGCCGTTGCGTAGCCCCCTATCGCAAGGAAGGCACTGTGGCCGAGGGAGATCTGCCCGTTGTAGCCCGACAGTAGGTTGAGCCCCAGGATTGCGAGCGAGAAAGAAAGCACGCTTGTAGCGAGCAGGATCTGGTATCCGGCAAGAACGAAAGGGGCCGAGACGCCGGCCAGGATCAGCAGTGCCAGGGGCAGCCTCGAAGCGAACTTCACCGGAGGAGACGCAGAGGAAAGGCTTGTTTGAGCAAGAGTGTTCATGTGATTGCAATCAGACGCGATGAATCAATCGCCGGCCAAACAGTCCATTGGGTGCAAGCGTCAACACGGCCACGATGACGGCCAGCACGAAAGCAAGCTTCAGATCGCTTCCGATGAGATAGGCGCCGACCAGGTTTTCGGCGACGCCCAGCATCAAGCCACCGGCCACAGCCCCCCACGGGTTGGAGATTCCACCTAACACAGCGCCTGCGAAGGAGTACAGGATCACGCTGAGCATCATGTTCGGGTCCAAAAAGACCACGGGCGCAGTCATCACACCGCCGATCGCACCGATCGCAGCTGCGAGCCCCCAGCCGAGCGCCAAGATCCAGCCGACATCAATTCCGACAAACTGGCTTGACAGCGGATTGGCCGCTGCGCCCCGCATGGCCAGGCCGAGCTTGGTGAACTTGAAGAAGGCATAGACGAAGAAGAGGACGATCAGCGTGACGAGTGCCACACCCGCTTCATGCGGAGACATGAAGCCCGTCTTCAGCCAGGCGATGGAATCGAAGGGGCTGTCGAACCTACGCACCTCGTATCCGAAGGCGAAACCTGCGATGCCGTTTAACAAGATCATCATGCCCACCATCACGATCACGATGGTGATAACCGGCTTGCCCGAGAAGCGCCGCATCAGCAGACGCTCGACCGCGACCCCAAACAGAAAGGACACGACCAGGGTCACCGCGAACGCTGCCCAGTACGACATCCCCTTGGAGATGAGCACCAAGACAAGGTAGGTGGAAAGTACCGCCATCTCTCCTTGCGCGAAGTTCACGAGGTGAGTGGTCTGGTAGATCATCACCAGTGCCAGCGCGACGAGCGCATAGACGCAGCCGGTCGTCAGTCCGGTAATCAACTGCTGTACAAAAGCGGAATCTGTCATTGGAGTCTCTCAATAGCCCAAATACACCTTGCGGACGGTTTCATCGCCCTTCAGTTCATCGGCAGGACCGCTGCGTATGACCTCTCCTGTCTCGATGAGACAGACATGGGAGGCCACACTCAGGGCGATCTTTGCGTTCTGCTCGACCAAGAGCAGGCTCACGCCAGCTTGGTTGATGTCCTTCAGAGTCTTGAAGATTTCCGCGACGATCTGCGGTGCCAGTCCAAAGGACGGCTCGTCCAGAAGGATCAGCTTCGGGTTGGGCATCAGCGCTCGGCCAATGGCAAGCATTTGCTGCTCCCCCCCCGAGAGCGTTCCCGCTTGCTGACGAGAACGCTCCCTCAGGCGGGGGAAGAGGTCATACGCCCTCTCCATCCCCTTCCTGACAAGCGTGCTCGAACCCAGTGTGTAGCCACCAAGAAGCAGGTTGTCTTCCACAGACAACTGCGCGAACGTTCCGCGCCCGTCCGGGACATGGGTAATGCCCAGGCGCACGACCTGAGGTGTCCGCATATGGGTGATGTCTTCGCCCTCGAACAGCACACGCCCTTGACGGCGAACGAGGACATTGAAGATCGTCCGCAGCATGGTCGTCTTCCCCGCGCCGTTGGCACCGAGGATGGCGGTGATTCCGCCCCGAGAGACCTGCAGATTCACGCGGGACAGCACGCCGACGTCCCCATAAGAAGCGGAGACCTCATCGAGTTTCAGTAGGACGGTCATGCTTCCGTTCCCAGATAGGCGTGGATCACATCGGCATTGCCGCGGACCTCGTCGGGCAAGCCATCAGCGATCTTCTTGCCGAAATTCAATACGACGACTTTGTCGGAGACCCGCATAACGAGATTCATGTGATGCTCGACGAGCAGTACTGTGATGCCGTCCTGGTCTCTGATCTGCTGGATCTCGCTCGCCAGGCGCTCAACCTCCACGTGGTTGAGGCCGGCCGCCGGTTCGTCCAGGATCAGCACCTTGGGACGGCTGGCCATCGCCCTCGCCATCTCAACGCGCTTCTGGACTGGAAAGGGCAAACTGCTCACCGGCGTGTCCGCGATGCCTGCCAGCCCGAAGCGCTCCAGGATACGATCGCTGCGTTCCTCGGCTTCCTCTTCGCTGCGCCTTACGGAAGGCAGCGCCAGCATGGTCTTGATGAAACCAGCGCCGCTATTTCCATGGGCGCCGACCATGACGTTTCGCTTCACAGACATCGAAGGAAACAAAGCGAGGTTCTGGAAAGTCCGTCCGATCCCAAGATGCGCAATCTGGTGCCGGGGCAATTCAGTCAGATCGCGTCCGCCGAACCGGATGCTTCCGCCTTGAGGTCGATAGAGCCCACTGATGCAGTTGAAGCATGTGGTCTTTCCCGCGCCGTTTGGGCCGATGAGTCCGCAGATCGACGCACGATTCACATCGAAAGAAACTTCATCGAGGGCAGTAATGCCACCGAATCTTACGGTCACCCGATCCAGGCTCAACATCATGTCGTCACTCGCCGCCATGCCCCTCACGCCCGCATGAGAGCCCAGCGGGCGCCGTCAAACTCTTGCAGGCGCATGGCCGTGAACAACTCCCGCTGCTTTGGGCTGGTTTGCACACGCAGGCCCGGCAGCACAAGCGGGAGTTCCATGTCGAGGTTCATAGTCTGATTGACCACGTTCTGACGCGACAGGTCTTTGCCGCACTGCTTGAGAAGATGCATCGTTGCCGTGGCGATGGAAACGCCCAGCGCTGAGAGGTTGTCGAGCGGCACCTGGGGCGCACGTTTCTTCATGAAGGCGAGGAACTCCTTCATCGCGGCATCGTTGGTCCATGCCGGATCCGCCGGGTCCTTCAGATACGCGGTACTGATGACGCCTTTGCATTTGTCCAAGCCCGCGGGCTCGAGAACTTGCGGGATCGAAACCGCGATGCTGGAGATGTAGACCTGCGGCTTCCAGTCGGAATCGAACGCCCTGCGCAATGCCTGCGCGGTCGACTTCGGAATGCCGAACACCACCAAGGTGTCCGCTCCAGCCGCTTTCAGGGCCAGCACTTGGGAATCGACGGTCGGATCCGTAGCTTCGAAGGACTCCTCCTTGACGATCTGGCCCGGACGCACGGCTGCTTTGAGCCCCGTCAGGAACCCCTTTCCAGCATCGTCGTTCTGATAGAGCACACCCAGTCTGGCGCCCGGCCTCGCCGTCGCAATGTGCTTGGCGATGACGCCACCCTCGATCCTGTAGGCCGGCAGCCAGGGCAGGCTCCACGGATATTGCTCGATGTCATTGGTGTAAGTCGGCGCTCCCGACAGCACGAAGATCTGGGGCACCTTGGCGTCATTCAGGTACTTCCGAGTAGCCAGTGAAGTCGCAGTGCCCGTTTGGCCCACGACGGCCAGCACTTGGTCCCGCTCCACAAGCCTGCGGACTTGCTCGAGGCTGCGATTCGGCGCGAAGCCGTCATCCGCAAGGAACACCCGGATCTTGCGGCCGTTGATGCCGCCAGCGTCATTCACCTGTGCGAAATAGGCTTCGAAAGTGCGGCCCAAAGCGCCATAGGCCGCCGCCGCACCAGTGAGCGGTAGCGTCATGCCAAGCCTGATCTCAGTGGAGCCGACACCCGGCATGTCTTGGGCCAGCAGGTAGGGCGATGCCGTCGTGGCAGCGGCGGCGGCAAGGAACTCTCTACGGCGTAGTTTCATGCTTGTCTCTTGAATGCCGGGAAAAATGCGCCCCGGTGTTGCGCCAGAATCGCAATGTATCTCAAATACGGTCATTTCAAACGACTGTTCTCACCTAGTGATTTCCCCTACGAACACGTGTTCGAAACGCTAGTTCGATTGCGTTATGCTTGCTCGCCACTGTGAAGCCGGTCTTGTGGCGGCCGGAACTGCCAAGGTCTCAAAATGGAAAAATTAAGTCGCCCGCCGATTCGTAGAATCGTTACTGGCCTCTCGGAAAAGGGCCGGTCTTGCATCACTGAGGACGGCGCTTCTCCCGCCGAACTTACTGTGCAGACTAGGCCCGGCTACCGGGTCACCAATCTCTGGCGGACGCTTGCGGCCCAGCCGTTCGACGCGCCGGACTCCATCACTGAGCATCAGGGCGTGCAGCCACCTGACGGCGGCACGGTGCTGCGAATCATCGACGTTCCGCCTGAGCCGCATGACTCCGAGAGCCGACAAGCTGCTGTCGAAGCGACCTTCAAGGAAATGTTCCCCGACGCACATCGCCCGAGCGAAACAGCCGACGCGGCACCGCATCCGGCCATGCACAAGACACCGACGGTGGATTTCGCCCTCATGCTCGAGGGCGAGCTCACCGCGATCCTCGATGAGCAAGAGACCGTCATTCGCGCTGGCGACGTCTTGATTCAGCGGGGCACGAATCACGCGTGGGCCAATCGCTCAGGTAACCCCGCCAGGATTGCTTTCGTTTTGGTGGATGCGCCGCGTCGTGACTGACCTTGCAGCGAGAGCCCTCGACGACGCAGCTTATGACGTTGTCGTTGTCGGCAGCGGTGTCGCAGGGCTGACGGCTGCGCTTACAGCATCGGTCGAAGGTCTTCGCGTGCTCGTGCTAGAGAAGGAGCCGCTTCTGGGCGGCACCAGCGCACTTTCCGGGGGAACCGTGTGGATACCGCCTCGAGAAATTCAGGAAGAAGCGCGCGACAATCCCTCCAGCGCAATGGCATACCTCTGCGCTTTGATTGGAGACACTGCACCGAATGTCCTGCGCCAGAGGTTCCTGGAGTGCGGTCAGGACGCCCTTGACTACCTAGGCGCTCGGGCGGATATTCAATTCGTTGTACGCGATCATTCTCCCGACTACCACCCCGAGATACCGGGCGGATCGCTTGGTGGACGCTCTCACAATCCGATGGCGTTCGATGGGCGCCGACTAGGGAAAGCGGGATTCAAGCGTCTGCGCCCGCCGATGGCTGCATTCACGCTGCTCGGCGGCATGATGGTCGACCTGCAGGATGTCCAGCATCTGCTGCGGGCGTGGCGTTCTCCTCGCTCCTGCGCCCACGGTTTGACTTTGTTGACCCGATACCTGGGCGACCGCCTCCAGGGTTTCGGCAGAGGCACCCGGCTCGTCCTTGGCAACGCATTGGTCGCGCAATTACTTGCCGCGCTTGATGCGAGAGCAGTCCCGTGCGTCGTGAACGTTCGTGCGACAGATTTGGTGGTCGAGAATGGGAGGGTCATCGGCGTGGAAGTCGTGCGGGATGGAAAGCCGCAAATTCTGCGTGCAACGAAGGGCGTCGTGGTCGCCTCCGGTGGCTTCCCTTGGAGCGCGCCGCTGCGGCGCAGGTACTCCTCAATGCCTGCGACATCGTTTTCCGTCGCCGCGCCCGGCAGCAATGGGGAAGGCATCAAAATGTCGCTGCGCGCAGGCGCCAGCGTGGGTGCGCCGCAAAAAGAGCCCGCCTTCTGGGTTCCAGTCTCGATCGATCAGAGGGCCGGCGAAAGGGAGGTTCGTTATCCCCACTTCGCTTGGGACCGTGCAAAGCCCGGTCTGATCGCGGTGAACCGGGCAGGAGAGCGCTTCGTGAATGAAGCGTGCTCCTACCACGAGTTCGTTCGCGCAATGTCTCGGCCTTCCGCCCATGTAGCGTCGCGAGGCGCATTTTTGATCTGCGACAGCCAGTTCATGCGGAAATGGGGATTGGGCCTCGCCCGCCCCGCTGGCTGGCCGCGGCGTCATTTGCTGCGCAGCGGCTACCTTGTCAAGGGTGACACTCTTGAAAAACTGGCGCGGAGCATTGGCGTCGATGCGGCTGGACTTGGCCGCACCGTCGAGCGTATCAACCGCTTCGCGTTGAGCGGGCACGACGACGACTTCGGAAAAGGCGCCAGCGCGTACAACCGCCATTTGGGCGACCCATCGCACTCGCCCAATCCATGTGTGGGACAACTGCGCCACGCCCCCTTCTTCGCGGTTCAGGTGCACCCCGGGGATATCGGCACCACGATCGGCGTGCAGACCGACGTTCACGCACGCGCCGTGAATCACGCCGGCGAGCCGATCGCAGGTCTCTATGTGGTCGGGAACGACATGCACTCCATCATGGGCGGCGAGTATCCCGGGCCCGGCATCACCCTCGGCCCTGCGGTGACATTCGGATGGATAGCAGCCCGCCACATGGCGACTGCGCTGGCCTGAGAAAGCGCCACGAGCAGTTTCCCAAACACGTATTCAACGGCCCCCATCACAGCCATGCCCGTCAAGTCCCAGCAGAACATTGATGTACGAAAGAGGATGATCGACTCGGCCATCGTTCTGTTCGCCCGCAAAGGCGTCGAGCAGGTATCACTGCGAGAGCTCACTACCGATGCAGGGGTCAATCTGGCTGCGGTGAACTATCACTTCGGCTCAAAGGAAGAGTTGGCCAAGATCGTGTTTGAGGAACTGACGAAACGCGTCAACCGACATCGACTCGATCGCCTTCACGAGATCGAGACGGCATGCAGGGCCAGCAATACGCTGCCCCGATTGGAAGAAATCATCTTGGCTTTTATCGAGCCTTACACGGGCACCGCGAACACCGATGAGGGGTTGTTGCTGGCTCGCCTCACCTTGCGACACCGGACCACGCCGAGCGACATGACGGCCAAGCTGATGCGCAAGCACTTCGACCCGACGGCAAAGCGATACATCGCGGCGCTCGCGGCTGCGTGCCCGGCTGTTCCGGCCGATGAGTTTCCATGGCGCTACACCTTCATGGTCAGCGCCGTTGTACTGACGATTACCGATCGGCGGAAGGACAGCCGGCTGCTCAAGCTCTCAGGCGGCAAGGCAGATCCCAACGATTCCATCTCACTGAGCGCGGCACTCGTGCGCTTTCTGGCAAACGGAATGCGCGCGCCGATGAATCTGCCACAAGCGTTGACGTCGGTCCCTGCAAGCGTTTGAACTTCACATCACCGCTTTTTACTTACAACCAGTTGGCCTGGAGGCGTCTTTGCAATCACTCGACAGAACCCACGAACCCGAACTCCGAAGCTGGGTGCCAAATTCGGAGCCCGGTAGCGATTTCCCGATCCAAAACCTGCCGTTTGGCAGCTATCGCTCACGCGAGTGCGCCACACCCCGCATTGCGGTGGCCATCGGAGACTTCGTCCTGGACCTGCACAACGCGGCAGTGGGCGGCGCATTCGGCAGTACCTGCACCGACTTGGTCGTGGCGAGTGATGGCAACTTGGGGCATCTCATGGCCGCGCCACGTGATACCGTCTGCGAGCTTCGCCACGCATTGAGTGCTGTGCTCTCCGAAGGACATGCCAAGCAGAGCGTCCTAGAGCAGCATCTCGTCCCGAAGGGATCGGTTGAAATGCTGCTTCCGACGCGTCCGCCTGACTACACCGACTTCTTTTCCTCGATACACCACGCGCGAAACGCTGGCGAGATCCGCCGCCCGGGCAATCCGCTACTCCCCAATTTTCACCACCTCCCGGTGGCGTACCATGGCAGGCCCTCGACTGTGCGGTGCAGCGGAGACTCGTTCGAGCGCCCTTGGGGCCAGATATTGGCGCAGGGGGAAAGCACCCCCGTCCATTCGAAAACGCAATGGCTGGACTTCGAATGCGAAGTCGCCGTATGGATCGGTCAGCCCAATCGCTGGGGACAGCCGATCAAACTGGCCGACGCCGAACGGCACATCTTTGGCCTCGGTTTGCTCAA
>Ga0160430_100258_pt1 | contig 37085 bp, 31 predicted proteins | sample HID1971I_E0MG_FD_108274 | JGI IMG/M metagenome (GOLD analysis project Ga0160430, IMG submission 108274) | Enriched millipede-associated microbial communities from UW Madison campus, WI, USA - HID1971I_E0 MG | ecosystem: Host-associated > Arthropoda: Insects > Digestive system > Unclassified ...
GAAGCTGCGGTCCTCGTAGACGGTGATCTCGACGGGGATGACGTTGCCGCGCTGCGACTCGGTCGCGGCGTTGTACGCCTTGCAGAACTCCATGATGTTGACGCCATGCTGACCGAGCGCGGGGCCGATCGGCGGCGCCGGGTTGGCTGCACCGGCGTTGATCTGAAGCTTGATCAGGCCGGTCACCTTCTTCTTCGGTGCCATTCTCTTTCCTTTCATCGAATCGGATGCGAGCATCCGCTTCTCCCACAGATCCGGCATCTCCGGACCGTGGTCGTCTGCGCGCCCCTCGACAGCAGGTCCTGAGCCCGTCGAAGGGCAGGGACCCATGACGGGCATCGCACAAACCACATAAGTCTACCCGATCGCAGCGCCTCGCGCGCTCCGCCGCCGCCGCCTCGACCCATCCCCTCCGCCGACGCGGCCCTTTGCGTGCGAGCGGCCCCGTTGCGAACGTCCAGAAGGGGGCCGCTCGCACCAAAAGGGGCCGCTCGACAGAGGCAGGGGGACGCGAAAACGGCCGCCTCCGAAGGAGGCGGCCGTTTCAGGAAGACAGGTCAGACCATCTTGGTGACCTGGTCGAACGACAGCTCGACCGGGGTCTCACGCTCGAAGAGCGAGACGAGGACCGTAAGCTTGCCGCTCTCGGGCTTGATCTCGCTGATCGAACCGGGAAGACCCGCGAACGAGCCTTCCTTGATCGTGATGGTCTCGCCGACCTCGAAGTCGACCTCTGCCGGCAGCGGACGAGCGACGGCGACGCCGCCCTTCGACGCGATGTTCTTGGCGGTCGGGATGTCCTTGACCTCGACGAGCGACTTCAGCATGTTGAAGGCCTCTTCGAAGCGCAGCGGCGTCGGGTTGTGGGCGTTGCCGACGAAGCCGGTGACGCCGGGCGTGTGGCGGACGACCGACCAGGTGTCTTCCGTGAGCTCCATGCGAACCAGCACGTAGCCGGGGATGCGCACGCGGGTGACCATCTTGCGCTGGCCGTTCTTGATCTCGACGACGTCCTCCATCGGGACCTCGATCTGGTAGATCTCGTCCTCGACCTCGAGCGTCGACTTGCGCTGCTCGATGTTCGCCTTGACCTTGCGCTCGAAGCCGGCGTAGGAGTGGATGACGTACCACTTGCCCGGCAGCATGCGCAGGTCCAGGCGGAAGGCCTCGTAGGGATCCTCCTCGGCGTCCTCGTCGTCCGCGTCCTCCGCGGACTCAGCGCCGACCTCGGGGCCGTCGTAAGGGGTGACCTCGTCGGCCGCAGCGGCCTCCTGGTCAGCCGTCTCCTCGGCCACCGCATCGTTGAGAACCTCGGCGGCGGCCTCTGACTCAGCCGCTTCGTCCAGGTTGAGAGCGTCGTTCACAATCGCATCCGCTTCCGGGTCGTCGACCTCGATGTCACCATCGAGGTCGGTGTCGTCTTCTTCGCCGTCCACGTCCTCGACGTGCAGGGCCACGTGCTCAGCCGAGGTCACCGAGAGCTCCTCTGCGGCGAGGACGTTGCCCTCCTGGGCCTCGTCTTCCTCGCTCGACTGCTCTGCCGCGGTCGCCCAGTCGGCATCGTCGGAATATCGTTCAGACACGTTGTTTCTTGCTCCTCGCTGCGGCCGTGGCCGCGGGCGTCATCAGCTTGGGATTCCGAATACCCAGTGCGTCACGTACGCGAACAGAGTGTCCAAGCCGTAGACGATGCCCATGACGATCAGAACGAAGACGAGCACCACACCGGTGAACTTGAACAGCTCCTTGCGAGTCGGGGTGACGACCTTGCGCAGTTCGGAGATGACCTGGCGGATGAACAGGGCGATGCCCCCGAAGAACCGGCCGAAGAAGCCTTGCTTCTTCTCACGGGTGGCGCCGACTGCGACGACCTCGCCGCGCGGGTCTTCCTGATCCATCCTGAATGTACCTTTCGTGTGTCAGCGAACGCTGACGCGCAGGGCGGACAGGAATCGAACCTGCAACCTGCGGTTTTGGAGACCGCTGCTCTGCCAATTGAGCTACCGCCCTAGAGACCGGGAGGTCTCGGGGTGTCCTCTCCATCCTGTCATCCTCCAGAGGTCCGAGGACCCGAGGCACGGCGAAAGAATGCAGACAACAACTGCTCGACAAGCATACGGCATCGATCCGGCGGAGCCGAACCGGGATCGGGAACCCGTGTTGTTGTTAGGCTCGGCGAGCGGATGCAGGAGGAGGGAGCGCCGGTGAGCGCTGAAGTGCAGCAGTTCCAGGTGGATCTGCGCGGAGTCGTCGATCTGCTCAGCCGGCACATCTACTCGAGCCCCAGGGTCTACCTGCGGGAGCTCCTGCAGAACGCTCGCGATGCGATCGCGGCACGGCGTGAGGTCGACGGCGGTGGCGGGACGATCCGCATCACCCCGCTGACCGCGGAGAACGGCGAGTTCGTGCTGCGCGATGACGGTGTCGGGCTCACTGCGGCGGAGGTCGCCGATCTACTGGCCACCGTCGGACGCAGTTCCAAGCGCGATATCTTCGACCTGCCGCGCAGCGACTACCTCGGCCAGTTCGGCATCGGCCTGCTGAGCTGCTTCATGGTCGCCGACACGATCGTCATCCGCTCCCGCAGCGCCAAGGGCGGCGCCTCGGTCGAATGGACCGGCAGCGCTGACGGCACCTTCCAGGTCGCCGAGATCGACGAAGAGCTGCCGATCGGCACCAGTGTGCACCTGGTCCCGCGGTTCGACGCGGATGAGCTGCTCCGGCCGGCCGCCGTGCACGAGCTCGCGACGACCTTCGGGGAGTTCTTGCCGGTGCGCGTCGCGATCGACGCCGCGGGCGGCACGATCGACATCACCCGCGAGCCGCCCTTCCTCGATGCCGCATCCGATGTCGAGGCCGCCGTGTCGTACGGGCGCGATCTGCTCGGCGCCGGCCCCCTCGACGTGATCGAGCTGAGCGAGTCGGCGACCGGCACGCGCGGACTCGCCTACGTGCTGCCGTTCGCGCCGCCGCCCGGGGCCCGACAGGCCACGCGCATGTATCTGGGACGGATGCTGCTGGCGGAGCGCGTCGACGACGTGCTGCCGGAGTGGGCGTTCTTCGTCAGGGCGGTGATCGATTCGACCGGACTCGCGCCGACCGCGAGTCGCGAGTCGCTGGTCGAGGATGCCGCGCTCGAACGCGTTCGCGAGCAGCTCGGCGCCGGCATCCGTCGGTGGGTGCTCGAGCTGGGTCTGCGCGAACCGCACCGGCTGGCGCAGTTCGTCGCGATCCACGAGGTCGGCCTGAAGTCGCTCGTCCGGCACGATCCGGAGCTCGCGCAGTTCATCACGCGCTGGCTCACCGTCGAGACCACGCACGGAACCGTCACCATCGGCGATCTCGTCGAGCGCTATCCGCACGTGCGCTACGCGGCATCCGTCGACGAGTTCCGCCAGGTCGCCGGCATCTCACCGAGCTCAGAGGTGCTCGTCAACGGCGGGTACCTGTACGACGCCGACCTGATCCGGATGCTGCCGGAGCTGTACCCCGCCGTCACGGTCGAGCAGGTCGACGTGACGGGCGAACTCGACCGGCTCGACCCGCCACCGCTCGACGACCGCGACTCCGCGGTCGCCCTGGAGGCCCGCGCGGGAGCCGTGCTCGCGGCATCCGACTGCTCCGTCGTCGTCCGCTCGATCGACCGACCGGATCTCGCCGGCCTGTACGTGGCCGACCCCGAGGTGCTCCGCGCGATCGACCGCACCCGCACCAAGGGCATCGCCGGATCGCTCTGGAGCGGGGTGCTCGATCGCATCGACCAGACCCGCTCGGCAGCGCGCGACGACGACCTCAGCGCTCGCCTGTGCCTGAACTGGTCGAACCGTGTCGTCAGGGCGCTCGTGCGCGTCGAGGACGACGCGGTGTTCGCCCGCACCGTGCAGCTGCTCTACATCCAGGCGCTGCTGGCAGGACACCACCCGCTCAGCGACGCCGACCGACGACTCATGACCACGGCCCTCAGCGACCTCGTCTCCCTCTCCGCAGGGATCGAAGGGGACACCGTCCCCTTCGACGAGGCGCACTGAGCCCGCCGCCGCACCCCGTCCTCCGAAGGGAACCCCATCCGCATGGCACGTCCGAACAAGCGTTTCCAGCAGCTCATCGAGGAGATCGACCGAACCCCCTGGGGCCCAGCGGAGCAGGCACTGGTCGCCGAAGCCATCGCGCTGGCGATCGAGCTAGGTGACGAGCAGCTCGAATACGAGGCGCGGATGCGACAGACCGCCTCGGCGAACATGACCGGCGCTACCGACGTGATGCTGAACTCCTTCGCGTGGTGCCTGGCGCACCACGATCAGGATCCTCAGCGCTTCCCCGCCGACCTCAACAACGGCGGCGCCGACCTGATGTGGCAGTTCAAGTGGATGGCGTCGTCGCTCCGCTCCTCCCCTGCGTTCTCGCAGGAGCAGATCGTCGCGGTGCTCGACGACATGGAATCGCACTATCGCGCAGCCGGACTCGGCATGAGCGGTGTGCTCACTGCCCGGTTCGAGGATGCCTGGGACGCCGGCCGCACCGATGATGCCGAGCAGCTGCGCGTGCAGCTCGAGGCCACGCCACGCGACGAGCACAGCCACTGCGACGCCTGCGGACGCAGCCAGTTCGCCGGATTCTTCGCGGAGACGGGGCGCGACGGTGATGCGATCCGTCTGGTCGAGGAGATGATCGAGGGCGGATTCTCCTGCGGCGAGGAGCCGGAGCACGCGCTGTCCCGCGTGCTGGTGCCGTATCTGCGCGCCGGACGGGGCGAGGAGGCGAAGACCGCGCACCTGCGCAGCTACCGTCTCGCCAAGGACAACCCGGACAACCTGCGCATCGTCGCGAACAACATCGTGTTCGCCGCGCTGACCGGCAACGAGGCTCGCGCGCTGGCGCTCGTCGAGCGGCACATCGCCTGGCTCGCGCACGACGGCCTCAACGTCGACGCGCACTTCGCCGCGCTGGCCGCATTCGCGTTCGCACTGGACCGCGTCACCGCGGTCGGTCACGGCGACACCCCGGTGCGCGGTGGGGAGTCGCCTGCACTCGAGCCGTTCTTCGGTGCCCACGAGGGCGTCTGGAGCGCCGCAGAGCTCGCCGCTGTCGCATGGTCGACAGCCGAGCGCATCGGTGCGGAGTTCGACCGCCGTGACGGCACCGAGGGGCACGCGCAGAGCCTCGTGCGGATGCGGGCACTCGCCGACGAGCAGTACGACGTGCCGATCCGATCGGATGCCTTCGTGGCGACCGCACCGGCGAGCACCCCGACCGACGCCGACGGCTGGTTCGAGCGCGTGATGGAGCTCGCCCAGTTCGGTGCTGAGCACGAGGCCCTGGAGGCACTCCCCCGCGCGCTCGTCGTCGACGATCCGGCCAAGCGCGCACAGCTGCTGTCGATGCACATCGGGATCCTGGTGGCGCTCGATCGCGCCGACGAGGGCCTGGCGCTGCTGCCGGAGCGCGTGGCTGCGCTGCGCGAGGCCGGCCGGGTCGAGCAGGCCGACCTCGAGGAGCGGCTCGGACTCGCGACCTTCGGGCTGAACACGCCCGAGACCACCGCTGACCTCGAAGACGCCCTGGCCGCGGCATCCGATCTCCCTGCCTGGTCGCGCGGCGACCTCGCGATCAGCCGTGCCGCGCTGCACCTGCAGTCGGATGAGGCGGATGCCGCCCTCGATCTGGCGGAGCAGGCTGCGCGTGCCTTTGCCGAGGCGGAGGACACCCGGCTGTCGAACACCACGACGCTGATCGCGATCGCTGCGGTGCTGCAGAAGAACGACATCGAGGCGACGACCGCGATCCTCGAGCGCTTCCTCGCGCAGGACGATCTCAGCATCGGCCACCGGGCTCAGGCGCTGCACACACGAGCTCGTGTGCGCGGTGGAACGAACGAGTTCCGTGAGGGTGCGACGGATGCTGACGAGACCTGCCGTCTGCTTGCGGGCATCGGCGCGACCAGGGCCCTTGCATCGGCGCATCTGCTGGCCGGAGCGCTCTGGGAGGACGCCGGAGAGCCGGAGAAGGCAGTCGCCCGCTACCGCGTGACGGCACGCCTGACCGCGCAGGAGGGCGGCGATCTTGCTGGTGCGAACTTCCGCCTGGCGCGGGCGATGCTCGCGGTCGGGGATGCCGAGGAGGCGGCCGAACTCTTCGGATCGGTGCTCGAGCAGGAGGAGCAGGCCGAGGTCGCGGCCGGGTCGCGCGCGATGACGGCGTCGATGCTCGCGCGGGCCTTGAGCGCGGCCGGCGAGCACGGCCAGGCCTTCGGTGCGTTCGGCTACGCAGCCGGCCTCTACGGCGAGGTCGAGGAGCACGCCGATCAGGCGCTGTCGATGAGCGAGCAGGCCAAGATCCTGGCGCAGTTCGACGAGCACGACGACGCGCTGGAGATGCTGGAGTCGGCGGCCGAGATCGTGCGACGTGCGCCGGATGCGGTCGGAGCGATCGCGGAGGTGCTGCACAACCTCGGCCAGATTTACGGCGGACGACAGGACGAGCGCGCCTTCGGCCTGTTCGACGAGGTCACCGCCCTCGCCACGCAGCACGAGGCCGAGTGGCTGCTGGCCGACGTCACGGACTCGCGAGGACGCGCGCTCGCCCAGGTCGGTCGCATCGACGAGGCGGTCGCCGCAGCGCTCACCGCCGCCGACTCCTTCGCCGGGATCGGCGACAGCGGCTCGGCCGGCGGATCAGAGCTGTTCGCCGCTCGGCTGCTCGCCGGCAACGAGCGCGCCGACGATGCGGTCGCCGTCTACCGCAGCGCCCTGGAGCACGGCGCAGTCCACCCGCCACTGCGCCAGGTGGCGGCGCTCGAGCTCGGCGACACGCTCGAGGCGCTCGGTCGCCACGGCGAGGCCGCCGAGGTGCGGGCGCTCATCGAGAGCTGAGCGGCGGCGCCCTTCGTCTCGCTTCGCTCGCTCAGGAGGCGGGGCGAGGGGCGGCGAGCTGTCTCAGAACAGCTGACGCCAGTTCGCCCGCGCCAGGTCGATCAGCTCGTCGCCGCGGCCCGACATGACCGTGCGGATCGCGTAGAGCGCGAAGCCCTTCACCTGCGCGGCCTCGATCGCCGGCGGCATCGACAGCTCCTGCCGCTCGGTGACGACGTCGAGCAGCGCCGGCCCGTCGTGGGCGAGCACCTCGCGAACGGCGTCCGGCAGGTCTTCGCTGCGCTCCACCCGACGCGCGAAGATACCCATGGCCTCAGCGATCGCGGCGAAGCTCGGGTTGTCGAGACCGGTGCCGTAGGTGACGAATCCGGCGGCCTTCATCTCGAGCTCGACGAAGTTCAGCGACGAGTTGTTCACCACGATCGTCTTCACCGGCAGCCCGTTCTGCGTGAGGGTCAGCAGCTCGCCGAGCATCATCGCGAGGCCGCCGTCGCCCGCGAGCGCGACGACCTGGCGGTCCGGATGCGCGACCTGGGCGCCGATCCCGTGCATGAGCGCGTTCGCCATGGAGCCGTGCGTGAACGATCCGATCAGGCGGCGATGCTCGGTCATCCGCAGGTAGCGGGCGGCCCAGACCGTGGGCGAGCCGACGTCGGCGGTGAAGATCGCGTCATCCGCCGCCTGCTCGTTCAGCAGCCTGGCGAGGTACTGCGGGTGGATGGGGCGTCCGGCCTTGGTCGGCACCGCGAGATCGTCGAGCTTCGCACGGGTCTTGCGGTAGTGGGCCGTGGCGTCGTCGAGGTGTCCGCGGTCCTTCTCGGCGAGCCGCGGCAGCAGCGCCGCTGCGGTCGCTCCGACGTCGCCGACGAGCCCCAGATCGAGCGGATGCCGCTTGCCGAGCTGCTCCCCGCGGATGTCGACCTGGATGGTGGTCGCGCCGTCCGGGTAGAACTGCTCGTACGGGAAGTCGCTGCCGAGCACCAGGAGCGCATCGGCCGATTCCATGGCGCGGTAGCCGGAGGCGAAGCCGAGCAGTCCGGTCATGCCGACGTCGAAGGGGTTGTCGTACTCGATGAACTCCTTGCCGCGGAGGGCGTGCACGATCGGAGCGCCCAGGCGGTCGGCCAGCGCGATGACCTCGTCGTGTGCGCCCTCGACACCCGCGCCGGCGAGGATCGTGACGCTCTTGGCCTCGTTCAGCAGGGTCGCCGCACGCTCGAGCTCGGCACCGCTGGGAACGACGACCGGTCGAGTGCGCTCGATCACGACCGCACGGTCATCGGCGATGTCGGCGAGCGCGACGTCACCGGGGATCACCAGCACGGCGACGCCGCGCTTCTCGATCGCCGCGCGCATCGCGATCTCGAGCAGTCGCGGCATCTGTCGCGGGTCGGCGACGTACTCGACGTACACGCTGCACTCGCGGAAGAGCTCCTGCGGGTGGGTCTCCTGGAAGTAGCCGGTGCCGATCTCGTTCGTGGGGATGTGCGCCGCGATCGCGAGCACTGGCACGCGCGAACGGTTGGCGTCGTACAGACCGTTGATCAGGTGCAGGTTGCCTGGGCCACAGGACCCGGCGACGACTGCGAGCTGGCCCGTCGTCGCAGCATCCGCCGCCGCAGCGAAGGCAGCGGACTCCTCATGCCGCACATGCACCCATCGGATCGTGCCGTCCTTTCGGAGGGCGTCCGTGAAGCCGTTCAGCGAATCTCCGGGGAGACCGTAGACGCGATCGATCCCGTTGGCATGCAGAGTCTTGACGATGTTCTCAGCGACATTGGCCATGCTTCGACCCTACGCCCGCCCCGGCCCCCGAGGCCCGCCCCACATGCCTCGCCCACTTCCGCCGAGCCACCCCCTTTCACGCGAGCGACCCCCTTGAGTACGTACTCAAGGGGGCCGCTCGCGCACAGAGGGGTGGCTCGGCGACGGGGCGCTCAGCCGATGCGGATGAGCTTCTTGTTCACGAACTCGTCTGCGGCGAGGTGCCCCAGCTCACGCGAGGTCCCGCTGCGCTTGATGCCGCCGAACGGCAGCTCAGGGCTGTCGGCGAGCACGAGGTTGACGTAGACCATGCCGGCCTCGATCCTGTCGGCCACGCGCTCGGCCTGCTCGGCATCCGTCGTGAAGACGTAGGAGCCGAGTCCGAAGGTCGTGTCGTTCGCGAGCTCGACCGCGGCGTCCTCATCGGCGACGCGGTAGACCACCGCAGCGGGGCCGAAGAGCTCCTCGCGGTAGACGTTCATCTCCGGCGTCACATCGGCGAGCACGGTCGGCGCGAAGAACGCACCGTCGCGGGTGCCGCCCGTCAGCAGCGTCGCGCCCTGCTCGACCGCCTGGTCGATCTGCTTCTGCAGGTTCTCGGCGGCGGTCTCGGACGAGACCGGTCCGAGGACCGTGTCGTCGAGCGTCGGGTCGGTCGCCTCGACGGCTGCCATCGCCGCGGTGAACTTCTCGACGAAGGCGTCATACAGGCCGTCGACGATGATGAAGCGCTTGGCGCCGTTGCAGGCCTGGCCGTTGTTGTCGAGACGGGCGTCGACACCTGCCCGGACGGTCGCGTCGAGGTCGTCCGTCGAGAGCACGATGAACGGGTCGGACCCGCCCAGCTCGAGCGCGACCTTCTTGAGGTTGCGGCCGGCGATCTCGGCGACAGCAGCGCCGGCGCGCTCCGAGCCGGTCAGCGAGACGCCCTGCACGCGCGGGTCGGCGATCATGGTCGCGATCTGCTCGTTCGTGGCGAGCACGTTCTGGTATGCGCCCTTGGGGAATCCGGCGTCGTGATAGATCGCCTCGATCGCGGTCGACGATTCAGGGCACTGCGGCGCGGGCTTCAGCAGGATCGTGTTGCCGACGATCAGGTTGGGGGCCGCGAACCGCACGATCTGGTATGCCGGGAAGTTCCACGGCATGATGCCGACGAGCGGCCCCAGCGAGGACCGGCGGATGATGGCGGAGCCGTCACCGAGGATCGCGATCGGCTGGTCGGCCATGATGGCCTCGGCCTGGTCGGCGTAGTACTCGGCGATGTCGGCGGCGAAGTCGACCTCGCCGAGAGCGGCCTCGCGAGGCTTGCCCATCTCTCGCACGAAGACGTCGGCGAGCTCCTCGCGGCGCTCACGGTGCAGCTCTGCCGCACGGCGCAGCAGCGCTGCGCGCTCGGCGACGGTCGTCGAGCGCGACCACTCGCGGTGCGCGCTGTCCGCCGCTGCGACGGCCTCGTCGATCTGCGCGTCCGTGAACGTGTCGAACGATGCCAGCGTCTCGCCGGTGGCGGGGTTGATGACGGCGTAGTCGGTCATGTCGTGTCCTCTCGGCAGCCGGTCAGGAGACCGGGATCAGCGTGTACTTGGTGGACAGGTACTCGTGGATGCCCTCGAAGCCGCCCTCGCGGCCGACGCCCGACTGCTTGACGCCGCCGAAGGGAGCCGCGGCGTTCGACACCACGCCCACGTTGAGTCCCATCATGCCGGTCTCGAGCGCGTCGATCATCCGCTGCCCGCGCTGCAGGCTCTCGGTGAAGACGTACGAGACGAGTCCGTACTCGGTGTCGTTGGCGAGGCGCACGGCCTCGTCCTCCGACTCGAAGGTCGCGATCGCGAGCACCGGTCCGAAGATCTCCTCGCGGAGGATCGCGCTGCCGGCGACGACGTCGGTCAGCACGGTCGGCTCGTAGAACGTGCCGACACCCTCGAGCGCCTTGCCCCCAGCGAGCAGCGTCGCACCGCGGCCGACCGCCTCATCGACGAGCTCGCCCGCCTTGGCGACGGCATCCTCATCGATGAGCGGTCCGATCGCGACACCGTCCTCGGTGCCGCGGCCGATCTTCATGCCGTTCACGCGCTCGGTGACCCGCTTGGCGAACTCGCCGGCGATGTCCTTGTGCACGATGAAGCGGTTGGCTGCCGTGCACGCCTGGCCGATATTGCGGAACTTCGCAGCCAGTGCGCCTTCCACGGCCTTGTCGAGGTCTGCATCCTCGAACACCACGAACGGCGCGTTGCCGCCGAGCTCCATCGACACCCGCAGCACGCCCTCGGCTGCCTGGGCGATGAGCTTGCGGCCGACCTCGGTCGAGCCGGTGAACGAGAGCTTGCGCAGCCGCGGGTCGGCGATGATCGGCGCGGACAGCGCGCTGGACTTCGACGTCTGCACGACGTTCACGACTCCCTCGGGGAGCCCGGCCTGCTCGAGCAGCGACACGAAGTAGATCGTGGTGAGCGGCGTGAGTGCCGGGGGCTTGATGACCACGGTGCAGCCGGCCGCGAGCGCGGGCGCGATCTTGCGCGTCGCCATCGCGAAGGGGAAGTTCCACGGGGTCACGAAGAACGACGGGCCCACGGGGCGCTGCGACACGACCATGTGGCCGGTGCCCTCGGGGTTCAGGCCGTAGCGGCCGTTGATGCGCACTGCCTCCTCGCTGAACCAGCGGAGGAACTCGCCGCCGTAGACGACCTCGCCGCGCGCCTCGGCGAGGGGCTTGCCCATCTCGAGGGTCATCAGCAGCGCGAGGTCTTCCTTGTGCTCCTGCACCAGGTCGAACGCACGGCGGAGGATGTCGCTGCGCTTCCGCGGAGCGGTCGCCGCCCATGCGTCCTGCGCGGCCACGGCCGCGTCGAGGGCACGGATGCCGTCGCCAGGCGTCGCGTCGGCGATCGTGCGGATGACCGCTCCGGTGGCCGGGTCCTTCACGTCGAAGGTCGTGCCGGTTTCACCATCCGTCCACTGTCCGCCGATGAAGAGGCCGGTGGGGACGCTGTCGAGCAGTGCCTGCTCGGCCGGTGCGATCTGAGTGCTCATGGATTCTCTTTCTGTGAGGAGTCGGGGTCAGCGGCGGCGACGGCTCGGCGGCGCATCGATGCCGAGGGTCTCGCCGCGGAAGAAGGCCGGACGCTTGACGGCGTTCCAGATCATCACCGCGATGCCGACGACGATGATCAGCATCCCGAGGATGAACACGATGCCGACGCCGCCGATCTGCGTGCCGGATCCGTAGGCCGGGTCCATCGAGTCGATCAGCGTCGTGAAGAACAGCACCGCGAGGATCAGACCGCCGACGAGCGGGAACAGGAACGTGAAGAAGACGTTCCGCGCCGAGTCGAACCACTGCTTGCGGAAGTACCAGACGCAGGCGAACGCGGTGAGTCCGTAGTAGAAGCAGATCATCATGCCCAGCGTGAGGATCGTGTCCCACAGGGTGTCTTCGCTGATCCAGCGCATGACGGCGTAGAAGGCGGATGCCACGACCGCCGAGACGATCGTCGCGTACCCGGGCGTGAAGAACCGCGGGCTGACCTTCGCGAAGGACTTCGGCAGTGCGCCGTAGTGCCCCATCGCGAGCAGCGTGCGCGCTGGTCCGACGAAGGTCGACTGCAGCGAGGACGCGGAGCTGGTGAGCACCGCGAGCGAGACGAGGAATGCGAGCGGGCCGAGGATCGGGCCGGAGAGGTGGAAGAACACGTTCTCCTGGATGTCCTCGTTGCCGAGGCCGAGCGCGCCGGTGCCGATGCCCGCGAACATGATCATCGCGACCGCGAGCAGCAGGTAGAGCGAGACGATCGTGAGCACCGTCGCGGTGGCGGCGCGACCCGGCGTCTTCTCGGGATCCTTGGTCTCCTCGTTCATCGTGAGCGTGACGTCCCAGCCCCAGAAGATGAAGATCGACAGCGAGAGGCCGGCGGCGACCGCGCTGAACGACGAGATCGCGAAGGGGTTGAACCAGTTGAAGTCGAAGGGCTGGTAGTCGAAGCCGTTGCCGTTCACCGCCTGCACGATCGCGGCCCCGGCGAAGAACACCAGCACCAGGATCTGGAAGCTCACGAGCCAGTACTGCAGCTTCTGCGTCGTCTGCATGTCGCGGTACGACACCCAGGTCGCACCGAGCATGAACAGCAGGCACACGCCGATGTTGATCCAGGTGATGCTGGCGAGACCGGCGACATCTGCGTTGCCGGTCACCTGCGAGATCAGGAGGAAGAGGAAGTCGACCGCGATGCCGGCGAGATTGGAGAGCACCAGGATCGTCGCGACGACGAGTCCCCACCCGGCCATCCAGCCGATCCACGGGCCGAACGCCCTCGTCGCCCAGGTGAAGGAGGTGCCGGAGTCGGGCATCCGGTTGTTCAGCTCGCGATAGCCGAAGGCGACCAGCAGCATCGGGATGAAGCCGATCAGGATGATCGCGGGGATCTGCGATCCGACCGTGGAGGCGACGGGGCCGACCGCGGCCGTGAAGGTGTACGCCGGGGCGATGCACGAGATGCCGATCACGATGGCGCCGATCAGACCGACCGTGCCTGCGCTCAGTCCCTTGCTCGAGATGCCGGTGGTGACTGCCGCGGGCTCCGTCGCCCGGTTCGAGCTGCTCATCAGCGGACTCCTGCTTCGGCGCGCGTGCGCGGGACGACGATCATCGGGACGGGCAGCTCGTGCAGCATCTTCGCCGCCGTGGAGCCCAGGAACAGCCGTCGAGGCTGTGCGAGCCTGCTGGAACCGACGAGGACGACCTCGCCGGGGAGCCAGGACAGGTGGGCGACCGCATCCTCGACGCTGTCGCCAGGTGCTTCCTCGATCACGGCGTCGAGTCCGTCCGGAAGCAGCTCCTTCGCCACCGCCAGCACGTCGTGGGCATGTGCCTCCCCGACGAGCCGGATCGCTCCGGTGTCGAGCCCCGGCGGCACGTCGAACGGCACCAGCGACACGAGGCGCAGCCCCACGCCGCTCGTGGCAGCGACGGATGCCGCCTCGTCGAGCAGGTTCTCGGCGCCAGGGCGGTTGCCGACGGCGACCGTGACCCGTGGGATGACGTGGTCATCCTCATCGGCTGTGCCCCTGGGCGCGAGCGCGACCGGGATGCTCGACGAGTGCAGCAGCTCGGATGCCACGCTGCCGAGCCGATGGCGGCCGAACAGCCCTCCGCCGGCTGCGCCGACGACGATCAGCCGAGCGCCGAACTCCTCGCCCGCCGCGATCAGTCCCTCGGCGAACGACTCGGCGAAGCGCACGTGCCCGCTGCGTGTCAGCTCCTGCGGCAGGCGGATGATCGCGGCTTCCAGCCAGGTCTTCGCCTGCCCCCTGATGTGATCCTCGTATGCGCGCTCCGGCGGCACCGCAGCGCTCCGAGTGCCCTCGGTCGGCAGCACGATCACCAGGTGCACGGCAGCACCGAGGCTGCGCGCGAGGCGCGCCCCGAGCGCCGCGGCATCTGCGCCGGCATCCGTCGCCGTGTACCCGACGACGATGGCCCCGGTCATCCCCGACCCGCTGCCGTCTCGCTCGCCGTGCGGCTCGAGTCCACGATGTTCGAGGCGACGAGGTGCCCCATGCGGATCGCGCCGTCGACGTGCTGGTATCCGGCGCCTGCGAGGTCGCTGCAGGCGAAGTGGATCGGTCCGACCGCCGAACGGAGGTCTGCGCCGTAGCGGTGCAGTCCACCCATGTCGAAACTCGCGGCGTAGGCGCCGCGGGTCCACTCCTCGGTGCCCCAGTCGCTCTCGTAGTAGACGACCGGGTTCTTGGCCTCAGGGCCGTAGTAGTGCGAGAGCGACTCGAGGATGCGCTCCTTGCGCTCCTCGGCCGAGAGCGCGAAGACGTCATCGGCGTTCTGGTCGCTGACGAAGCCGACGAGCGTGCCCCGCTCATCGCCGTGGTTCGTGTTGTCGTATGCCTCGTGCGACAGCTCGTACGGGCTGAACGCGGTACCGCTGAGGCCCTGCTCGCGCCAGAACGGGCGGTCGTAGACGGCGTGCACCTTGATCACGAAGCCCATCGAGATGTGCTGGTGCATCTGGTGCTGGCGTCGCGGGAGCGGCGGCACGAAGGAGATGCGGCTGTACAGCACCGGTGCGTGCGCGAGGATCGCGTAGCGCGCCTTGACCGTGAGCTCGTCCGTCGTCGCGACGACGAACTGGGTCCCTGCGCCTGTCGACGGGTCGCTCCACTCGAGCGAGCGGACCGGCTGGTTCAGCAGCACGTCGTCGCCGAGGCGCTCGGCGAGCAGCTGCGGCACCTGCTGCAGCCCGCCGACGACCCGCTTGTCGAGGATGAAGTCGGCGTCGACGAGGTGGGAGTACGAGCCGGCGGATGCTGCCATCAGCAGCGACTGCAGCAGGGAGAACGAGTGCGTGGGCTTCGTGAGCATCGCAGAGCCGGTCGCGAACGCGAGGTTCAGGACGGCCTCGTCGTCGTCGGTCTGCTGGCGGAGCCAGGCGTCCCAGGTGATCGAGTCCCACTCGGCGGCGTTCGGGTGCTCCCACGGCCGATCGGGGTCGATCTCGGCGACCATCGCATCGAGGCGCTCGGTGATCTCCGCGATGACCTGCTCGGTCTCCGCCGACACCGGGAACATCTCGCCGGTGAAGCGCGAGGCGGTGCCGTCGGGACCGACGTACACGCTGTCGCCCTCGCGGTAGCGGCTGAAGGTCTCGAGGCCCAGTTCGGCGACCGTGTCGATCAGCGCGTCCTGGTCGGGCGAGACCCACTGGCCGCCGAGCTCGAGCATCGCGCCCTCGATGACGTCGGTCCACAGACGTCCTCCGACGCGATCCCGCGCCTCGAGGACGGCGACCGAGAGGCCGGCCTTCCGCAGGTCGTTCGCCGCCGTGAGCCCTGCGGCTCCGGCGCCGACGATGAGCACGTCCCGGGTGATCTCAGCCATCTGCATCTCCTTCGTTGAAAAATGCCGGTCGCGACCCGCAATCCCCCGATCAGGGTCGCGACCGGACGCTTGTGTGCGACTACTTCGCGGTGGCGGCGAGCGCTTCTGCGACGACGTCGAGTCCCTCGTTCAGCAACGCGTCGCCGATCGACAGCGGCGGCAGGAATCGGATGACGTTGCCGTAGGTGCCGCAGGTCAGCACGATGACGCCCTGCGCGATGCAGGCCTTCGCGACGGCCGCGGTGAGCGCGGCATCCGGCGCCTTGGTCTCGGGGTCGACGAACTCGGCGGCGATCATCGCGCCGTGGCCGCGGATGTCGCCGACGCGGGCGTCGTGCTCCTGGATCGCGGCGAGGCGCTGCGTGAGGATCGTGCCGATCTCGCGGGCCCGCTCGATGACGCCGTCGTTCTCGAAGACGTCGATCGCGGCGAGCGCTGCAGCGCAGGCGATCGGGTTGCCGCCGTAGGTGCCGCCGAGGCCGCCCGCGTGCGAGGCGTCCATGATCTCGGCGCGACCGGTGACGGCGGCGAGCGGAAGACCGCCGGCGATGCCCTTGGCGGTCGTGATGAGGTCGGGCTCGATGCCGAAGATCTCGCTCGCGAACATGTGCCCGGTGCGGGCGAAGCCGGTCTGCACCTCGTCGGCGATGAAGACGACGCCGTTCGCGCGGCACCACTCGAGGATCGCGGGCAGGAAGCCGTCGGCCGGGACGATGAAGCCGCCCTCGCCCTGGATGGGCTCGATGATGACGGCGGCCAGATTGTCGGCGCCGATCTGCTTCTCGAGCTGCAGGATGACGCGAGCCGCCGCCTCGTCGCCGTCGAGGCCGTCGCGGAACGGGTACGACATCGGGGCGCGGTAGACCTCCGGGGCGAACGGGCCGAAGCCGCTCTTGTAGGGCATCGACTTGGCCGTGAGCGCCATCGTCAGGTTCGTGCGGCCGTGGTAGCCGTGATCGAAGGCGACGACGGCCTGACGACCGGTGTGCTTGCGGGCGATCTTGATCGCGTTCTCGACGGCCTCTGCGCCGGAGTTGAACAGCGCGCTCTTCTTCGCGAAGTCACCAGGGGTGACGCGGTTGAGCGCCTCGGCGACCTCGATGTACGACTCGTACGGGGAGATCATGAAGCACGTGTGGGTGAACTGCGCGGCCTGGGCGGCGACGGCGGCGGCGACCTTCGGGTGCGCGTTGCCGACCGTGGTGACCGCGATGCCGGAGCCGAGGTCGATGAGCGAGTTGCCGTCGGCATCCACGACGACGCCGCCGCCTGCCGCGACGGTCGCGACTGGCACGGTGTGTCCGACGCCCGCGGCGACGGCATCCGCCTTGCGGGCCAGGATCTCGGCCGAACGGGGCCCCGGAAGCTCGGTGACCAGGCGACGCTCCTGGGGGAGCTCGGGTCCACCGAGGGGAACAGCAGCAGCAGTGGTGTCGAGGAGTGCCATGTTCGCGAGCGTACGGGCGTCACGAGGACCGTCGCATTCGCCGTCCTGTACAATCTTCATCACGGATCTGCCAGCGCGTATAACGGCTGATCGTGCCGATCCGTTCGGAGAGGAGTCCCAGTGGACCAGCCGACGCTGCGGGCCCTGCTCGGCCGTCGAGACCTCGGGCTGCGCCTCGTGTCTCCCGATGCGTCCCTGTCGGACGGCGCACTCGAGCGACCACTGCGCTGGGTGCACAGTTCGGACCTCGCCGACCCCACTCCCTTCCTCGCCGAGGATCTCGTGCTGCTCACGACCGGCACGCAGTTCGACGACCCGGATGCCGCCGCCGACACCTACGTCGGACGGCTGATCGACCGCGGCGTGCTCGGGCTCGGCTTCGGCACGGAAGTGCATCGCGCCGGCATCCCGGACGAGCTGCTCGCCGCGTGCACGACCAGGGGGATGCCGCTGTTCGAGGTGCCGTACCGCACACCGTTCATCGCCGTCGCCCGCGCGCACTCCGAGGCGATCGCAGCGCAGGCGTACGCCCGCCGATCGTGGGCCCTCGACACGCAGCGAGCGCTCGCCCTCGCCGCGCTCCGTCCACAGGGGCTCGACGCCACCATCGCCGAACTCGGCCGCCGACTCGGTGTGTGGGCCGGCATGTTCGATGCCGCCGGTGCGCTGCTGCTCTCGCATCCACGCGAAGCGGTCGATCCGGCTGTGCTGGCCGAGCTCGGCGACCGGGTGATGGAGATCCTCGCCCGCGGGCTCGAAGCGGGGCAGTCGCTGACGATCGGCGACGACACGTTCATGCTGTTCACGATCGGCCGCGGCGGACACCTGCGCGGCGTGATCGCGATCGCGACCGATGCCCTGGACCAGGAGGGCAGGTCGGTCGTGACCTCGGTGATCGCGATGTCAGGACTCGCCCTCGAACAGAGCGAGCAGCTCGCGCGCAGCCGGCGCCGGCTGCATACGCAGCTCCTGGAGTCACTGCTCGCCGACGATCCGACCCTGACCAGACGAGTGATCGGCGGGCTCCCTGCCGCTCCGGTGGTGGTCGCGGTCGCCTCCGACGCACCGGCCGGCCCGATCACCGACTGGTGGGAGCGGCACCGGGCCGACCACGGCACCGCATTCTTCCTCGCCGAGTCGGACGAGGGCGTCACGGTCTGCGTCTCGGCGACCGACGACGATCTCCTCGACGAGCTCGCGCTGCGCTTCGACATCCGTCTCGGCGTCTCGGAGCCGGAGGGCTACGACGCGTTCTCGCGCGCACACGCCCAGGCGCTCACGGCACTGCGGCAGCGGTCGGGGACCGGCGCCGAGCGCTACGCAGACACGGTCGGCTCGAGCATCCTCAGCGCCCTCGCCACCGACGAGGCGAGACTCGTGGCCGAGTCACGCCTCGCTCCCCTGCGAGCACACGACGAGTCCGGCTCCGCTGAGCTCGAGCGCTCGCTGCGCTGCTGGCTGCGCAACGATGCGCGCGCCGAGCCGGCAGCCCTCGAACTCGGGATCCACCGGCACACGTTGCGGACACGCATCGCGCAGGCCGGGACACTGCTGGGGATCGACCTGTCGTCGTTCCCCGCACGCGCCGAGCTCTGGGCGCTGCTGCAGACGGCGAGGGACTGAGGTCGTCAGCCGTCGGCATCCAGCTGCGGCGACGGCTCGACCGGTCTGAACGCCTCGGCGTCGAGGCGCACGGCGACCCATCCGCTCGCCAGGTCCGCCTCGAACCGCAGCAGGCCCCCGGCGGCGTCGATCCAGTACCGCGTGCCTCCGGCGTCCCCGGCGCCTCCGCCGCTGCGTGGGCCGGCGACCACATCGACCGCGATGCCGTCGACCACATCCGTTCGCAGCCACCGCGCACCCGACTGCTGCAGCACACTCGCGTCCTCTGGCCGATCGGCGCCGAGACTGCTGAGAAGGGAGAGCATCAGGTCGAACGCCGACGTCGACGGGTCGAGGCGGCGGCTGACGGCCTCGACCCCGGGCAGGCTGGTCGGCGTCGATGCATCGCTTTCCGTACGCGGCCACCGGAGCACCGTGTCCGCATCCCACTGGATGACCTCCGGGGCACCGTCGATCCGTGCGTTCGCAGTGCCGACGTCATCGCCGAAGTCGAGCACTCCGCGCAGCTCGACCGCGCCTTCGGCGACTTCGAAGCTCGTGACGAACCGCACACCTCGACCCTCGACGTTCAGGAATCGTGCGGCCGCGAGCCGTTCGGCCTCGGCGGTGGTCAACGGCCGAGCACCGCTCGACGGCGACGTGACCGACAGCGATGCCGACACGATCGCGGTCGCGACGCCGATGACGATCACCGCCAGGACGACGATGACGACCAGAGTCTTCCCGGAGCGCATCTCCGCACCGTAGCAATGCGCACGGCCCGTCCGGCGCACATCGAACCGAAGTATCGATATGCCGGTCTCCAGTCCTGCGCTGGAACGCGGCCTGACCCCAGGTCCCGGGGGCTGCGTGTCCGCGGATCAGCCCTGAGCCGGGCTCGCGGGATGCAGGTAGCGGCGCACGAACTCGTCGAAGAGCGGCACCATGTCGACGGACTCGTCCAACAGCCACTGGAGCTGGATCCCGTCCATGACCGCACTGATCAGGCGCGCTGCGAGCGCCGGGTCGATGTCGTCCCGCACCTCGCCGGCCTCTTGGCCGCGACGGAGGATCTCGACCGCCTCGTCGGCCCTTGCCCGATAGCGCGCGGCGAAGTCGTCATGCGACGGGTGCTCGGCATCCGTCGCCTCCGCCGAGACGATCGCGTACAGCGAGGTCAGGCCCCGCGACGTCTGATTGTGAGCGACGACCCGCTTGGCCTGTTCGATCAGAGTGTGCTCTGCGGGGTCGCCGGCTGCAGCACGCACCGCCTCATCGCGCTGGTGGAGCACCTCGGCGAACAGCTCCTCCTTGTCGGCGAAGTGATGCAGCAGACCCGAGGGGGTCACCCCGACGCGTTTCGCGATCTCGCGCAGGGATCCGCCATGGAACCCCGTTCGCGCGAACACCACGGTCGCCTCGTCCACGATGGCCTGGCGCCGCGCCTGTCCTGTGGCGTACGGGCCGCGAAACCCGCGACCTGCCGCCGGCTGACCGTCCGCACCCACTGTCCGCTCCCATCCCTCGGCGCGGGAACTCGAGCCTCAGCCCGTGTGGCCGTGGCCCTGCGTCCCCCACGACGAGCCGAATTCCTGCTGTCGCATCGCGGGTCGCAGGCGCTGCTCCATCTCGCGATCCACGAAGTAGTCCTTGAGCTTATCCCGCGTGAGTTCGTTGCCGATCGCCGCCATGATCATCGACTGGTCGAGCGACAGGTAGCGGTCGGCGACCGTGTCGCTGCGCACGGCGACGGCGTCGTAGAACCCACCCGGACCGTAGGCGCCGAGCTCGTGCTCGATGCCCTGGAGGTTGCGCAGCACGCCCTGGCGGTCGTACGGCAGCGCGAGGAACGACGCGTGCGGGGTCACCACGCCGTCGCCGAACTCGGGAGCGGGGTTCGTGCCGGTCGCGCACCCCGGCCGGTCGACGTCGACGTCGGTCTGCTCCGCATCGGACGTGTAGCCGTCCGACCGCATCCCGGCGATGTCGACGCCGTACTCCGCGTAGCCGCCGAAGGGGTTGCTGGCCGGCGAGAAGCCCCAGTAGCCGTAGCCCGCCTCATCGAGTCCGTGCTGCTGCTGCACGGCGACCGTGATCGGGTGGTTGAGCCGCCAGGACTTCGGTCCCCACTCCGTCTCGGGGACGAGGAGATCGGGCATCAGCGACTCGAACATGCTGCCGCCCCAGCTCGGGACGAACGACATCCCTTCGTAGCTGTACGTGCCCTCCCAGACCTCGACGTCTCTGTAGGTGCGGTACTCCCCCTGCGGGAGCTGCTCCTGCCAGGCCCAGTCGCAGCCAGGGGGCATGGTGCGGTGCGTGCCGTACAGCGCCTCGGCCGGGATCTGGCCGTTGGCGATGCCGAGATAGGTCGCGATACGGCTCTCGCTCACGGTCGTGTCGTAGTGATGGCACGTGTAGTAGGCGGTCTCCCCTGAGCCGTTGTACATCGGCGCAGCGACACTGCAGTCCGGCGGAGCTGCGTCCCAGAAGCCGCCGCGATTCGTGCCGGCAGGCAGCCCCGGTGCACCCTCGGGGTCGAAGAACGACGCGAAGTCCATCGAGTCGTAGAGGGCGTCGGCCTGCGCCGCGAGCCGCGGCTCCGCCTCGCGCACGATGCGCAGCGCGGCGGCGAGCCAGCCGTTGTCCACGGTGCTGAGGAACGGATACACGGGGTCGCCGGAGTCGGGCCATGTCGTCAGCTTCTCGCCCGTCGCCGGGGAGTACCAGTTGTAGAACATCCCGCTCGCGTCGTTGCGCTCGAGCCCCGCCAGGGTCTCGAGGGTCGTCGACAGGCGGGCACGCGCCTCATGGGCGCTGATGACCCCGAGGTCTCGAGCCGTGACCGTCGACCACAGGTACCCGCCGATGTTCGTCGGCGACGTGTACGCGCTGGGTGTCGCCAGATCGCCGGTGATGTTGTCGGCCGGCAGCCCGGTCGTCTCGTCGGTCATCGCATCGAGGGAGTGCCAGGTGTCCGTGGCCCATCGGTTGAGATCCTGGTTGCCGGATCGGTCGTCGCCCGCCATCGCAGGGCCGGCGATCGTCAGGCCGGAGACGACCAGTCCGACCGTCACCACTGTGCTCATCCATCGCTTCATCGTGTCTCCTCATCGAGAACGGCGCCGCAGACCGCGGCGCTCCGACACGCGAAAACCTAACATGTGTTCTATGTTCGCTCAACCCCTGCCGAGATGCAGCACTCACCGCATGTCGTACCAGCGGGAGACCCCATATCATTGAGATATGACCACGCGGACGAGGTTCGACATGAGACAAGCGGCGACCCTCGTCGCCGCTGCCCGCGCAGACGCACGGATGTCGCAGACACAACTCGCGCGAGCCGCAGGAATGAGTCAGCCCAACGTGGCGGCGATCGAGTCCGGTACCCGCTTGGCCGGAGACGGTGTTCTGGAGCGGCTGCTTCGAGCAGCGGACTATCGTCCGAGCCTGCCCCTGGAAACGGCTGCGGACGCCATCGTCGCGGCGGGAGAAGAGCACGGGATCCACGACATCCGAGTCTTCGGTTCCGTCGCCACAGGTTCAGACCACTTCACATCGGACATCGACCTGCTCGCTCGAATCGACACGGGACGCAGCTATCTCGACATCGCCATGTTCCAGAACGCCGTCGAGGGGCTCACTGGTTTCCCCGTCGACGTGGTCATCGACGACGACAAGCGTCCCGCGTTCCTCGACGACGCGGCGTTGATCTCCCTGTCATGACCGAGCCCGACAGCCACGCACCGCGGTTCACCCGCGTGCCCCGAGCATCCGACGATGCCGCGCCTCTCGTGCACGCGCGCATCAAGCTCACCGACAGCCTCGATGCGATCACAACACTTCTCCACCACGCGGTGGATGGCGGGCGGGGCGCCTTCCAGCGCGATTCGCCGGCGTACGCGTGCGGATCGATGGTGATCATCAGAATCGCGGCACTGTTCGAGACCGACGAGTTCGACGAGTTCCTCGGCGCAACACCGGAGACGGTCAGGCGGGCGATCGCGACCACACGGCACATCGCCTCCCACTCCGGCTATCGTTCGATGAATGACGACGTGTTCTGGTCCACGCTGACCGAGCATCTCCCGCCCTATCTGGCAACCTGGCGCGCAGCGGTCTCTCGCTGACCCCCGTCGAGATCCGGCGACGAAGCGCGCCCCGCCCCGGGCCTCGTTCGCGTCTTCGACGCGTACACCCCGGTCTCACCGAGTCGTGGGCGCGATCAGCTCGGCGCGTGCGCCTCGAGGAACTCGTACACATCCGTCGTGTCGACGCCGGGGAACGCGCCGGTCGGCAGCGTCGCGAGCAGCGTGCGCGGCGTCTTCACATTCGGCCACGAGTGCTCGCGCCAGCGCTCCTCAAGCTCGACAGGAGCGCGGCGGCAGCACACCTCGACGGAGTGCTTCGAGACGCCGCGGTGCTGCGTGTCGCGGCCGACGAACCACTTGGTGTCGTCGAATCGCACGCCGACGCTCACCGAGTGCAACCCCTCGCTGGACGCCTCGACCCGCGCGGTGCACCAGTAGGTGCCGTTGCCGGTGTCGGTGTACTGGTAGTACGGGTTGAAGCGGTCGTCCTCGTCGAACACGACTCGGCTCGTCCACTTGCGGCAGCACATCTGCCCCTCGATCGCGCCGAGACGGTCGGTCGGGAAGTTCACGTCGTCGTTCTCGTACGCCTTCGTGATCGTGCCCGACTCGTGCACCTTCAGGAAGTGCACCGGAATGTCGAGGTGCCGGGTCGCCAGGTTCGTGAACCGGTGCGCCGCCGTCTCGTACGACACCGAGTACGCGTCGCGCAGGTCCTCGATCGAGATCGACCGACGGGCCTTGGCGTCTTTCAGCGCAGGCACCACATGCGCCTCGGGGATCAGCAGCGCACCCGTGAGGTAGTTCGTCTCGACCCGCTGACGCAGGAACTCTGCGTAGCTGCGCGGCTCCGAGTGCCCGAGCATGCGGCTCGACAGCGCCTGCAGCACCGCGGTGCGGGCATCGCCCTTCGCCGGCACCCGGCTCGAGAGGTACAGCCGACCGTGCGCGAGGTCGGCGACGCTGCGGGTCGTCTGCGGCAGGTCGGGCGCGTAGTGCAGGGTGAACCCGAGATACGCCGCGATCTCGGATGCGGTTCGTTGCGTGAGCGGTCCGCCCGGATGCCCGACCGCACTGAGGATCTCTGACGCCTTGGTCTCGAGGTCGGCGAAGTGGTTGTCCTGCCTGCGCATCAGGTGCCGGAGCTCCACGTTGGCGCGGCGCGCTTCCTCCGGGGTCGCCGCCCGTTCGTCCTTGAGGCGGTCGATCTCGCCGTGCAGCGCGAGCAGGGCCTTCAGCGCATCCGTCGGCACGCTCTTCGCGATGCGGAACGGCTCGATCCCGAGGGCTTGGAAGGTCTGCCCCTTCATCGCCCGCTCGAGCGCGATCTCCACCGCGCTCCGTTCGTCGAGCGGCTCTCCCTCGAGCAGGGCGTCGATCGTGACACCGAGCGCTCGGGCGATCGCCTGCAGCTGCGTCAGCTTGGGCTCGCGCTTGCCGGTCTCGACCATCGACATCTGGCTCGGCGCGCGATCGACCGCCGCAGCGAGGTCATCCAGGGTCATCCCCCGAGCCGTGCGCAGCTGACGGATGCGGCGTCCGATCGTGAGGGAGTCGGCGTCGTCCGCATCGGAGAGCCGGGCCCCTGAGCCGCGATCCTGGGTGCCTGAGCCTGTCGACGGGGTCATGGCGGTGATTCTGTCACAGAAACAGAATTTCGCACGATCTTCTCCTCGGATTCGTCCATCGCATGCCCCGAACTTCACACACAGTGGGAACACGCCACCCGCTGGACGCTTCGACAGGCCCAGCGATCCACGCTCATCGAGGAGACACCATGACGAACATCGCAGGATCCAACGCACCCCGCCCCGCCGGCCTGCGAGCCGGCGACCAGGTGCAGACGGCTGCCGAGCTCCAGGAGATCTGGGAGACCGATCCCCGGTGGGACGGCGTCGAGCGCACGTACACGGCAGACGACGTCATCCGCATCCGTGGCTCCGTCCGCGAGGAGTCGACGCTCGCCCACCGCGGTGCCGAGAACCTCTGGAACCTCCTGCACACCGAGGACTACGTCCGGGCGCTCGGCGCCTACACCGGCGGCCAGGCCGTGCAGCAGGTGCGCGCAGGACTCAAGGCGATCTATCTCTCGGGCTGGCAGGTCGCAGCCGATGGCAACCTCGCCGGTCAGACCTACCCGGACCAGTCGCTGTACCCCGCGAACTCCGTGCCGGCGGTGGTCCGCCGCATCAACAACGCCCTGATCCGCCAGGACCAGCTCGAGCACGCCGAGGCTATGAGCGGCACCGGCGAGATCACGCAGGACTGGCTCGCCCCCATCGTCGCCGACGCCGAGGCCGGGTTCGGCGGACCGCTGAACGCCTACGAGCTCGCGCAGTCGCTGATCCAGGCCGGCGCCGCAGCCATCCACTGGGAGGACCAGCTCGCGAGCGAGAAGAAGTGCGGCCACCTCGGCGGCAAGGTGCTCGTGCCGACGCAGCAGCACATCCGCACCCTGAATGCCGCTCGCCTCGCGGCCGACGTCGCAGGCGTCCCCACCGTCATCATCGCCCGCACAGACGCTCTCGCCGCCGACCTGCTCACCAGCGACGTCGACGAGCGAGACCAGGCGTTCACCACCGGCGAGCGCACGCCGGAGGGCTTCTACCGCATCCGCCCTGGCATCGAGTCGGTCATCAGCCGCGGACTCGCCTTCGCCCCGTACGCCGACCTGCTGTGGGTGGAGACGGGCGAGCCCGACATCGAGCTCGCCCGGGCCTTCGCCGCAGCGATCCACGAGCAGTTCCCCGGCAAGCTCCTCGCCTACAACTGCTCGCCGAGCTTCAACTGGAAGCGCCACCTCTCGGATGCCGAGATCGCGACGTTCCAGCAGGAGCTCGCCGACCTGGGCTACAGGTTCCAGTTCATCACCCTGGCCGGCTTCCACGCCCTGAACTACTCGATGTTCGACCTCGCCCGCGGATACGCCGATCGCGCCATGAGCGCATACGTCGAGCTGCAGGAGGCCGAGTTCGCCGCTGAAGCGCACGGCTACACCGCCACCAAGCACCAGCGCGAGGCAGGCACCGGCTACTTCGACGTCATCTCCACCGCGCTCAACCCCGACAGCGCGACCCTCGCCCTCGCCGGCTCCACCGAGACCGCGCAGTTCCACTGATCACGCAAAGGACCACGATCATGACCACTCCCACCGCTCCCCCGACCACGGCTCCGATCCAGACGACCCAGCAGGGTCCGGCGATCGAGGTCACCGGCGCACTGCGCGACCGCTACGAGGAGATCCTCACCCCCGGCGCGATCGCCTTCCTCACCGAGCTGCACCATCGCTTCGCCTCGCGTCGCCATGACCGGCTCGCCGACCGCATGCGCCGCCGCTTCGAGATCGGGAACGGGCACGACCCGCGGTTCCGCGACGACACCGCCCACATCCGCGACGACGCCGAGTGGCGGGTCGCAGGTGCCGGGCCGGGACTCGAGGACCGTCGCGTCGAGATCACCGGTCCGACCGACCCGAAGATGACGATCAACGCGCTGAACTCCGGCGCGAGAGTCTGGCTCGCCGACCAGGAGGACGCCACGAGTCCCACCTGGAAGAACGTGATCGAGGGTCAGCTGTCGCTGCGCGACGCGATCAGGGGCGAGCTCTCGTTCACGTCTTCTGCAGGCAGGGAGTACCACGTCACCGCAGAGCGCACGCCGACGATCGTGATGCGCCCGCGCGGCTGGCATCTGCCGGAGAAGCACATCTCCTTCGTCGACCGCGCCGGACGCCGCACCTCGGCATCCGGCTCCCTGGTCGATTTCGGGCTCTACTTCCTGCACAACGCGCAGGCGCTGATCGACGGCGGCCGAGGGCCCTACTTCTACCTCGCCAAGATCGAGTCCAGCGAAGAGGCCAAGCTCTGGGACGACGTCTTCTCGTTCAGCGAGGAGTACATCGGCATCCCGCACGGCACGATCAGGGCGACCGTCCTGATCGAGACGCTTCCCGCCGCGTTCGAGATGGACGAGATCCTGTACGAGCTGCGCGATCACTGCGCTGGCCTGAACGCAGGACGCTGGGACTACATCTTCTCGATCATCAAGAACTACCGCGGCCGCGGCGCGCGGTTCGTGCTCCCCGACCGCAGCGAGGTCACGATGACGGTGCCGTTCATGCGGGCGTACACCGACCTGCTCGTGCAGACCTGCCACAAGCGGGGCGCCTTCGCGATCGGTGGCATGAGCGCGTTCATCCCGAACCGCCGCGACCCCGAGGTGACGGCGCGCGCGATCGAGAAGGTCTCCGCCGACAAGAAGCGCGAGGCCGGCGACGGTTTCGACGGCACCTGGGTCGCGCACCCCGACCTGATCCCGACGGCGCAGGCCGAGTTCGACGCGGTGCTCGGCGACCGGCCGAACCAGGTCGACCGCCAGCGCGACGACGTGCACGTGCAGGCATCCGATCTGCTCGATCTGCACATCGGTCGGCCCATCACGGCGCAGGGCGTTCGCGACAACGTGTCGGTCGCGATCCGCTACCTCGAGGCGTGGCTGCGCGGTCTGGGCGCCGTCGCGATCGATAACCTGATGGAGGATGCCGCGACCGCCGAGATCAGCCGCTCGCAGGTCTGGCAGTGGATCCACCAGGACCGCAGCACGCAGGACGGCACCGCGATCACGGCCGAGTACATCGAGGGACTCATCTCCCAGGTGCTCGCCCAGGCGACCAGGAGCGCCGGCGACCGGTTCGACGACGCGGCCGAGATCTTCCGCGAGGTGTCGCTGCGCGAGGAGTTCCCGGCGTTCCTCACCCTCGGCGCGTACTCGAAGTACCTGATCGACGAGGACTGAGGTTCCCCGCACGCTCCCCCGATCGCGCCTGCATGCAGCGGCACGATCGGGGGAGCTGTGCCGTTCCGGCGACCCCGGAGCCGACGCGCCGCAGCGGACGTACGCTGGACCCATGACAGACGTCTGGAGTGGCATCGCCGCTGAATTCCTGCACCTCTACCCGCGGGGCAACCGACTGCTGGCCGTGACCGGAGCGGATGCCGAGCGCTCGCGCCGCGCGGCCGACGACCTCGCCGCAGCCCTGACGACGGCGGGCCAGCAGGTCGAGCGCACGCACACCGCCGATGGGGATGCCGAGGCGCTGCGCGCCGAGATCGTCTCGCCCTTCCGTGCCTCGGCGCAGGACGGACGCGTGCTGATCGTCTCCGGCCCAGCCGCGCTGATGGATGAGGGCACCCGCGGCATCTGGAACTTCACCCTGTGGCAGCTCGCCGGCGACGAGCCGCCGCACAGCGTGGCATCCGCCCTCGTCGATGTCACCGACCCGGACCACCCGGTGCGGCGCACCGCCGACTACTGCGCACTGCCGGCCTCCTTCGGGGCCTGACCGGCGCGGATCTCCGCCGCCCGAGTCATTCCGGTCGCAGTTCGTGCCGCTCGCATTCCGCCCGAGTCATTCCGGTCGCAGTTCGTGCCGCTCGCGGCCCGCCGGGGCGGCACGAAGTGCGACCGGAATCAACGCTCACGGCCACGAAGCGCTCACGCGAAGGACGCGGCCACCGAGTTGCGGTGGTAGTCGAAGACGATGCTCGTGCGCGTCGATGCGACGCTGCTCTGCGCCGACAGGTGCTCGAGCACGAACTCGCGCATCTCCGACGAGTCCGCCACAGCGATGTGCAGCAGGAAGTCGTCGTCGCCGCCGAGGAAGAACACCTGGATCACCTGCGGCAGGACTCGCACACGCTCCGCGAACTCGACGATGCTCTCCCGCCGCCCGCTCGGACGCAGCGTCACGCCGATGATCGCCTGCAGTCCAGCGCCCAGCATCCGCTCGTCGACGCTCGCGTGGAATCCCGTGATCACGCCGCGATCGATCAACGACCGCAGGCGCGCATGCGCGGTCGACGGGGCGACGCCGAGTGTTCCGGCCAGCTCGGCGTTCGTCATCCGTCCGTCGCGACTGAGCAGCCTCACGATCTCCGCGTCGATCGAGTCGAGCGCCGGCGCCCGAAGAGTCTTCGGCCCAGCGGCCTGATCTGGCTCGTCCATACGAAGCATTATTCAGGATTTCGACTCAAACCGAATCTTCTCAAGAGAATCTGTTGAAGCGCCGACGTTTCTGCGATTCTGGCTTCACGCACGCGACAGCAGTCTTCACGGACACGACATATGGAGGATCGATGAAGATCGGCGTACCCACCGAGGTCAAGAACAACGAGAACCGCGTCGCTCTGACGCCAGCCGGCGCCGACCGACTCGTGCACGAGGGCCATCGGGTGATCGTGCAGTCCGGCGCAGGGCTGGGCTCGAGCATCACGGATGACGCGTACCGCGCCGTCGGGGCCGAGATCGTCGACTCCGCCGCCGAGGTCTGGGCCGCGGCCGACCTGCTGATCAAGGTCAAGGAGCCGATCGCCCAGGAGTACGGCTTCCTGCGTCCTGATCTCACCCTCTTCACCTACCTGCACCTCGCCGCAGACCGCGCCCTCACCACCGCACTGGTCGATGCCGGCACCACCGCCGTGGCGTATGAGACCGTCCAGCTGCCCGACCGCAGCCTGCCGCTGCTCGTGCCGATGAGCGAGATCGCCGGCCGACTGTCGGTCACCATGGGCTCGTATGCGCTGCTGCGCTCGAACGGCGGCCGTGGCACGCTGCTCGGCGGCATCGCCGGCACCCCGCGCGCGAAGACCGTCGTGATCGGCGGCGGCGTCGCCGGAGAGCACGCTGCGGCGAACGCGCTCGGCCTCGGCTCGAAGGTCACCGTGATCGACATCTCCCTGCCGCGTCTGCGTGAGCTCGAGCACCGGTACGGCGGCGCCCTCGAGACCCGCGTCTCGAGCCGATACGACATCGCTGAGGAGCTCGCCACCGCCGACCTCGTGATCGGCTCGGTGCTGATCCCCGGTGCCGCAGCGCCCAAGCTCGTGACCGACGACATGGTCGCGACCATGAAGCCCGGCTCGGTGCTGGTCGATATCGCGATCGACCAGGGCGGATGCTTCGAGGGGTCGCGTCCGACCACGCACGACGACCCGACGTTCGCGGTGCACGACTCGATCTACTACTGCGTCGCGAACATGCCGGGTGCCGTACCGGAGACCGCGACTCGTGCGCTCACGAACGCGACGCTCCCCTACGTCTCTGCGATCGCCGGCAAGGGCTGGGACCGTGCGGCGGCCGACGACGCCGCACTCGCGAAGGGGCTGAACGTGCAAGCCGGCCGCATCGTGCTCGATGCCGTCGCTCAGGCGCACGGCTTCGCCAACGCGTGAGCTCCCGGAACCCCGCTGGCATCCGAAAGAACTCAGGATCTTCATGACGACTCGCCCGGCATCCGGCATGTCCACCCGAGTACGCTCGTAGTCGTGACCGAACGAGCTCCTCTCTCCCGCAAACTGTCCGCGATCGCCGAATCCGCGACCCTCAAGGTCGATGCCAAGGCGAAGGCTCTCAAGGCTGAGGGCAAGCCCGTGATCTCGTATGCGGCGGGCGAGCCGGACTTCTCCACGCCCCAGTTCATCGTGGATGCCGCGGCCGAGGCGCTCGCCGACCCGGCCAGCTACCGGTACACGCCAGCGGCCGGCCTCCCGGCGCTGCGCGAGGCGATCGCCGCGAAGACCCTTCGTGACTCCGGCCTCGAGGTCTCGCCGAGCCAGGTCATCGTGACCAACGGCGGCAAGCAGTCCGTCTACCAGGCGTTCCAGGCCGTGGTGAACCCCGGCGACGAGGTGCTGCTGCCGGCGCCGTACTGGACCACGTACCCCGAGGCGATCCGCCTCGCCGACGGCACCCCTGTCGAGGTCTTCGCCGGCGCCGACCAGGACTACAAGGTCACCGTCGAGCAGCTCGAGGCCGCCCGCACCGAACGCACCACCGCGTTGGTCTTCGTCTCGCCGTCGAACCCGACCGGGTCGGTCTACACCGCCGAGGAGACGCAGGCGATCGGCGAGTGGGCACTCGAGCACGGCATCTGGGTCATCAGCGACGAGATCTACCAGAACCTCACCTACGAGGGCGTCAAGGCGACGTCGATCGTCGAGGCGGTCCCCGAGGTCGCCGGTCAGACGATCCTCGTCAACGGCGTCGCGAAGACCTACGCCATGACCGGCTGGCGTGTCGGCTGGATGGTCGGACCCGCCGACGCCATCAAGATCGCCGCGAACCTGCAGTCGCACCTGTCGAGCAACGTGAACAACGTCGCGCAGAAGGCTGCGATCGCCGCGCTGAACGGTCCGCAGGACGAGGCCGAGCAGATGCGCGAGGCGTTCGACCGTCGCCGCCGCCTGATCGTGGCCGAGCTGTCGAAGATCGACGGCGTCCGCGTGCCGAATCCGCTCGGCGCGTTCTACGTGTACCCCGACGTGCAGGGCCTGCTCGGCCGCACGTGGGGTGGCGTGACCCCGACGACCTCGCTCGAGCTCGCCGACCTCATCCTGGACCAGGCCGAGGTCGCTGTGGTCCCCGGCGAGGCGTTCGGTCCGAGCGGGTACCTCCGCCTCTCCTACGCCCTCGGCGACGATGCACTCCTCGAAGGGATCCAGCGCCTCCAGCGCCTGTTCGCCTGAACCCACGAATCGAGAAGGCCCCTCCGCAGTCGCCTGCGGAGGGGCCTTCATCGTGCTGTCAGGATTCCGGCTGGTAGCCGATCAGCCAGCGGATGCCGTAGCGGTCCACAAGCGTGCCGTCCCAGTCGCCCCAGGGGCGCCGCTGCAGCGGATCGATCACGCGTCCGCCGACCGAGAGATCCGCGAACCAGCCGGTGAGGGTCGAGGCATCGGCGGTGCCGAGCAGCGAGAAGAACATGCCGTTCATCTGCACGGCATCCGCATCGATACCGGCATCCGCACCCGACAGGTTGACGACGCCTTCGAGCATCGCGTGCGCGATCGCATCGGACGGGCCGTCGTGCCGGTCAAACTGGGCGTAGTCGAACATCCGCAGTTCGCCGCCGAACACCGACTGGTAGTGCCGCATCGCCTCGGCTGCATTGCCGGGGAACAGCAGGTACGGAGTCAGTCCACTCATGCCGCGAGTGTAGCCCCGTCGCGGAACCGCGTCACAGCTCGACGTCGACGAGCACCGGCTCTGGCTGCAGCACGAGCCCGAACTCGGCGTGTACACGGCTCTGGATGAAGCGCGCGAGCTGCGCCACCTCGGCGGCACTCGCGCCTCCGCGGTTCGTCAGCGCGAGCGCGTGCTTGGTCGAGACCGAGGCGCGCGACCGTGGCAGCTTGAACCCCTTGCGGATGCCGGCCTGCTCGATAAGCCAGGCGGCGCTGACCTTGACGTCGGTCGGCTGACGCCGAGGGGCCTCGACGAGTCCCTCGTACGTCGCGAGCGGGATCACGGTCACCGCGTCGAGATCCGGCGAGACCGGCCACCGAGGGCACTCCGGCGGCAGCGCGCGGGCGACACCCTCCGGCACGATCGCGTTCTGGAAGAACGAGCCGACGCCGTGCGTGTCTGGATCGCTCTCGTCGAGCAGCATGCCCTTCGACGCCCTGGTCGCGAGGATGCGGTCGCGCACCCAGGCGAGCGGCACGGGAGTGTCGTCGGAGAGGCCGAGCGCGCGACGCAGCTGCTCGCCGCGCACGATGCGTTCGCTCGCGACCACCAGGTCGACCGTGGCCGACAGGATCACGGCACGCCGCTCTGGCACGCTGCCGTAGTGGTGCTTGAGCACGGAGGTGCGGAAGCCGAGTCCGAGCTCGGACGCCGGGACGGTCGAGATCTCGCCGGTGCTCTCGTCGATCAGCTCGACCTCGACCAGGGTCTCCTGGATCTCCTGGCCGTAGGCGCCGATGTTCTGCACCGGCGCAGCGCCGACGGTGCCGGGGATGCCGGACATCGCCTCGAGGCCCGCGTAGCCGTGCTCGACCGCGTATGCGACGAGCGCGTCCCAGCCGTGCCCCGCCTGCGCGCGCAGACGGATTCGCCCATCGTGCGGCGAGGGCAGCTCTTCGATGCCCTCGGTCAGCACGCGGATGACGGTGCCATCGAACGGCTCGTCGCCGACGAACAGGTTCGACCCGCCGCCGAGCACGAACCAGTCGTCTCCGCGGGACCAGGTGTCGTGAAGTGCCTCGACGAGGCCCTCGGTGGTATGCGCCTCCTGCATCCGCTCCGGGGCAGCCCCGGTGCGCAGGGTCGTGAGCTCGGCGAGACGGATCGGCTCGATCTCGCGCATCAGACCACGCCCATCAGACGGCGACGCGCAGCTGCGCCTTGACGAGCACAGTGGTCTCGTCGAACGTGACCTTCAGATCGATGCGAGCCGACTCATCGTCGACCGCGCCGACCGTTGCGAGCACGTGCACGTCGGCGCCGTCGGTGGCGTCGACCACGACCGGCTTGGTGAAGCGGACGCCGTAGTCGAGGATCCGGGTGCCGGGCTCGAGGGCGGCGACGACGACCGACGACGCGATGCCCATGGTGAGCATGCCGTGCGCGAGCACGCCGGGAAGCCCGACAGACGCTGCGACGTCATCGCGGTAGTGGATGGGGTTGAAGTCTCCCGAGGCACCGGCGTAGCGCACGAGCGACTCCCGGTCGAGGTGCACGCTCCGCTCGGCGATCGTGTCTCCGATTGCGTACGCCATCACTCCCCCTCTCCGACCAGCAGCACGCTGGTCGCGGTCACGACGTGGGCGCCATCGACATCGGTGATCTCGGCTTCGCTGGTGATGAGCGCGTTGCCGCCCATCGTGCGGATGCCGGTCACCTTGAGCTGCCCGACGAGCTCGTCTCCGGCCACGATCGGACGCGAGTACGTGAAGCGCTGCTCTGCGTGGATCGTGCGCGCGAGCACGATGCCGGAGTCGTCGAGGGCGAGCAGCTGCTGCAGCGTCTGGTCCTGGATCACCATCGCGAAGGTCGGCGGCGCGACGACGTCTGCGAATCCGGCCGCGCGAGCCGCCTCGACGTCGGTGTGCTGCGGAGCGTCGGCGAAGACGGCGCGAGCGAACTCGCGAACCTTCTCTCGTCCGACGAGGTACGGGGGCGTCGGCGGGAACTCCCGGCCGACCAGTTCTGGGTTCACTGCCACCCCTCGATCCTACCGAGGGCAACCGACACCCGTGCTCCGATCAGCCCTTCTTACGGCCGCGGATCGCCTTGAGCGCCATCTGCACGGCGATCACGACGAGATATGCCGCGAACAGAATGTTGCCGACCGAGGGATCGACGATGGTCGCGATCCACGCGCCGAGGGCAGTGGTCGTGCAGGCCGCGACGCCGATCATCGCTCCGGCCAGCAGGTCGACATTGCGGTGGCGGATGTTGCCGATCGTCCCTGAGATCGCGGTCGGGATCATCATGAGCAGCGAGGTGCCCTTGGCGACGAGATCGCTGGTGCCGAAGGCGAGCATCAGCACCGGGACGACGATCACTCCGCCGCCGACGCCGATGAGTCCGGCCAGGACGCCGGTGCCGATGCCGACAGCGACCAGCGCGATGCCGGTGAGCCAGGTGAGCTCGAACACGGCGTCGCGAGAGGGGACGACCAGGAACAGCGTGACGATCACGACGGCGAGGAAGCCGACGAAGCCCCATCGCAGCGCGGTCTGCGAGATTCGCGGAAGCAGGCGGGTGCCGATCTGCGCCCCGACCACCGCTCCGGCCGCGAGGATCAGCGCCGGGATCCAGGCCACCGAACCGGAGACGGCGTAGGAGATCACGCCGACGCTCGCGGTCGGCACGATCGCGGCGAGCGAGGTGCCGGCGGCGAGGCGCTGGTCGAAGTGCAGGAACAGGACGAGCAGGGGCACGATGACCGTGCCGCCGCCGACGCCGAAGAGGCCGGAGAGGAGGCCAGCGAGGAGGCCGATCCCGATGAACGCCGCGTACGCTCGCGGCCCCCGATGCAGGCCAGCGGCGACGTCGTTCACGCTTCATTCCTTCCACGCGACCCGACGAAGGCCGCACCGATCTCAGCCTACTCCCGCGGCAGGCTCTCCCTGTTCCGTGCTCAGACCTCCGAGTCCGTGCGACGAGCCGTCGTCGGATCGCCCCAGGGAATCCTCGACGACGCTTGGGACGCAGTCCCTGTCTATGCGACACTTGATCCCATCGCCGGGGCGCCGCCGTCACCGGCCGGATCGAAGGAGATCTCATGGTTCGCAGTAGCTTCCCCGATGCGGAGATCCCCGATGTCTCCGTCTTCGACTTCCTGTTCGGCGACCTCGACGAGGCCAGACTCGACGCCACCGCACTGATCGACGGAACGAGCGGCGCCGAGACCACCTACCGCCAGCTCATCGGCCAGATCGAGCTGTTCGCGGGCGCGCTCGCAGCTCGTGGGGTCGGCGTCGGCACGCGTGTCGGCGTGCTCTGCCCGAACATCCCCGCGTTCGCGACGGTCTTCCACGGGATCCTCCGTGCAGGCGCCACCGCGACCACCATCAACTCGCTCTACACGCCGGACGAGATCGCCAACCAGCTCACCGACGCTGAGGCCGACTGGCTGATCACGGTCTCGCCGCTGCTCCCTGGCGCGAAGGCCGCAGCGGAGAAGGTCGGGATCGCCGCCGACCACCTCATCGTGCTCGACGGCGCCGACGGGCATCCGTCCCTCTCCGCACTCCTCGGCGAAGGTCACCCGGCGCCGGAGGTGACGTTCGACCCGGCCGAGCATCTCGCGGTGCTGCCGTACTCCTCCGGCACGACCGGGCGCCCCAAGGGCGTGATGCTGACGCACCGCAACCTCGTCGCGAACGTGAGCCAGTGCCGCTCGACGATCTCGCTCGCCGACGACGACCGCGTCCTCGCGGTGCTCCCGTTCTTCCACATCTACGGCATGACCGTGCTGCTGAACTTCGCGCTGCGCCAGCGCGCTGCGCTCGTCACGATGCCGAAGTTCGATCTCACCGACTTCCTCAGGGTCGTCGCGGAGCATCGGACGACGTGGGTGTTCATCGCACCGCCGATCGCGGTGGCCCTGGCGAAGCATCCGCTCGTCGATCAGTACGACCTGTCGTCGATCAAGGTGATCTTCTCCGGCGCTGCTCCCCTCGACGGCGCACTCGCATCGGCGGTCGCGACGCGTCTGCACTGCACGGTCTGCCAGGGCTACGGCATGACCGAGACCAGTCCGGTGACCCACGCGATCCCCGCTGATCGAGACGACCTGGACCGCTCGAGCGTCGGGCTGCTGCTCGCCGGCACCGAGGCCCGGCTGGTCGATGCCGAGACCGGGCGCGACGTCGACGCGCCGGCCGAGGGCGTGAGCGAGCCGGGAGAGATCCTGATCCGCGGCCCCCAGGTGATGAAGGGTTACCTGAACCGCCCCGATGCCACCGCCGAGATGCTCGACGACGACGGCTGGCTGCACACGGGCGATATCGCCACGGTGACGCACGACGGGATCTTCCGCATCGTCGACCGTCTGAAGGAGCTGATCAAGTACAAGGGCTACCAGGTCGCGCCGGCCGTGCTCGAGGCGGTGCTGCTGGAGCATCCCTCGATCGCGGATGCCGCAGTCATCGGCGCATCGGACGACGACGGCCAAGAGGTGCCGAAGGCCTTCGTCGTGGTGCAGCAGGGTGCGGAGCTCGACGCGGATGCCGTCATGGCCCACGTTGCCGCGCGCGTCGCACCGCACGAGAAGGTACGGCAGGTGGAGTTCATCGAAGCGATCCCGAAGTCGGCGTCCGGCAAGATCCTGCGCAAGGACCTCCGCGCGCGCTGACCCGCCCGGTCCCCGGAACGACGAAGCCCGCCACCCCGGAAGGGGCGGCGGGCTTCGTCGTGATGAGGTGCTTACTTCTCGACAGCGTCCTCGGCGGCAGCCTCGGCTGCTTCGCCCTCGGCCTGCGACTCGGCACCGGCGTCAGCGGCGGGAGCCTCCTCGGCGGGAGCCTCCTCGGCGGGAGCCTCCTCGGCAGGAGCCTCCTCGACCTTTGCCGGCTTCTCAGCGGCAGCGGTCTTCTTGGCCGACTTCGCCTTCGGCGTGACGGGCTCGAGGACGAGCTCGATCACGGCCATCGGTGCGTTGTCACCCTTGCGGTTGCCGACCTTCGTGATGCGGGTGTAGCCACCCTCACGGTCAGCGACCAGCGGAGCGATCTCAGCGAAGAGCGTGTGCACGACGCTCTTGTCGCCGATGACCGCGAGCACGCGACGACGCGCGTGCAGGTCGCCGCGCTTGGCGAAGGTGATCAGTCGCTCGGCGAGCGGACGCAGGCGCTTGGCCTTGGTCTCGGTCGTCTTGATCGACTTGTGGGTGTAGAGCGCCGCTGCGAGGTTGGCAAGCATGAGGCGCTCGTGTGCGGGGCCGCCTCCGAGGCGGGGACCCTTGGTGGGCTTGGGCATAATCGTCTAACTCCTGGTCAGAAGGTCGGGGTTCAGAAGGACTCGTCTTCGCTGCCGCCGTAGAAGTGGGCGCCGTCGAAACCGGGCACCGAATCCTTGAGCGACAGACCGAGCGAGATGAGCTTGTCGCGCACCTCGTCGACCGACTTCTGGCC
>Ga0160430_100260_pt1 | contig 36976 bp, 36 predicted proteins | sample HID1971I_E0MG_FD_108274 | JGI IMG/M metagenome (GOLD analysis project Ga0160430, IMG submission 108274) | Enriched millipede-associated microbial communities from UW Madison campus, WI, USA - HID1971I_E0 MG | ecosystem: Host-associated > Arthropoda: Insects > Digestive system > Unclassified ...
CGCCCCCCCCCCCCCTGGGCCTCCCTGGCACCGCGGCATCCGCCGGGCCGTAGGCTTGGGAGGTGACCATTCAGCATGACCCCGCGATCCGGGGCTTCGCCAGTGACAACTACTCCGGCATCCACCCCGAGGTCCTCGCGGCCATCGCGACGGCGAACGACGGGCACCAGGGCGCATACGGCAGCGACGCCTACACGGCACGCCTGCAGGAGGTCATCCAGACGCACTTCGGCGAAGGGGCTGAGGCTTTCCCGGTCTTCAACGGCACCGGAGCGAACGTCACCGGCCTGCAGTCGATGCTGCCGCGCTGGGGCGCCGTGATCGCGGCATCCTCCGCGCACATCAACGTCGACGAGGGCGGTGCCCCCGAGAAGATCGGCGGGTTCAAGCTGCTCACGGTTCCGACCGACGACGGCAAGCTCACCCCCGAGCTCATCGACCGCGAGGCCTGGGGCTGGGGCGACGAGCACCGTGCGCAGCCGCTGGTCGTGTCGATCACCCAGTCCACCGAGCTCGGCACCCTGTATACGGCCGAGGAGATCCGCACGATCGCCGACCACGCGCACGAGCGCGGCATGAAGCTGCACCTCGACGGCGCACGTCTGTCGAACGCGGCAGCTGCGCTCGACCTGCCGCTCGCGGCCTTCACGCGCGATGCCGGCGTCGACGTGCTCAGCTTCGGCGGCACGAAGAACGGTGCGATGCTCGGCGAGGCCGTCGTGGTGCTGAACCCGGCGGCATCCGATGGGCTCATCTACTCCCGCAAGTTCAACATGCAGCTCTCATCGAAGATGCGCTTCGTGTCGGCCCAGTTGATCGCGCTGCTCGACGGCGACCTGTGGCTGCGCAACGCCCGCCACGCCAACGCCATGGCCGCCCGCCTGCGCGGCGAGATCGAGCAGGGCATCGCCGCCGGTGCGATCACCGGCGTCGCCTTCACGCAGCCGACGCAGTCGAACGGCGTCTTCGCGACGGTCCCCGACGGTGTCGCCGACGGCCTGCGCGAGTCGTTCCGCTTCTACGACTGGGATGCCGCGCGCAACGAGGTCCGCTGGATGTGCAGCTTCGACACCCAAGAAGACGACGTCGACGCATTCGTCGCCGAGCTCTCGCGCCTCACCGGCGCCTGACCCGCAGTCCCGGATTCAGCGCAGCAGACCGAGGTTCGCCAGGGCCAGACGGATGAGCGTGCCTCGTCCGCCTTCCATCTCGGCGGCGACGGCATCGGACCCTGCGGCCTCCGCCGAGAACCAGGTCACCTCGAGCGCGTCCTGGCGCGGCTCGCAGGTGCCGGTCACCGGGACGACGAACGCCAGGGACACGGCGTGCTGCCGGTCGTCGTGGTAGGCGCTGACGCCGGGGATCGGGAAGTACTCCGCGACCGTGAACGGGAGCGGCTGCGGCGGCAGCAGCGGGAAGGCCATCGGGCCGAGATCGTTCTCGACGTGACGGAAGAGGGCGTCGCGGATCGTCTCGCCGAAGCGCACGCGACCGGACACGATCGTGCGCGTCATCTCCCCCATCGGCGTCGAGCGGAGCAGGATGCCGATCTCGGTCACCACGCCTGAGCCGTCGACGCGCACCGGGATCGCCTCGACGTAGAGCATCGGCAGGTGACGCCGCGCCTCTTCGAGCTCGAAGTCGCTCAACCAGCCGGGATTCGCGTCGCGGGACGGCGACTGCGCATCGCCGAAACCGCCGAGGCCGTCGTCGGGCTCAGGGTCTGGATCAGGTGTGCGAACGGCCATGTGTCCTTTCTACCAGCCGCGCCTGTTCCCCGGCACCGTGCCCGCGTCGGCGGCCACTGGCAGACTGGTTCGCATGACCGAGCACCTGACGATCGACGACAGCGCGACTCGGTGGTCCACCGACCAGCGCGACGGGATGCCGCTGCTCGTGCTGCTGCACGGATACGGCGCCGACGAGCACGACCTGTTCGGACTCGTGCCGTACCTGCCGCGCGAGGTCGCCGTGGCATCCGTCGCCGCGCCGCTGGCGCCGCCGTGGCCCATGCCTGGCCGCTCCTGGTATGCGATCGAGGGGCTCGACGGGCGCAGCCCCGAAGCCGTGACCACCGCCGCCGAGGCGTTCCTCCGCTGGCTCGAGGCTGCATCCGTCGGGGCATCCTCGGTCGCGTTGCTCGGCTTCTCGCAGGGTGCGGCCGTCGCCCTGCAGGCCCTTCGACTCGACCCAGAGCGCTTCGGCTCCGTTGTCGCGCTGAGCGGCTATGCGGCCGCCGGCGGACTCCCCCGGGACGAAGATCTGCGCGAACTGCGACCGGCGGTCTTCTGGGGCCGCGGCTCGCACGACGACGTCATCCCGCCTGCGTTGATCGACCACACCGCGCAGTGGCTGCCAGACCATTCCGAGCTCTCCGGCCGGGTGTACCCCGGCCTCACGCACAGCATCTCAGAGGACGAGCTCGCCGACGTGCGGCTGTTCCTGACGAAGTGGGTCGAGGGGATCGAGCAGGCCTAGCCGACACGCCCGGGGGTTGCGGCGCACGACACGCCCGGGTATCGTCGTGGAGTCCTGTCCGCCGTGTCTGGAAGTCCTTTGATCTGATCCGTCGCCTCCGCGCCCCTTCTTCAGCGCGCTGACCCGACGATCGCCGACTCACACGGCCCGCACCGCCATTCGAAGGCGTCGCTTCTCGACGCCCCTGCGGTGTTCCGGTGTCAGTGCACCCCTCGCACTCGACAGGAGACCCCATGTCACCCCCGACCCTGCACGCCTCGGTCACACTCGACCGCCTCACCTTCACCTGGCCCGACGGATCGACCGCCCTCAGCGAGGTGTCCGGATCCTTCGGCGCCGGCCGCACCGGGCTCGTCGGCCGCAACGGCTCGGGCAAGTCCACGCTGCTGCGCCTGATCGCCGGCGCGCTCGAGCCCACGGCAGGCGTCGTGCACGCGACCGGCGACGTCGCATACCTCCCCCAGCAGCTCACACTCGACGTCGAACGCCGGGTCGCCGAGCTGCTCGGCGTCGCGCCGGCCCTCGATGCCGCGCGGGCGATCGCCGCCGGCAACGTCGACCCCGCGCACTTCGACGCGGTCGGCGACGACTGGGACATCGAGGCGAGGGCCGAGGCGTCACTCGCCGAAGCCGGGCTCGCCCCGGAGTTCCTCGACCGTCGCGTCGGCGAGCTGTCCGGCGGCGAGGCCGTGCTGGTGGCCATCGCCGGCATCCGCCTCCGTCGTGCACCCATCACCCTGCTCGACGAACCCACCAACAACCTCGACCGCGATGCCAGATCCAGGCTCGCCGCGATGATCACCGCCTGGAAGGGCACGCTCATCGTCGTCAGCCATGACGTGTCGCTGCTGGAGCTGATGGACGACACCGCCGAGCTCTACGCGCACAGCCTGAGCGTGTTCGGCGGACCGTACTCCGAGTGGCGGGCCTGGCTGGATGCCGAGCAGGATGCCGCGAAGCAGGCCGAGGTCACCGCCGCGCAGGCGCTTCGCAAGGAGAAGCGGCAGCGGATCGAGGCTGAGACCAAGCTCGCGCACCGCTCCCGTACCGCGAAGAAGGCCGAGATCGAGAAGCGGGTGCCGAGGATCGTCGCGCACGGTCGCAAGATGGCCGCCGAGGTGTCGGCCGGCAAGCTGCGCACCGAGGTCGGGGCGAAGGAGGATGCTGCGCGAGCCGCGCGCGACGAGGCCGGCCGCCGCATCCGATCCGACTCCTCGATGAAGATCGAGCTGCCGGATCCGCAGGTCTCCAGGAGCCGCCGGATCGCCACGATCGGCGACGGCGAGCGGTCGTGGGTGGTCCAGGGGCCGGAGCGTGTCGCGCTGATCGGGCGCAACGGGGCGGGGAAGACCACACTGCTGCAACGCCTGGTGGCGAGTGCTGCCGAGGTTGGCGCGCAGGATTCAGCGGGAATCGAGCCGGATGTTCCGGATCCTGCACGCCCTCCGCTGGAGGCCGTCGCCCACACCGACCTGGTCGGGTATCTGCCGCAGCGGGTGGACGGCCTCGACGAGGATCGCTCGGTGTTCGAGAACATCGCCGTCGCAGCGCCCCAGGTGCCGGAGAAGGAGCTGCGCAATCGGCTCGCCCGGTTCCTGATCCGCGGCGCCACGGCCGACCGGCCGGTTGCGGCGCTCTCTGGCGGCGAACGGTTCAGAGTGGCGCTGGCCACGCTGCTGCTCTCCGACCCGGCGCCGCACCTCGTGGTGCTCGACGAGCCGACCAACAACCTCGATCTCGACACGGTCGATCAGCTGGTCGAGGCGCTGCGCGCGTATCGCGGAGCGGTGCTCATCGTCAGCCACGACGACGCGTTCCTCGCGCGGCTCGACCTCGATCTCACGCTCGAGATCTCAGCGGACGGCACCCTGCAGGAGGTGGGGTGAGCGTCCGGCTCAGACCAGGCCGGCCTCGTAGGCGAAGATGACGGCCTGCACGCGGTCGCGGAGGTCGAGCTTCTGCAGGATGCGTCCGACGTGCGTCTTCACGGTGGATTCGGACACGAAGAGGCTCTCGCCGATCTCGGCGTTGCTGAGCCCCTTGGCGATGGCGAGGAGGACGTCCTGTTCCCGATCGGTCAGGACGCCCACCTTGGCCTCGTCGGGTTCGCTTTCTCGAGGGAGCTTCGCGGCGAAGAGGTCGAGCATCGCCCGGGTGACGCGCGGGGAGACCAGCGCGTCACCCGCAGCGATCGAACGGATCGCCTCCATGAGCTGCGCCGGGGGCGTGTTCTTCAGCAGAAAGCCGCTCGCGCCGGCGCGCAGGCTGCCGAACGCGTACTCGTCGAGGTCGAAGGTCGTGAGCACGAGAACGCGACTCGAGGGCGTCGTCCGAACGATGCGACGGGTCGCCTCGATGCCATCCATCTCCGGCATCCGGATGTCCATCAGCACCACGTCGGGCGCGAGTTCGCTCGCCAGGTGCACGGCCTCAGCGCCGGATGCCGCCTCGCCGACCACGTGCACATCGGCCTCGGCGTCGAACACCATCCGCATACCTCGGCGGATCAGCTCGTGATCGTCGACGAGGAGCACTCGAATCGGCTGGGTTGTCATTGCTGCTCCTTCTGCTCGACCTGCTGCGGGATCACGACGTGCAGACGCCAGCCGCCGGCATCCGTCTGGCCTGCCTCGACCGTGCCCGCGTAGAGCCGCACTCGCTCGCGGATGCCGATGAGCCCTCGTCCCGATCCGACCGAGGCGGCCGCAGGGCCGGGACGACCGTCATCGGTCACCTCGACCACGAGCTCCGGGCCGGTGAAGTCCAGTCGCACGAGCACCTCATGCGGTTCCCTGGCGTAGCGCAAGGCGTTGGTGAGGGCTTCCTGCACGATCCGGTAGATCGCGTTCTGCAGGCCCTGCGACGACGGCGGAGTGCCCAGCGCGCGCACCGACACCGGCAGACCGGCCGACCGGAACGTGGCCTCGAGGGCAGCGAGCTCGGCGAGTCCCGGATTCGGTCGCAGCGGGGACGCGTCGTCACCGGACTGCGGATCGTCGCCCAGCGCGCCGAGCAGCTGCCGCATCTCGGTGAGCGACTGCCTGCCGACGTCGCCGATCTCCCCGATCGCGTGCTTCGAGCGCTGCGGATCCTTCTCGGCCAGCGCACCGGCACCGTCCGCCAGCGACACCATCACCGAGAGACTGTGCGCCACGACGTCGTGGATCTCGCGGGTGATCCGTGCGCGCTCGGCGAGCGTGGCGAGCCGGGTCTGCTGGTCGCGTTCCCGCGCGAGCTGATTCGCACGCTCGACGATCGCGCCGATGTACCGCCGGCGGTCACCCACGGTGATCCCGAGGAGCGCGGCGATGAGCAGGACGACGAGCGAGACGAGGTCGACTGGCGAGAACAGGAAGGAGGCGCGGTCGCGGAGCAGGCCATCCAGGAGCGGCGTGAGGACCGAGACGACGAGCGCCATGATGCCGAAGGCGATCCAGCCGCTGCGATTCGACCGATAGACGAACAGCGCATACACGGCCAGGGCGCCGCCGAAGGGCTCCGCCACGACGCCGAACAGGATCGAGAGGATCGTGACGGCGGCGAAGACGGCCAGGGCGACCCAGGGATGGTGACGTCGGAAGAGCAGCGCGACGGTGCCGACGATCGTGCCGGCCAGCGGCAGGATGAGGTCGACGCTCGGCGTCCAGACGCCGGAGGAGAGCGGCGTGAGCACCGCCAGGAATGCGCCGACGATCAGATAGACGCCAGCCAGCGTCGCGTCGACGAGCCAGGGGTGGCCGCTCCAGAACCTGCGGACGACGCCGGCCGGCCGAGGAAGCTCCGCCGTCGCCTCGGAGGCAGGAGGTGAGGCTGACATGCAACGACTCTACGCACCGCATCCGTCACCGCGCCGTCACCGTGCGGACAGGAGCGGGCGCTCCTCGGCGATCAGGGCGATCGGTTCGTGCTCTGTGGCCTCGGGTGCATGCTGCGGAACGTGCGCGGCTCCGTAGGCATGCGCTGTCGCGAACCCGAGGATCATGAGCCAGCCCATGCCGATCGTGGTGGCGACGAGCTCGAGGATGCTGCCGATGTCGGTGCGGTACTGCAGCAGGGAGAGGATGCCGCCGGCTGCGGCGATGACCGCGGTCGACACCCCGGCACCGAGCGAGAGCAGCCGCAGCACGGGGCGCCCCTCGACGAAGGACACCTGCAGCATCGCGATGGCGGCGAGCGCGAAGGCGAGCACCGCGGCAGTCGTGTGGATGAGGTCCTGCCACGTGAACGTGGGTCCGACGGGGAGCGGGCAGCCCGAGGTGCACGGCACCTGCGAGGCGAGCAGGAACAGCGACGAGGCGATCGCGACGGACAGCGACGGCGACCACGCGCTGAGCCACGGGAGGGTGGAGCGCAGTCCTCGCGCCGCCCAGGCGACCGCGAAGCCTCCGGCGACGAGCAGCAGCAGCGCGAGCTCGAACGCGGCGGCGGTCGGTTCGCCGTCGGCGCCGAGGCCGCTGACGTAGAGCGTCCTGTCGGTGGTCAGTCGGGCGCTCCAGATGATCGTGAGCGCGATGCCGACGAGCACGCTGCCGCCGATCGCGGCGGCCGTGCGAGACAGGAATCGGGCGGGCGAGATGGAAGCTGATGAGGTCGCGGTGAAGGGCATATCGCGAAGGTATGATCGGGGACCCCGCCGCCGAATCGGCCTGAGATCCCCTTCTCGGGACCCCGTAGTACCTGAGGATGAGGGTGTCACCTCGTTCGTGGGGTGCGCCGTCGCGCCTACAGCATGCTCCTCCCCTCGGACAACGGTGGCCCCGATGTCCGAGGCCTCGACCAAGATGGTGGGATGAGCGATGCTTCGTCAGGCTCAGCACACGGCGTGCTCGACCGCTTCACCCCCGCGACCCAGGACTGGTTCCGGGGTGCGTTTGCGGCGCCCACGCCGGCACAGGCCGGAGCATGGGACGCCATCTCGGCCGGCAAGCACGCGCTCGTCGTGGCTCCGACCGGGTCCGGCAAGACGCTGTCGGCCTTCCTCTGGGCGATCGACAGCGTGTTCCGCGAGCGACTCGAACGGGCGGAGGAAACGCCGTCGAAGTCCGAGAAGCCGAAGAAGGATGCCTCGCGCACCCGCATCCTCTACATCTCTCCCCTCAAGGCCCTCGGCGTCGACGTCGAGCGCAACCTGCGGTCGCCGCTCATCGGCATCGGCCAGTCCGCCAGACGCCTCGGGCTCGCAGCTCCGTCCGTCACGGTGGGCGTGCGCTCCGGCGACACCACGTCGAGCGATCGGCGCAAGCTCGTCTCCGATCCGCCCGACATCCTCATCACGACGCCCGAGTCGCTGTACCTGATGCTCACGAGCCGTGCCGGTGAGACCTTGCGTGACGTGCACACCGTGATCATCGACGAGGTGCACGCCGTCGCGGCCACCAAGCGCGGCGCGCATCTCGCGGTGAGCCTGGAGCGGCTCGACGCCCTCCGCGCCTCGCACGGCAACGAGACCGCCGCGCAGCGCATCGGCCTGTCGGCCACCGTGCGCCCGATCGACGAGGTGGCCCGCTTCCTCGGCGGATCAGCCCCGGTCGAGATCGTGGCCCCGCCGGCGTCCAAGACCTTCGAGCTCTCGGTCGTCGTGCCGATGGACGACATGACGAATCCGCCACCGCCGCCCGGTCCTTCGACAGGCACAGGAACCCAGCCGACGGAGGACGCCGAGTACACGGAGGTCACCGGTTCCGTGTGGCCGCATGTCGAGGAGGCGATCGTCGACCGCATCCTGCAGAACAACTCGACGATCGTGTTCTCGAACTCTCGCCGCCTCGCCGAGCGGCTCACCGGTCGACTCAACGAGATCTACTCCGAACGCATCGGGGTGCCCGTCCCGGATGCGACCGTGCCGGCGGCGATGATGGCGCAGGCCGGATCCACCGCCGGCGCCGATCCGGTGCTCGCGAAGGCGCACCACGGTTCGGTGTCGAAGGAGCAGCGCGCACTCGTCGAGGAAGAGCTCAAGTCGGGTGTGCTGCGCTGCGTCGTGGCGACGAGCAGCCTCGAGCTCGGCATCGACATGGGCGCGGTCGATCTCGTGATCCAGGTCGAGGCTCCGCCGTCAGCGGCATCCGGTCTGCAACGCGTCGGTCGCGCCGGTCACCAGGTCGGCGAGATCAGCCGCGCGGCGCTGTTCCCCAAGCACCGGGGCGACGTGCTGCACACGGCGATCGTCACGGAGCGGATGCTGGCGGGCAAGATCGAGGCGATCCAGGTGCCGCGCAATCCGCTCGACATCCTGGCGCAGCAGACGGTCGCGGCGAGTGCGCTCGGCGCGATCAGCGTCGAGGAGTGGTTCGAGACCGTCCGCAGGTCGGCGCCGTTCCAGGCGCTCCCCCGTTCGGCGTACGAGGCGACCCTCGATCTGCTCGCCGGCCGCTACCCCTCAGACGAGTTCGCCGAGCTGCGGCCGCGCCTCGTGTGGGATCGCGACGCCGGCACCCTCACCGGACGCCCTGGCGCGCAGCGCATCGCCGTGACCAGCGGCGGCACGATCCCCGACCGCGGCCTGTTCGGCGTCTTCGTCGCCGGCGAAGGCGCAGGGCGCCGGGTCGGCGAGCTCGACGAGGAGATGGTCTACGAGTCCCGCGTCGGCGACGTGTTCACGCTCGGCACCACGAGTTGGCGGATCGCCGAGATCACGCACGACCGCGTGAACGTGATCCCCGCGTACGGGCAGCCGGGCAAGGTGCCGTTCTGGCACGGCGACGGCATCGGCCGCCCGTTCGAGCTGGGCGAGGCGCTCGGGAAATTCTCGCGCGAGGTCTCGACCGCGACCCCGGAGAAGGCCACGCAGCGTTTGATCGAGGCTGGGCTCGACGAGCAGGCCAGGGGCAACCTGATGGCCCATCTCACAGAACAGCGCGAGGCGACCGGCACGCTGCCGACCGACCGCACGCTGACGGTCGAGCGGGGCCGCGACGAGGTCGGCGACTGGCGGGTCATCCTGCATTCCCCATACGGCATGAAGGTGCACGCGCCGTGGGCGCTCGCGATCAACGCGAGGGTCCGCGAGCGGCTCGGCGTCGAGGGCTCCGCAGTCGCGAGCGACGACGGCATCATCGTGCGCATCCCGGATGCCGAAGCGGAGCCTCCTGGCGCAGAGCTGTTCGTGTTCGACCCGGACGAGATCGAGCGCCTCGTCACCGAGGAGGTCGGCGGCTCGGCGCTGTTCGCCTCCCGGTTCCGCGAGTGCGCGGCACGGGCGCTCCTCATGCCCCGCACGAACCCGAATCGACGCTCGCCGCTGTGGCAGCAGCGCCAGCGCTCGGCGCAGCTGCTCGAGGTCGCTCGCCGGCATCCGACCTTCCCGGTGATCCTCGAGACGCTCCGCGAGGTGCTGCAGGACGTCTATGACCTGCCATCGCTCCGGCGGCTCGCGACGTCCATCGCCGACCGACGCATCAGGCTCGTCGAGACGCAGCCCGGCCAGCCGTCGCCGTATGCCCGCGATCTGCTCTTCGGCTACGTCGGCGCATTCATGTACGAGGGCGACTCGCCGCTGGCCGAGCGTCGTGCCGCCGCGCTGTCGGTCGACCCCGCGCTGCTCGGCGAACTGCTCGGCACGGTCGAGCTGCGCGAGCTCCTCGACCCCGCGATCATCGCCCAGTTCGAACGGGAAGCCCAGCGGCTCGATCCGGAGCGTCGCGCCCGCGGTCTGGAAGGCGTCGCGGATCTGCTCCGGATGCTGGGACCGCTGGACGCCGCCGAGGTCGCAGCGCGGCTCTCCGCAGACGCCGAGACCGATGCAGATGCGGACGCCCCGGCCGCGCCGGCCTCGGTAGCTGCGGCGGCCGCCCACCTCGACGCGCTCGTGACGGCTCGCCGCGCGATCCCCGTGACGATCGCTGGCGTCACGCGCATCGCCGCGATCGAGGATGCCGGACGCCTGCGCGATGCGCTCGGCGCAGCGCTTCCCACGGGTATCCCGGTCGCCTTCCTCGAACCGCTCGCCGACCCGCTCGGCGACCTCGTCGCCCGATACGCCCGCACGCACGGTCCGTTCACGACGGACGCGATCGCCACCCGTTTCGGCATCGGTGCGGCGGTCGCGCGCCACATCCTGCAGCGACTCGACAACGCCGGTCGCCTCACGAGCGGCTACTTCCTGCCCGACCCTTCGTCAGGCTCAGGGGCCGGTGCAGGAGACGACATCGAGTGGTGCGACACCGAGGTGCTCCGGCGTCTCCGCATGCGCTCGCTCGCGGCGATCCGCGGCAGCGTCGAGCCGGTCTCCCCCGAGGCGTATGCGCGGTTCCTGCCGGACTGGCAGCACCTGCGACGGCCGCTCGAAGGACTCGACGGGGTCATGAGCGTCATCGAGCAGTTCGCCGGGGTGCCGATCCCGGCGAGCGCCTGGGAATCGCTGGTGCTGCCGTCACGGGTGCGCGACTACGCCCCAGGGATGCTGGACGAGCTCACCGCCGCCGGCGAGGTCATCTGGTCGGGACACGGCACGCTCCCCGGTCGCGACGGCTGGGTGTCACTGCATCCGGCGGATCTCGCGCCGTTCACGCTCCCCGATCCGGATGCCGAGATCGGGGCCGACTCGCTCGAGGCCAAGATCATCGCGGCGCTGCAGGTCGGCGGCGCGTTCTTCGCCGGACAGCTCAAGGAGATGACGGCCGCCGAGAACGAGCAGTCCGTGCTCGAGGCGCTGTGGTCGCTGACCTGGTCAGGACACGTGACGAACGACACCTTCGCGCCCATCCGCTCTCTGCTGGCTGGCGGCTCGCAGGCGCACCGGGTGAAGCGCAAGGCACCGCGCACCCGGACCTACCGGGGCATGTCGCTGACACGAACGGCACCACGGCCGACCGCGATCGGCGGACGCTGGTCGCTGCTGCCGGAGGTCGAGTCAGATCCCGCCAGACGGGCCACCGTGACCGCCGGGTTGCTGCTCGATCGCTACGGTGTCGTCACGCGAGGGGCGGTGCAGTCCGAGGGGGTCCCTGGTGGCTTCGCGCAGGCGTACCGCGTGCTCGCCGGTTTCGAGGAGGCGGGGCACTGCCGTCGCGGCTACGTGATCGAGAAGCTCGGCGCTGCGCAGTTCGCGGCATCCGCGACTGTCGACCGCCTTCGCACCTTCGCCGGGCTGGCCGACCCGCCGCCTCGGCACGCCGTGACCCTCGCGGCCACCGACCCGGCGAACCCCTACGGCGCCGCGCTCGGCTGGCCCAAGCTCGATGTCTCGCACCGTCCCGGCCGCAAGGCAGGCGGGCTGGTCGTGCTCGTCGACGGCACGCTCGTGCTCTACCTCGAACGCGGCGGACGGACAGTGCTGTCGTTCAGCGATGACGGCGACGTCCTCCGCGCCGCAACGGCCGACCTCGCGACGACCGCACGCGCCCGCAGGCTCGACACGCTCACGGTCGAGAAGGTCAACGGCGAGGGCGTGTACGGCACCGAACTCGCCCTCGCGCTGCAGGAGGCCGGGTTCGTGGCCACGCCGCGCGGGTACACGATGAGGAAGGCGGTCTGATGAGCCGCATCCGCGCATCCCGCCGGCCATCGCGCACCCATCTCCTACGGTGGGAGGCATGATCCGAGAGTTCGTCGCCGGCATCCGCCTCCTGCTGCGCGGATTCGCCCTGTGGCGCACCAGACCGGGACTCATGAACCTCGGGCTGGTTCCGGCGATCATCGCCGTGCTGCTCCTGGCGGCAGCCCTGGTCCCCGTGTTCCTCGGCATGACGTCGATCTCCACCTGGCTCACGCCCTTCGCCGAGGGGTGGCTCGAGCCGTGGCGCGGACTGTTCCGCAGCCTGGTCGGGTTCGTCGTGATCGCGGCCTCGCTCGCACTCGCGAGCGCCGTGTTCAGCGCACTCACCCTGACGATCGGCGACCCGTTCTACCAGCGGATCTGGCGGGCCGTCGAAGCCGACCTGGGCGAGGCGCCTCCTGCCGACGGCGGCAGCTTCTGGACCTCGGTCGGCGAGGGCCTGCGGCTCGTGCTGCTCGGCATCCTGATCGCGGTCTCGGTGCTGCTGCTCGGGCTGATCCCGCTGCTCGGCGGCATCCTCGCGCCGATCGCCGGCGTCTTCCTCTCCGGGCGGATGCTGGCACGAGAGCTCACTGGTCGCGCCTTCGATGCCCGCGACCTCACGCCGGCCGATCGTGCCGCCCTGTTCGGCGGCAGCCGCGCGAGGGTGCTCGGCTTCGGTGTCGCGACCCAGCTGTGCTTCCTGATCCCGGGCGGCGCTGTCGTCGTGATGCCGGCCGCGGTCGCCGGCGCCACGATGCTCGCGCGCACGATGCTGCAGCGGACGCCGCAGACGCCGTCCGGCCCTTCGACAGGCTCAGGTACCCCTGGAGTGGCACCGGCACCCCCGACAGGACCCCGCTGATGCCTGAGGGCGACACCGTCTTCCGCACCGCCCGCCGTCTCGACGAGGCACTGGCCGGCGCGGACGCCACCCGCTTCGACCTCCGCGTGCCGCAGGCCGCGACGATCGACCTGACCGGCCAGCCGATCCACGGCGCCGTGTCACGGGGCAAGCATCTGCTGCTGCGCGTCGGCGACAGCACAGTGCATTCGCACCTGCGCATGGACGGCGCCTGGTTCATCTACCGACCTGGCGAGAAGTGGCGGCATCCGGCCTTCAAGGTGCGCGCGATCGTCGGCACCGCCGAGCGCGAGGCGGTCGGCGTCGACATCGCCGAGATCGACGTCGTGCCGACGCGCGATGAAGAGCAGCTGGTCGGCTATCTGGGTCCGGATCCGCTCGCCGAGGACTGGGATGCCGCCGAGGCCGTCCGCCGCCTCTCGACCGATACCCGCAGCATCCACGTCGCTCTGCTCGATCAGCGCAACGTCGCGGGCTTCGGCAACGAGTACGCGGCAGAACTCCTGTTCCTGCGGGGAATCCTCCCGACCAGACCGACCCAGGAGGTCGACGCCGCAGCCCTCATCGAGCTCGGCGTTCGGACCATCCGGGCCAACCGCGACCGCTCTCGGCGCACCTTCACGGGCGTCGATCGCCCCGGTCAGGCGACCTGGGTCTACAGCCGTGCCGGGAAGCCCTGCCGACGCTGCGGAACGCTGATCCGGAGGGGCGAGCAGGGCGCCGATCCGACCCGCGAACGCATCACCTTCTGGTGCCCGTCGTGCCAGCGGTGAACTGCATCCATCCGCGGGAATGAATCCACCCGTCTCCTGGTTGTCCATATATCCGGGGAATCTCCGGGACACGGGAGGAATCGTGGGAAAGAACTACGTCGACATCGAGAACGACCAGGGCGCGACGCTGCGATACCGCAAGCACGCGAACGGCCGCGGTCTCGTCGCGCACGGCGCGAAGGTGCATCCGAAGGCTCACATCGAGGCGGGTGCCTACATCGAACCCGGCGCGCGCATCGGCGCCGGCGCGACGATCGCACGCGGCGCATGGATCGAACCGGATGCCGTGATCGGCGAGGGTGCGCACATCGAGGCGCACGCGCACATCGGCCAGGGAGCCGCCGTCGGTGACAATGCCTACATTGGCGTCCGCACCGAGGTCGGCGCCGGCGCACGCATCGTCCGTGGTGCCCGCATCGGCGACGACGAGACGGTCGCGGCCGGCCTCACGATCGCGACCAACCCGAAGGGTCTCTGGCTCGCAGCCTGAGGCCGCACGGCCACGCAGGCTCCGGCTAGAGGAGCCTGCGCTCCGATGCCCACATGGTCAGCTCGTGCCGTGACGACAGCTGGAGCTTGCGCAGCACGGCGGAGACATGCGTCTCGACCGTCTTGATCGAGATGAACAGCTCGGCGGCGACCTCTTTGTAGGCGTACCCCCGAGCGATCAGGCGCATGACCTCCTGCTCGCGCGCCGACAGCCGGTCGAGTTCATCGCTGGCTGTGGCTGTCTCACCCGACACCGCCCCGAAGGCGTCGAGCACGAAGCCGGCGAGACGCGGCGAGAACACGGCATCCCCGCCGACCACCGCATGCACGGCCCGGCTCACTTCCCCGCCGGAGGAGCCCTTCGTGATGTAGCCGCGCGCTCCCGCGCGGATCACGCGCACGACGTCGGCAGCGGCATCCGACACACTCAGCGCGAGGAACCGGGATGCCGTCGGCGCAGAGCCGCGGATGACCGCCTCGCCGCCGCTCGCATCGTCGCCGGCACCGCCAGGCAGATGCACGTCGAGCAGCACGATGTCCGGCGCGGTCTCGCGGATCACGGCGATCGCCGACGGCACATCGTCAGCCTCGCCCACCACGTCGACGCTCTCATCGAGATCGGCTCGGAGCCCGGAGCGGAAGATCGAGTGATCGTCGACGATCACCACACGGATGCGGTCAGCCACGGCTGTCTCCTGTCGTCGCGATGCTGAGATGCACCTCTGTGCCGTTCCCGTCGCTGCGCACGCTGCCCGATCCTCCGGCACGTCGCATGCGTCCGATGATCGACTGCCGCACACCGAGCCGATCGTCCGGCACCTCGGCCAGGTCGAAGCCCGTCCCGCGGTCGCGGATGAAGACGTCGACGCCGGCCACGCTGCCCTCGATGTACACCGAGATCTCGCCGCCCGCGTGCCGTGCCGCATTCAGCATCGCCTCGCGGGCCGCCGCGGCGAGCTCACCGCTCGCGCGCTCGGCCGAGAGTCCGGCGGAGACGACCTCGATCCGCACCGGGTAGTCGAGTTCGAGCGCGCCGGCGAGGTCGCGCAAGTCGGTCGGGAGATCGCTGTCGGCCGGCGCATCGCCGTCGTACAGCCACGCGCGCAGCTCACGCTCCTGCGCGCGCGCGAGGCGTGCGGCCTCGCTCGACGCCCCTGCCCTGTTCTGGATCAACGCGAGGGTCTGCAGCACCGAGTCGTGCAGATGCGCCGCCATCTCGCTGCGCTGCTCCTCGCGGATGCGGCGGGTACGCTCTCCGGCGAGCTCCCGCCAGCGGTGGATCAGCGTCGACGAGGCGACCGCGAGCACACCGGCCAGCGGCAGCAGGGCGAGCAGGAACTCGACGCCGCCGACCGCACGCGACAGCAGCACTGCGAACAGGGCGATCAGCAGCGCCACCGAGAGGATGCGCACGACGGTCGTGTGCCGCGGACCGCGCGCCGTGTCGGTGCGATCGATCAGCGTCGCCCAGAGCCCTGCGGCGGTGGCGAGCACGACGGCTCCCACTGCGCCGAGCACGGCACCGGGCTGCGACAGCACGCTGCCCGGCGCGTTGCCGAGAGTCCACGACCCCACGACGAGCGCCGCGACAGCCGCCGGGGCGAGCAGTATCCACGCGACGGGCACCCGGCGCGAGGGCGCCGTCTCGGCATCCGCCCATGGCGTGAAGACCCAGCACCATGCGTACAGGAGCACGCCGGCGCCGCCGCAGAGCGTGAGCGCGATGAACAAGGCACGGATCATCCAGACCGGCGCACCCAGATGCCTGGCAAGACCCGCACTGACACCGGACACCAGGCACTCGCGGTCGCGCTCGAGCGCAGGCCGTGGCGGCGGCGCGACACGGGTCGGGCGCGCGGAGACGGGCGGCGCGGAGGAGGACATGTCGCAATCCAATCACCCGCAGCACTGCTGAGGGGATTCCCGCGGACAAGATCAGGGGCCGCTCAGGGGTTCACCCCATGGTCGAGGGTGCCGCCGGACGGACAGTATCGAAGCATGACGATTCCGACAGCGCCTCCGCCTGCCGCCGATGCGACCGATCCGGCCGCCTCGGACACGGCGACGACCACCCCTTCGCTCCCCGCAGAACGCTTCTTCCTGTGGGTCTCCGGCCTCGGCGTCGCACGGTCCGACGGCTGGCTCGGCGGCGTCGCCGCCGGCATCGCTGCCCGCCTGCGCATCGACCCGCTGATCGTGCGCGGCGTGCTCGTGATCGCCGCCCTGTTCGGCCTGCCAGCGATCTTCCTCTACGCCGTCGCCTGGGCGCTGCTGCCCGACGCCGACGGACGGATCCACGCCCGCGACCTGCTGAACCGCGACTACGAGCCGGTGCAGCTCGGCATCCTCGCGATGGCCGCGATCGGACTGATCCCCACCGCCCCGCTGACCGGCCGCCTGTTCGGCCTCGGCTACGAGAGCTGGTCGGCGCTGTCGGTGTTCAGCTGGATCGTCGGGCTGATCCTCGTCGGCGGACTGCTCTTCCTCATCGTGCGCGCCGCGAGCCGCACCCCGGGCGCCTCAGCGTCGAGCGTGTCGGTGGCTCCGACCGGCTCCGCGGCCCCGGACGCATCCGCGCCCCTCGGTGGTTCGGGTACCGCCGAGGGCGCGGATGCGACTTCACCGGCCGCGTTCTCCGCCGACAGTGCATCCGGCTCCCATCTGTTGCCCGCGGCTTCGCCGATCCCCGCGCCCGAACAGGCCGCTGCCGACGCACGACCTGCCGCACCGACACCGCTGCCCTCGGGGACCACCGACCCGGCCGAGCTCGCCGCCTGGCGCGCGCAGCATGCGGCCTGGCGCGAACAGGACCAGGCCTGGCGTCGGCAGCAGCAGGATGCCGAGCGCGCAGCCCGCGAGCAGGCCCGCCGTGAGCGACAGGCCGTCGGCGCGACCTTCGCCGCCGAGGCCGCTGAGCGCCGCCGCGTGCGCCGGGCGTCGAAGCCGCGCGCGAGCTTCGCCCTCGTGGCATCCGTCATGGGGCTCGCACTCGCCGTCGGCGCTGGCGTCGGGCTGACCGGCGGCCCCACGTCCGCGGCCCTCGGGCTGCTCTGCGCAGCGCTCGTGCTGGCCCTCGGGATGATCATCGCCGGGCTCCTGCGCCGGCGCAGCGGCTTCCTCGCCTTCCTCACCGCGCTCACGCTCGCCGGCGGCTTGACCGCAGGCTACGTCGCGACCTTCGACGACCTCACCTTCGGATGGGCCTCGGTGTCGAACAACGAGTCGCAGCACGTGCAGCAGCCGTTCGGCGATCTCAGCATCACGCTCACGCCCCACGCTGGCGGGCCGCGTCCGATCGTCGTCGACAAGGGGTCGGGCAACACCTGGATCGATGTGCAGCCGGGGGTCGAGCTCCAGCTGGATGCGGCGATCAGGACGGGGACCGTGAGCTGGATGCGCATCGAGCCGGATACAGGGAGGATTCTCGACTCCGGCAGGTGGCCGCTCGTCGCCGAATCAGGCAGCGGCCCGACGGCGACTGCGACCGCGGCGGCTGAGAACACCCCGGTCACGACCCGACAGTCGGTCACGATCACGCAGTCGTCTGGCGATGTCCAGGTCACGATCTACGAAGCAGCGGAGGAAGAGCGATGAGCACCGACATGACACCCCCGGCGGCGGCCGCGGCCACGGCCACGGCCGTCGACCTGACCGATGCGCCGTCCGCTGCACCGGCATCCGCATCCGTCGAACCCGCCGCACCGCGCGTGCGCGGCGCCGCGATCATCTGGGGCCTGCTGTTCGCGGCGATCGCGTTCGCCGGCATCTGGACCCTCACGGACGACGACCGTCGCTCGGCGGCCGCCGATGCCATCACGACCCTCACACCCGGGACGGCCCTAGCCCTCGGGCTGCTCGCACTCGGGGTGCTCGTGCTCGTCACCGGGGCCGTCGGGCTCATCCGCCACGCCCAGCGCCGCGCCGCGGCCTCGCGGGCCTGACACAGGTGCGCCGCCCGGCGCCGGATACCCTGGACCACATGGCGACTCAGGGACGGCGACCGGCGCGGCGCACCACCGGCGGCCCTGCACTCCAGGGCAAGCAGCAGGGCAAGACACAGGGCAGAGGGGCACAGCCGAAGGGCAAGCGGGCTCCGGCGAAGGCCAAGGTCGTCTTCGACGCCCCGCGCGACGCTCCCGAAGAACCCCGCGTGTTCCGACTCGCCACCGTCCCCGGCACGACGCCGGGCAAGTGGATCGACGCCTGGAAGCAGCGGATGCCGCACGTGCGACTCGAACTCGTCCCCGTCGAGGCGGGTGTCGAGGCGGGTGACCGGCACGGCATCCTCGCCGATGTCGACGCGGCGCTGCTCCGGCTGCCGCTCGCGGATGACAGCCTGCACATCATCACCCTGTACGACGAGGTACCGGTCGTGGTCGCGGCCGCCGACTCGCATCTGCTCTCGGTCGACGAGCTCTCGATCGCCGATCTCGCCGGAGAGGTCGTGATCGTGCCGTCCGACGACGTGCTCGGTCCGATCGACCTGCCAGGCACGACGCCGGCTGCGTTCGCGCCGCTGCCGACCGCCGAAGCGATCGTGACCGCGGCATCCGGTGTCGGCATCGTGATCGTGCCGATGTCGCTCGCCCGGCTGCACCACCGCAAGGATGCAGGACACCGCCCGCTGCTCGACGGCCCGACCTCCACGGTCGCCCTGGTCTGGCCCCGCGAGCGCACCACGCCGGATGTCGAGACGTTCGTCGGCATCGTGCGCGGCCGCACCTCCAACTCCTCCCGCTGAGACCTCGCAACTCGGGCGTCACGGGGCGTCACCCGCGTTCTCGACAGCCTCGGCCCCTCGTTAGAATCGCCTGATGGGTTCGCTTCTCTACGTCTGCGTGCGCCCGGAGCGCGGCGCGGCCGACGCGGAGCACGCGTCCTTCCGCCGGGCACTCGGTGCCGACGTCGTCGACCGACTCGACCTGCTCGACGGACCGCTCGATCCCGCCCGTCTGCGCGGCTACCGCGGCATCGTCGTCGGGGGCTCACCCTTCAACGTCAGCGATGCCGAGAAGATCCCGGAACAGCTGCGGGTCGAGGCCGACCTGCGCACGATCGCCCAGCGCGCGATCGACGCCGAGATCGCCGTGTTCTTCACGTGCTTCAGCATCGGCGTGGTGACGCGGATGCTCGGTGGCGATGTGACCACCGAGACGCCGGAGGCCGCGAGCGCCACCGTGATCCGCACGACGCCGGTCGGCGCATCCGATCCGGTCTTCGGCCCCAGCTCCCCCGCGCTCACCGTGTTCACGGCGCACAAGGAGAGCTCGGCCGCACTGCCTGCCGGTGCCGAGCTGCTCGCGACGAACGACGACTGCCCGGTGCAGGCCTACCGCGTGGGCACGCACCTGTACGCGGCCCAGTTCCACCCGGAGCCCACGCCGCGCGACTTCGCCGATCGGATGACGTTCTACCGCACGACCGGGTACTTCGATCCCGACGAGTTCGACCACGTGCAGGATAGGGTGCTGTCGGCATCCGTCACCGAGGGCACCGCGCTCTTGCGCCGATTCGCCGAGACCTTCGCCTGAGCGATCGCCAGCGGATCAGTCCGATGCGCCGTGCAGCAGCTCGACCCGCTCCCGCAGGTACGACTCCAGCGGCATGAACCCGCCTGCTGCGCTCCAGCGCACCGATGGCACACCGTCGATCGACGCGAGCGGCCCGGATGCACCACCGGCATCCACCGCGTCGACGTCGATCACGCTCCAGCCGACATGCACGACCTCGCCCTCGTCGAACCCGCCGCGCAGCGCCTCCTCGCGTCGGGCCGCCCGCTCGCGCGCTGATTCGGCCGTGTACCCGCGACGACCGGGGTCGGCTGCACGCAGCACCTCGGCGGTCGCGAGCGCGTGGGTGTCGGTCAGCAGCAGCACACCCAGGTGCCAGGCCTCGCCGACCCGCACGATGCGCCGTCCCCGCCAGCGGGAGTCGCGCTGCTCACCGAGCCCCTCCTTCGGGGCGCCGGCGAGATCATGCACAGCCTGCGTCAGCAGAGCGGATGCTGTCATGGCAGTCCTCCTCGCGGCGCTTCGCGCCGCCCTCCAGCGTATCCACTCGCCACGGCGATTCGTCCGTCGGAGCGCTCGCACGGCAGAATCGAGGAACACCCCCGAGGAGCATCCATGTCTCAGCCCGACACCGCACGTCTTCTGATCGCCTGCGATGACCAACCAGGCATCGTCGCGGCAGTCGCAGGGGTGCTCGCCACCCATGGCGCGAACATCATCTCGCTGGATCAGCACTCGACGGACTCAGAGGGCGGCCGGTTCTTCCAGCGCACCGTGATCCACCTCGACGGACTCGCGGCAGCGCGTATCGCGCTGGAGGCCGACCTCGACGTGGTGGCACAGCGCTTCGGCATGGAGTGGTCGCTGCACGACACCGCGCGCCGCAAGCGCGTGGCGATCTTCGTGTCGAAGTACGACCACTGCCTGATGGAGCTGCTCTGGCGCACGCAGCGCGGCCAGCTCGAGGTCGACGTCACGATGGTCGTGTCGAACCATCCAGACCTCGCCGAGGCGGTGCGCTCGTTCGGCGTGCCGTTCGTGCACATCCCTTCCGGCGACAAGCAGCTCATGGAAGAGCGTCAGCTCGACCTGCTGCGCGGCAATGTCGACCTCGTCGTGCTCGCCCGCTACATGCAGATCCTCACGGACGACTTCATCGAGCGTGTCGACGCACCGGTCATCAACATCCACCACTCGTTCCTGCCGGCATTCATCGGCGCGAACCCGTATGCCAGGGCCAAGGACCGGGGCGTCAAGCTCATCGGCGCGACCGCGCACTATGCGACCGCCGACCTCGACGAGGGCCCGATCATCGAGCAGGATGTCACGCGCGTCACGCACGCCGACTCGGCCGCCCAGCTGCAGAGCCGCGGTGCCGATGTCGAGCGTCAGGTGCTCGCGCGCGCCGTGCAGTGGCACGCCGAGGACCGCGTGATCGTGCACGGCCGCTCGACCGTCATCCTGTAACCCCACGACCGGCTGGCCGGACCGCTCAGTCGGAGAATGCTCCGGCCGAGACCACGTCCACCGCGAGACCACGGGATGCCGCCGCGAAGCGGGCATCGTTCGTCCAGAGCTCCCGGCACCCGGTGAGCTGTGCGGCGGCGAGGTGCAGCGCATCCGGCGTCTTCAGTCCGTGCCGTGCTCGCAGTTCGGCAGCGTGCAGGAACACGGTCTCGTCCAGCTCGAGATGCACCATGCGTTCGTATGCGGACAGGAATCTCGAACGCGTCTCGAGATCGCCCTCGCGCAGCGGCTTCACGAGACACTCGTGCAGGACGAGCGGGCTCGCCGCGATGCGGTCGTCTGTCCGCGCCAGCGCGTGTCGAACGCGATCGCCGGTCTCCCCGCGGTCCTCGAGCGCGTAGATCAGGATGCAGGCGTCGAGGTAGATCACTCCCAGGCGTCCCTGAGTTCGCGGATCTGCTCCTCGATGTCGGACGAGGAGCGGGCGAGGCGATCGGGAAGCGGATTCGCGTCGATCCACTCCACGAGCGCCGGTCCGGTGAGCGGCAGGTCGACCGCGGTGATGGGTGTGATCTGCGCCACGGGAATCCCCCTGTTCGTGATGACGACCTCGACACCCGAACGCGCATGCGCGATCAAGCGGGACAGGTTGTTCCGCGCATCCAACACGCTGTATGTCGACATGACGACATGTTAGCCAGATACCTGGCTAGGCGAAAGATCACTCCACAGGCACCCCGGCGACGAGCTCGGCGAACGCCTCGGCTGCTGTGCCTGAGCGCGCGAGCGGGGCGGCCTGCCCCATCCACAGCGACTGCAGCTCGCCGAGCTCCTGCTGGCCGGCGGCCGTGCGGAAGCGCCCCGTGAGCCAGTTCTGCATCGGGAACGGCGCGATCGTGCCGCTCGCCTCGATCGCCCGCACCGCGCGGTTGCGCACGCCGCGTGCCAGCCGTCCGCTCATGGCCTTCGTGAGCACCGTGCCATCAGCGGGCGTGCGGCGGATCGCCTGGCGATGCGCGTCGTTCACGGCCGACTCGGCCGTGACGAGGAACGCCGTGCCGACCTGCACCGCCTCGGCGCCGAGCGCGAACGCTGCGGCGACTCCGCGGTGATCCGCGATGCCACCGGCGGCGATCACCGGCACGTCGACCGCATCGACGACCTGCGGCACGAGCGCCACGGTGCCGACCAGCGAGTCCTCGGCTGGGCGCACGAACGAGACACGGTGTCCGCCCGCCTCGAATCCGGTCGCCACGATCGCGTCGACGCCGCCTTCTGCGAGTGCGACGGCCTCGGCGACGGTCGTCGCGGTGCCGACGACGCGGATGCCGCGGCGATGCGCCTCCTCGACGACTTCGCCGGAGGGCACGCCGAACACGACGCTGAGCACCGCCGGTGCGACGTCCCAGATCGCCTCGAGCTGCTCCTCGTGCGACGGGATGTAGTGCTCGGGCCGAGCGGGCATCTCGACACCGACGGCGTCATAGAACGGCTGCAGCGCCTGCGCGAAGATCATGTGCTGTGCGTTCGGGACGACCTCGTCGCCGGTCGGCACCCAGATGTTGAGCGCGAACGGGCGCGAGGTGGCTGCGCGAAGCTCGGCACCGGTCTGGCGGATCCGATCGCCGTCGTAGCCGTAGAGTCCGAACGATCCGAGACCGCCTGCGTCGCTGACGGCTGCGGTAAGCGGAACGGAGGACAGTCCGCCGAAGGGGCCGAGGACGATCGGATGCTCGATGCCGAACAGTGCACGCAGATCACTCATGCTTCGAGGCTACGCCCGGCTGCGGACCCCGCGGTCGGGCATGACGACGTGCCGGCACCGGCCACCTGTCCAGCGCCCGGTGCTACCCTCGCAGGAGAGACGGAGACGCACATGAGCGAGTGGTTCGGGCAGATGCTGAGCATCGTGCTGACCGCGCTCGGCCTCGTCTCGGTGCCGGATGCCGCCGCCCTCGGCCTCGCGATCGCGCTGGTCGCGGTGACCGCACTCACGCTCGCCATGGTGCTGAGCCTGCATCAGGCCACCGGCAGCAGCGCGCCGCATCCCTGGCGCGCGATCGACGTCTCCACCCTCCTCTCGCAGAGCGATCCGGATGCCGCGGGGCATCCGCGTCCGCGAGCACCGGGAGTCGCGACCGCCGCGTAGTCCCGCCGACGGAACTCTCCGTTCCGACCGGGATCGCGCGGCCTTCGCCGACCCTTCCCGACCTCTCGAACGGACACTTCCATGGACCCCTTCGCCTTCCCGCCACTGACCGCCCTGCTCGACGCCGCCTACGGCGCCCTGGCGGGCCTCTCCACCCTGCTCGAACCCTTCGCGGGCGGCGCGGCATCCGCTGCAGCCGTCATCCTCGTCACCCTGCTCGTGCGCGCACTGCTCATCCCCGTCGGCTTCTCGCAGGCCAAGGCCGAGCAGACCAGAGCCCGCCTCGCTCCCCGGCTGCGCGAACTGCAGCGCCGACACAAGAAGAACCCGGAGCGGCTGCAGCGCGAGACGCTCGAGCTGTACCGGTCGGAGAACACCTCGCCCTTCGCCGGGATGCTGCCGGTGCTCGCGCAGGCACCGGTCGTCGGCATCCTCTACACGCTGTTCATCCGCCCCGAGATCGCCGGGCATCCGAACGAGCTGCTGACCCACGACCTGTTCGGCGCACCGCTGGGTACGAGCCTGGTGTCGGCGCTGTTCGGCGGCACGGCGACCCCGGCCACGTTCCTGGTCTTCGGGGTGCTGCTCGCGATCATGCTCGTCGTCGCCGAGATCACGCGTCGCGTGTTCCGTCCCGCACCGGTCGAGGACGACTCACCGTTGAACTCGCCGACGATGCTGCGGGTGATGAGCGCGATGCACTACCTGACCGCCGTGTTCGCGGCGTTCGTGCCGCTCGCCGCTGCGCTCTACCTCACGGTCACGGTGATCTGGACGCTGGTGCAGCGCGCACTGCTGCGTCGGCGCTACCCCCTGCCGACCGCTGCGGTGGCGCCGGCACCCGCCCCGAAGCGGGTGAAGGCCTGACCGGACGGAAGGGCTGATCAGTCCGGGAGCGGGATCGGCGCGGTGAAGACACCGGGCGTGTCATCGTCGTCGTCGCGTGCGGCATCCGCGCGGCGACGACGGCGGATGCCGAGGGTCGTTCCCACACTCGCGGCGACGACGAGCGCGATCGCGAGCATCCGCAGCGGTGTCGCGCTCTGGCCGAGCACGAGCCATCCCGCGAGCGTCGCGAACGCGGGCTCGAGGCTCAGCAGCACGCCGAACACGCGCTCGGGCAGACGGCGCAGCGCCGCGAGCTCGAAGCTGTACGGGATGACCGACGACAGCACCGCGGTGATCGCAGCGAACAGCAGGAGCTGCGTGTCGCCGGCGACCGTGATGGCTGCGGGCACGCCCATCGGGATGAGCAGCACCGCCGCGATCACGAGTCCCATCGCGAGACCGCCGGCGCCGGGGATCAGCGTGCCGACGCGAGCGCTCATGCGGATGTACATGGCCCAGAACGCCGCGGCGATCAGGATGAAGACGACGCCGAGCGGATCCAGCGGCTCGGCCCCGAGCAGGCCGTCGACCGCGAGCAGCGCCATGCCGATCAGGGCGACGCCGACCCACACCGCATCGGCCAGGCGACGCGTGAGCAGCGCGGCCAGCACCAGGGGCCCGAGGAACTCGATCGCGACGGCAGGGCCGAGCGGGATGCGGTCGATCGCGGCGTAGAAGAAGCCGTTCATGGCGGCGAGCGAGACGCCGAAGAGCACGGCGGCGATCCACTGCTGCTTCGTCCACCGGGCGGGGCGCGGCCGCACGATGACGACGAGGAGCAGTGCCGCGATCGCGACGCGGAGCGAGGTCACGCCCCAGGGCCCGAGCACCGGGAACAGCTGCGCCGCGACGGCGGCACCGAAGGGCAGCGACAGGCAGGAGCCGATGACGAGCGCGACGCCTGTGAGAGAACGGGACGACGCGGACTGCTGCACGTCTCTCAGCGTGCGGCATCAGCCCCTGCCGCGTCCAGTCGACACACCCCGGATGCCCGCCTGCCGGTCGCGACCCTTCAGAGGTGCTTGCCGCCGGTCACCGGCAGGATCGCGCCGGACGTGTACGAGGACTCGTGCGAGGCGAGGTACACGTACGCTCCGGCGAGTTCGGCCGGCTGTCCGGCACGCTCGAGCGGCGTGTCCTGTCCGAAGGTCGCGAGACGCTCGGCATCCCAGCCGGTCGCCGGGATGAGCGGCGTCCAGATGGGTCCTGGTGCGACCGCGTTCACCCGGATGCCGCGCGGGCCCGCCTCTTCCGCGAGCGCCTGCACGAACGCGACCTGCGCTGCCTTCGTCATGGCGTAGTCGATCAGGCCGGGCGACGGGTTGTACGCCTGCACCGACGAGGTGACGATGATGCTCGCCCCGGCCTCGAGCAGCGGGTACGCGGCACGGGCCGAATGGACCATGCCGACGAGGTTCGTGTCGAAGACCCGTCGCATGTCGTCGGTGCGGAGGTTCTCGAAGCCGTCGATGTCGTGCTGATACGCAGCATTGAGCACGAGCACGTCGAGTCCACCCAGCGCACGTCGTGTCTCGGAGACGACTGCGGCGGCGAAGTCCTCGTCGCGCAGATCCCCGGCGAGGCTCACCGACGTGCGGCCGGCGTCTCGGATGAGCTCGACCGTGGCATCCGCATCCTGCTGCTCCTCCGGCAGGTGCGCGATCGCGACATCCGCACCCTCGCGGGCGAAGGCGATCGCGACGGCTCGGCCGATGCCGGAGTCGCCGCCGGTGATCAGGGCCTTCCTGCCCTCCAGGCGACCGCTGCCGACGTAGCTGGACTCGCCGTGATCGGGCCGTGGCGTGGTCTGCTCGGTGAGGCCCGGCTGATCCTGCTGCTGGTCGGGGAAGCCCTCGGTGCGGTGGGCCGTGCGGGGGTCGGGAGCGGTGTCGGTCATCGGTTCGCCTCTCTTCGCGTCGGAGAGGTCGACGATGCCGTACCCGCTCCGGCATACGAAGGGGGTTGACAGCCCGGAGGGCGCGCTCGGGTCAGCTCGGGACGGTGATGTGCACGTCGCCGGCGCCGACGGAGTCGCCGTTCTCGGCGGGCTCCGGCACGAGATACAGGCCGCTCGGGGCGTTGGCGGTGAAGGCCAGGGCCTCGATCCAGGCCCGGTTGATCGCGGGCTGACGGCTGCCGAAGTACTTGAAGACGAGCGAGCTGCCCGGCTGCACCCAGACCGTGACGCGTCCGCCGCCGACGCTTGCGTCTTCGCGCCAGCTGAACGGGAACGGCTCACCGCGACGGAGCTTGGCCGTGATCACGAGCTGGAGGTGCGTGAGCGCGCGGTCCTCGATCTCGGTCTTGACGCCGCCTTCGTAGACGAACTTTCCCATGTGTCCCACTCCTCGGATCGATTCAGTCCTGGTCCGACAGGGCTGTCGGAATCGTCCCTCTCAGTAGAGTATTCCTCCGTTCCGCCAAAACAGGTACTCCGCAGTCCTGCGAGGTCACCTGTGCGCGCCAGGTCATCAGCTTCATCCGTGATAGAGCGCGGAAGTCAACCCCTTCCTCGGCATCCGCGAAGCCGCCTAGGCTCGGATCCACACGTTCCGGGAGGCGAGCACGCATGACTGACGAGACGACCGAGGGGTACACCCCCACCACGACCCACGCCGAGTTCGGCGCCGGCAATCCGCGCCTGCGCATCACGCGCGACGACGACCGCACCGAGTTCGCGCTCGATGCCGATCTCGTGCGCATCGGGTCGGCCGAGGGCAATGAGCTGCGCATCGCGGACACCGATCCGCTGCACGCCACGATCCAGCACGACGACCGCGACGAGTACGTGCTGACGCTGCACGGCGAGGGCGAGCGCAGCGCGGCAGGCAGTGCAGACGCCACCCACCCGGGCGAGGACACGCAGACACTCCGCACCGGCGCGCAGTTCACGGCCGGCCCCTGGAGCTTCGTGTTCGCGCGCGACGAGTCGGCGGACCACGGACGCCCGTTCGGCGGACGCAAGGGCGGCGAGTTCAACGACCAGCGCCTGCAGCCGCCGCGTCCGGACTACACGGATGAGGCAGCGGCGTCCGAGACCGCCGAGTCCGGCGCCCCGCAGGGCGAGGCTGCCCCGGACGACTACGAGCGCTGACACCGGTCGGCCGTCGTTCCGGTCGCGTTTCGTGCCGCCTGCAGAGGATGCGGGCGGCACGAACTGCGACCGGAGCACACATCCGACGGCGGCAACTGCGAACGCCTGCTGACCCAGCTCCGCACCGCGCGCTGGCGGCCCAGGCGAGCCAGCGCGCTGACGGCTGAAGACCGGCTCAGCGCCCGGGCACGAGCCCGATCCGCAGCGGCGCGCCCCGTTCGGATGCCGCGGCGAGCGCCGCATCGATGTCGGCGAGCGGGCGCACAGCGCCGACGGCATCCGCGAACGGATACGCACGACCGCGGCCGGCCAGGAAGGCGACCGCCTCGGCGAGCTCGGCGCCGGTGTAGTTGTGGACGCCCGCGATCGTGACGAGCCGCCGCACGATGCTCTCGGCGTCGAACGGCACCGGGTCGGCCGGGAACACGCTGCCGACCAGCACCACCATGCCGCCGACCGCGACGCCCTCCAGCGCATCCGTCACGGCGTGTCCTGACGCCTCGATCACCACCTCCGGCTCGCGATCGAGCCCCTCTGCGCCGAACCGGGCGGCGAGCGCCTGGCGTTTCGGGTTCGGGTCACGCACCTCGACATCGGCGCCGAACTCGGCGGCGATCGCCGCCGCCGAGAGTCCGACGAGTCCGGCGCCGTGGATTCGCACTGCAGCGCCCTCGAGGTCCCGCCACCGCGCAGCGCGCGCGACCGCGGCCCAGGCAGTCGCCGTCGCGCACGACGCCGGCGCGAGGACGGATGCCGGCAGGGCCTCCGGCACCCGAACGATCGCGGTGCCGGCGCGCAGCTGCATGTGGCTGCCGAACGCGCCGGTCAGGTCTCCGTGCGCACCGACGCGGTCGTGCCCGTACTTGCCGAGCGTGCGGCACTTCTGCGGCATCCCGCGAAGGCACCGGTCGCAGCTCGCGCAGGAGACCGTGATCGACCAGACCACCCGATCGCCGATCCGCAGCGGATTCCCGTCGACCGCGAGCGCGCCGTCATCGCCGATCGCGATCACGCGCCCGACGCTCTCGTGGCCGAGCACGAGCGGCGCCGGTGCCGTGCGGCGGCCCTGCACCGTGTGCACGTCGGAGCCGCAAATCGTCGACAGCTCGATCGCGACGAGCACGTCGCCGTCACCGAGCGCGACGCCGGGCACCGCGATCGTCTCGTGCGGATGCCCGACGCCGGTCCACACCATCGCCGTGGCCGCCGGCCGCAGCGTGACGTCACGTCGATGGCCTGGAGGACGGATCAGCACGGTGCCCATGTCGTCGACCGGCTCAGACAGTCGCGGCAGCGCCGGACATGACAGCGCCGAGCAGTCCGCGTTCGGCAAGGGCGGTCCGCAGACCGGTGATGTCGCTGAGCACGGCATCCGCGCCGGCGGCGCTCAGCGCGGCGCGATCGTGTGCGCCCGTGAGCACGCCAGCCACGAAGCCGGCACCAGCGCGGCGACCGGACTCGACGTCGCTCGTGGTGTCGCCGGCGACCGCGACCGCGCCGACCGAGGAGGTCTGCGTGCGCAGGAGCGCCGTCAGCACGAGGTCGGGCGCAGGACGACCGCGACCGGCGTCCACCGGCGACAGCGCGAGGTCGACGAGGCCGTGCCAGCCGAGGCCGTCGATGAGCGCATCACGGGTGACCGGGGCGAAGCCGGTGGTGAGGACGACCGTGAGGCCGGCATCCTTCAGTCCCTGGATCGCGTCGGCCGCGCCGGGGATCTCGGAGACGCCCTGCTCGGCGACGATCTCGGCGTAGGCGTCCTCGAAGGCGGCGGTCGCCCGCGTGGCCGCAGCGACATCGCCGCCGGCGAGGTGCGTGAAGACGTCGATCTTGGACTGCCCCATGGTGACGCGCACGTGGTCGAGCGCCTCGTCCCACGGCATCCGATCGGCGACGCCGGTTCGCTCTGCTGCGCGTTGGAACGCCTGCTCCACGACGCCGTCGTCGAGCACCGTGGTTCCGGCCATGTCGAGCACGACGAGTTCGATCGAGGCCAGTTCGATCGAGGTGAGGTCGAGAGGAGTGGTCATGATGTTCCTTCCATTGCGGGTGCCCACCCGAAGGCGACGGTGAGATTCTCTTCTGCGAGCCCCAGACCCGTGGTCATTCCGATGCCGGTGGTCGCGGCGAGCACCAGCGCCCCGTCGTCGCCCCGTTCGACGAGGAACTCCGTTGAGCCTTTCGCGTACACGCCCTGCCAGCGCTCGAGCACGCGCGGAGCGGGCATGTCGAACAGCGCCTCGGCCTCAGCGAGGAAGGCGGTGAACGCAGCCTCCGGCTGGAACGGCGAGGTCGTCGTCGCGGTGGCGTGCGAGTCGCCGATGATGAGTGAGCCGTCCGGCAGCTGCGTGTACATCTGGTTGAGGTCGAGGGCCGCGAGGTCGGGGCGCTCGGCGTGCAGGCGCTCGCGCAGCCGTGCGGTCAGCTGGGCTGTCTCTGGCGCCTCGACGAAGCGGCCGTAGCGCACCATCGACCAGCCGGTCAGCAGCGGGGCTGGCAGCGGATGCGGCAGGCTCACCGCCGCGCGCATCATGTCGAGGGCGCAGCGCTGGATGCCGCGGCGCACAGCGATCTCCGGCAGGAGCTGGTCGATGTCGTGGTTCACGGCGACGACCGTGTGCCCGGCGGAGATCGCACCGTGCGTCGTCACGACCCGTCCTGCGGCGAGTGCGGTGACCGCGGTGCGGAACCGGAACTCGACGCCGAGCGCCGCGAGGTGACGGACGATCGCACCGGCGGCCGCCCGAGGATCGGTCTGCAGGTCGGTCGCGATGTGCGCACCGCCGACGATGCCTTCGCGCCGCAGCGGGGCGAGGCGCAGCAGCTCGTCCGCCTCCAGCATCCGGATGCCGCCGCTCGGCGTCTCATGGAGGGACGCCGCCTCGAGCACCGCGAGTTCATCGTCGTGGCGCGCGGCGACGAGCGTGCCCGATTCGCGCAGCCAGAACCCGGCATCGGCGGCGAGCCGCAGCCAGAGCTCACGGGACAGGTCGGCGTAGCGCCGGGCATCTCCGGTCTGCGCGCCGATGCAGAGGTGCCCGAAGTTGCGGATGGTCGCGCCGCTCGGTCCGTCGGTGCGGTCGACCACGATCACGCGCAGCCCGCGGCGCACCGCCGCATAGGCCGCGCCGAGTCCGACGATGCCGGAGCCGACCACGACGACGTCAGCCGTGGCATCCGTTCCATGCACTGCAGCGTTCATCGGAACACCTTCCGCATCCACATCGCGAGGCCCTCGACCACGAGGACCGTGACCAGGATCATCAGCACGATCGCCGTGACCGTCTCGTAGCGCGAGCCCTGGCTCGCGTTGAGCAGGTAGTAGCCGACGCCGCCACCGCCGACGATGCCGAGGATCGTCGCCGCGCGGATGTTCGTGTCGAGCATGTAGAAGCTGTGCCCGACCAGCGCCTGCATCCCCTGGGGCACCGTGGCCGAGGTGTAGGTCTGCAACCGGGTGGCGCCGACGGCGCGGAGCGCGCGCTCCGGGCCGCGGTCGACCTCTTCGAAGGAGTCGGCGATGAGCTTGCCGAGGAGTCCGATGCCGCCGATCGCGAGCGCGATGACACCCGCCTGCGGTCCGAGACCCGTGATCACGACGAGCACGATGGCGAGGATCAGCTCGGGGATGCCGCGGATGCCGACGAGGAGGAACCGGGCGATGCCGCGGGCTCCCCTGCTCGGTGCGACGTTGCTCGCTGCGAGCGACCCGAGCACCAGCGACGGCAGCAGCGTCAGCACGGTCGCTGCGAGCGCGATCGCAACCGTGTCGCGCATGGCGCTGAACATGGCCGAGGCGTCGTAGTTGCCGAAGGAGGGCGGCCAGAACTTCGCGGCGGTCTCGGGGAGCTTGGCCCAGAAGGTGACGAAGTCCATCCAGTTGATGTCGCTCACCACGACGCTGCCGAGCACGACGAGCACGGCGATGCCGCCGGCCGTGGTGTTCCGGACGCGCTGGGCGGTCCACGGGCGGCGCACCGCGGTCTGCGGGCTCGCGGCCCACGCCCGACCATTCGCCGCAGCCTCGCGCTTCGCCCGCAGGCGCGGGTGCACGATGCGGTCCATCCACGACCGCGTCTGCCGTTCCTGGCCGAGCATCGCGCCGCGCACCAGGCTCGACACGATCTCCATGACGACGCAGAGGATGAAGATGACGAGCGCGATGCCGAGGCCCTTGCCGTAGTTGAGCGCCTTGAAGGCGTACGACATCTCGAGGCCGAGGCCCGCGACACCGACGTAGCCGAGCACGACGCTGCCGCGGAGGTTGATGTCGTTGCGGTGCAGCACGGTCGCGACCCAGCTGGGCAGCACCTGCGGCAGGATGCCGGCGCTGAACTCCTGCATCCTCGAGCCGCCGGCTGCGCGGATCGCGAGCCGAGGGCCCTCGTCGATCTGCTCGATCGCATCGGCGAACATCTTGGAGATCATGCCGATCGAGTGGATGCCGATCGCCAGGATGCCGGGGAGCGTGCCGAGCGAGAACATCAGCACGAATGCCATCGCGAGCACGACGTCAGGGAGGGCGCGGGTGAGCACGCCGATGAAGCGCGCCGCCGCACGCCAGCCGTTGCCCGGCGTGGTGTTCGAGGCTGCGAGATACGCGATCGGCACCGAGAGCACGGCCGCGAGCAGCGTGCCGACCAGCACGAGGCCGACGGTCAGGGCGATCAGCCAGGCCAGGTCGCCCGGCTCGGGGAAGGAGAGTCCGCCGACGCGAGCCATGAAGTTCTCGGCGTTGCCCCAGCTCTGCACCATCGCGGGGATCGAGATGCCGACCTCGTTGACGGCGAGGACGCCGAGCACGACCAGCGCGATGAGGGTGAGGGATGCCGCGATGCGCTCAGGCGAGATCGGACGCTTCGGTGCCCGATCGCCGACCGGCGCGGATGCCGTGCCCGGGCCGCCGCCGTGGGTCGCGCTGCCGCCGCCCTGGGTCGCTGAGCCTGTCGAAGCGCCACCGATGACCGTCATGAGGCGTGCACCTGCGTCGATGCATCCGCCAGCTCCATCGCGACCGCCGTGATCTCGGCGGTGGTGGTGGCGACGCGGCCGTAGATCTCCATGACCTCGGCCTTGGTGAGGTCGCCGGTCGGGGTGTCGAGCACGACCGCGCCGTGGCGGAGACCGACGATGCGGTCCGCCCAGGAGATCGCGAGGTCGACCTGGTGCAGGCTGCAGACGACCGTCAGTCCCTCATCTGCCGCGATCTCGCGGATCAATGCCATGACCTGGTCGCTGGACTCGGGGTCGAGCGAGGCGACCGGCTCGTCGGCGAGCAGGATGTCGGGCTTCTGCATGAGCGCGCGGGCGATCGCGACGCGCTGCTGCTGTCCGCCGGAGAGGGTGTCGCTGCGCTGGTAGGCCCGGTCGAGCAGGCCGACGCGGTCGAGGTGCTCGAGGGCCTGCAGCTTCGCGCCCTTCGAGTAGCCCCAGAGGCCGAGGCGCGGACCGCGCACGCGGGACAGCGAGCCGGTGAGCACATTCTCGAGCACGGTGAGCGATGGGACGAGCTCGAACTGCTGGAAGATGAACCCGACGCGGCTGCGCAGCGATCGCAGTGCGCGACCGCGCAGCGGCGGCACGGAGGAGCCGAGCACCTCGACGTCGCCGGAGGTGGGAAGCTCCAGGCCGTCGAGGTGACGCAGCAGGGTCGACTTGCCCGACCCGGAGAGTCCGAGCAGCACGACGATCTCGCCGCGCGACACCTCGAGCGAGACGTCGTCGAGGGCGGTCGTGGAGCCGAAGGTCTTCGTCACTCCGCTCAGGCGGACGAGGGCGTCGGTGGCCGAGTTCATGGGTTCTCCTGGGAGGTCTGTGTGGTGCAGAAGGTGAGGTGCGGCTCTGCGACAGGCTCAGGGACCCGGTGGATCCCTGAGCCTGTCGCGGTGGCCGGAGGCGAGGCTGCGCTCAGGCCATCAGGCCTTGCACTGCTCCGCTTCGGTCTCCTTGCAGATGTCGCGGATGACGTCGTAGTAGGCATCGTCGACCGGCTCCGTGGCGTAGAACACGCTGCGGAATGCGTCGGTGTCGGCGCCGTCGATGCCGGCGGCGATGATGTCGTCGATCGTGATCTCGGAGAGGCCGTCGACCAGCTGCTTCGAGACGTCGTCGGGAAGCGTCGAGGAGTACACCAGCGGGGCGCCGGGGACCATCGTCTGGTCGATGACCTTCACGGCATCCGACTTCTCGACCTCGGAGTCCTCGGCGAACCCGACCTCGCACTCGACGCCCTCGCCGACCTTCTGCACGCTCACGTCGTGCTTGCCCGCGAACACGGGAGTGATGTCGGTCTTCGGGTCGATGCCGGCCTCGAGCAGGTTGTACGACGGGAAGAGGTAGCCCGAGGTGGAGGACGGGTCCACGAAGCAGACCTTCTTGCCCTTGAAGTCCTCGATGCTGGAGATGTCGCTGTCCTTGGGGACGATCGCCTGCGAGTAGTAGCCGGGCTCCTGGCCCTCGTCGGTGACGATCGAGGAGATCGGGGTGAGCTTCGCGCCGTTGTTGGTCGCCGTCACGTAGGTGAAGCCCGAGAAGGAGGCGACGTCGACCTTGCCGGCGACGGCTGCCTCGATGAGGGCCGCGTAGTCGGTGGACTCGTGGTATTCGACGGTCTTGCCGGTGATCTCGGCGATGTAGTCCATGAGCGGCTGGTAGTTGGTCTCGGTGTCGACCGAATCCGGCACGACGCCGAAGACGAGCGTGTTCTCGTCGACCGCGAAGCCGCCGGTGGCCGAAGACGAGTCGTCGGAGCCGGGGGTGCTGGTTGCATCGGCAGCACCGGAACAGGCGGCGAGGCCGATGGCGAGGAGCGCGACACCCGCGAGGGCGGGCAGAGCACGAAGCTTCATGAGGACCTTTCAGAGGTGGGAGGGGTGATCCACGGAAGACTCTCTCAGGCGAAGGACCGAGAAATATACCTAACTCGGAAGAGTTCAGGGCTCGTTCACCAAGCATTTCCTTGGGTGAACACTGTGAGAATGCGGGTCCATGGCGGGAGCTGGTCAAGTAATGTACCTATGTGACCGAAGCTGTCTACACCCAGATCGCCGACGACCTGCGGCGCGAGATCGCGGCCGGGGCCCTGCGCCCAGGCGACGACGTGCCCACTGAGGCGGAGCTGGCTGCGCGCTGGCAGACCTCTCGAGGACCGATCCGCAATGCGCTCGCGGCGCTTCGTGCCGAGGGACTGATCGAGACCAGTCGGGGCCGGCCGGCGCGCGTCGTCGCACGCAAGGCGAGTCAGGCGGTCGACGTGTCGGTGCCGTTCACGCGCTGGGCGCGGGATCTCGGGGTGACGCCTGGTGCGCAGACGCAGGAGCTGAGCCTGCGGCGTGCCGGCGATCACGGTGCTGCACTCGGCGTCGGGCCGGACGACACGATCGTCAGCGTGGTGCGGCTGCGACTGCTCGATGGCCGGCCGACCATGCTCGAGCGGCTGTTCTACACCGAGGCCGTCGGGCGGCGACTGTTCGAGGTCGATCTGGATGCGGTGTCGATCACGGAGCATCTGGGTTCGCAGGGGCATCCGATCGTCGGCCTGCAGCACGTGATCGATGCGGTGGCGGCGGATGAGCAGGATGCCGCGCTGCTGCGCGTACCGCAGGGCACACCGATCCTGCGGCTGAGCCGCACCTCGCGCGACGCGGACGGGGTGATCTTCGAGGCTTCGGAGGATCGCTACCTCAGTGAGGTCGTGCGGTTCACGGTGGCCGCGTCCGGCATCTCGACCGATGGACATTACATGCGCGCAGTCGGTACGTGACGACAGGATTCGAGCAGGCAGCATTGTGCACGTAAAGTCGAATCGATCGACAATGCTTTCTGGGGGTCTGTGCTGATGGGCATGCGTGCTGCCTACACGCTGGTGGACGAGCTGACGCTGGATCGACTCGTGTCGCTCGCGCCGGAGGTTCTGGTGTCGACGCTGGAGGATCTCGAGTCGGGCGGGGCGCCGACGGTGTACCTCGACAAGATGTGGGATGGGCTGCATTTCCTGCTCACGGGCGCGCCGGCGGCTTCGCCGCGCGACGACGACCCGCTGAGCGAATCGATCGTCGGTGTGCACGTGTTCGGCGGCGACGATTTCGTCGGCTGCACCGAGAACGACGAGCTGCTCGCGATCATCGAGGCGCTCGATGCATTGGATCGGGATGCGGTGATCGACGCGGCGGACTTCACGGCGTTCGCGGATGCCGGCATCTACCCGAACATCTGGCACGACGACCCCGCAGTGCTACGTGCCGAGCTGGCCGCAGCGTGGGATGCGTTGGACGGCGTGCACCGTCGCGCAGTGGACGAGGGCAAGCACCTCGTGATCAGCATCTTCTAACGCAGCTTCTCGCGCCGCGCCGCAGCGCAGTTCGACCTGATTTGGCTGACCTGGCTGACCTGTCCCGCTGACCTGGCTGACCTGTCCCGCTGACCTGGCTGACCTGTCCCGCTGACCTGGCTGACCTGGCCGACCTGGCTGACCTGGCTGACCTGTCCCGGCTACCTGGTCTGGGCGTCTCTGGCCTGGCCTGCTATCTGGCCTGGCCTGCTATTTGGCTCGCGTGATCCTTGGCCGTCAGCCGGTGAGTGCGTGGGTGAGTGCGGGTTGTGGGGTGCGCCATCGTCGTGCGGGGTCCCACCACGCTGGCCCTCTGACGTGGGGTGTGCCGTTGCCCATGCGGATCTCCCACCCACTCGTGTCGAGGGTGCGGTGATGATGCCAACACAATGCGACCCCGTTGTCGGTATGGGTCGGGCCGCCGCGGGCGTGTTCTTGCACGTGGTGGATCTCACACCACGACGCCGGGACGTGGCAGCCGGGGATGAGACATTCTTTGTCGCGGAGGGTGATCGCCCGCCGCTGATGCGTCGTGAAGATCCGGTCGGTGACCCCGATGCCGATGATGCGCCCTTCGGGGTCGAAGAGGACGCGTTGGATCGTGCCGCCGCAGGCGGTGTGCCGAGCGGTCGCGACGGAGACCGGTGTATCGATGCCGTCGATGTGTGCCCAGCCGCGGCCGGTGGCGTAGTCCTCGGCGGTGACGGACACGATGAGTGTGGGTGCGGCACCGCCGAGTGTGGGTGTGGCGTCGTGGCGGGCGGCGATCCCGAGGATCGCCGCCAACGCATCATGTTGCTTCTGGGTCCGGGTGCGGGTATCGACCATCCCACCCGCGTCCCCCGACGGCAACACGTCATCATCACGGCGCTCATCGCGGTCGGACCAGTCACTCGCACTGTCGCTGCCGAACTGACCGCGGTCACTGTCACTGTTGCTGTTGCTGTTGCTGTCGGTGTCGCTGTCGCTGTCGCTGAACCGGACCCCGGGCAGGGGTGGCCCGTCGACTTTCGGGTTCAGGTACGCGTCGAACTGGCGTTGCAACGCGCCCGCGGTTTCTGGGAGCAGGGTGCCGTGGATCGGGATCAGGCCGTGCTTCGCGCGCCCGAACCGGATCCCGCGCCCGCGCATCGCGATCTCCTCCGCCGGTTCTGCACCGTCCGGGTCCAGGTACGCCATGATCACGCGAGCGTACGCCCGGAGGTCTTCCGGCGTCGCCGGCGGCCCTACCTGGACATCCGCAGCATCCGCGACACTGTCGTCACCGTCGACATCACCATCGTCCGTATCCAGGTCCTCGATCGCGACCAGTCCGCGTGCGAGTGCCGCGAGCTGGGCGTCGGCCCGCCACCGCAACGGTTCACTCACCCGCCGGTGCGCCGCATCGATCGGACCCACCGCCGCCAACAACCCCGAGATCCCGATCGTCCCATCCAACAGTGCCTCCCGCAGGCGCGGC